>Ga0070698_100009355_pt1 | contig 10508 bp, 9 predicted proteins | sample KBSK1502metaG_FD_65477 | JGI IMG/M metagenome (GOLD analysis project Ga0070698, IMG submission 65477) | Corn, switchgrass and miscanthus rhizosphere microbial communities from Kellogg Biological Station, Michigan, USA - KBS K1-50-2 metaG | ecosystem: Host-associated > Plants > Roots >... | reverse complement strand
GCACGTCGGGGTGCAGCTTCACGTCGCGGTCCACCTCGAACTCGACGCGCACGCCCGTGTCCTCGAGCGTGACCTTGCTGACCGCGCCCTTCCGGACGCCGCGCACGGAAACGGGATCGCCGACCGCGAGGTTCCCCACCTCCTCGAAATGCGCGGTGAAGTAGATCTTCCGCTGGCCCAGGCGGTACTCCTTCACCCAGACGATGCCGAAGAGGAGCAACGTAACGGCCAGGATGGCGGTGATTCCGACTTGGATGGCGGCGCGACGCGACGTCTGGTTCATCCTTTTCCTCTCAGGTCGGAAGCAGGGGGCCTTCCGAGGACCCCTCGATGAATTGCCGCACGATCGGATCGCGCGTCGCCTGGATTTCGTCCGGCGTTCCCATGGCGTGGATCCGGCCCTCGTGCAGCATGGCGATCCGATCGGCGATATGATAGGCGCTTCGCATGTCGTGCGTCACGGCGATCGATGTGATCTTGAGACGGTCTTGAAGACGCCGGATCAGGCGGTTGATGACGTCCGCCGTGATCGGGTCGAGGCCGGTGGTCGGCTCGTCGTAGAGCATGATCTTGGGATTCAACGCCAGGGCGCGCGCCAGAGCCGCCCGCTTCTTCATCCCGCCGCTCAGGCTGGACGGGCGCGACCCTTCGCTTCCCGAAAGCCCGACGAGAGCCAGCTTCTCGCTCACGACGATCTCCACCTGGCTGTCGGGGAGCGGCGTGTGTTCCCGCAGGGCCAGCCCCACGTTCTCGCCGATGGTCATGGAGTCGAAGAGCGCCCCTCCCTGGAAGAGCATTCCCATTTGCTCGCGGAGCGACAGGAGTTCCGTCTCCTCCAGCGAGGCCACGTCCACCCCGTTCACGCGCACGGTCCCCCCGTCGGGACGCATCAGCCCCACGACGTGTTTCAGAAGCACCGACTTTCCGGTTCCGCTCCGGCCGATGATCGCGAGCGACTCGCCTCGCGCCACGTCGAGATCGAGACCCCGAAGCACCTCCTTCCGCCCCAGGCGCTTCGAAACCCCCTGGAACTGGATCGCGACGTCAGGCAAAGATCACTCGGAAGAGGAACGAGGCCAGGAGATAGTCGACGATCAGGATCATGAGGCACGATGCGACGACCGCCTTGGTCGTGGCCAATCCGACGCCTTCCGCGCCGCCCTCGCTCCGAAGCCCGTAGTAGCACCCCATCATCGCGATGATCCCGCCGAACGCGAACGCCTTGATGAGCCCCGAGAAGACGTCCTGCGGCTTGAAATAGAGCTTGAGGCCGCTCACGAACGTGTGCGACGTCACGTCCAGGGTCAGCGTGGAGACCAGATACCCGCCGAGGATCGCCACGACGTCGGCGAAGATCGTGAGCACCGGGAGCATGATGAGCGCGGCGAGGACGCGCGGGACGACCAGGAAGCGCACCGGGCTGATTCCCATCGTCTCCATGGCGTCGATCTGTTCCGTCACGCGCATGGTGCCGAGTTCGGCCGCGATGGAGGCGCCGACCCGCCCGCCGACCACGAGCGCGGTCAAGACCGGGCCCAGCTCGATGACCACCGATTTCCCGATCACGGTGCCGAGATAGATCATCGGGACGTAGTCGCGGAACTGGTAGGAGGCCTGCACGGCGGCGACGGCGCCGGTGAAGAGCGCGACGATCACGGTGAGCGGCATCGAGCCGACGCCGATGTGGGACATCTGCGCGACGAGAAGGCCCACCTTGCGCGCGCCGGCGGGCGCTTCGCGCACGACGTCGCCCAGGAGGATGAAAATCTCGCCCACGTCCTGCAGCCAGGAAAGGAGGACGCGCCGCGGCCAGAGGGCGTCGGATTCGGTCGCGGTCTCGCTCACCGCCGGCTAGAGCCGAGGCTCCGGAACGTCGCGGAGCGACTCGAAGCGCGTGCACTCGCTCAGGAAGGCGAGGTCGATGCTCCCCGTGGGGCCGTTTCGCTGCTTCGCGATGATGATCTCGGCCTTGCCGTCCCGCTTCGCGGGGTCGGACTCGTAGACCTCGGGGCGATAGACGAAGAGCACGACGTCGGCGTCCTGCTCGATGGCCCCCGACTCGCGGAGATCGGAGAGCATCGGCCGCTTCGTCCCGCCGCGCGTCTCCACCGCGCGCGAAAGCTGGGAGAGCGCGACCACCGGGATCTGGAGTTCCTTGGCGAGCGCCTTGAGCGAGCGCGAGATGGCCGAGATTTCCTGCTGGCGGTTCTCCGCGCTCTGCGGCCCGCGGATCAGCTGGAGATAGTCGATCACGATCATGCCGAGCGGAATCTCGGAGACGAGGCGGCGCGCCTTGGCGCGCATTTCCAGGATTCCGATGGCCGCCGTGTCGTCGATGTAGATCTGCGCCTCGTGGAGTTGCGCCGCCGCATTCTGGAGGCGCTTGTATTCGTCGTTCGAGGCGTAGCCGCGCCGGATCTTGTGGATGTCCACCTTGGCGTGCGAGCACATCAGGCGCTGCACGAGCGACTCTTTCGACATTTCCAGGCTGAAGACCGCGACGGCGACCCGGTCTTTCGGCTTCGCCCGCACGGCCACGTTCTCGGCGATGTTCATGGCAAACGAGGTCTTCCCCATCGAGGGGCGGCCGGCGATGACGACGAAGTCCGACTTTTGGAATCCGGCGGTCATCTCGTCCAGATCGTAGAATCCGGACGGCACGCCGGTGACGTGCACCTTCCGTTGGCGGTATTCCTCGATCGCCGAGTAGCCCTGGAGAACCAGCGTCCGCATCGGCTGGAATCCGGTCCGGATCCCCTCGTCGGAGATGGCGAAGATCGACTGCTCCGCCCGGTCGAGCAGCTCGGCGGCGTCCTCGCGCTGGTCGAAGGCCTCGCCGACGATTCCGGTTCCCACGTCGATCAGGCGGCGTAGGAGCGCCTTCTCGTGGACGATCTTGCAATAGTGCTCCACGTTCGCCGCCGTCGCCACGAACTGGTCGAGCGTCGTCAGGTAGGAGGCGCCGCCGATCTGCTCGAGATCCCGCTTCCGCTTCAGTTCCTCGACCAGCGTCACCATGTCGACCGGCTCGTTCCGGTCGAAGAGTTCCACGACCGCGCGCCAGATCTTCCGGTGGGCGTCGCGATAGAAGTCGCGCTCGTCGAGATTCTGGATCGCGGTCGCGATGGCGTCGCGCGAAAGGAGCATGGACCCGAGGACCGATCGCTCCGCGTCCATCGCCTGCGGCGGCACGCGGCCGAGCGCGGATTCGTTGTCGGCTCCGCCACCGGTGACCGGACGGAGCGGCTCGCGTTCGTTCGGCTGGCGCGCCGGCTTCACGCGGCACTCCCGGCGCGAAGGAGATCGCGCACGCGCTGCAGGTCGACCCACGCCTCGTGCTTCAAGGACGGATTCCGGAGCAGGGCCGCCGGATGGTAGGTCGGGATCAGGGGAACGCCGCGATACTCGAACGTCTTCCCGCGCATGGAACCCATGCTGGCCTTGGTCTGGAGGAGCGCCTGCATCGCCGAGAGGCCGAGCGCGCAGATCAGGGCCGGACGGACGAGCGCGATCTGCTGCTCGAGATAGGGACGGCACTGCTCCACCTCATCGGGCGCGGGCGTCCGGTTCTCGGGAGGGCGGCATTTGAGCACGTTGCAGATGTAGACGTCCTCCCGCTTGAGTTCGATCGCGGCGATCATCTTGTTCAAGAGCTGGCCGGCGCGGCCGACGAACGGCACCCCTTGCGCGTCCTCGTCACGGCCGGGCGCTTCGCCGACGAACATGAGTCGCGCATTGGAATCCCCGTCCGAAAAGACCGTCTGCGTCCGCGTCTCGCAGAGGGCGCACTTGCGGCACGTCGAGACTAGGGTCGCGAGCGTGCGCAGATCTTGCGGCAGATCTTGGCGGGGCGCTACGGCGGTTGTGGTCAGTTCCAGTACCGCCGGCGACGACGGCGTCGTGACGCCCTCCGGCGCCGGGGACGCCCGGAACGAATCCTCCGGTCGCTGTCCTCGCCGGCCTCCGGCCGGCTGCGGAGGCTCCCTCCGGATTGTTCCGGACGGCCCCTCCACTGGGATGCGCATCCGACCCCTGGCTCGCTCCCGTTCTAGCAGGACCCTTGCTTCATTGGCGATTCCTGCCAGCTCTGCCCGCACTTCGTCCACCCCTTCCCCCTCGCTACCCGTTCAACGCCTTGGCTACCCGCAACAGAATCGCTCGCGCTACTTCTCGCTTGGGGCGGAGGCCCAATGGCTCGCTCTTTCCCGCAGCATCGAGCAAGGTCACCTCATTCAAGTCGGAGCCGAACTCGGAACCGGTGCGGGTTGGGTTGTTCACCGCGATTAGGTCGAGGCCTTTTCGTTTCAACTTGTCGGCGCCGCGCTTCAACTCGTCCTCGGTTTCGAGCGCGAAGCCGACGAGGTGCTTCTTCGGGAACTTCGCGCGCACCTTGGCGAGGATATCCTCAGTCGCCTTCAGATCGAGCGCCATGCCGCCATTTTCCCTCGCTATCTTCTTCGGCTTGGGATCCGCGGGCGTGTAGTCGCTCACGGCGGCAGCCATGATGAGCGCGTCGGCGCCCTGCATCGCCGTGAGGACGGCGTCGGCCATGGCCTTCGCGCTCGTGGCTTCGATTCGCTCGACGCCGGCGGGCGCTGTGCTCGTCGTGCGCGCCGCGATCAGCCGCACGGTCGCGCCGAGCCGCATCGCCTCCTCGGCGAGGGCGAACCCCATCTTTCCGCTCGAGCGGTTCGTGATTACGCGGACGGGATCGATCGGCTCTTCCGTGCCGCCCGCGGTGACCACCACCGTCCGGCCGGCCAGGGGCTTTCCCTCACTCGACGCTCCGGAGTCTCCCGCGCTCGAGAGCGCGGCCGCGCACGCGGCGACGATCGCTTCGATCGTGGCCATCCGGCCCATGCCCCATTCGCCGTCCGCCAGTTCGCCGGAGTCGGGGCCGACGAACGTCACGTTACGTGCCGCGAGCGTCGCGACGTTGGCTTGCACCGCCTTGTGTTCCCACATGGCGACGTTCATGGCGGGGGCAAAGAGAACGAGAGAGCGCGTGGCGAGGAGGGCGGTGGAGAGGAGGTCGTCGGCCAATCCCTGCGCGTACTTGCCGATGATGTTGGCGGTGGCGGGCGCCACCAAGACGAGGTCGGCCTCGCGCGCCATGCCGATGTGCGCCATGCCGAGATCGGAGCGGTTCGAGCCCGTAAACCACGGGCCCGGCCCGAGCGCGTCGTGTTCAAAGAGGCCGGTCAGCACCGGTCCGCGGGTCACGGCGCGGAGGGCGTCGCGCGTGACGAAGCGCCGCGCGTTCTTCGTGAGAATGACGGAAACGTGCGCGCCCTCCTTGGCCAGCGCCCGAACCAGTTCGGGCGCTTTGTAGGCCGCGACCCCGCCGGTGATGCCGAGCAGGATCCGCGCGCCGGCAAGGGACGGCCGCCGCTCCGTCACGGCACTATTCCTCGGTCGTCTCGCCCGGCCCCGGCGTCAAGTCCGGCTCGATCTCGGACTCGTCCTTGGCGTAGGTATAGAGGACGTTTCCCTTGAGCGCTTCCTCCAGAGACACGTTCGTCACCTTGGCGCCCAGATTGAGTCCGGTCTGGCGCGAGAGCTCGTTCAAGCGCCGGGCTTCCTTCGCCGCGACGATGATGAGTTCGTACTTGTTCGGAATGTTGCTCGATCGCAGCACTTCGCCTTCGTTCGCCATCTAGTGCTCCTTCCTTCGCGACGACCGGCAGGTCTCCGCCCACACGATGGACAGGACCTTGCGCGACGCCTCGGTCAGGTCGTCGTTGACGACCGCGTAATCGTACTCGCGCGCCATCGGAATTTCCCGGCGCGCGTTCTCCAGCCGAAGCCGGATCCTCTCCTCGCTGTCGGTTCCCCGGCCGCGAAGCCGTTCCTCGAGGGCCTCGAGCGTCGGCGGCAGGACGAAGATGAACACCCCGTCCGGATACGCCTGGCGCACCGACTTCCCTCCCTGCACGTCCACGTCGAGGAGGACGTTCTTGCCCTGCTTCAACGCCTCGTCCGTCTGCGACCGAAGCGTCCCGTACATCTCGCCGTGCACGTGGGCCCATTCCACGAACTCGCCCGCGTCGATGCGTCGCTGGAACTCCTCCCGCTTCAGGAAGAAGTAGTCCCGCCCGTCCGTCTCGTGGGACCGACGGGCCCGCGTCGTCGCGGACACCGAGTAGCGAAGCTCGGGGCCCTCGTCCAGGAGCACCTTCACGAAGGAACTCTTTCCCGCGCCGGACGGCCCCGATACGACGACCACGAAGCGCCGGTACGCCGACGTCAGGAGCGCGGCCGGGTCAGTCGCAGGCTTACTCAATGTTCTGGACCTGCTCCCGGATCCGCTCCAGCTCCTCCTTCACTTCGACGACCTGCTCCACGATCGTCACGTCGTTCGACTTCGAGCCGATCGTGTTGATCTCGCGGTTCATCTCCTGGAGCAGGAAATTCAGTTTCCGCCCCGGCGTCGCTTCCTCGCTCACGTACTTGAGGAAGTGCGCGCAATGGGCCTCCAGGCGAACGCACTCCTCGGTGCAGTCGAGCCGGTCCGAGAGGAGCGCGATCTCTTGAAGCAGTCGATCCTCCGGAAGCTCCGCGTCGGCCTCGGCGAGGAGCGCCTTCACCCGTTCCTTCATCCGCTCGTGCGTCTCGCGAACCCGAAGGGGCGCCCGGTCGCGCACGCGCGCCGTGCGGCTCCGCACCAGCTCGATGCGCGCCGCCAGGTCCTTTTGAAGCGCGGACCCTTCCACCTCCTTCGTGCGGATCAATTCGTCCGTGGCCTTGGAAACGACGTCGCGCAGAATGCTCAGATAGAATTCCGCCGGCCGCCCTTCCTCCTTCCACGTGAAGAGGTTCGGCAGCGCCGCGAACGTCTTCACGTCGACTTCTCCGGGCAACGAGAACCGCTTCTGGAGGGCGCGCAAGAGCTCCATGTAGCGGTCGGCCGCACGATCGTCCAGCGTGAGCGTGCCGGCCGGCTCCCCGGACTCCTCGCCGTCGCTCCCCCACGTCACGACCAGGCTGATCTTCCCGCGACTCAGGCGGTCCTGCATGATCTTCCGCGCATCCGCCTCGTAGGCCGAAAAGGCCCGCGGCAGGCGCGCGGAAAGCTCGCAAAATCGATGATTCACGGATCGGACTTCGGCCGCGAGGCGGAGGCCGTCGGCCACGACCTCACCCCGCCCGTAGCCCGTCATGCTTCGGACCATGTCTGGATCGAATGCTCCCTGGGGGTAAGCGGTTAGATTACCGCCTTCGGACCCCTCCGGTCAATGCGCGGGGCCCAGAATCGGATTGACCCCGCCCGCGGGCAGTCCCTAACGTGCCGCCATGGCGAAGAAGCCGCAAACAAAGAAGGGCCAAGCGAATCCGGGCGCGCGCGGGACTCCGACGCCGAGCGGTTCCGCGAAGACGGCGGGACGGCTCCCCTCGCTCCTCCTCGGCGCCCTCGTCCTCCTGGCCGCCACCCTCCCGTACGCTCGCTCGACGGGGTACGAATTCGTCTGGGACGACAAGTTCGTCGTCGGACCGCACCTGGACGTGAGGGGGTTCGGGGACGTCGTCCGGATCTGGAGGCTGCCATTCGACGAGTTCCTCAAGAACGAGACGCCCGAGCGAACCTACTACCGTCCGGCGACGCTCCTGAGCCTCGCATGGGACCGGAGCACTTCCGGCGAGAACCCCCGGGGATTCCACCGCACGAACGTCGTCCTCTACGCGGCGGTCTGCCTCTTCCTCTGGCTATTCGCATGGGAGGTGAGCGGCCGTCCCGTCGCGGCGGCGGTGGGAGCCGTTCTTTTCGCCCTTCATCCCACGCACCCGGAGAGCGTCTGCTTCGTGTCCGGCCGGACCGACCTCTTGGCCGCGGCCTTCCTCTTCGCGGCGCTCTGGGCCGCGGTCCGCTTCGGGCCCTCGATCCGCTCCCCGTGGCGGAAGCTCCTTCCGGCGGCGGCGCTCCTCGTGCCCGGCCTCTACGCGAAGGAAGTCGCCTTTCTCGCGATGCCGCTCCTCCCGGTCGCGCTCTGGGTGAAGGACCGGCGCATGACCGCCGCCGACGTCTTTCGCGCCGCCCTGCCGGTGGCGGCCGTCGCGCTCCTCTTCCTGGCTTCCCGCGCCGCCGTGCTCGGCCTCGCCCCGCTTCGCGCCACGTCCACGGTCGAGGGCGCCGAGGCGCAGCTCCTCACGAGCGTGGCGGCGGTGGCCCGCTACCTGCCGCTCCTCGTCGCACCCCTCCGGCTCTCGGCGCGCCACGAGATCGTGGAGACGCGGAGTCCCGACGCCGTGTTCGCCGTGGGGCTCCTCGCGCTCGTCGCGATTGCAGCCGGGCTCTGGATCGGGGCGCGGCGGCGCTCGCCGTGGCTCCTGCCGCTCGGGCTCTTCGCGGCAACGCTGCTTCCGATCTGCTACGTGCGCCTTCACTCCGGCGCGATCGTGGCCGAACGCTTCCTCTTCGTCCCGAGCGCGGCGATCGCCCTCGCGGTGGCGCTCCTTCCGGGTGCCTTTGCCTCGCGCCGGAGCGCGGGGACCGGCGCCGGCGGCCCGGGTGGCCAGAGTCGCGCAGCCGGCGACGCCGGCTTCGGCTTCCTGCTCGCGTGCGCCGGGGTGGCGGCGTGCCTCCTCTTCCTTCTCCTCCCGCGCGTCGCGATCTGGAGGAACGAGGGGACGCTCTTCGGGTCGATGCTCCACGACTCGCCCGAGTCCCCCCGGGTGCACGTGATGCTCGGCGAGTACGAGTACGGGAAGCGCGACCTGGCCCGCTCGATCGAGCACTATCGCCGGGCGATCGCGCTCGATCCGGCCGCGGCGACCGAGGTCTTCCTGAACCTGGCCGCGGCGGAGGACGAGTCCGGGCAGGCCGATTCCGCCTTCGCCCATATCCGAATCCTGAATCGCGCCCTGCCCTCCTACGCGCCGGGTTGGTACGCCCTCGGCAATCTCCACTCGAGGGCCCATCGCCCCGATTCGGCGGCGACCGCGTATCGAGAAGCGATCCGCCTCATGCCCTCGTTCGCCGAGGCCGAGAACAACCTGGGCGCGGCGCTCGAGCTCTTGGGCCGCGTCCCGGAGGCGGAGGAGCACTACCGTCGCGCGCTCGCCGCCCGGCCCGGATTCCGCGAGGCCGAGAACAACGTGCGTCGTCTCGCCGGCGAGTCGCGGCTTCCGCCGCCGGAAGCGCCACGATGAGCCGGCTCGCGGAACTCCTGCGCGGCCGGCGCGTCGCGGGCGTCATCGCGCTGTCGCCGCGGTCCTTCGCCCTTTCCCTGGAGCCCAAGCCACGCCACTACCTCTGGGTTCATCTCGATCGGAAGGAGGCGTACACGGCGTTCGCCGTGGATCTCCCGATCCCACCCGACCCGCGCGGGTCGCCCTTCGGAGGGCTCGAGACCGCGCTTCGCGGTCGCGCCGTGACGGGCGTGTCCGAGGGCGAGCGGGGCGCGTTCGTGATCTCGATGGGGGAGGAAGCGGACGGGGCGCCGACGCATTCGCTCTCGCTCTCGACGGACGGCACGCGGGTTAACCTCACCGCGAGATCGATCGCGGACGGCACGGTGCTCTATGCCTTTCACCGCGACGATGCGCCGCCGGGTCCGGCGCCCGCCGGATTTCACCCGCCGCACGCGACCGCCGCGGAGGACGAGGAGGCGCGCGAGGCGCTTCGCGCCCGGATCGCGGGAGTGTTCCGCGAGGACTTCGATCGGGAGGTGAAGAAGGCCCTGGACGGAGCGGACCGCGCGCTCGCGCGCCGCGTCGTAAGCCTGGATTCAGACCTGGAGCGGGCACGCGAGCGGCTGATGGACCGGCGGCGGGGGGAAATTCTTCTGTCCAACTACGCAGAGATCAAAAGGGGGGCGAGCCGCGTCGAACTCCCCGATCCGTACGCGGACTCGCCGGGAGCCAGGATCGAAATCGAACTCGACCCGACTCTTACCCCTCATGAGAACGCGGCTTTTCTCTTTCGGCGCGCGAAGCGAGGCGAGCGAGGTGAAAGCCAGATCCAGGATCGTCTCGCACGTGCGCGAAAGAGCATCGAGGCGCTAAGCGAGATGCGCCGCGCTCTCCAAACCCTGCCCGCGAAGGAGGCGCTCCAAGAACTCGAGACCTACCTTCGGGAAGCCGGTCTTCCATTTACAGGTACACGGGGCGACCAACGAGGGAACCGTCTGGGTCGACGGACCACCGCGGCGCCCCGTGCGAGACGTCCCGGGCGCCAATCGCAAGGGGCGCACCAATTGATCAGGCCAAGGACGTTTTTCACTTCCGATGGGTGGGAGGTCTGGGTCGGCCGGAGCACCGCCGAGAACGACCTCATCACGCATCGCTTATCAAACCCCCACGACTTTTGGCTGCACGTCGTAGGGGTACCGGGTTCCCATGTGATTCTTCGACGCCCGTCGCGGAACGCGATACCCAAGCCCCGGACGCTTGAGGAGGCCGCCTCGATTGCGGCCTTCTACAGCAAGGCGAGAAAGTCGACACGGGTCCCAGTTGTCTACACGGAGCGAAAGTTCGTTTCGAAGCCCCGCCGCGGAAAGCCGGGTCAAGCG
>Ga0070698_100009354_pt1 | contig 10508 bp, 8 predicted proteins | sample KBSK1502metaG_FD_65477 | JGI IMG/M metagenome (GOLD analysis project Ga0070698, IMG submission 65477) | Corn, switchgrass and miscanthus rhizosphere microbial communities from Kellogg Biological Station, Michigan, USA - KBS K1-50-2 metaG | ecosystem: Host-associated > Plants > Roots >... | reverse complement strand
GACCTCAACGGCGGCGCGGTCAAGAACGCCTGCGACCAGATCCGCGAGCGCCTGGCCATCGTGGCCGCCGGACGGCTCGGCGTGCCCGCCGAGGACGTGCGCTTCGCCGATGGCATGGTCACCGGCCTCGGCGCCGGCGACCGGCGGATCGCCTGGCCCGAGCTGGTGCGCGACGCGTACATGCGGCGCGTCCAGCTCTGGGCGGCCGGCTTCTACCGGACGGAAGGCCTGCACTGGGACGCCGAGCGGATGCAGGGCGAGCCGTTCAAGTACTTCACGTACGGCGCGGCGGCGGCCGAGGTCGAGGTGGACGGGTTCACGGGCGCCTACCGGCTGCGGCGGGCGGACATCGTGCACGACGTCGGCGACAGCCTGTCCCCGCTGATCGACCTGGGTCAGATCGAGGGCGGTTTCGTGCAGGGCGTCGGATGGCTGACGCTGGAGGAACTGCGCTGGGACGAGACCGACGGGCCGAACCGGGGCCGGCTCACCACCCAGACCGCGAGCACCTACAAGATCCCGAGCTTCTCGGAGATGCCCGAGGAGTTCAACGTGCACTTGTTCGAGCGGGCGACAGAATCGGGCGTGGTGTACGGCTCGAAGGCGGTCGGCGAGCCGCCCCTGATGGAGGCGTTCAGCGTGCGCGAGGCGCTGCGGCAGGCGGTCGGCGCCTTCGGCCCGGCCGGCTGGAGCGTCACGCTAGCCACACCGGCCACGCCGGAAGCCGTCTACTGGGCGGTCCTGGCCGCGCGCGACGCGGCGCTGTCCGAGCAGCCCGCCCCGGCGTACGCGGGGGCCTGAGATGGACTGGCTCAGAGCCGTGCAGCAGCTGCGGGACAACAGGGAGCCCGGCGTGCTGGTGACCGTCATCGAGGTGCGCGGCCACGCGCCGCGCGAGGCCGGCGCCAAGATGGTGGTGAGCCGGGAGGCCAGCTGGGGCAGCATAGGCGGCGGCAACCTGGAGGCGACGGCCATCGCCAGGGCCAGAGAGATGATGTCGTCAGGGGCCGCCGAGCCGCAGACGTGCGAGCTGCAGCTCAACCCGCACGCGCGCGCCGAGCACGGCCGCCAGTGCTGCGGCGGTTCCGTCCGGATGCTGCTTGAGCCGCTCGCGGTCCGCCCCGTTGTCGCCCTGTTCGGGGTCGGACATGTCGGCTACGAGCTGGCCAGGATCCTGTCCCGGCTGCCGGTCCAGCTGCTGCTGGTGGACTCGCGCGCCGAACAGCTGGACCGGGTCCGGCTCGCGGACGTGATCGACGGCACCGCTGACGTCAGCATCCGTCGCACGCTGCTCGGCGAGCAGGTGCTCGAGCAGCTGCCCCGGGGGGCGCACGTCGTGATCGCGACGCACGATCACGCGGAGGACTACGCCCTGTGTGACGCGGCCCTGCGCCTCGGCCAGCCGCTGGGCAGCATCGGCCTGATCGGCTCGAGCGTGAAGTGGACCAGGTTCCAGGCCCAGCTCGCCGCCGCCGGGCACAGCCCGGCGGCGATCGGCCGGATCACCTGCCCTATCGGGCAGCCCGGGATCGCGGGCAAGGACCCGGCCGTGATCGCCGTCGCGGTCGCCGCTGCCCTGCTGCAGAAGCTCGCCGCCGAGCGAGAAAACAGGGTGACCGCGTGACCATCTACGCCGGCACGATCGTCGACACGCCGGGCGATCCGTTTGACGGCGATCCGGCCGATGCGCTGGCGGAGACCGGCGCCGTCTGCGTCCGCGAGGGCGTCATCTGCGCGCGGGGCACGCTGGCCGCGCTGCGCGCCGAGTACCCCGGCGAGCCGGTGACCCAGCTGCCGGACGGGATGCTCGTGCCCGGCTTCGTCGACGCGCACGTCCATTTCCCCCAGATCCGCGCGATCGGCGGGCTTGGCATGCCGCTGCTGGACTGGCTGGAGCGATGTGCCCTGCCGGAGGAGAGCAAGCTCGCCAGCCGGGCGTACGCGCGCGAGGTGGCCGACGAGTTTCTCGGCGGGCTGCTCGCCTCGGGAACGACCAGCGCGCTCGTGTTCGGATCGCACTTCGCGTCCGCCATGGAGGAGCTGTTCGCCGCGGCTGAGCACACCGGCCTGAACATCACCTCGGGCCTGGTGCTCAGCGACCGGATCCTGCCCCCCGATCTCCTGCACTCACCGCGGACGGCGCTGGCCGCCAGCACGGACCTGATCCGCCGCTGGCATGACCGCGGCCGGCTGCGGTACGCGGTCACGCCGCGGTTCTCGCTGTCCACGTCGAACGAGATGCTCGACGTCTGCGCGCAGCTTCTCCAGGCAGGCGTCTGGTTCACCTCGCACGTCAACGAGAACGTCGCCGAGGTCGCCGCGGTGGCCGGGCTGTTCCCCGGCGCCCGGCACTACCTGGACACCTACCGCCAGCATGGCCTGGTCACCAAGCGCAGCGTCTTCGCCCACAACGTCCATCCCAGCGACGCCGAGCTGGCGGTGCTCGCCGAGCACGGAGCCTTCGTCGCGCACTGCCCGACCAGCAACTGCGCGCTGGGCAGCGGGCTGTTCCCACTGCGCAGGCACCTCGAGCACGGCATCGGCATCGCCCTCGGGTCCGACGTGGGCGCGGGAGCGGGCCTGTTCCTGCCCAAGGAGGCGCTGCAGGCCTACTTCATCCAGCGGATGCTGGGCGCCGGCGGGATGAACCTGACGCCGGTTCACCTGCTCTACCTGGCGACGCGGGCCGGCGCCCGGGCACTCGGGCTCGGCGACCGGGTGGGTGACTTCTCGGTGGGCAAGCACTTCGACGCGGTATGGCTGCGGCCGGCCACGGGCAGCACGCTGGCGGTAAACCTCAAGCATGCCCGCGATACGACCGACGCGCTGGCCAGGATCTTCTCCCTGGCGACGCCGGCGGACGTGGCCGGCGTGTGGACTGCGGGCGTGGCCCGCCACGGACCGGCGGTGAGCGAGGCGGCGCGGTAGCCGCGCCGCCTCGCTCAGCGCTTCCGGTTCGGTTAGACCTGCAGCTTCGCCATCTCCTCCTGCACGAGCCGCTCGTGCTCGGCGGTGTCCTCGCGGGCGCGCCGCGGGCTCCACCGGCCTGCCATCAGCAGGATCAGCGGGATGAAGACCACTTGGCCGCCGACGCAGACCCACCACCAGTTCTTCCACTGCCCGGGCGCCGCGGCCGCGGCACTGACGACATCAGTGCCGTGCGCCTTGAGGTACGCCAGGTCCGCCGGCGGGACCTTGGACAGCGCGGTCAGCTGCGGGCCGTAGGGAGCCATGATGGTCAGCTGCGCCGAGTACGGGGCGATGGTCGCCAGCTGCGACGAGTACGGCGCGATGGTCGTCAGGTCCGCCGCGTACGGGGCGATGGTCTGCAGCGCGGGCGCGGCCGCGATCACGCCGGCGATGGCCGCCTGGTTGGCCGAGATCGTGGTCAGGATCTGCAGGCCCTTGGCGCCGCCCCCGGCGGCACTGATCGCCTGGGCCACCAGCGCCGGCGGGATCGTAGCCGGGTTCTTGTAGGTGGCCAGCCTGGCGAACAGCGCCGGGTGGGCCTGGATCACGGCGAGTTCGGGCGCGAACTTCTGCGCGTTCGCGAGCTGCGTCGCGTTCGCCTGCGCGGTGGCCAGGACCGTGGGCGGGATCTTCTGCGCGGTGGCCAGGACCGTCGGCGGGATCGACTGCGCGGTGGCTATGACCGACGGGGGTACCTTCTGGGCAGCTGCCACGACGGCCGGATGGCTCTGCGCGAAGGCCAGCTCGGGCGCGTACTTGGCGGACAGCGTGGCGACCTGCGTGCCGTAGGTGACCAGCGGCGTCATCGAGCTGACGACGGCCGGCAAGATGAGGAGCGAAATGGCGATGACCGCGCGGATGATCCAGCCCCAGACGGCCAGGCCGGTCGCGGTCAGCGCTGGGTTGTGCTTCTCGATGGTCTCGGTGGAGCTAGCCATCTTCGGCGAGTACGCGATCGCGAGGAACACCGCCAGGAAGCTGATGACCAGGGCGAACGTGGCGTACGTGGTGCCGTGGCCCAGGTTGAGGAAGACGATCGTCATGACGATCGCGCCGACCGCGCCGAGCACCATGAACGGCTTGCGGACCCCGACCCGGTCGGAGATGATCCCGATAATGATCAGGGCCGCCGCGTCGAATGCCCAGAACCAGTTCCCGATGCTGTTGGCGGTCGACAGCGTGAAGCCGAACAGCGAGGTGAAGTACACGGTGAAGAAGCCGACCGCCGTGTAGTAGACCAGCAGGAACACCGAGATCGCGAACGCCGAGCCGATGATGTCCAGGCGCAGCATCTGCCGCCACGGGTGCTCCGTCAGGGCCTTGACGTCGAGGCCGCGGGCCCGGGCCTCGATCAGCGCGCGGTCGCGCATGGACACCATGAGCTGGTCGCGCAGCTGCGGCGAGAGCTCACGCAGTCCGATCACGGCGATCGCGGCGACGACGAGGATCACGATGCCGCAGATGATGAACTGGTCCTGCCAGGCGGGGAGGTGGCTGAGCGTGTTGCTGGACACCACGGCGACCACCAGGCTGCCGAGGACCGGCCCGAGGGTCCAGAACCCCATCGCGGAGGCCCGGCCGAGCTGCGGCGAAAAGTCGCGCACCAGCGCGGGAGTGGCGACGAGGATGACGCCCTCGACGGCCCCGACGATGGCGAACAGCAGGCCGTACGTGAACGTGTTGGGCGCGTTCGGCACGCCAAACAGGACCAGCAGGCCGACGATGACCAGGCCGTAGGCCACCAGGTTGGCGCGCCCCCAGCGGTCGGACAGGCCCGCGGCGAGCGAGCCGAAGGCGCCGACGGCGTTGGCGATCACGATCAGGTACACGTAGGTGCTAAAGGTCATCCCGTAGTGGGCGATGATCGACGGGGATACCGCGCCGGGGATGTAGAACGCGTAGTAAAGCGCGATCGTGGCGAGCACCACGATGGCCAGGTAGGTCATCCGCGGCCGGGTGTCCGGGTAGTGGTCGAGCTGCCGTCGCCAGAGGCCGTTTACGCCTCCGGCCGCCGGGGCGGCTCCCTGCGCGGTTGCTGTCATGTTGACGACCCCTTTCGGCACCACGTCGGCAGTGGCGTGCGCGCCTAAAAGTACGCGTACGTACTTTAGGAATATTTCCGTTACTGTAGAGCGCATGCCGGACACCCCGCAAGGGGGCAGCCTCGCCCACACCCACGAAGGAAAACCGGGCCTGCCCCGGGGCCGGAGCCGGCTTCCCGCGCGGGCGGTGCGCGCCTCCCAGGTGGAGCGGCTGTGCCGGGCGGCGATCGCGGCGGTCGCCGAAGGCGGGTACGCGGATGTCACGGTGGCCGATATCGTGCGCCGGGCCAAGGTGTCCCGCGTCGCCTTCTACACGCACTTCAGGACGAAAGAGGACTGCTTCCTCGCCGCGACCCGCGAAGGCGGCCAGCTGCTGGCCGGCCGGGTGGTCGCCGCGACCAGGGCCATGCCGCCTGACGCCCCGGACGAGGAGGTACTGCGCGCGGCGTGCCGGGCGTTCCTCCAGTTCCTCGCCGACGAGCCGGCGTTCGCCCGGGCGTTCTACATCGGCATGCCGACCGCGGGGCCGCGCGCGGTCGCGCGCTTCGACGCGGCGGAACGCCGGTTCGCGGAGATGACCGCCACCTGGCACCGCCGGGCGCGCGCCCGCCACCCGGACTGGCCCGACGTCCCCGACGACGCCTACCTGGCGATCGCGGGCGCCATCGTCAAGCTCGTGCGGACCGCCGTGCGCAACGGCCAGACCGATGCGCTGCCGAAGATGGAGGACACCCTGCTGTCCCTGAACCTGGCGGTGCTCGCCGCCCGCCCCTGGCCGGACGGCCAGGCCTAGACCGCTGCTGTCCGCGACCTCCCCGGGCTACGAACCGTCGCGGGTAGACGGGCCGCCGAGGTGGGCCGCGGCGACCTTCTTCGGGACCACCATCCGCCACGCGTCCGTGACCAGTTCGCGCATCTCCTCGCGGCTCAGCGCCGCCATTCGCGCGTGCACCCAGTGGAAGCGCTGGTCCGACAGCCGCGGCATAGCGAACTTGTCCGGTTCGGCCGCGATCAGCGCGGCCCGTTCCTCTTTCGGGAACCCGAAGCCCATCGTTGACTCCTCAGGCGAGATCGCCACGTAGACGATCTTGCCAACCCGGAACTTGATGTGGTCGTAGATCAGGTGCTCGGAAGTGCGCGGCAGCGACATCGCCACCGCGCGCACGTCCGCTGCCGTGATCAACTCAGCACCCCCGGCGCGACTGGCTGGGTCAGCGAGTAGGTGACCAGGGTCTGGTCCGGGTGGTCGGCGACCTGGAGGACCGCGTGGGAGTACTCGACCGGGCCGAGCCGGGGATGGCGGAGCTTCTTTGTGCCGCTGCCGCCGATGGCGGTGACGTCATGGCGCGGCCACCAATCCCTGACATGCTCGCTGTCGCGCTGAAGCTCGGCGATCAGGGTGCCGATATCGGGGTCGTCCGGGTACCGGGCGGCGGACAGCCGGAAGCGGCCGAGCATGGCCCGGGCCTCCGGCTCCCACTCCAGGTAGACCTCTCTGGCGTGGTCGGTGGTGAACATCCAGCGCACCAGGTTGCGCTCGCCAGGGGGCCCGGCCGGCCAGTCGCCGAACAGCTCGCGCGCGGCCGGATTGGCCGCCAGAACGTCCCAGCGGCGGCCCTTGACCAGGGTCGGGAACGGCTCGAGCCGCTGGACCAGGTCGGCCACGGCGGGATCGAGCAGCTCGGGCGGCGCCGACCCGCCCGGGGCGCCCGGCGCGCCCGGGGCGGAACCGCTGTCGCCGTCCGGACCGTAGGCCAGGACATAGAGGTAGCGCCGCTCGGCGGCGGACATCCGCAGTGCGGAAGCCAGCGCGTCCAGGACCTGCTCCGAAGGCCGCACTGGGCGGCCCTGCTCAAGGAACGTGTAGTAGGTGACGGACAGGCTGGCCAGCATGGCGACTTCCTCACGGCGCAGGCCCGCCGTGCGCCGGCGCCCCGCGGACAAGCCCGCGGGCAGGCCCACGTCGGCGGGCACGAGGCGCTCGCGCCGGGACCTGAGCAACTGGCCCAGCGCCGCCGGATCTCCGTTGGCCGCCATAAGGCAAGGCTACTCATGGCAATACCAGTAAGAAACGGCTCTGGTTACCACTGTCCGGGATGTCAACGATGGGAATCATGGCAACCATCACCATCCCCGTCGAAGACGGCACCAGCTTGCCGGCCTACCTGGCCCGGCCCGCGGCGAACCCGGCAGCGACCGGGGTGATCGTGGCGCACGAGCTGTTCGGGGTGAACCCGGACATCCGCGGGGTAGCCGACGACCTGGCCAGGGCCGGGTTCCTGACCATCGCGCCGGAGTTCTACCACCGGGACGCCGCGCCGGGCCGCTGGCTGGAGCGCGATGACGCCGGGCGGCAGGAGGGCTTCAGCTACCTGCAGCGGCTGCGACGCGACCAGGCGGTGGCCGACGTCGCGGCGGGCCTCGCGTGGCTGAAGTCGGAGCCGGGCATCGACCGGGTCGCGGTGGTCGGGTTCAGCGCCGGCGGCCACCTGAGCTACCTGGCGGCCTGCCGGCTGCCGGTCAGCCGGACCGCCGTGCTGTACGGCGGCTGGCTGCCCAGTACCGACATCCCGATGAGCCAGCCCACGCCCACGCTGGACCTGACCCCGGGAATCACCGGCCGGATCCTGTACCTAGTCGGCGAGGACGACGCGCTGATCGACGCCGGGCAGCGGGAGCAGATCGCCGCGGCGCTGGCCGCCGCTTGTGTCGACCACGAGCTGGTCAGCTACCCGGGGGTGGGGCACGCGTTCTTCTGGCCGGGGACGCCGCCGTTCAGCAAGGAGGCCCGTGACGACGCCTGGCGGCGGATAGTGCAGCTGCTCGGGTCCTAGCCTCCGGTCCTGGCGCGGCACAGGGCCAGCACGTTGGCGATGATCTGGTGGCCGGAGCGGCCGGCGGCGGTCAGGATCGACTCCGGGTGGAACTGGACCGCCCAGCGGCCCGCCGCCTCGTCCTCGATCGCCATCACCACGCCATCGCGCCCGTCCGTCGAACTGAGCGCGGCGGTGACGGTGAAGCCGCCCTTCACGGCCTGCTCCTCGGCGTACAGCGAGTGGTAGCGCGCCGCGGTGAATTCCGGCGGCAGCCCCGCGAACAGCGACGTCCCGCCGCGGACCACGATCCGCCCCGGCTTGCCGTGCTGCGGCTCAGGCAGCAGTGACAGCTCCCCGCCGGCGTGCTCCACCATCGCCTGCAGCCCCAGGCAGACGCCGAACGCGGGCAGGTTCCTCGCGTCGAGTTCGGACAGCAGGTCGTCGCAGTTGAAGTCCGACGGGCGGCCCGGCCCCGGCGACAGCACGACGAGGTCCGGGGCGAGCGAGTCGAGCATCTCGGCGCGGAACCCGGCGCGCAGCGTGGTCACCTCGGCGTCGTGCTGCCGGAAGTAGTCACCGAGGGTATGGACGAAGGAGTCCTGGTGGTCGACGAGCAGCACCCGCATGGGCCGGGCGCCGGCCACGGCGGCCGGGGCTGACGGTACCGGAGTCGCGACCTTACGTTCCGACTCATGAAGGGTTTCGATCAGGGCGCGAGCCTTGATGTAGGTCTCCTCCTCCTCCGCCACCGGATCGGAGTCGTACAGCAGCGTGGCGCCGGCCCGGACGGCCGCGATGCCGCCGCTGATGTGCGCGGTGCGCAGCGTGAGGCCGGTGTTCATCGACCCGTCGAAGCCGATCTTGCCGACGGCGCCGCCGTACCAGCGGCGCGGCGCGGTCTCGTTGTCCTCGATGAACTGCATCGCCCAGGTCTTCGGCGCGCCGGTGACGGTGACCGCCCACATGTGGGTCAGGAACGCGTCGAGCGCGTCGAACCCTGGCCGCAGCCGTCCCTCGATGTGGTCGACCGTGTGGATCAGCCGGCTGTACATCTCGATCTGCCGTCGCCCGATGACCTTGACCGAGCCGGGCACGCAGACCCGCGACTTGTCGTTGCGGTCTACGTCGGTGCACATGGTCAGCTCGGACTCGTCCTTCGCCGAGCCGAGCAGGGTGGCGATGTTCGCCGCGTCCTCTAGCGGGTCGGTGCCGCGCGCGATCGTGCCGGAGATCGGGCAGGTCTCCACCCGGTCCCCCGTTACCCGGACGTACATCTCCGGCGAGGCGCCCACCAGGTACTCCCCTGCGCCGAGGTTGAACGCGAACTCGTAGGGCGCCGGGTTCCGCTCCCGCAGCCGCTCGTAGAACGCGGCCGGCGACGCGCACCGCCCGTAGAACACGTGACCGGGCACGACCTCGAACAGGTCGCCGCACTTGAAGCGCTCCTTCGCCCGCTCCACCATCGCCGCGTACACCCCGGGGGTGGGATTGGCAGGGACCTCGGGGGGTCCGGGGGGTCGCCCCCCCGGGCTGGCAGAGCCCGTAACATCCTCGGCCGGCTCTGGCGTGTCCGCCGTCTCCCTGGGGTGGCCCGCCGTTGAGGCGCCGCCGGCCGCGAACTCGTACCGGTACACGACCGCCTCTTCGCGGCGGCGGTCCAGCACGTAGATCTCGTCCGGCAGGTGCAGCACCAGGTCCCGCTGGTCACGCGGCCGGTCCAGCCGCAGCCGCACAGGCTCGAACTGAAACGCCAGGTCATAGCCGAACGCCCCGTACAGCCCCAGATGCGGATCCGCGCACCCGAACGCGGCGACGATCTCCCGCAGCACGCTGAACACAGTGGGCTGCCTGGACCGTTCCTCCTCGGTGAACGTCCCCTCCCCTTCGGGGACAACGACGGTGATCTCAGCGGGCTCCGCCCGCTTCTTGCTGTTATCAGCCGGAGCGGGCTGTTCGTGGCCGGCTTTCCGCATCGCGTCCGCGATGGCCGGCATGATGACCAGGCCCCGCTCGTTGAGCGCGCGGGCGGTGACGTACCGGCCGTGGGTGGTGATCTCCACGGGCGGGTTCACGTACGCCATGTGCCAGCGGCTGTACCGGCCGGGATACTCCATGCCCGAGCTGAGCACGCCGCCGCGCCGGCGGTCGACAAGGTCGGCAATGCGGGTCAGTTCGGCCGGATCGAACGCCTCGGCGGTACGGGTGACCGCCACGCCGCCGCCAGTTGTCATCTCGATGGTGTCCACCGTGGGCCTCTCCACATCAGGTATGGCCCGGCGTGCGGCGGGAGAAACGAAAAGCGACCGCCGTCTCCGGGCGGTCGCTCAGACTCAGCTAGGGACACCGCCTACGGGCGGCGCCACCACTGAAGGTCAGCAAAAGTTCTCATCGCGGCCGAGCATATCAGTCAGCCGGGGCAGGCGGAGCGGGTGTCGGGCATTCGCCAGGCGGCCGCCGCGCCCGTGATTACCTCGGCGGCTTCGCGCATGTCTGAGGTGCCGCTGACCTGCTGGCCGTCGAGGAACTCGCTCACCATGGGCAGGACGCTGCCGTCGCCGAGCAGGCCGCCGTGGAAGGCCGGGACGACGATCACGTCCGGCGGGAGGGTGCAGACCGGGAGGGTGACGGCGTCGGCGAGCGGGACCACCGCCAGCCAGCGCAGCGACTTGCCGGATTGGGT
>Ga0070698_100009353_pt1 | contig 10509 bp, 9 predicted proteins | sample KBSK1502metaG_FD_65477 | JGI IMG/M metagenome (GOLD analysis project Ga0070698, IMG submission 65477) | Corn, switchgrass and miscanthus rhizosphere microbial communities from Kellogg Biological Station, Michigan, USA - KBS K1-50-2 metaG | ecosystem: Host-associated > Plants > Roots >... | reverse complement strand
GGCCCAGTCATCGGCCCAGTCATCGGCCCAGTCATCGGCCCAGTCATCGGTCCAGCCCTGGCCGGAGGCCGACGCCTCCGTCCTCGCCCCGGTTGCCGAGCATGACGACCTGCGCAAGGTGATGCGCGACCTCCTGCAGTCGCACGCCTCGCACGAGCAGGTACGCCGGGCAGCCGAGACCCCTGAGGGGTACTCGACCGAGCTCTGGTCGCTGCTCAACGACGAGATGAACGTCAGTTCGCTGGCCGTCCCCGAGGACCGTGGCGGGCTCGGCTTCGGCCTCGCCGTACTGGCCGTCGTACTCGAGGAAGCCGGGCGGGCCCTGCTGCCCGAGCCGTTGCTGGCCTCCGCCGTGCTCGGTGCGCGGGCGGTGTCCGCCGCCCCGGCCGGTTCGGTCCCCGACGAGATCGTCAGCGGCGTGCTGGAGGGTCGCCTGGTCGCGGCGGTGGCACTGGAGGCGAACGCCGACAGTGCCCTGACGGCGTCAGGAGACGGCGCGACGCACACGGTCACGGGATCCCTCGCTCGTGTTCTGCACGGTGCCGCCGCCGATCTGCTCGTCGTGACGGCCGCGACGCGCGCCGGGGAGTCGTTGTACGTCGTCGATCTGCGCAGCGCCGAGGCGGTCAGCCGCACCGCTCTCGAGACGCTCGACCTCACCCGCCCACTGGCTCGCATCGATCTCGACGAGACTCCCGCCCACCTGGTCGCCGGACCTGAGCAGCTGCCGGCGGTGCTGTCGGAGCTCACCACGCTTGCTGCAGTGGCCATGGCTGCCGAGCACGTCGGGATGATCGACGCGATGCTCGAGATGCTCCGCACGTACGCCGGCCAACGGCACCAGTTCGGACGTCCGCTCGCTTCGTTCCAGGTCATCAAGCACCGTCTCGCCGACGTGCTGGTCGACCTCGAACGGTCGCGGTCGGCGGTTCGCTACGCCGCCGCCGCGTTCGACCAGGACCCGGTCTCGGCAGCGCTGCCGGCCGCGGTGGCGGGCGCGATCTGCACCGACGCCGTCATCCGGACAGCGCTCGAGACGGTCCAGCTGCACGGGGGTGTCGGGTTCACCTGGGAGCACCCCGCGCACTACTTCGTACGACGGGCCCTCGGCGACGAGGCCGTGTTCGGATCGTCGCGTGCCCAGCGGGCCCGCATCGCGGACCTCCTCGGGATCTGACAACAGCACCAAGGCTTGCGTGGTCAATGGCGACCCGATAATTCCTCATGATGAAATGTGGAGAGTGGAGGGTCGCATGACTGAACGTCAGACCGGATCAGGTCGCAGCCTGGGCAGGGCGCTGATCGGCTGCAGCGCAGCCGCGCGTGCCGGGATCTCGCTGGGCGCGGAGCTCGTCCGGATCGGCATCGGCCGCTCCGAGCTCGCGCCGCAGCGGGGAGACAACCGGTTCCGGGACCCCACGTGGAGCGACAACCTCTACTTCCGCCGACTCCTCCAGACCTACCTGGCCTGGTGTCGTGCGATCGACGTAGTCGTGGACAGCCTCGAGGAGGACGACTGGCGTCGCGCGGCCAAGGCGCGCTTCCTGCTCGGCATCCTCACCAGCGCCGCCGCGCCGACCAACGTCCTCGCCGGCAACCCGGCCGCGATCAAACGTCTGCTGGACACCGGTGGCGCGAGCCTGGTGCGCGGCACCCGCAACTGGGCGACCGACCTGGTCACCAACGGCGGGATGCCGTCGATGGTGAAGCACGGGTCGCTCCGCGTCGGCGAGCAGCTGGCGGTCACTCCCGGGGGAGTCGTGAGCCGCGACGAGGTCGCCGAGCTGATCCAGTACTCCCCGACGACCGAGGAGGTCTACGAGCGGCCGGTGCTCGTCGTACCCCCGCCGATCGGGCGCTACTACTTCCTCGACCTGGCGCCGGGGCGCAGCTTCGTGGAGTACGCCGCGGGCCGCGGCCTGCAGACCTTCATGCTCAGCTGGCGGAACCCCTCGCCGGGGCAGTCCGACTGGGACCTCGACACGTACGCCGCGCGGATCGACGCAGCCATCCGGGAGGTTCGTGACCTGACCGGTGTGGAGGACGTGAATGTCATCAGCTTCTGCGCCGGCGGGATCATGACCGCGGGCGTGCTCAGCCACCTGGCTGCGACCGGCGAGTCGCCGGTGCACAGCGTGGCGTTCGCCGTGACCCTGCTCGACTTCGGCCTGACGGCGCCGATCGGTGCGTTCAGCTCGGCCAGGCTGCTCGCGCTGGCGCGCTGGAACTCGCGGCGTGCGGGGCTGATCACCGCTCGCAACATGGGGTCGGTGTTCAGCTGGATGCGTCCTGACGACCTGGTCTGGAACTACTGGGTCAACAACTACCTGATGGGCCTGGACCCACCGGAATTCGACATCCTGTCCTGGAACGCCGACGGCACCAACGTGCCGGCGGCACTGCACGGGCAGTTCCTCGAGATCTTCGAGCACAACCCCCTCGTGACGCCCGGCGGCATGACCTGCCTCGGCAGCCCGATCGACCTGGCCGGAATCACGGTGCCCGCCTTCGTCGCGGGAGCCGTCAACGACCACCTGACGCCCTGGCGGGGGACCTACCGGACGGTGCAGCTGCTCGGTGGGGAGACCGAGTTCGTGCTCAGCAACGCCGGGCACATCGCCAGCCTGGTCAACCCGCCCGGCAACCCGCGGGCGACCTACTTCGCCGGTGCGACGGACGCAGCCCAGTCCGCCGACGAGTGGCTGGGCTCCTCGGAGCAGAAGTCTGGGTCGTGGTGGGAGGCCTGGGCTGACTGGAACATCGCCCGGTCCGGTGACCTCGTGCCAGCTCCGCAAGCGCTCGGCGACAGTGCGCACCCGGTGCTGGTGCCGGCGCCCGGCTCCTACGTGCGGGACGAGGTGCCGGCATGAGCGCGGCCCGTTCGTTTCTCCACGGCCTACAGCCAGGCGATGGTCTCGCGCATCCGCTCGGGGAATTGCGCTCGATAGAGCTCGGTGACCTCGCGGATGTGGCCCTCCATCAGGGCCGCCGCCTTCGTCGCGTGCCCGTTGATGATGGCGTTCGCGATGTCGGCGTGGGAGTGGAGCTCCGCTCCAGCCGAGGACGGGTCGTGCAGGTCGAGGACATGGCTCACCACGACATGGGTGACCGCCTGGGAGAGCAACGTCAGCACGTGGTTGCCGCTGAGGTCGGAGATCAGCGCATGGAAGTTCGTGAGCTCCGCGAAGACCTCGTCCTGCCCGTGGGCCGCCGGGTCGTAGCCCGCGAACGGGCCGAACACCCGCGTCTTGAGCGCCTTGTCCTCGATCCGCGCCACCTTCGCCGACAGTGGCGGCTCGAGGATCTCCCAGGTCTCGAACAGCTCGTCGTACGTCGCGCCGCTGAGGTGGAAGTAGAGGGTGGCGGTGCGGGCCAGGTAGCCGGCGTTCAGCGCGCTGACCAGCGGGCCACCGCCCGGGCCTCGCTTGAGGGTGATCAGACCCTGCACCTCGAGCAGCCTCAGCGCCTCGCGGAGCGACTCCCGGCTGACGGAGTAGCGAGCGATCATGTCGGACTCGGGTGGCAACCGGTCCCCGACCTGCAGACCCTCGGCCACGATGTCGGAGACGATCGTCGCCGCCGTGATCTCGGACGCCTTGGGTGGTCGGGCTGCACTGGGCGCGTCGGCGCGTGCGGAGAAGAGCGCGCCTGGGTGATAGACGATCGGCAACCCACGCTGCCCGCTCGACGCACGGGTGGGTCGGGGCGTGTTCATCGGCTCCTCCGGCCTACCGGATCGGTTCGCGCTGGTCTGGCTTGCCCGAGTCTAGGGAGGCACGCCTGATGGACGACGTCACCACCACGCCGGAGATCACCGAGGTCCGGCCGGGCGAGGAGCTCGACTGGGACTCCCTCGAGGCCTACCTCCGGGCCCAGCTGCCCCAGGCCGTGCGTGAGTTCTCGGTGCTGCAGTTCCCCAACGGCTCGGCCAACCTCACCTACCTGGTCAGCTTCGGCGACCTCCAGTTCGTCGTACGCCGGCCGCCGTTCGGTGTCATCGCCACGGCTGCCCATGACATGCGACGCGAGCACACGGTGCTGTCGCGACTCCACGCGGCGTACCCACGGGCACCCCTCGGACTGCACTACTGCGCCGACGAGTCCGTGATCGGCGCCCACTTCCTGGTCTCGGAGTATCGGTCGGGTGTCGTGGTCTGGGACCACGTCCCCGAGGTGTTGCGGGTCGGTGCCGACCCCGGCCATCGGATCGGGCTGGCCGTGGTCGATGCGCTCGCCGACCTGCACCTGGTCGACGCCAACGAGTGCGGGCTCGGCGACCTGGGCCGTCCAGACGGCTACCTGCGACGCCAGGTCGCGGGCTGGCAAGGGCGGTGGGAGGCGGTTGCCCTCGACAGTCGGGGTGCGATGGACCGGGTCGGAGAGCTGCTGGCTCGCCATCTCCCCGACTCCGGCCGTCCAGCTCTGGTGCACAACGACTTCAAGGTCGACAACTGCCAGTTCACGCCGGGTGCACCCGACGCTGTCACGTCGGTCTTCGACTGGGACATGGCCACGCTCGGAGACCCGCTCACCGACCTCGGGACGCTGCTCAACTACTGGCCGGACGGACTCGAGCCTGCCGAAGGCGTGCCGGGCCTGGAGCACCTCGGTCTGCCCGGCCGTGACGAGGTCGTCGCCCGTTATGCCACCCGGACCGGGCAGCACCTCCGTCGCGGTGATGTCACGTGGTACGAGGCGTTCGGGTGCTGGAAGACGGCCGTCATCCTGCAGCAGCTCTATGTCCGGTACGTGCGGGGCGAGACCTCGGACGACCGGATGGCGGCCCGCGGGCAGCAGGTCGACCGCCTCGCGGAACGCGCGCTTGCCCTCGCCGAGACCCTCAACTGACCCACATCGTGAAGGACTGACATGACCATCGAACTGACTCCCGATCCGCACGTCGCCGACCTCGCGGAGCGAACCGCGGCGTTTGTCCGCGCGATCGTCGTACCGGAGGAGGAGCGGTTCGCCGGCGTCGCCAGCGCGGGCGGCGAGCCGCTGCGACAGCACCTGCAGGAAGCAGCGCGGGAAGCCGGGGTGTTCGCGCCGCACGTCTCCACCGAGTACGGCGGCCACGGGCTCGACATGCGCGGACGGGCCCTGGTCTTCGAGGAGGCGGGCTGGTCGCTCTTCGGCCCGCTCGCCCTCAACATCGCCGCGCCCGACGAGGGCAACATGCACCTCCTCGAGGCGGTCGCGACTGCCGAGCAGAAAGAGCAGTACCTCCGGCCGCTCGCCGAGGGCGCAGTGAGGTCCTGCTTCGCGATGACCGAGCCGGCTCCGGGCGCGGGATCCGACCCCGCCGCCCTGGCCACGGTGGCCACGCGGTCCCGGGGAGGCTGGCTGATCAACGGTCGGAAGTGGTTCATCACCGGCGCCGACGGTGCGGCGTACACGATCTGCATGGCCCGCACGTCCGGCGAGCCGGGCGACCGCGGCGGCGCGACGATGTTCCTGATCGACGCCGGCACGCCCGGTCTCCGGATCGCCCGCCACATCGACACGCTCGACGAGGCGTTCTTCGGTGGGCACTGCGAGCTCGAGCTCGAGGACGTCTTCGTCTCCGACGAGTCGGTGCTCGGGGCGGTCGACCAGGGCTTCGAGTACGCCCAGGTCCGGCTCGCACCGGCTCGGCTCACGCACTGCATGCGCTGGCTCGGCATCGCCCGCCGCTCCCAGGAGATCGCCGTGACGCGGGCGGCGGAGCGCCGGATGTTCGGCTCGCGGCTGGGCGACCTGGGCATGGTCCAGGCGATGATCGCCGACTCCGAGATCGACATCGCGGCGTCCCGGCTCCTGATCTTGCAGGCTTGCGCGGAGCTGGACCAGGGACGCAGCGCGGCCCAGTCCAGCTCGATCGCCAAGACCTTCGTCGCCGAGGCGGTGGGGCGGGTCGTCGACCGGTCGCTGCAGATCTGCGGAGCGCTGGGGGTGTCGGGTGACGTGCTGCTCTCGCGCTACCACCGGGAGGTGCGGCCGTTCCGGATCTACGACGGACCGTCCGAGACGCACCGCTGGGCGATCGCCAAACGGCGTCTCCGGCAGAGCCCGGTGTCGCCGGCCGCCCAGCCGATCGCCCAGCCGATCGCCCAGCCGATCGCCCAGCCGATCGCCCAGCCGATCGCCCAGATGATCGCCGAGAGGGTGAACGTCGGTGAGTGAAGTGAGCATCGCATCGCGCACCCTTGCGTACGACGAGCTGCCCGGCTGCGTGGGTGAGCAGTTCGGTCCGACGCCCTGGACGCCCGTCACGCAGCCTCAGGTGGCCGGGTTCGCCGATCTCACCCACGACCACCAGTGGATTCACGTGGACGAGGAGCGCGCGAAGGCTGGGCCGTTCGGTGCGACCATCGCGCACGGCTACCTCACGCTGTCACTGGTGCCCTTCTTCCTCGGCCAGCTCTTCGAGGTCAGCGGGATCAGGATGGCGGTGAACTACGGCCTGGAGAAGGTGAGGTTCCCGGCCCCGGTGCCGGTCGGGTCGCGGGTGCGAGCCACGGCCGAAGTCGTCGACGTACAAGCCAGGGCCGGGACCACCCAGCTCACCGCGCGCGTGTCGGTGGAGTGCGACGCCGCCGGCAAGCCGGTGTGCGTCGCCGACGTGGTCATCCTGTTCGTGGGCTGAGTCCTGGCGTGGGTCGGCCCGGTCATCGGGGGCGATGACCGGGCCGATCTCAGGCAGGCATCACTCGTAGCGCACGAACGAGGCCGTGTAGTCGTCGATCCAGCTGCTCAGGGTGTTGTCGGTCCCGTTGTCCTGGAAGTTGGTGAACACCTGGAGCCGGTGCACGCCGGGCGTGATGGGCGTGCAGAACTGCGCCGAGTGCATGTTCCAGCTGTCCTCGGAGTTGATGGCCATCACGTCGCCGACGGCGGTGTACGGCTGGATGTTGACTCCGTCGAGCTTGACCTCGATGCCCATCCAGTCGTCGGGCTCGCCGCCGAAGAGCCTGGTCTCGCCGGAGAACGTCACCAACACGGTGTCGGTGCCGGACGCCGGGCCGTTCAGTGCGAGCTGCGCGCCCGGGATCAGGGTGTCGACGCCGGTGGGAGTCTCGCTCAGCTGGAACGGCGTGTTGACGATCCGCGAGCGCATGTTCTTCTGGCGCTCGCCGTCACACTTGATGACGTTGACGTCGCCGACCGACCTCGCCGAGACCGACGATCCGCCCTGCGCGTTCCGGTCGCCCGCGCTGGCCAGGGCCAGCCCTCCGGTGGAGGCGATCAGTGCGGCAGTCGCGGCGCCGACGATGATGTGCTTGTTCATGATGTGCTCCCTCTGTGTGAGGTCCGCCCCCGAGGCGGGCCTGTCAGGAGCCAAGAGGGCCGGTCTGGACCAGGGATACCGCAAAGTAGAGAACTGGGGACGCAGGGCCCTTCTGGGGGACCTCGTGCGGTCCGGTCCCGCCCCGCCAGGTGAGGACGGGCCGAGCAAGGAACATCCTCGACGTCCACCCTGTTTGCCCGATATGCCACTCACCGGAGAGTACGAACCGAGTCCCGAGAAATGGGTTCGAGACCAGGTCGAGGCCTACGAGGCCTCGGGCGGCACCCGGGCCAACACCCTGCGCGACACCGGGATGCCGGTCGTGATCGTGACGTCGATGGGCGCGCAGAGCGGCAAGATCCGCAAGGCGCCCCTGATGCGGGTCGAGCACGGCGGCCGCTACGCGCTGGTCGCCTCGCAGGGCGGCGCGCCGAGGCACCCGACCTGGTACTTCAACCTCCTGCGACAGCCGCACATCGAGCTCCAGGACGGCCCGTCCCCCCAGGAGATGACCGCGCGCCTGCTGGAAGGCGACGAGAAGGCCGAGTGGTGGGCGCGCGCCGTCGAGGCCTTCCCCAACTACGCGATCTACCAGACGAGGACGAAGCGCGAGATCCCGGTCTTCCTCGCCGAGCCAGCCCGACGACATGGGCGACGACGAGCGAGTGCGACTGATCCGACCGGGCGATCGCTCGGAGGGCCAGACGACGCCGGGGATGCGTCGGGAGCAGGCCGTCAGCACTGATCGCAGCTGGGCCGGCTACGTACCGCCACACACCGTGCACCGCGAGGGAAACCCGACCTCGGCGGAGGCTGCGGTGATCGTCGTCCGGGCTGGGAGTGGCGAAGCAGTCTTCAACGTCGACGGACCCGACGAGACCTGATCGAGCCAAGCAGGTCCCAGGCTCCTGGATCAACGGATGACCTGTGGTCGGCGCCCTTCGACAGGCAGGGTGAGGCGCCCGTCCGCGGTGTCGGAGATCGGCAGCCCGATCCGCAGCATCCGAGCGAACGAGACCACCTTGATCATCAACAGGCACAGTGCGATCGCGAGGCCGAGCGGCAGCGAGCCGGTGACCAGCAGCACGACGGCGAAGAGGGCGGAGTTCAAGGTCTTTCCCGGCTTGGACCAGTTCCACAGGAAGAGCTTGCGGTCGACGACGTAGAAGTAGTTGGGGCTCGTGATCGGCCAGGCCAGGAACCCGATCGAGATGAACATGTCGACCACCATGAACTCGGCCAGGTAGACGAAGATCGCCGGGACCAGATGGGGCTCCAGCCAGGCGAGGCCGACGTAGAAGGCGGCGCAGCAGAACCGGTCGCACAGGATGTCGAGGACTGCGCCGGTGCGGGTCTCGCAGTCGAGGACCCGCGCCACGAACCCGTCGAGGGAGTCCCCGACCCAATAGACGGCGAGCGCGACCGCGAGCAGCGTCACGCTGCCCTGGTAGGCAGCGACGGCGGCCAGGGTCGCCGAGGCGACAGTGCGGACGCCGGTGACGACTGTCGCCGGGGTCGCCAGCCGCTCGCGCGACGGGTCGGCATGGATGCGAGGTGTGCGTCGCGGGGCGGGATCCAAGGTGTCGGGGAAGTTCACGGGAGTTCCTTCAGTCGGTGGGGCCAGGCGGTTGCCACGACCGTAGGTCGAGCGAGGCCGACCGCGCCCCCGGTGGATGCCCGGGTTCGGCGGCGCCACTGGCCCTGTGTCCGAGAGCCTCTTAGCGTGGTCTGCACGAGGTCCGTCGTTTCGGGACGCGGATGCAACCTTTCCCCCGGGAGGGACGATGCCTGACTACGGGCGACCAATTCGGTTCGGTGTCTTCCCCACGCCCGAAGCGGGGACATTGGACGAGGTCCTTGCGCTGGCTCGAATGGCGGACCAGGGAGGCCTCGAGTACGTCGGCATCCAGGACCACCCTTATCAGCGGCGCTTCCTCGACACCTGGATGTTGATGGCGACGGTGTTGGCGAAGACCGAGCGCGTCGGCGTCTTCCCGGATGTGGCGAACCTGCCGCTGCGTCCGCCAGCGGTCCTGGCCAAGGCGGCCGCGAGCCTGGATGTGTTGTCGGGTGGGCGATTCGAGCTCGGCCTCGGTGCGGGAGGGTTCTGGGAGGCGATCGAGGCCATGGGCGGACCGCGGCGGTCTCCCGGCGAGGCGGTCGACGCCCTCATCGAGGCCATCGAGGTCATCCGGCTGATGTGGTCGGACCAGCGCTCGGTCCGCTTCGACGGTCGTTACTACCGGCTCGCCGGAGTGAAGCCTGGGCCGCCGCCGGTGCACCCGATGGGCATCTGGCTCGGGGTCGGCGGTCGCCGGACGCTGGCGCTTGTCGGCCGGGCCGCCGACGGCTGGGTGGCCTCGAGCGGCTGGGCGACGCCCGAGAAGCTTCCCGACATGCAGGCGCGTATCGACGCGGCGGCGGTCGCTGCCGGCCGCGACCCCGCCGCGATCGCACGGATCTACAACGTGTGGGGCAAGCTCGACGGAACGAGCGGCTTCCTCCAAGGCGGCGTTGCCCAGTGGATCGACGAGCTCACCGAACTGTCGGTCGAGCATGGAATGGACACCTTCATGTTCGGTCCGTCCGAAGATCCCGTTCCACAACTGCAGCGGTTCGCGGCAGAAGTCGTCCCCGCGGTGCGCGAACAGGTCACTCGGCATCGCGGTCGTCAGCCAGCGCGGTAGCGCCAACCGGCTCGTGCCCGCGCCACCCCCACGGGCGCGGGTACGAGCCTGCTCATGGTCCGGACGAGTCAGGCGTGCTTGCCTTGCGCTGTCCAGGCAATGCCGACGTCCACAGACGGTGGCTGCAGGTGAACGCGGCCGCAGGGGCCAATGCTGACCGCGTCGGCGGTGACGAGACGACATGAGTTGCGCACGCGACCGAATCCCTTCCATGTGTGGAAAGGACGGTCGGTTTCGCCTCTGCTCCTCACCAGGCCTTCGGCGACCAAGACGCCTGGTGGATCATCGCTCCGTCCAAACTACTGACAGTGAAGATCATCGTGCACCTGGCGGGCGCTTGTCTCGATTTCCGCGAGACTGCGGCGGAGTCGGGCGGAAACGGTGGGGCCGGGATGCAGGCTGTCAGGCCGCTGCGCGCTGGGCTGCAGCGGTGGCGGAGCGCGCATCCTTTGATGTCAGCTCGTCGGCCCGCCTGCGACGTACAACACCTGCCCAGACACGAAGCCCGCAGCCTCGCCCGAGAAGAAGGACACCGCGTTGGCGATGTCGTCGGGC
>Ga0070698_100009351_pt1 | contig 10511 bp, 6 predicted proteins | sample KBSK1502metaG_FD_65477 | JGI IMG/M metagenome (GOLD analysis project Ga0070698, IMG submission 65477) | Corn, switchgrass and miscanthus rhizosphere microbial communities from Kellogg Biological Station, Michigan, USA - KBS K1-50-2 metaG | ecosystem: Host-associated > Plants > Roots >... | reverse complement strand
CAGCTCATCAAAATGGAGGCGCTGCTCAACGGTTTTGCCGAGGGCATCGCGCTTGATGATCGCGGTTATGTTTCGGAAGGCTCGGGCGAGAATATTTTCACGGTTAGCAGTGGGATGGTCCTGACGCCGCCGCTTTCATCTTCAATCCTGGCGGGAATTACCCGCGATAGCGTTATTCAGATTTGTCACGAGTTGGAAATTCCCGTGAAGGAGCGAAGCATTCAGCGCGCCGCGCTTTACGTAGCCGACGAACTCTTCTTCTCCGGCACTGCCGCCGAAATCACACCCATCCGCTCCGTAGATCGCATTACGGTGGGCGCGGGCGGGCGGGGTCCGATAACTGAAAAAATTCAGAAAGCCTTTTTCGAGATCACCAAAGGCGAACGCAAAGCTCCCGGCGACTGGCTCACATATGTGAACGCAGCCAAGGGCGCCCAACCAGGAAACAACGGCTCGCAGCCGCAAAAGACTACGAATGTGAGCGTCCCCAATCAGGCAGAGCCCGTGATGAAGTTTCAGACGGCCGGTAACGTAATCGAATAGACACGCGTCTTTCCAAGAACTTACGAGGCAGCGAGCGAGGCATCTTGCTCGCTGTTCTTGTTTCCAGGACCGAACAAATTAGACTAAGCCAACCTATTCCTCGGCTCCGCGCTTTAACAGCCTCGCCAAGACTCTTGCATGAACCTGAGAAGGCATAACCACCGCCCGCTATTGAATTGTAACGAAGGAACGAATAATAAGTAGACTACTAAGGGCTACTCATAAAGAGATAGTGTCCCAATGTTGTTGCTGCCAACGAGTCATAATCGCAGCGCCGGTCAACATTGCGTGAGGCGCTTCCAGCGTCCTAACTATGAGCGTCCCAGCTTGAATGAAATCCAGGAAAAAAATAATTTTGAGAAGCGCTTCATATGGGGCCGCAATCGGCGCTTCCGTATTGTTCGTTTTCGGGGACGACTCGCTTTTGGCGTTCTATCTATTGTTCGAGGGAGCGATCATTGGTGGGGTCATCGGCGCCTTCGTTGGGCTAATGATCAGGCGGGCCGTGAAGATGCAGCGCCGCACCTGGCAACACAACAATTCGGACACTACAACCAAAGCGAAGCACTACCCCAGCGGATAAACGTTGACGCTTTTCGTTCCTACACGTTATATTCATTGAGCATTATCCGGCCAGCCACGGCGGTAATGTGCACCCCAGGTCCAAACAAAGCGCCCCTTACAGCGCGAAAATCAATAAAACCGCTACCCGGATTTTCCAAGTTCGAAAGGTCTAGCCAAGTATGCCCATTAAAATCGACGATCTACTACGAGTTGCCTGCAGCCATGGCGCCTCCGACCTCCATCTCAAAGTTGGAGCTTTTCCCGTCATGCGCATCGCGGGCGAACTTCACCCTCTTGCCGATGCTCCCCGGCTTAAGCCCGAAGACACGCTTGATATGGCATTTGCAATGATGTCGAATCGCCAGAAGCAACGCTTCAAAGAAGTTTCCGAAGTTGATATCGGCTATGGCCTCAAAGAGCTGGGAAGGTTTCGCGCGAACATCTTTCAACAACGCGGCAGTGTGAGCGTTGTGCTTCGCGTTATTCCCGACAAAACGAGAAGTTCGTCAGAGCTGGGATTGCCGCCGGTAATCGATCGCGTCACCGAGGAACGGCGCGGGCTGATCCTGGTGACCGGCTCAACCGGATCAGGGAAGTCAACCACGCTTGCCGCAATGATCGATCGAATCAATGCGCGACGCAGCGGACACATCGTTACAATTGAAGACCCGATCGAATTTCTGCACAAAGACAAGCTATCGTTTGTGACGCAACGTGAAGTCGACGTTGATACCCGGTCGTTTGCGGAAGCATTGCGCGGTGCCTTACGACAGGATCCCGATGTGATTCTCGTCGGCGAAATGCGCGACGACGAAACAATTGAAACTGCCTTGACGGCAGCTGAGACTGGTCACCTCGTCCTATCGACACTCCATACGCTGGATGCCACGGAAACAGTCATGCGCATCGTTTCTTCGTTTCCGGCACACCAACAGAAATCTGTGCGCATTCAACTCGCCGGCATCCTTAAGGCCGTTGTCTCAATGCGGCTGGTTCGCGCGGCAAAAGGTGCGGGCCGTGTACCGGCGGTTGAAGTAATGGTCTCAACTGCTTTGATTCGAGATTACATAATCAATGAAGAAAAAACTTCTTTGATTCGTGAGGCAATTGCAGCCGGAGCGTCGCAGTATGGCATGCAGACTTTTGATCAGTCGCTATTCCATCTCGTTCAGGCAGGACTCATCTCAATGGAAGAAGCGCTGCACAATGCCACGAACGTTGACGAGTTCAAGATGCGAGCTTCAGGCATACTCTCAGCCGAGCAGGCAATTTCAACCATGCGCCCTGCTGCCAACGCAGCTCCGACGGCATCCCGGAATCTGGATAAGGAAGATATCTTTGTGAAACACTGAGGAAGTGCAGGAGCAGTAGGCAGTAGGCAGTAGGCAGTAGGCAGTAGGCAGTAGGCAGTAGGCAGTAGGCAGTAGCAAACGAAAAAGGCGGTTAGTGGTTTCATTTACCACTAACCGCTTTTTGCTTCCTGCCCCTGCACCTGCTCCTGCCTCCTGCTCCTGCCTCCTGCCCCTTCTGCCCCTTTCTTCCCTACTCCGCTAGCTTCGAGAGCGGCGGCAGCGGCAGCCCAAAGTTTTGCGGGTTCTCGCCGATAATTGCAGCCGCAAAAAAGCCCGGGACATAGTGAGCGCCCTCGTTTCTAAAGGCGTCGTCGAGTTCATCTCGATGTGCAAACAGTGTCCAGAAATTTCGCTCATAGTTTTCCGCGTCTCTAAGTTGTCTTAAGTTGTTCCGCACTGATTCCGCACCGCGGTTATAACTTAGCAAGACCAGTGTCATGCTTTGTGAATCTTCGCCCAGCTCAGCCATGCTGTCTGCCATGTAGTGCGCAGCAGCCGGCGTCATCTTTTCCACGTCACACATATCCTGGCGCGCAACGCCATAGCGATCCGCAGTCTGCGGCATGAACTGAAATAAACCCCTTGCTCCAATCGTGTTCTCGTAACAGTTGCGATAAGCCGACTCGATCACCGGCAAATAAATACCGATGATGATCGGAACCTTGCGCGCCGCAAATGAACGCGCAATCAAGGGCACATACGGTCGAGCCCGCGCATAGACCTTGTCGATCCTTTCCGAGCCCAGATCAGCGGACAGACGGTCGCGAGCCGCAAATTGATCCACGTATGACTTGATGACGCGCACCGCCTCGGTATTGAGCTTTACCGGACGGTCACCCATCATCATTGAGATCCTCTGTTCCTGTTGATCTATGAAATCCAATTGTTCCGCCTCATTCATCTCTGAATAAAGCTTGTTACTTATCGCCGTTGTTGGTCGGACTGACAGCGCAGGGTTCGCGGGGCCGGCTGTCTCGGAACGCCGGTAAAGAATGCTTCCGGCTGTCGCAGCTACCAGCACCAGGACTAGGGCGAGCAGCGGCCAGGAATATTTACGCGGCAAGGAATGCGCGGCCGACTTGCTGGAAGGGTCAGCTTCCTGCCTGCGGAGTTTGACCGCGGGCCTGGTCAGGTTCGTTCTATTGTTGAGTTGTTCTCTCACTCGCTTTAGCTCGCCGAGCAACTCATTTGCCGAGCCAAGCCGATCGGTCATTTCCTTGCGCAGGCAACGACTGATGGTTTGCTCGAGGAGGGCTGAAACGTTGTATTGGTCCCCGGCGACTTCAGAAAGCGGTGCCGGATCACGTTGCAGAATAGCGACAATCGTATCCATGCGGGTGGCGCCCGTGAAAGGCAGTCGGTGCGCCAACATTTCATAGACCACGACACCCAGGCTCCAGATATCAGTTCGTTCATCAACTGGAAGACCGCGAGCTTGTTCCGGCGACATATAACCAATAGTCCCCAATAAGAGACCTGCTTCCGTGTGAGTTCCGTGCCCCGGTTGCGCTTCATCCTGATAATCGGGCGCCTCAGGTTCCAGCAGTTTCGCAATGCCGAAATCCAAAATCTTCACCAGGCCATCCGCGCGCCGCATTATGTTTTCAGGCTTGATGTCGCGATGCACGATACCGGCAACGTGGGCGGCAACAAGCGCCGAGCAGATCTGTTCGGCGGTATCCAAAATCTCATCAAGCGACAATGCTTGTTTCGCGAGCAACTGGCGAATTGTTGCACCGTCAATAAACTCGGTCGCGATGTATCTAATGCCTGCTGCCTCACCCACTTCGTGAATGGTGAGGATGTTTGGATGATTCAAAGCCGAAACGGCTTTTGCCTCTCTCTGAAAACGACGCAGGCGCGCATCATCTGAAGCAAAGTAAGCCGGCAATATCTTCAGAGCGACAAGGCGATCAAGCCGGGCATCCTGCGCAAGGTAGACTTCACCCATGCCTCCGCCACCGAGTCGCTTGACGATCGTGTAGGGCCCAATCTCGTGCCCAAGCTTGTCAGCGAAGTCACTGCCTACGAGTAGGTGTGCATCCTGTGAGATTGCCGGTTGCTCGATAAAATCTCCGGCTTCGTTGTAGGCGTTGACTAACGACGTCGCTTCGTCGAGCAACTCCCTATCACCGGCGCAGGCCGCTTCAAGGAAAGAGGCACGATCCTGCGGCGGGCAATCTATCGCCTCTTGCAACACCGCCTCCACCTTTTGCCATTGTTCAGGAGTCATATAAGTCCAAGTGAAAAGTGAAAAGTAAATGGTGAAAAGATAAAAGAATCTGAGCAGTTCCTATTTGATTTACTTTTCACTTTTCACCTTTCACTTTTCACTGCTTTATACAGCCACGCTTTCGCGGCCCGCCAATCACGTCGTACGGTCATCAGCGAAACTTCCAGGACCTTTGCTGTCTCCTCGAGACTTAGCCCTCCGAAGTATCGCAGCTCAACGACTTGGCTCTTGCGGGGATCTAGTCTTGCCAGTTCATCCAAAGCTTCATCAAGCGCCAACAGTTCCGCCGCGCGCGGCTGCGACATCAGCCCCACTTCTGAGATCGCGACCTCAAAAGCAACTCGCTGGGTTTCGCCGCCGTGTTTGACGTATTGACGTCGCCGCGCATGATCAATCAGGATTCGGCGCATCACCTGCGCGGTCACGGCGTAGAAATGCGCGCGATTCTGCCAGGCGATGTCCCCTGAACCCGCCAACCGCAGGTAGGCTTCGTTTACCAGCGCCGTCGTCTGCAGGGTTTGGCCTTCGCGCTCACGTTGCACATACCGATGCGCAATACGTCGAATTTCGTCATACACCAAAGGAGTCAACCGATCGAGCGCGGCCTTGTTTCCCTGGCCCCATTCGACTAATAGTCCGGTAAGATCATCCGCGTTGACGGTCATCATCGAGGCAGATTCTAGCATCGCTTGTCCGGCAGAATTGAGCTTCTAACAAACTAAAATTAATCGAACCCATGATGAACACTTTCATTTCGTTTTCTCGCTAGCAGTTTGGGTTGCTGAACACTCTGATCCAAATTTCTCGCTTAATTAGTAGGCGGGACATCCAGCGTCCTCCCGGTTAACTTGAATTTAAAGAGAAGAGGAACAGAAAATGAAACTTCAAAGAATGCTGCTATTACTCTTGACCCTTATTCTTTCTTTAACGACCAACTTCCAGAAACTGAGTGCGCAAACAACGGCTTCGGCCCGCGTCTATCAACAGATGACACAAAGCGAGCGGTCTGAGTTTGTCGCCTCCCAGGCGCAACGCATCGCCAACGAAATATCAGGCAGAAATTACGAATTCACACCCGCTTTTGTAGAAGATATTCAACAGGCCCTGAATCAATACACAAGACGTCTCGCCAAAAACGGCGACACTAGTTTAGGGAAACGTGACTTGCGACTCGTTTTCCAGCGCGGTCAAGCCCAGGCTCCGACGCTGATTGCCTCCTTCAAGGCGCGCAACATTTCGCCGCTCATCGGTCTTTACATTCCCTGGATAGAGTCAGAGTACGAGAACATTCAGTCACCAAACTCCATGGGCGCTATTGGCATGTTTCAGTTTCTTCCGAAGACAGGAGAGCGCTACGGTCTATCTGCTGACGACTTATTGGACGTGGAAAAATCGGCTGACGCCGCCGCGCGCTACATTACCGATAGCCTCGACAAGTTCAAGGACGATCCGATGAAGGAAGCGCTGGCGCTGCTGGCATACAATCGTGGGGACCAGCTGACGGCACGCGCTGTGAAACTTCTGGTTAACGATCAAAACAAGCAGTGCAGTATCTGCGCCCTGACCGCAGATCGCAGCAAACTCGACGAGGCATTTCGCTCCGAGAACGTCTATTACGTCCCACGCTTCTTTGCAGCCGCGATCATCGGGGAGAACCCGGCAGCTTTCGGCTTGCAATCGCAACCGCTGTCAGCTCATTAAACCAGCACTTCGATAACCTCGGACCGGCGCGTCAATCACCTTTGCTATCGAAGCTTTAGATTTCGGTATCAAGAACGATTGACGCGCATGCGGCGCATCACGCGCACACCGGCGCGCCAGTCTTCATTGATATCGAAACGATAGATTTCGATTTCAGGATCGATTGAGCGCGCCAGTGCCGTAAACGCGGGATGGACTCGAAGGGTCGGGGCCACCAGATAAACGAGCGGCGACTCGTTACTGATTTTTCTATCGCCGAAGAGTTTGGCGCGCGTGATGTGGCCGCGGCGCCGGTGAGCCTCAACGCGTTGCCAGTAGTCAACTCCCTGCAAGACATGCTCGCGCGCTTCTGCCACCTTTAACTCGATAACAACAAGTCGGCCATCCTGTCTGAGAGCGAGCAGATCAACTGGGCGAACGCCGAGCACGCCGCCTCGGGCGGTCCTGAATTGCGCGTGCAAGGGCGCGATAATCAGGCCGGGATCGAGGCGAGTGATATCGCGACGGAGCAGCGATTCGAGCCAGGCCTCGGCAGCATTTCGGTAGAGCGCGTGGTGGTGGTCAGAAGCTTGTGCTGTTCGATGGGCCAGCAACTCGGTCAAAAGATTCCGCCACTCGTTCTCGGTGTTTTGGTCCAGCAATCTTCGCCGTAGGCTCTCAATGCCAAACCATAGTCGTTCAGTTTCCATTACGCGGCGGACTCGCGCGAACGGCAGTCCGAAATAACGAAGAGTTTCTCCATGCCGCGCCTTAACGGCGTCAATCGCGTCAGGGGCCAAATCGATAAGCCGCCTGGCAATCTCGCTCGACTCGCCGGCGGGAACCGGCGGAAAGCGAGCCAGCCTCCGCTTCCATAAGTCTTCACGCTCCGGCACGTCGACCAGTTTCATCTCCGTTAGTTGCTGATCAACTTCGAAAACGGCAACCGCCGCGCGCAGACTCTGGCGTAGCATGGCAACTCGTTGAACTATCGACTTAACGAGATCGCGCTCGACCACCAGCCAGAGCTGTTGAATGTAAGGAGGCCGTGCACGCTCTTCAGTGCGCTTGAACCACAACAGCGCCGCGGAAAGAAATGCGTCAGCATCACTAGCTTTGCCGGCAGCAACCGATCCGGTCACCGCAAGTCGCTGGTGTTTTTGCCGCAAAATAATTCGCGCATAACGCCCCGGCTGTCCGCGTCGCGCGCCTGGGCTTAGCGAGGCCCTTTCAAGTTTCGCGCCGGATTGAACTGAACAGGCAAGCTCACCTAATTGAACTGAACGCTTTTGGCGCGCAGTCTTTACGGTTAAGGCAATCGCACTGGCGGCAGCGCGTGGCACCAATTCAATCAGCGGCCGCTCCGCTCCCATTCGCCGGGAAGCTCGAAAGGTTAAGTTCTCGCCCGTCAATTCCCAGTCAAAAATCTTCCACGCCCGACTTCCCTTTTGAGTCCAACTGGTAAGAATCAGGCGGCCATACGCCACCGAGATGTCTAACTCGCTTCTTCCGAGCGCGTGCGATTCTCCACCGTCCACCGTGCAAAACCATTCAGCATGGGCCGCAAGCAAGTCGGCGATTTTCAGGCGAGCTGCTTCGATACGAGCCGGTGTGTTGACGCGTTCAGGCATATTTTGGAGTGCGCCGGCAGAGCGCAGCGGCGACGGCGCTTTAGATTATTCGTCTATCGCTCAAGATACCTCCCTACCAATCCGGCGCTGTGTCAGCATGCGGCCAGGGCACTTCGCGCGGATTGGTTTTAGGGGGCAGCAACGGTCACCTCCGGAAATTCGGTCGAACTAAAGATCTGTGTCGAATCTAAAACGGTGTCGCGCTACGCTTGCCACCGCACTCCAAAGATTTAGCGGATTCGAGAGTGTAAGCGGTTCTTGGTAGGGTGTTTCGTCGTTACTTCTATCGTGTGCTACCCTTTTTAGTCAATCAATTTCAATTAATAACTCGCTAACAAACGATTAATGAAAAACGTCTATCTTGCAGCATCCGTGCGCACGCCCATCGGCCGCTTTGGCGGGACGCTGGCCTCCTGGACGGCAGCAGATTTGGGTGTGGCCGCGGCAAAGGCTGGTATTGAACGCGCGGGCTTGCGCCCGGATCAGATTCAACAATCGATATGGGGCTGCGCTCGACAGGCCGGCGGCGGACCAAACGTCGGGCGCCAGATAACTTATCGTGCAGGCGTTCCCGAAACGGTGCCGGCGTTCACTGTCAATCAGGCATGCGGCTCCGGTTTGCAGGCAATCATGTTGGCGGCGCAACAAATCATGCTCGGCCGAGCGGATATCGTGCTTGCAGGCGGAACGGAGAGCATGTCACGCGTGCCTTATTTTGCTGAGGGAGCGCGCTGGGGAATGCGCATGGGCAACACGGAATTGGTCGACGCCATGTACCGCGACGGCTTCAACGATCCGTTGTCAGGGTTGGTGATGGGCGAGACTGCGGAAAACCTTGCTCGTCAGTACGAGATTTCGCGTGACGAGCAAGACGAGTACTCGCTGCGTTCACAGCAACGCGCGCAGGCGGCTATTGAGTCACGACGATTTGATGAGGAACTTGTCGCTTTGGAAATCAAAGGCCGTAAGGGTGAAACAACTAACTTCGTTCGAGACGAGCACGCGCGGGCGGGTACAACTAAACAGGACCTCGGCAAATTGGCGCCAGTGTTTTCGAAGTCTGGCACCGTCACAGCGGGAAACTCGTCGGGAATAACAGACGGAGCCGCGGCAATACTTGTGCTGAGCGAAGCCGCACTCGAAAAATCGGGAGTCCAGGCTGAAGCGAGAATAGTTGATTACGAAATCACTGGCGTGGCACCGGAGATTATGGGAATTGGGCCAGTCCCCGCAATTGGGTCTTTGTTGGCAAGACAGCAGCTTGCGCTTTCGGACATCGATCTCATCGAACTGAACGAAGCTTTCGCGGCCCAGGTCATTGCATGCGACCGCGAGTTAAAGTTTGATCCCGACCGGCTGAACGTAAACGGCGGCGCGATAGCGTTAGGTCATCCTATAGGATGCACCGGCGTTCGCATCACTACCACGCTGCTTCATGAAATGAAAAAGCGCGGCGCCGGGTTGGGACTGTCGACACTTTGCGTCAGCGGAGGGATGGGACTGGCATTGCTGGTCGAAAGAGTTTGAGCATCGTTATGTTCAGAATTCAAGCTTCAGCTTGTCTTCCAGCGCGAGCGCAACCTAAAGGTTGAACTCTGAACTACTTGCGTTTTTCGCGAGCTGGGGCAGTTAACTCGGGGCCAACCTCGGGATAGCAGAATGGCAACTAACCTTTACATTTGAAGCGGTGGCTCTGTGAGCTAAATCCAGGGAAAGGGTTTTTCTATCGTGAAAACTAGTATGTTGAAATTAATTACAGCAGCACTGCTGCTGACCGTTGGTGTTTCCGTGATCGGACTTGGGCAGCGAAATCATCTAACCACGAGCATGAAAGCAGCACCAACCCTATTGTCTTCTCTACCGCCGTCTGACGCGGTGGCAATCATCAATGTAAACCGCGTATTCAACGAGGCACTCCCAAAACTCCTCGCGGAGAATCCGGCGAAGTTGACTGAAGTCACGAACGAGTTGGCAAAATTCAAAACGCAGACTGGTCTGGACCCTCATTCGTTTGAGCAAATAGCCGTTGGCTTTAGTTACAAATATCCGCGCGAAGGCATTACCCAGGTTTCGACGGTGGCGCTGGCGCGCGGAACCTTTAACGCCGGAGCCCTGGTGGCTGCCGGCAGGTTGGCGGCGAATGGAAAATACAGCGAACAAAAGTATCAGGGGAAAACCATTTACGTCTACAGCCTTGAACGTCAAGTCAGGCTATTGGGGTTATGGGACATGAAGGTCCGCGACCTGGCAGTCTCTGCTATGGATGGCAACACACTTGTCCTTGGTGATCTTCAAGCGGTGCGGGGCTCAATAGACGCGACGCGGGCAGGAAAACATTCCAATGCCGAGTTGTTGGCCCTCGCCAGCCGTGACCCGAACGCAATTGTGGGATTCGGTGGCAACGTTTCACCGAAGCTGTTGGAGAATTTGAGTCTGAGTAACGATACGATCGCTCGTGAGTTGACCGCAGTTCGGCAGATTTACGGAACGCTCGGCATGACCAGCGCC
>Ga0070698_100009350_pt1 | contig 10511 bp, 7 predicted proteins | sample KBSK1502metaG_FD_65477 | JGI IMG/M metagenome (GOLD analysis project Ga0070698, IMG submission 65477) | Corn, switchgrass and miscanthus rhizosphere microbial communities from Kellogg Biological Station, Michigan, USA - KBS K1-50-2 metaG | ecosystem: Host-associated > Plants > Roots >... | reverse complement strand
GCACGGTGCAGCTTTACATGCTGGGAAGTTGCGTCGGTTGCCCTTCGTCGTTGGCCACCCTCAAGATGGGCGTGGAACAATTGCTCAAGGACGCGGTTCCGGAAGTACGCGAGGTCGTCGCGATCGACTGAGAAGTGGCCCCTTTAAAATCGCCAAATCACTAGTTTATTTTAACTTAGCGACTTGATCCGCTTCCGAGTCAAGAAATCCCCAACGGTCTGGGCCGAGAGTCCTCGCGTCCTGGGAAAAGATCCAGGAGGAGGAGGATCTGCCATGTCGCTTCGACGTGAGAACGGGCACGTATGGATTGGTCGCCAAGCATTGCTGGTCATGGGAACGTGGGTGCTGGTCTTTTACTGGGCCGCGACTGCTTCCGCAATGCCGCCACCGGCGGCAGGAAATCATCATGGCCTTCCTCCGCACGCTCGGGATCTGTTGAAGGAAAACCCGAACCTGTTCTATCCCAACAAGGGATTCAAGAGCGTGATCGAGCGCCAAAAGGCGCGCCGGTCGGAGCTGACCCGGGATCTCATTCGTCAGGGTCTGAGTCCTCAATCCGCCTATAGCCAGTCTCTCGTTCGAGTCACCACCACTCGCTACTGTCCGGTGCTCTGCGGCATTTATACCGACAAGACCACGCCGGACTGGCCGGTCCAGGACCTCGTCGACGAGCTTTTCAGCCTGAATTACGGCGCCACGAACACACAGGGACAGCCTGGGTCCATGCGCGAGCACTATCTCGACATGTCCTACGGGACCTTCGATCTCCAGGGTGGCGTGTATGGCTGGTTCTCCGTTCCCGAGAGCGCAGCCTATTACTACAGCGATGACAACGGACTCGGCACGGATCGGGCCGAAGGAGAAGCGGGGGCGTTCATCCGCCACACCCTTCAAGCTGCCGATCCCACCATCGATTTTCGAATCTATGACAACGACGGGCCGGACAACATTCCCGATTCCGGAGACGACGACGGGTACGCTGATTTAGTGATGTTCGTGCATCCAAACGAAGGGGGAGAGTGCGGCGGCGATGACATCTGGTCGCATTCGTTTTCATACTCGGGATGGGCCCAGCACGGCGGAGCATTCATAACCAACGATATCGGGCACAATGGCCAGCCGATCAAAGTCGACGACTACACGATCATGCCTGCTATTTCTTGCTTCGGTGGGCGCATCGAGATCGGCGTGTTCAGCCACGAATTCGGTCATGCGCTCGGTCTACCCGATCTCTACGATCGCACTGCCTACGATCCCGCCGGCGCGGTGAGCACGGGCGGCATGGGGCTCTTTTGTCTCATGGCGGCCGGCTCGTATGGCGGCGATTACAGCCATCCGGCCACTCCGACACAGATGTGCGCCTGGAGCAAGGAGGAGCTTGGATTCCTCAGGCCCGAAGAGATCGTCTGTGACACGACCCGCGCGGTGTATTGCCTGGATGACGCTCCCGAAGCGGTAAAGCTGTGGGCGGGAGGCGACTATTCCCAGAACGAATGGTTCCTGGTCGAGAACCGGCAGCGCAAGAAGTGGGACAAGTACCTGCTCGGTACCGGATTCCTCATCACGCACGCGGATAACAACGTGCTGACCCAGAATGACGAGGCATGTCCGGGCGGGAACCCGTGCCTGAATACGCATTATCAGTTGATGGTGATCGAGGCGGACAACCAATGGGAGATGCAAACCGCCGCACCGCCCGTCATCGGGCCCTGGTTCGGGGAGGCGGAGGACTTCTTCAGCGCCGAAAACAACGACACCTGGGACGACCTCACCCTTCCGTCGTCACGCAATCATTCCGGGCAGTTGACCGGAATCAAGGTGCACGGCATCGGCCCGAGCAGCGAGAAAATGTTTGCCTCGTTCAGCGTGAGCCAGGTGTGCGATACGAGCCCCTCCCTGGCTGTGTCCTCGTTCCGGGTGGCGGGCGGCTGTGACCTCGATGGCTTCCTGGACGCGGGAGAAGACGTGAGCCTCAGCGTCCAGTTGCGCAACTTTCCTACCGCCTCAGCGGCGACTGGAGTTCATGGCACGCTCACCAGCCTCACCCCCAACGTTTCGATCGTGAGCGGCACGGCCGCATTTCCGGACCTGGATCGAGGCAAGTTCGGAGCAAGCGTGGTGCCGTTCAAGGTCCACGCGGGACCCTCAGTGGGATGCGCGACCACCGCCGCGCTCAAGATCGACGTGACGGCGAGCGGTGGATATGCCACCTCCGACACGATCGTGGTGCCTATGGGAGTCGACTCGTTGTTCGTTCCCATGGCCCAGTATCTGACCGATGTGGAATCCGCTTCCGAGGATGGATGGAAGCACTATTCCTACATCAATGACGATGATTGGTCCCACAACATGAATGCAAACCACACTCCGGCAGCAATTCCCGGCCATTCGTGGTTTGCTGCCGCTCCGGGAACCGGAAAGGATTGCTCTCTGGAGCCGCCCGACTTCGTTCCCTCGGCGCTCTCGTCCATCAGCTTCTGGCATAAATACGACACCGAGGACAACTGGGACGGCTGCGTGCTCGAGCTTTCCACAGATGGAGGCCGGAGCTGGATCGATGTGGGAGACATGACCAACGTCGGTTATAACGATGCAGTGATGGTCAATCCACAATCGACCATTTCGGGACGGCGGTGCTGGAATGGGCTCAACGCCTCCTATCCCTTGTTCGATCAGGTGACGCTCTCCCTGAGCCAGTGGGCGGGTCAGACGTGCCGCATTCGCTTCCGCATGGCAACCGACCTTGCCTCCACCGGCGTGGCCGTGCCGGGATGGAACATCGACGACATCCTGATCTCGAGCGCCCAGATCCTGCGCCAGCAATGCGAAGCGACGCCCCTCTGCAGCGGCGAGGAGACCGTGCCCCCCGTTTTTGCGGGGCTCGAATCCGCGCGAAATCCCATGACTCCGGGCTGCAACGCCGCCGATCTCAAGTGGGCCGCCGCTGAGGACGCGAGCGGTCCGATCACGTATTTGATCTATGCCTCTCAGCAGGCACCGGTTCCAACGGCAACGCCGGTGGCCTCGACCACCGCACTCAAATTCCGGGTCTCCGGCCTGGACCCAAGTGAGACCTACCACTTCCTGGTTCGGGCTCGCGATAGCCAGGGGAACGTCGACAGCAACAGCATCGAAAAGACGGTGACGCTCGATTGCGAAGCGCCGGAGCTCGACGTGATCGCCACCCGCATGGAAGAGGTCGGAGGCTGCGACGGAGATGGCTTGCCTGACGCCGGAGAAACACTGGACCTCCATGTCACGGTTCGTAACCTGGGTGGAACGCATGCCCAGGGCGTGCAGGCAACACTCCGTCCTGTCTCCGACCGTTTGTTCGTTGAGTCGGGAGAACGTTCGTACGGCGATCTCGAAGCTAAACATTTCGAAGAGCAGGTGTTCCGGATTCGCGTCGGAACAACCACGACGTGCCTGACCCCGGGGAGTCTCGCTCTGGATCTCACCGCGGCGGGGGATTACGCGGTGACCCGCACGATCGATCTCATGCTGGAATCCGACATCGATTTCGTGGCGCAACAGTTCTTCGATGATGTGGAGGGGAACGGCTCCGGAGGATTCACTCATTACTCCGAGGCGGGAAGCGACGACTGGGCGATTGCAACCACCGCTGCTTTCAGTCCCACCCACTCCTGGTTCGCAAGCGACCAGGGCGCGGTCACGAATGTATCTCTCCAGACGCCGCCGCTCTTCGTGAGTTCTAGCTCCGTTCTGAGCTTCCGACACAAGTACGTCCTCGAATCGCGATTCGACGGCGGGGTGCTGGAGATCTCGACCGATGACGGCGACACATGGACCGATATCGGACCTGATTACAACTCGTCCCAGAACCCCCTCGGTCCCGCGTTTGGGGGCCCCTTCGCGCCGGGCAAAGCCTTCTGGAGCGGCAGCTCGGGAGGATTTGTACAGACATCGGTGAACTTGGGCGCAATGGCGTCGCCTTTGGGGGCGCCCCTTTACGCGGGCAAGACCGTGCTCGTGCGCTGGCGATTGGGCTGCGACAACGAAAATTCGCAAGCACCGTTCGAGGGTTGGTGGATCGACGACATCCGCCTCACCGATTCAGGCACGTTCGCAGCCGTATGTGACGGAACCGCATCATGTGCGCCGGTCGGGGTTCCGGGTGAGCCCACCATTGCCTCCACCTTGCTATTCCGGAGCCATCCAAATCCCATGCGCGCCTCCACGCACATCAGTTACCAGATCGCCGATGGCGAAGCGGGGCCAGTCTCACTCCGGATCTTCGATGTTTCGGGCCGGGTGGTTCACGTGCTCGTGGACGCCGTCCGCCAACCGGGGACGTATGACGAAATCTGGGATGGAAAGAATGCCACCGGGGAGACTCTCCCGGGCGGGCTCTATTTCTACGAACTCGAAACGGGGCGCACGCGACACGTTGAAAAACTGGTTATTCTGAAATGACCAAGGAACGGTCGAAAATAGGGCGAGGTCAAGCAAGTCTACCGAGTAAGACGCAATCCCTCGGCGGCGAGACCGTTTCAGGCCGTTGCCGCGGCGCGCCAGGCGCCCAAGCGCCCCAATAGGCCGCTGATGGCGCCCATGAACGCCCCAATCAGAGAGGCTGCCCCGATCTTGAGCGGGGCCTGCTTAAGGTACTCCACCATTACAAAGGCGCGCAGGTCGGAAGACCCGCTCGCTTTGAAGCGCGCCATCAAACTCTGCCAATCGGAGCGCCCGGTTAGTTCGCCAAGGAATAGATTCACTCGGATAAGGATGAAGACATCGTAGACGCAAAACGTGGCAAACGCGACGACCAAACCGGTGGTGACGCCCGATAGGAACCGTCCATCGCGACGCGCGGCTCGGAAGGAGGCAAGGGCGGCCTGCGAGCCGGCCATGCGGCTATTTCCTCGATCGCGACAGGTCCCTGACCATGATGTCCACGAACATATCGGGTTTCATGAAACCGTTCGCCCATTTAGCGTCGTAAGCCGCGCTGGGTTTGGCCGCCTTGATTTGGTCGGCTGTCTTGCCCTTTTTCAGCATGGCTTCGATCTTTCCGCTGATGTCGGCCAGCATGTCACGGTATGCCTTCAAGGCTTCCTTGTCCGCGAGCGGACCATGCCCGGGAATGAGCTTGGTGTTCTCGTCGATTGCGCCCAGGATGCGGTCCGCGGCGGCGATCGTTCCTTTGACCGAGCCTCCACTCGAGATGTCGATGAACGGGTAGAACCCGTTGAATAGAACGTCGCCGGTGTGCACCACGTTGGCTTTCTTGAATTGAATGACCGCATCGCCGTCCGTATGTGCATTGGGGACGTGAAAGACCCAAATGTCCTCGCCGTTGTAATGAAACGTGACCGCATCGGCGAAGGTCACGACAGGAAGCGCGCCCTCGGGAGAGGGAGGCGTGGTGTCGTTGAACACGCTGTTGAACTGCTCGACCGACATGCGGGCCCGCACGTTGTCCTGAGCGACGATGATTGCACCCGACTTCCCGAAGTTCTCGTTCCCGCCCGTGTGGTCGCCGTGCCAGTGCGTGTTGACCACGAACCGCACCGGAGCGGGAGACAGCTTCGCGATGGCGGCTTTGATCTTCTCGGTCAAAGGCGCGAACTGGCTGTCGATCAGGAACACGCCGTCTTTCCCCACCGACACTCCGAGATTTCCCCCCGCCCCTTTCAGCATATGAATGCCGTTTCCGAGGTCCGTATCCACGATCGTGACCTTGGTCGTGTCCTGGGCCCGAGCCAGCCGGGCGAAAATGAGAATCGAAAGAGCCAGGAATAGAGGAAGGTATGATGAATGGCGTCGCATGCTTGTCCCCGAAGGAGTTGACGGTAGGCTAACGCGAGGCCAAAAAACTATCGCACGGATGGCCGGGAGGTCACAAGGAGGCTTGAATGATAGGGATACGGCGGGCGGAGGAGAGGGGGCATTTTGATTTCGGATGGCTCGATACCTACCATACATTCTCGTTCGGGGATTACCACGATCCGGAGAACATGGGTTTCCGCGCACTCCGCGTCATCAACGAGGATTGGGTGCGGGGCGGCGGCGGATTCCCGCCCCATCCGCATCGCGACATGGAGATCGTGACCTACGTGCTCCAGGGCGCGCTCGAGCATGCGGACAGCATGGGCAACGGCTCCATCATTCGCCCCGGAGAAGTACAGCGCATGAGCGCGGGGACCGGCGTGGTGCATAGCGAGAAAAACGCGTCCGCCGTCGAGCCCGTGCATTTGCTCCAGATCTGGATCTTCCCCGAACGCCGAGGACTCGAGCCGAGCTACGAGCAACGCCCGCTTCCTGACGTGAAGGGCCGGCTGGCCGTGATTGCGTCTCCGGACGCGCGAGACGGCTCGGTCCGTATTCATCAGGACGCATCGATTCTGGCCACGCAGTTGGACAAAGGTCAAAGCGCGGAGCATAGGTTGCAGTCCGGCCGGTATGCCTGGGTTCAGGTCGTTCGCGGTCCGGTGATGCTTAATGGCGAACGGTTGGAAAGAGGCGAGGGCGCCGCGGTGAGTGACGTGTCACGGCTTGAGATCGAAGCGATCGAGCCATCACACCTGCTCGTGTTCGATCTCGCCTGATTCGGTTACTTGGGCCAGGGGAAAAGCGAAACGCCGACCGAGGCCAAAAGCTTGTTCGAGGTCGCGTTGAACTCGCCGCCGGCATTCGATTCGTGCTGATAGCCCAGGCTCATGTTCACGGAGGCGCTCTGGCCGATGAGCACCCGCATCCCTCCCGAAAGCATGGGCGCGAGCACGGCCGTATTGTCGAACGAGAATCCGTGATAGAACAACACGCCGAACCCCAGCCCGACGAACGGCACGATCGTGCCGTGGGGCGGAAAGTTATAGTTGAGTCCTGCCAGCGCTCCCAGTGACGTCTGGTGCTGGTCGTTGAAGGATTCATGCCGGACGATAAATCCGCTCATGACCTCGAACCGATCCGACATGCAGTAACCGAGCGTGGGGGTGATGGTGAGTTCGGTTTGATGATCGACGTTTCCATAGCCTTCACGCTTGAAGTTCTCGTGATTGAACGTCACCGAAGGGGCGATCTCGATGGATCCCTGGACAAGTTGATTCGCTTGGACGATTGAAGCGATTCCGGGTTGCCCGAGCAGAACGGCCAGAACGACGCATCCCCACACTCGCTGTGTCATAAACGCACCCTCCTCTTGAATCGAAGGGATCTCTGTGCAAATTCCGGGCCTCTTCCTGGCCCGTGTTTTGCGAATAACGGGGATGTCCGTGGCGTTTCATTTCCCTACCTGGAGTCCAGATGGCGGGTTGGCCTCAATTTGGGAGCGGGGGAGAGGACCGGTCCGGCGCGTCGCCTTGCAACGGCGTCGTGCAGGATGCAGCGTTCGGGCGCTTTTTCACGCGACTCGACCGGCTCATTCCGTGTGTTTTGATCGGCGTCTTTGCCGCATGGGGCTGCGCCGATCTCCTCACCACCGAGCCAGGACCGGGAGAGCGTTTCGATCAACCCATCGACGGTTTAGACAACGGCGAACTTGGAGATTTCCAGGACGGCCAGATCCAGTTCCGCCGTGCTTTCACGATCGCGGAGGGATTGGGCCCCATCTTCAACAACGTGTCGTGCGCCTCGTGTCACAGCGGCGACGGCCGCGGCGTGCCGGAGAACATTCTCACTCGCTTCAGCCGCAGCACCGATCTGGCGCTCGATCTGGGCGGCCCGCAAATCCAGGACAAGGCAATTCCGGGGGCGCATCCGGAAACCTTGCCGGACGGTGTACTCGTATCGCATCGCTTGCCTCCGCCTGTGTTTGGCGTTGGCCTCATCGAGGCCATTCCCGAATCCACGATTCTGGCCGGGCAAGATCCGAACGACGCCAACGGCGACGGGATTTCCGGACGGGCGAACTGGGTTACTCCACCGCCCTATGTGACCACCGACGAGATCGGCGGCGGGACGGCGCCGCGAGTGGGACGATTCGGGCGCAAGGCCCAGGTGACGTCGCTACTGCAGCAAACGGTGGACGCGTATCACCAGGACATCGGCATCACTTCGTCCTATCGCGCGACTGACAACGACAATCCGCTCGCCCCCGCCGTTAACGGAGTGGATCCCGCCGACGATCCAGAGATCGGCGATGGGTCGGTGAACGACGTCATGCAGTACATGCGCATGCTCGCTCCCCCTTCGCCCGGGGAACACACCCCAATCCGGGATCGGGGAGAGACGCTGTTCAGTCAGGTGCGTTGCGCCTCCTGTCATACGCCGACGTTTCGCACCGGCCCCCATGAGATTGAAACGCTGTCCAACCGGGACATTCACGTTTATTCGGATTTACTGCTCCACGATTTGGGGGAGGAGCTGGCCGATCACCGCCCCGACGGCAGTGCGGACGGGAGCGAGTGGCGGACAGCTCCTCTCTGGGGTATGCGCATCACCCGCGAATTCCTGAAGGGAGAACTCTTCCTGCTCCATGACGGGCGGGCGCACTCGGTCCTGGACGCGATTCGTCTGCACGGTGGCGAAGCGTCGGCGGTGCGGGACGCGTTTCTCGCCTTGCCATCCGAGGATCAATCCGCGTTGATCGACTTCGTGGAGTCGCGATGACACGAGCGATGGCGGTTCTCGTATTTGCCATGTGGGTGAGCACCGTCTTGTGGGTGAGCACGGCGCGCGCGCAAACCGATACGTTTTCCATTCAGGACGGCCCCGCGCACGGTCCCGACTGGCTGGCCATTGGCGGTCACGGTGAGCTTCGCTTGGGTGAAGATCGCGTCCGAGGGGTGACGAATCCCGAATGGTTCTCAGTGAGCCGGGTCAATGGCTTCGTTCATTTCACTCCGTCCTCACACTGGCGCATGGCCCTCGAAGGAACGTTTGACCATCCCACCGACCATTTCGTGATGGAGCGCATCGAGGTGGGTTTTCGGAGCGCGCCGTCGCTGGAAATCCACGGCGGCATTTTCCCCCTTCCGCTTGGGCGTGTGAACCTCTCCCATGATTCGCCGCGGAGCGAGTTCACGGAGCTGTCCTTAGTGGCGACTCAGCTCATCGGCGTGCCCAACGCGATGCCGGGACTGGGGCTCAAGGGCACCGCTCATGAAGGGTCCCTCGCTTACGAAGTGGATCTCGTGACCGGGTTCTCCGATGGGCTCATCACGGAATCCTCGGGCGGAACCCGCTTGCCCATGGGGCGCAGCAACTACGGCGACGGGAACGGCTGGCCGGCGCTCACCGGTCGCCTGAGCTTGCATCCCAACGACAAGACCGAGTGGGGGCTCGGGGGATTGACCGGCCCCTACAACGATACCCAGGTGGGTAGCGTGGCCGTCGATGAAACGCGGTGGGTCCACCTCTTCGTTCTGGACGGCAGAACATCGTGGGCGGGGATGCGGCTGGCCGGCGAGGCGGGGGTCGCGATCATCGATGTGCCGCCCTCCTTGCAAGGTCTCTATGCCCAGGACCAGTGGGGGGCATCGATCGAAGCATCGCGGATATTGTTCGATCCCATTTTCACGAAACACACGTCTTTGTCGTTTGCGCTTCGAGCCGATGCAGTAGATCTCGACCGCGCTCAAGATGGCGATTCGCGGGAGCGGGTGTCGGCGAGCCTCAACATCCACCGCCAGCCGACCTCGGTGATGCGGTTCGGATGGTATTACGAGTTGGCCCGCGATCGTTTTGCCAACAATACGCCCAAAGCCGGGCTCACCTTTACCGCCGCGACGTATTTTTGATCGTTTCCTGACACTCCTGCCGCTTTAAGCTAAGGTTGCGCACGGCGGAGCTGGTTCCGCTTTGGAGACAGGCTCTTTGAACGGCCGCGCGAAGCCCTCTCTCGCTGTTTTCGTGTTTGCCACGATCGTCCTCATCTGGGGGACGACCTGGCTCGCCATCCGCCTTGGCCTCGAGCATTACCCGCCCTTCTTCTCCCTCGCCGTGCGCTTTTCTTTTGCCGGGCCGATGCTGCTGTTCATCATGGCGCTTCGCCGTGAACCGATTCCCTGGGCGTGGCGGCATCAGCCGTTCTTTCTCTTCATTGGATTCTTGAGCTTCATCGTCTCTTTCGGAGGGGTCTACTGGTCGGAGCAATATCTGACCAGCGGCATGGCCGCGGTGATCTTCGGAGTCATGCCTTTGTTGACGGGAGTCATTGCGCACCTACTCATACCTGCTGAACGACTCAGCCCATGGAAGCTGGTGGGACTCATAGTCGGCTTGCTGGGGATTGTGGTCATTCATTCCGCCGACTTGGCCCAGATCGATCCCAAAGCGCCGTTGGCCGCCACGGTCATCCTGATGAGCCCGCTCGCCACGGCGTTCGCTACCGTATTCTCCAAGCGCCGTGTGCACGACTTCCCCGCGCTTGCCCTGGCCGGGATTCCAATGACCTACGGGGCGATCATGCAGTGGGGATTGTGGTTTGCGTTCGAGCGACACACTCCATTGACCTGGTCGTGGCCGGGTGTCGCCTCCATCGCGTACCTCGCCCTGTTCGGATCGCTGCTCACGTTCACCGGCTATTTCTGGCTCTTGAAGCGCATGGA
>Ga0070698_100009349_pt1 | contig 10511 bp, 9 predicted proteins | sample KBSK1502metaG_FD_65477 | JGI IMG/M metagenome (GOLD analysis project Ga0070698, IMG submission 65477) | Corn, switchgrass and miscanthus rhizosphere microbial communities from Kellogg Biological Station, Michigan, USA - KBS K1-50-2 metaG | ecosystem: Host-associated > Plants > Roots >... | reverse complement strand
CGGTCCGCCACCGAGAGCAGGACGTACCGGGAGTCGGGGTAGAAGGCGAGCCGCCGATCCGTCTCCGAGGGGTAGGCCTCCGAATGGGTGTGGGAGTGATAGATCGCCCACAGATCCCAGCCGCGCTCGTCCAGCTCGTCGAAGACGGTGAGCTGCTCCTTGCCGTCGAGGCGGTACGTGGCGGGGCTCGCGTCGGCGTTGGTCATCGCGTAGACCTTGACCGGCACACCTGCTTCGGCCGCGATCAGGCCGCAGGCTTCGTTGGGGAACTCGCGGAGCGCCTGCTCCACGATCTCCTTGTAGAAGACGCCGTCGAGTTCAGCCATGTCCTTTTCGGGTTGCCGGCGGGGTCAGCGGGAGGCGAACCCCTCTTGCACCTGCAAATCCTACCAATGAGGTCGGATATTCCCGCCGGTTCTCGAGGGCGCCGCTCAGGCCATCGACTCGGCCGACCGAGCCCAGAGCTCGCGATCGTCATCCCGGAAGGCGTGGACGGCCGCCATCGTCGTCGGGCCGAGCGCGAGGTTGGTCCCGGGAAGCGTCCTGCGGATCTGCTCCAGTTCGCGGCGGGTGAACTCGCAGGTCGAGGTGTTCGGCTCGACCTTGTAAAGGGCGGCGCCGTTCAATCCGAGGATCTTCGCCTTCAGCTCCTCGGTGAGCTTCGGGTAGCCGTAGCGCTCGCGGAACTCAGACGAGATCTGGAACGTCCGCATCGCCTGGATCAGCGGCTGCGGTGACCCATAGAACAGACAGTCTGTGCCCCACAGGACGTTGTCCTCACCGACGTGCTTCAGGAGCTTGCCGAGGAAGTGCGCCGCTTGATCCGGGTAGCGCATCAGGTACCACCACGACGAGCCGATCTCCGCGAAGACGTTCTCGTTCGGTCCGATCCCCTCTCGCTCCATCGACGCGAGCAGCCGGTTCGTCCCGAGGTGGGCAGTCGCCTTCGTGTACGGGCCCTCGGTGATGCCCGATTCGAACCCGGAGTGATACGCCACGAAGTTCACGTCGGGGTGACGCCTCGCGACCGGGCCGATGTCGTCGGGCGAGGCGTTCGGCGAGCCCAGCGAGAGTCCTTTGTGGGTACAGATCGTCGGGATCTCGAGGTCCACGGCCTTGCGGATGAACCGCTCGCCGAGGTCACCGCCGTCGCGGTCGTCGAGCCACCACACGTTCCCATCGCCTTCGAACGCGCCCGGGAAATGCGTGAACGTCTTCCACGCGGCGACCGGGTAGCGACCGGCCGTGTGCTCCATCGCATCGAGGGCAGCCCGCTGCGAGCCCACGTTGGGGAGGGCTTGGGCGTGGAGCAGGATCCGCTCGTCCCGGCAGAGTCCGTCGACGGTCTGTCGGGTCAGATCCATGATCTCGGGCGACAGCGGGCTGCCCTCGGGGAAGATCGGGAGCGACGACAACACCAGCATGTTGGTGTCCGAGCGGACGAACATCAGCTCGAGGAAGTGCTCGATCGAGTAGCACACGCGGGGGTCGTCCTCACCGCAGCCCTTCTGCGGGAAGCTCTGCCAGAAGTTCTGACCGTTCAGGACCGGATTGAGGTGGTACTCGAGGAGGTGACCCTGGATGTCGAACACGAACCCTTCGCCGCCGAGCGCCTCGTAGGCGCTCGGCGGCTCCACCGAGGCGCTCGGAGGGATCTCGTAGGACCCGCCCGGTTCGCTGGTGGTCGCCGAGGGGTTCGCGCGATGCTCCTCCCGCGTGCAGGCGTTCAGGGCGAGGAAGGTGGTGGCCGCGCCGCAGACGGAGAGCAGGAACTCGCGGCGGCTCATCCCGAGCCGGCGGGCGTTCCGCTCGGCGTCGTCTCGGGCGCGGCGGATCGTCTCCCGAAGGACGGGTGGGAGGACCGGTTCCGGGTCGTACTCGGCGTTGGACGCCGGCCCGAACTCGATCGGGAGTCCCGGATCCTCCTCTTTCCAATCCGCAGGCCAGTTCTTCGGCCGGTCGCTCGGTACGTCCTTCGGCCCGTCCACGTTGCCTCCTCCGGCAAGATAACGGGCGCGGCGCGAGCCTGGTTCCGCGACTAGGCGGCCAAGGCGCCGGAGACGGTGATGTGCCCCGGGTCGCCGGCCACGATCGTGCCGATCCTCGCGAACGACACGTCGTGATCGCGCAGGGCGGCCTCCATCGAAGGCTTGTGCTTGGCCGCGATCAGGAGGCCGCCGGATGTTTGGGCATCCGCCAGGATCAGCCGCTCGGGCTCCGGAAGATCGCCGAAGTCCGTGTGCGCGCGGACGTAGGCGAGGTTGCGCTTCGTGCCACCGGGAACCACGTCACGGCGAGCGAGATCGAGGATCCGGGGGTCCAACAGCGGGATCGCGCCGGCGTCGAGCTCGGCCGCCGCACCGGATGCCTCGAGCATCCGGTGCAGGTGGCCGAGCAGCCCGAACCCGGTCACGTCGGTGGCCGCCTCGGCGGCCGCGTTCCGCATCGCCTCGGCGCCCGCCCTGTTCGTCGTCGTCATCGATCGCACGGCGGCCTCGACGAGGTCGTCGTCCGCGAGACCGCGCTTGATCGCGGTCGAGACGATCCCGAGGCCGAGCGGTTTCGTGAGGAACAGCCCCGCGCCCGCCGGTGCCGTCGAGTTGCGTACCACGTCATCCGGATCCACCAGGCCGATCGCCACCATGCCGTACTTCGGCTCCGGATCGGTGATCGAATGGCCGCCCGCGACGACGACGCCTTCCGCCGTCGCGACGTCGACCCCGCCCTGGAGTACCTGGGCGAGCATCTCGAGCGGGAGGTCGTCCACGGGCCAGTTCACGATGTTGAGCGCGAGGAGCGGACGACCCCCCATCGCATAGACATCCGACAACGCGTTCGTCGCGGCGATCCTCCCCCAGTCGTACGCGTCGTCGACGATCGGCGTGAAGAAGTCGAGTGTCGCGATCAGACCCTCCCCCGACGGGAGGCGATACACCGCGGCATCGTCTCCCGTGTCGGCGGCGACGAGCACGTCCGCCGACACCTGCGGCAGCGTCACGCCCCGCAGGACCGTCTGCAGATCGTCGGGGCCGAGCTTGCAGCCGCAGCCGGCGCCGTGGCTGAAGCTCGTGAGACGCCGCTCCGAGGAAACGGTCTCAGTCGCCATCGGGTGCCCGCATGCCGGGCTCGGTCCCCATCGCGTGGAAACCACCGTCAACGTGGAGCAGCTCGCCCGTGATGCCGGCCGAGAGGTCCGAGAGGAGGAACGCGACCGCGCCGGCGACGGGCCGAGGATCGGTCGTGTCCCAGCCCAGCGGCGCGCGGTCGGCCCAGCTCCCGGCGATCTGATCGAAGCCCGGGATGCCCTTGCCGGCCATCGTCTTCATCGGACCCGCCGAGACGGTGTTCACCCGGATCTTCTTCGGCCCGAGATCCCTCGCGAGGTACCGCGTGATCGACTCGAGTCCCGCCTTGGCGACGCCCATCCAGTCGTAGATCGGCCATGCGACCCTCGCGTCGAAATCGAGTGAGACGATCGCTCCCCCGTCCGACTCCATCAATGGGAGCATGCCGGTGGCGAGCGACGCGAGCGAGAACGCGCTGGTCTTGAACGCCGTGGCCACGCTCTCCCACGGTGTGTGGAGGAAGTTGCCGCCGAGCGCGTCCTGGGGAGCGAACGCGACCGCGTGGAGGAACCCGTCGAGCCGTCCCCAGCGCCGCTCGAGCTCTGCGCGCACGGTGGCGATCTGCTCGGGCTCGTTCACATCCATCTCGAGAACGTCGGGAGGGTCGGGGAGCCGCTTCGCCACCTTCTCGGTGAGGCTCACGGTGCGTCCGAAATTCGTCAGGACGATCTCGGCCCCTTGCTCCTGAACGACCTGGGCCGCCGAGAAGGCGATCGACTGTGGCGTCAGCACACCCGTGATCAGGAGCTTCTTGCCTTCGAGCAGCATCGGGCAACCTTACTCGGCGGCGCCCGCGATCTCCCAGGCGACGTTCCCGTCGTCGTCGAGCTGCGTGATGACGAGGCGTAATCCGACGTCTTCGCCCGGGGCGCGTGCGGTGCACTCGAAGGTCGCCCCTTCGTGGACCTCGATGTCGTCCGGGCACGTCGCCGCGATCCCGGGGACACCGAGCCGATCCGAGACCTGACGCCCGAGACGGCGTTCGAGTTGGTCCGCGTTCAGTGTGCGGGCGGCGCAACTGCCGGCCACGATCGACACCAGGAGGAAGAAGGCAAGCGTCGGGCGAGGGGGGATTCCCGATGGCACCGCGCAGGAGCGTAGCATCGGACGCCATGGACCTCGGACTCGCGGGAAAGGTGGCGCTCGTCACGGCGGCATCGAAAGGACTCGGGCGCGCGTCGGCACAAGCGTTGGTAGACGAGGGCGCGTCGGTCGCGATCAACTCCCGAGATCCGGAGGCGCTGCAGGCGACCGCGGCGGAGCTGGGCCCCGAGGTGCTGGCGCTCCCCGCGGACGTGACCGATCCCGAGTCGCCGCGACGATTGGTCGAGGCGACCGTGGAACGGTTCGGGGCGCTCCACGTCGTGGTCGGGAACGCGGGCGGCCCACCGAAGGGAAGAGCGCTCGAGGTGGACGACGCCACGCTCCTCGAGGCGATCAACGCGAACCTCCTTGTGTCCGTCCGACTCGTTCGGGCTGCCTTGCCGCATATGCGAGCGGCGGGCTGGGGTCGGATCTGCCTCATCGCGTCGAGCTCGGTCAAGCAACCCATCCCCGACCTCGCCACGTCGAACACGGCGCGTGCCGGACTCTGGGGATGGACGAAGACGGCCGCGCAGGACCTGATCGATGACGGCATCACGCTGAACCTGGCCTGCCCGGGACTCCACGCCACCGATCGGGTCAAGGACCTCGGCTTCGCCGGCCGGCTCGGCGACCCGGCGGACTTCGGGCGCGTGGTTGCGTTCCTGTGCTCGCAGCACGCCGGCTTCATCTCCGGCGTCGCGTTGCAGGTGGACGGCGCCAGTACGCTGGGCCTCCTGTGACTCCCGACCGAGAGGCCAAAACACGATGCCAGATGAAGGGACAGCGACGTGAACGAAGCTGACCGGGCCCAGGCACTCGCCGACCGATTCTGGGAAGAGCTCCTCGAACGAGAGCCGGTCTTCGCGACGGCGATCGGGGATGAGCGCTACGACGACCGTCTCCCCGACATCGGCGACGAGGGGCGCGCCCTCGCGGAGACCCGGAACCGTGCCGCCCTCGACGAGCTCGCCACGATCGATCGCGAGGGTCTCGATCTCACGCTGCGCACCACGATGGACGTCCTCGAGGCGATCGCGATCCAGTCCCTCGCCGCCGTCGAGCTTCGGACCGACCGGCTGTACGTGGCGAATCATTTCGTCGGACCCGGCGTCTTGCTCGGAGACATCGCTTCGATCCAGCGCACGGACACCCCGGAGCACGTGGAGCGCTACGAGCAGCGGCTCCGCGCGTTCCCGGGGTACCTGGAAGCGTGCGCCGAGATCGCGCGCGAGGGGATCGCGACGGGCGTCGTCTCGCCCCGGACGGTCGTCGAACGGGCCGTCGCGCAGGTGGAGCGCATGGTGGCGCTCTCGGCCGAGGACTCGCCGCCGCTCGGCGCCGTCGCGGAAGGCGACACGGCGGCGCGAGAGCAGATCGTGAACGCGTGGAACGAAGCGGTGGCGCCGGCGTTCGCCCGGTACCTCGACGTGCTTCGCGACTATCTCCCCCACGCCGCGGAGAGCAACGCCGTCACCGACCTTCCGGGCGGGGACGCGATCTACGCGGCGGAGATCCGTTCCTGGACCACGCTCCCACTGGATCCGGGAGAGGTCCACGAGCTGGGCAACGAGCGATGGGACGCGATCCAGGCGGAACGATCCGAGGTCGCCGCGCGGCTGGGCTACGACGATCCGGCGAGGGCGATCGCGGATCGGCAGGCGTCGGGGAAGGACACCCCGGCATCCGCGGAGGCGCTGGTCGAGCTCGTCGAGGGCCAGGTGCAACGCAGCTGGGACATCGCTCCGCAGTGGTTCGGCAGGCTCCCGAAAGCCAACTGCCGCGTCCGCGAGATCGAGGCCTACCGGGCGGCCGACATGGCACTTGCCTTCTACATGCCGCCGACGGCGGACGGCGAGCGGCCGGGGACCTACTACATCAACACCCACGACCTGCCGGGCAAGGCGCTTCACCAGATCGCCGCGGTGACGTACCACGAGGCGAACCCCGGACATCACTTCCAGATCGCCCTCGAGATGGAGTTCGACGATCGTCCCTCCCTCCGGCGCTTCGGCGGGTTGCTCGCCGGTTCCTCCTTCGCCGAGGGATGGGGCCTCTATAGCGAACGGCTCGCGGACGACATGGGCCTGTACACGGACGACTGGGAACGGCTCGGCATGCTGGCGGCCCAGGCGCATCGAGCCGCTCGCCTCATCACCGACACCGGGATCCACGCGTTCGGATGGACGCGCGAGGACGCGATCGCGAAGCTCGTGGCGGGCGGGTCGCCCCACGGAGAGTCCGTGACCGAGGTCGACCGATACATCGCATTGCCGGCACAGGCGCTCGCGTACATGGTCGGGATGGTCGAGATCGAAGACGCACGGCGCCGGACCGAGGAGAAGGAGGGCGCCGCCTTCGATCTCCGAGGCTTCCACGACCGACTCCTCGCCCTCGGACAGCTGCCCCTGCCTGCCCTCCGGCGCGAGCTGGGATGAGCCTGTCAGCTGACCTTGGCGGGCTTGCGAGCCCGTAGGAGCAGGTAGTCGAGGATCCCCCGCTCCCACAGCACATCGGCCTGACTCAGCATCGTGCGGGCGGCGAGCGCGAGGGATCGCCCATCGCGCTCGCCGACGCCGCGCGCGTCGAGGCGGTCACGGACGAAGCGGAGGGCCGGCGCGATCACTCGGTCGCCCGCGAGCTGGGCCTCGACGTCCACGAAGCCGGCGGTCGCGGCCGTCGCGGCGATCAGGCCGGGTGAGGCCGCCGCGCTCTGGCGAAGCCCCCACACGCGCAACATCGCCACGGCCGCGACCGCCTCCCTGGGCCCCTGAGGCCGGCGAAGCGTCGGCACATCGGACATCGTGAGGACGCCGCCGGGTCGAAGGACCCGGAACGCTTCCTCGAAGAACGCTGCGCGCGACGGGAAGTGGAACGCGGCCTCGACGCTGATCAGCCCGTCGAACGAACCGTCGGCGAACGGGAGCCGGCACGCGTCCGCACACACGGCGCGGGCGCCCGCGTCCCGCAGGCGTCCGCGCCCCGCCTCCAGTTGGGACCACGTGATGTTGATCGCCGTGAGCGACCGAGGGTGCGCAACGTCCGCGATCACCCGATCCTGAGCGGCGAGGCCGTTGGCGACGTCGAGGACGTCGCCATCGGCCGGCAGGTCGGCGGCGAGCCGCTCGACCAGCCGCCGAACGGCCACCGGCGCCTCTTCAGGGTCGCCGCCATCCCCCTCCCAGAACCCGAGGTTCAACCATCCCGGCGCCAGCGCCAGGAAGAAGTCGGGACCGATCGAGTCGTAGACGGTGGCCGCGGGGTTCGCGCCGTAGCGGAGCATCCCGATCGCGTGGCGGAGATTCTCGCGGGTCCACTCGACAGGCATCGTCCGCGCGCATCCTACGCGCGGAGCAGGCGCTCTCCGGAACCTCTCGTCACCGGTTCGATCGCTCGAACGCCCCGTTCCCACCGACGCCGGCGGTCGATGCCGCCGGCACCGCGATGATCGGAGGAGACGGCGCCGGCCGGAAACCGGGGATCGTGATGCGGAAGGAAGATCCGCGACCCGAGGGGCTCTCGACTCCCACCGTGCCGGAATGCGCCTCCGCAACCGCTCGAACGATCGCCAGCCCCAGGCCAGTCCCTCGAGGCCCCCCCTGCGTCTGTCGACCATTGCCTCGCGCGAAACGTTCGAACACCCGGGGGAGGTCCTCGGACTCGATCCCCACACCGGTGTCCGCGACCTCGATCGTGAGCCGCGTGTCGTCGACGGCAGTCGCGCGGACGACGATGCCGTCCCCATCCTCCGTGAACTTCACCGCGTTCTCGATCAGGGCATCCACCGCCATCGCGAGGCGTTCCCGGTCGGCGAGCACCGTTCCGGTTGCCTGCGAGTCGAACACCCACAGCCGCGGTGCCGCTCTCCCCCATCGCTGACCGCATCCCCGGATGAACGAGGAGACGTCGACGGGAGCCGTCGACAGGAAGCTCGGGTGATCGGCCGCCGCGAGCACCAGCAGCCGCTCCGAGAGACGGGAGAGACGATCGAGCTCGTCGATCAGGATGTCCATGTCGCGCGCCGTGTCCGGATCGCCCTCGTCGCCGACGGCGAGGCGCATGAGCTCGGCGTGACCGCGCGCGATCGTGATCGGCGTTCGAAGCTGATGCGATGCGTCGCGGACGAAGTCGCGTTGACGTTCGAGCAGCACTCGCTGCGAGTCGAGGAGGTGCTCCACTTCGACCAGCGCAACCTGCCTGCGGTGAGCGTGCCACACCATGCCGGCGAACATCGCCGCCATCAGGGGCACTTCCGCCATCTCATCCAGCCCCGGTCCCCCGGCCTTCTCGACGGCGATCAGGAGCGCCGCTCCGCTCGTGATCGTGATGACCACCGCCGCGAGGATCGTGGCTCGCGTAGACCACAGGCGCACTCCGAACAGGATCGTCAGGCTCACCCAGATGAAGTGGAACGGGATCGTCTCCCAATCCGCGATCCGGGCGATGACGAGCAGGTTCGCGATGACGAACGCAACCCAGAGGACTTCGGGTCCGTGTTTACGCAGCGACCTGATAGCCCACACCACGCACCGTCTCGATCACGTCGTCGCCCAGTTTCGCCCGAAGGCGGCCGATGCAGACGTCCACGACGTTGGTTCCGGGATGGAACGAGAACCCCCACACCTCGGAGAGCAGCTGCTGCCGTGGGACCACATCCCCTTCCCTGAGCATCAGGGTCTGCAACAAGAGGAACTCGCGCTGGGAAAGCGAGACCGGACCACGACCCGCGTCCGCGACACGCCTCACGAGGTCGAGCTCGACCCCGCCGACCCGCATGAATCGGTCGAGCGGCAAAGCGGCCGGATAGCGGATGCGGGCTCGAACGCGAGCGAGCAGCTCCGCGAGCGCGAACGGCTTCGGCAGGTAGTCGGACGCTCCGAGTTCGAAGCATCGGACCTTGCTCTCGACGTCACCGAGAGCGGACAGGACGAGCACGCGTTGTTCCGGATCGGACTCGATGATCCGTCCCAGGACCGAGAGACCGCCGAGCCCCGGAAGCAAGAGATCGAGGATCACGAGCGCGAAGCGTCCGGAGCGTGCAAGTTCGAGCCCCGAGATCCCGTCGCGAGCGCTCTCCACACCGAAGCCGGCGGTCTGGAGAGCTCGCGACACGATGCTCCCGATCCGCGGTTCATCCTCGATGACCAACACTTTCGGCATGTACGGTGCCGACCGTAAGGAGTGTGGCCTACTCAGGCAATACGACGTTGGTCCTAGTTCTTACGCAACGTTCATGACGTCTTCGTTAGAAAGGTAACGGCGACGTCATCGCGGGCCTCACCGGGCGAACTTCGGAACGATCAGGACGTTCGCTTCCAACGGACGACGACGAGTCGACCGCACAGCCGACTGACCACGACGGAGAAGATCACCGCGACCCATACCATCGTCAACTCGAACGCGCCGTCGCGACCCTCGGCTCGGACGAATGCCTGCACCGCCGGGCCTGCGCCACCGATCGACTCCCGTGGATCTGCCTGCCCCCCGGGCAGAGGGATCAGGGGAGGCGGCGGCTCGATCGGCGCCAACGCCTCCGGGACCGCGGGAACCTGGGTCGAGGTGCCAACGTGCACGTCGCCGACGCGACTCTCCGCCTCGCGTAGCCACGACACGAGGGAGGCCATCGGATCGATCGCTGCCCCGTCGGGCCCGTAGTGACCGAAGTGCACGTGCGGGACGGTGGCGTTCCCGGTCGACCCGCAATAACCGATCACGTCGCCGGCGTGAACCGCGTCGCCGGTCGAGAACGAAGCGAGGTTCCAATCGGAGAGGTGCGCGTAGTACCAGAACCCTCCGCCGGACCGGTGGAGCCGCGCGCTCCGCCCGCCCAGGAGACCGGTCTCGAACTCGATGATGCCGTCCTCGGAAGCCAGCACTTCGGCGCCGTAATGGCACAGCACGTCTTGACCTTCGTGCCTCCGAACGATCGGTCCGGGTCCGAACCGTGGATCACCCCATGAGTCCGACCAGCTCGCGGGTCCGACGACGATGAACGGAACGTAGACCCGGCGACGGATCGACTCCTCGGACCAGCCCGCCTGCCGCAGCACCTCGGCGGCCGCGTCGAGCCTCTCGGTCGAGAACGTACCGCCGTAGAGATCTGCGGCATCCTCATGCCTCCCGGGGATGGGCGTGGGACTCGCGCCGGGGCCGGGCGACGGGTCCGGGAACGGGGTCGGCGAAGGGCGCACCGGCCGGGGTGGCCATGCCCGCGGCGCCGAACAAGGCTCCTGTGTGGGTGAAGGACTCGGCTCCTGTGTGGGTGAAGGACTCGGCTCCGGTGTGGGTGAAGGACTCGGCTCC
>Ga0070698_100009348_pt1 | contig 10512 bp, 6 predicted proteins | sample KBSK1502metaG_FD_65477 | JGI IMG/M metagenome (GOLD analysis project Ga0070698, IMG submission 65477) | Corn, switchgrass and miscanthus rhizosphere microbial communities from Kellogg Biological Station, Michigan, USA - KBS K1-50-2 metaG | ecosystem: Host-associated > Plants > Roots >... | reverse complement strand
GCGGCCATCCCGTGGAACAGGTCCTGGATCTTGGCGAACTGGCCGGCCTCTGGCCCGACCGCGGTCTCCGACAGCAGCACCGGCTTGCTGGTGAAGGCCCGCACCTGAGTGATGGTCTGGCCGAAGACCCTGGCGAAGGTGTCGGAGGAGCGGTAGTAGTAGCCGTCGATGCCGACCCAAGTGACGTACTGCGCGCCTGGCCACCAGGAGGCGATCGGCCCGGTGCCAGCCTGATCTGCCTCGAGCGTCCACAGCCAGGTGACGTTGTCCGCGCCCTGCTCTTGAAACAGCGTCACGATGTGCTGCCACGCGGCCACGAACGTCGCGGCCGGGACATGCTTGTAGCCCCATGAATACCAGGATGCGTTCATCTCGTGCCCGAAGCCGATGACCACGGCGTGACGGAAGTTGCGCACGCTGTCGGCGTAGGAGCGCAGGTAGTCGTCGTAAGTGCCTGCCGCGATCGCCGTGATGGAGGCGTCCGTCGGATCGATCTGCACGAACGGGATGACGCCATGCTTGCGGATCGTCTGCGCGAACGACATGTTGAACGGCTGCGCCCAGCCGCTGTAATACCCTACGAGGTCCGGCTGCCTGCCCGCCATCTTGCCGAAGTCCGCGACCACGCCATAGTCAGGTGGCGACCCGGGTTCGAAGGCGCCCAGGTAGGCGGCCAGTTCGGAGGGCAGGGAGGCATGGGCCGCCGGTGGGTGAGACGGGGATGATTGGGCCAGACGAATGGCCGCGACGCCGACGGCGACCGCCGCGAGCGCGACCGCCAGGAACGTCACCAGCCTGGATTTCATGCGGCCTGGCCTCCGGGGAAGAACACGCGGCCCACCACGGCGAGGTTGAGCACGCCGAAGAACAGCAGGACCGCGAACTGCAGGGAACCCAGGGTCGCCGTCCGCCAGATGGCCAGGGCCAGCCATAGCGCGGCCGTGCTGCCGCTCCACCACGTGATCCCGATCCGGAAGCGGCGCAGCGAGCTTCCTGGCGTCCGGGTCGGGTGCCAGCTCATCGACTTGCCCCAGGCGCCATCCCAGATGGCGAACACGTGCGCCCAGCCGCGGGCGATGCCCAGCGGCCAGATCCCCGGCCCGAAGCTGGACCGGTGCCACAAGGGATACAGCACGAACCCGGTCAGCATCGCCGGGAGCAGGATGACGAAGTTCCGCAGCCGGATCTGGCCGGGCAGGAAGGCCAGCATGACGATGGGGATGGCGGGCCCGAAGAACGTGATCAGGGCGGTGTAGGCGTAGTAGAAGAACCCGGAGATGTAGGCCAGCCGGGCCGGGAACCGCATGGGTATCGACCACAGCCGCCACGAGAAGACGATGCCTACGTTCCCGGAGCACCAGCGGTACTGCTGCCGCACGAACGCGTCGAGGTTGTCCGGGCAGATCCCGGTGGAGAGCAGGATTGGCAGGTAGGCCATGGACCAGCCGGCCCGCCGCACGTCGAGCCCGGTGTGCACGTCCTCGGCGTAGGGGATGAGCGTCGGGCCGCCCTGCGGCTCGAGCGCGGCCCGCCGGTAGACCGCGGAGGTCCCGCAGCAGACGGCCGCGTCCAGGCGCTGGCGGGCCACCTGGACCGCGCGGTAGAAGACCTCCTGGATCGGCCCGGCGGCCCGCTCGATCCAGGTCTGCGCCGGGCTGGTCCTGAAGTACTGCGGGGTCTGCACGATCGCGATCTCCGGATTGTCCATATAGGGCAGCGTCTCGGCGAGGAAGTCCCGGCGCGGCGCGAAGTCCGCGTCCATGATGACCAGGTATTCTGCGCTGGTGCGGGCGAAGGCGTAGCGCAGGTTGCCGGCCTTCTTGCCGGCGGGCCAGTCGGTCCGATGGATATAGGAGAAGCCGAACGACCCGGCCATCGAGCGGGCCTCCTCCGACGGCCCGTCGTCCAGGACGTAGGCCCGCGCCTGACCCTGGTAGTCCTCGATGAGGCCCGAGACGGCGGTCCAGGTGTTACGGAGCAGTTCGATCGGCTCGCCGCAGATGGGCAGGTAGATGTCCACCTCCGGATAGGACGGCGGGTGCCACGCCGCTATGCGCTCCTGGTGGGCGGCGAGGTCGAACCCGGCGCCCGCGAAATTCACCGGCAGGCTGATGGCCTGGTACACGATGTAGGTGGCGGTGAAGAGCAGAAAGGGCGAGAGCACCAGGTCCTGGGTCTCGAACCTGACCTGGCTGATGATGAGGCAGCAAGAGCCGATGAGGATCACGGTCGTCAGGTAGGGCAGGTTCCGCTCGATGTAGCTGTACTTCTCATCGTCATCCGGGGGGAGCGGAGGTACTAGGTGGCACGGCTGTTGCCGTCTGTCTGAGGCGGAAACCGGTCTTGCGATGGTGGCGGTATCAGATGCCCGCAGGGCGCTCACGACTGCGGCTCGTATTGCCAGATCACGTATTCACCTGGCGCCGGGCCGCTCGGACCGGGGCCGTAGGGTATGACCTGGATGGGGTGGTAGTGATGGTTGCGGTGAATGGTCGCCGCGATGATCCGGTCCAGGGACGTCGTGTCGGCGAAGTTCAGCGCGATGAGAGAGAAGTAACCCTGCTGGATGTCCATGGCGAAGGTGCCCGCGTTGCCGGCACCGACAACCCCTGCCTTGGTGCTCGGGCCGCCGGTGGGGGCCCCTGACGGCAGGACGATGTTCCGTGTGCTCGACCATCGCTCCCACTGGCTCCCGGCAGGCAAGTAGTACTCCGCGACAGACGGGTCCTCGACCAGCATGCGGCCGGTACCGTGATCCGCCAGCGGGCGAAGTATCGTAATGAAGGCGGACGAGTTAGGCCAGGTGGTGGAGAACATCCATGACTGGGCAGCCCCGATCGTGACGGGGAAGGACAGCGCGACCACGCAAGCTCCGCAGGTGACGGCGCGCATGTTCCCCGCGGGCGATGTCTCGATGAGCTTGTCCACTGCATAGCCCGCGGCGATGGCTGCGAACCAGGCGCCCATAGCCCCGTGTTTATTGAGCGAGGCGGTTGTATGCAAGATCGCCTGCTCGGCCGGCACGAGTAGCGCCGCGACGGCCAGCAGTGTCAGCAGCCACGCCTGCGCGCGTCCTGGCCGGCTGACCCAGCTGATGACCGCGCCGCAGAAGGCGGCCACCACGATAACGCCGGTCCAGGACCAGAAATGAGCGACGACAGTAAGCGCGGAGTCGGTGCCGGGCGCTCGCTCGAGCGTGGTCACGTTGATCCCGTGCATGTACCGGCTTCCGCCGATCAGCAGTCCCGGCGTGAGCAGCACCGCCACGATGGCCAGCAGGGTCAGGGCACGCCCGGCGGCGGCCTTGCCGCCTGGCTTGGGGAAGGCGGTGACCAGCGCGAGCAGGAGCACGACGGGGTCGAACAGGGCCGATGTATAGGCGGTCGCATTGGCCAGCGCCAGCGCGACTCCGGCCGCTATCATCCAGCCGGTCGCGTCCTGCCGGTCGCCGGCCCGGACGACGAGCCAGGCGGCCAGCGCGACCAGGAACAGTGACATGGCGTCGTAGGTGGCGAACGAGCCTAGGTGCAGTGTCGGGCCGAGTACGGCGAACAGCGCGGCCGCGAAGAATGCGGCCCGGCGCCCGAACAGCCGGTCAGCGGTGGCCCATAGCGCGACGGTGGCCCCGAGCATGAAGGCCAGGGACAGGATCCGGGCCCCGGTCAGCCCCCCAAGGCTGTCGGCGAGCGCAGCGAGCGGCGGGTAGATGACCGGGGCCCCCGAGAAGTACGAGGGGAACTGCGGTATCGGGGTGCCGTGCAGTACGTTTGCCCATTCCAGATGACCGGCCCACAAGTACAGGGCTTCATCCTGGAAGGCCGTGTCGGCCCGGACGAGCCGGACCGACAGGATCGTCTGAACGGCCAGCACGACCAGCAGTGGCCAACTGCCGGGCAGATGGAGGCCCGCTGTCCGCTCTGACCGGTGCGGGGCAACGGTTCCTTCGGCAAGCGCCGTGGCTGGTGCGGAGGCCTCGGCCGACTGCCGGATCGCTGGGCCGTGGTCCATAGTGGCACCTACCTGGTAACAAGACAAGAGGGGTGCTTTAATCAGCCCCCCTAGTAGCTGACGTACTGTGCTGAAGGTGTCACCAAACGCAGCGCTTCCGTACGAAATAGGACACCGCAAACCAGACCGTAACGTCAGGATCCCCCGCAGGAGGGGTATTCCGGAAATTTTGCGGGACAAAATCCCTTGCCGCCACACGGCGGCGCCGAGCCAGGAGGCCGGTTCTGATCGAGAATCTGCGTATTTCCTATCACAATTCGTAATCTCGCTTGAATAGCCGTCGATCCTGTGCTCCGCTATACCGTGCGGTTCGCGTTAGCCCTATCTGCGCACCGCCAGGGGGGTTTTGACCCGCATGGGAGATGAGGACCCGGGCAGCGAACTGCCCCAGCGTGTGCGAGGTGCGGCCCGGCCCGGGCCGCCCCCGTCAGTTCCGTCATTGTCTTCGGGGCTATCGGAGGAATTGCGGCAGCGCATGCGGGCGGCCGTCGAGGCCGAGCGCACGAAGGCGGCCGCCCAGGAACAGCAGGGGTCCGTGGGCCGCGACGTAACGACTTCGGCGGTCAAGGGCGGGGCCAGCACCAACGGGAAGCAGAAACGCGCCGTCGCCACCAAGTCAACTGTCGCACCAGGTCACACCGCGAAGCCCGAGCGCACCGCCAGCCCCCAGCCCACTGCCCCGGCCGAGCGCACCGCCAGCGCCGACCCCACTGCCGAGGACGAGATCACTCAATGGCTCGGGACCCCCGGCAAGCCCCAGCCCGCTGTCAAGCCCCAGCCCCCTGTCAAGACCGCGGTCAAGCCTCCGTCAGTCGCCACCGCGCGGGTCCGGACTGGCCGGCCAGCGCCACCGCAGCCGGCCGCACCGCAGAAACCCACCCGCCTCAGGCCAAGGACTCGCCTGGTCGCAGTGCCCCTAGTCGTTACCGCCCTCGTCGTCGGGGCTCTGGCCGTCGTGGCGGTCAGGCACTTCGACCGCTCGCCGGGGAACAGTGCGACCAGCGCCGCCCTGCTGCACCAGGAGGCCGCGGTGCGCAACCAGGCGGCCGCCTGGGTAGCCCAGCAGGTCAGCCAGGACGGCATCGTGGCCTGCGACCGGGTGATGTGTGCCGCGCTCACGGCGCATGGGTTCCCCTCGCACGACCTGCTAGTGCTCGGACCGACCTCGCCTGATCCGGTGAGCTCAGCCGTGGTCGTAGAGACGGCCGACGTCCACTTCCTGTTCGGCAGCAGCCTCGACACGGTCTGGGCGCCGGCGGTCCTCGCGTCCTTCGGCTCCGGGACCGCGGGCATCACCGTCCGGGTGATCGCGCCCCACGGGGCCGCCGCATACCAGACCGCGCTCAGCGCCGACCTTGCCGCCAGGAAGACATCCGGGGCCGCGTTGCTGAACGATCCTCAGATCACGGTCCCGGCACTCGCCGGAGAGCAGCTCGCCGCGGGCCGGGTTGACTCGCGGCTGCTGCTGGCGCTTGCGGCTCTGGCCGGGCACCAGCCGATCAACATCGTGCAGTTCGGGAACATCGGCTCGGGTGCAGGCGCCGGCATCCCGCTCCGCTTCGCCGATCTGGCCGAGAACGATCAGGCGGCCCACATGGCCCGCGCCGCGTACGTGCGGTTCGTGCGTGCCTACCTGAGCACGGTGAGTACCAAGTTCCGCCCGGCCAGGACGGTGACCGTGGTGTTGCCGACCGGCCAGGCCGTCCTCCGCGTCGAATTCACCGGGCCGAGCCCGCTCGGGGTGTTCGGCCCTTAGCGGCATTGCAGCAAGCGGTCCGGGACGCGATCCGCGACGGACGGCTTGGTTCCGGCGACCCGCTGCCCTCTACTCGTGCCTTGGCCCGGTACCTGGGACGGGCCCGCGCGGCGCGCACCCACGGCCGCGGGCCGCCTCCCCTGGGTCTGCTCACAGGCCCCGATGGAAATCCGCCTAATCCTGCAAGTCGCGGACGGGGCACTGGAGCGCGGGCTAGTCTCGTGATTTGGTGAGCCGGGAAGCCTGGTCGGCGTTGGGTTAGTACGTTGGCACAGGAAGCGAGACCAGCTATGACCTTCATCGCGTTGTCGGCCTCATTCCCGTTCTCCACGCCGTCAGCTACTTGGCCGCGGCTTCTGTTTGCCCGGCCAGGTCATACCGGGCAGGCGGCTGCGGCCTCGCGGCCCGGCTGGTCCCAGCGGGGCGGCAAGCCGTGAGGTCACAGGCAGCCGCCGCGGCTTCGTTGGCTGTTCTGCCCGGCGAGGGCCGTGCTCGCAGATGGCGTGTGGTCGGCGCGTGGCCGCTTCAGGTGGTGCTATTCGTCCAGGCGGGCTTGTCGCTGCGGCTGCTGCGGGCAGATACCGCCTCCCAGAGTGAGGCCCTGTACCTGCATGCCGGGCATCTGAAGTGGGCGCACTGGCTGCACGGCATCCCGATTCCTCCGTTCCCGAAGTATTTCTCTGGCGCGCTGGTCATCTACCCGCCGATCGGCGCGGCGGCGGACAGCATCGGCGGGCTGACCGGTGCCCGGGTCTTGTCTCTGGCGTTTATGCTCGGCGCCACTGTCCTGCTGTGGGGTGCTGCTGCCCGGCTGTTCGGACGGCGTGCCTCGTTCTTCGCTGTCGCGCTGTTTGCCCTGCTCGGCACCACCTTGCATCTGGGAGCGTTCGCTACCTATGACGCGATGTCGGTGTTCCTGGTCGCGCTGGCGGCTTGGTGCGTGATCCGTCCCGGAATACCGGGGCCGGCAACCGGGTGGATGGTCGCGGGGGCGAGCATCTTGGCGCTGGCTAACGCCACGGCGTACACCACTTTGCTGTTCGACCCGCTGATCGCCGCGCTCGCCCTGCTCACCGCGCCCCCGGCTCCTAACAGCTTGCTCGCGGCCCGGCGCGCCGGGACTGTGCTGGCCGCCACGGCCGCGCTTGTGGCCGCAGGACTAGAGGCCGGAGGGGGCAGCTACCTAGGTGGTTTCGAGCGGACGATGCTGACCCGGGTCCCTGGCTCTGCCAGCCCGCTGTCGGTGCTGGACCAGACCTGGTCCTGGGCCGGTCTCCTGCTGGTGCTGGCCGTATCCGGCGTCGTCATCAGCTTGGCCGGCCGGCAAGGAGCCGCCCGGACATCGCTGCTTGCTTTCTTGTCCGCCGCCCTAGTGATCGGGCCGCTGGAGCAGGCCCACCTACACACCGAGGCCGCGCTGAACCATCACGTCGGCCAGGGCGCCTGGTTCGCCGCCATAGCCGCCGGCTACGCGGTCGACCGGCTCATCACGGCCGCCGCGCCTGGCCGCAGCCGCGCCGTGGCCTGTGGGGCGTGCGTGATCGCGCTGGCCTTCCCGGCCACGCTCGGCATCAGCCAGTCCCGCAGCTTGTCCACGAACTGGCCGAACGCGTCCGACTTCATCGCGATCTTCGGCCCGCTCGCCGGCCACAGCACCGGGCCCATCCTGGTCGAGGATCCCTCCGTCGCCGAGTACTACCTGCCCGTCGGCGCCCAGTGGCAGCGGTGGTCCAGCACCCGCAACATCACCCTGCCAGCCGGCACCTACACCGGCGGCCCGGCCGCCTCCGCCAGCGTCATCAGCGCCGGCAACGCGCCGGTCTACGCCAACTACATCAACCAGGGCTATTTCTCCCTGGTCGCCCTGAACTTCGCCGACACCACCGCCCTGGACCGTCAGATAGCCGCCGACCTGCGCCGCAATCACCATTACCACATCATCCAGGTCGTCCCCTACGGGCTAGAGATCCCCCCGATCGGCCAGGGTTCCTACATCATCTGGCAATACCAGGCCAGCACCAGGCAGGCAGGCTACATACCTGGCCGGTGAATGGGGTGCCCGGCCCCAGGCGCCAACCGCCCAAGCCCGGTCTCGCCGGGACAGCCAGTCGCCATCCCGGCGTCAGGAGGTGAGCCTGGGGCCTGTAACCGCCGCCCGCGGCGACACCGAGCGGCTATCGATCCGCGCCGTCGCAGCTGAAGCCCAGGTCACGCCGCCGGCCATATACCGCTGCTTTCCGGACCGGCGCGCCCTCGTGCGTACGGCCGTGGAAACCTGTTTCGACCGCTTCGAGACCCACCTCGTCCAGGCCGAGCAGGGAACGGCCGACCCGTTCGAAGCGCTGCGCCGCCGCTGCCGCGCCTACGCCTCGTTCGGGGCGGGCCAGCCGCAGCTGTACCGGGTAATGTTCGGCGTCTGGTCGGCCGGGCCCAAGGAGCTTGGCACCTACGGCCGGCGCCCACACCCCGGAGCGGGCGCGTTCAACGCGCTGATCGCCTCGATCCAGCGCTGCCGCGACGCCGCAGCGCAGACCCGCCAGCCCGCCTCGTTCCTGGCCTACCAGCTATGGTCGCTGCTGCACGGCCTGACCGACCTGCGCACCGGCAAGCCGGAGCTGCCCTGGCCAGCCTCCGGCGAAATGATCGACCACTACCTGGTGTGCGTGGGACTACGTGGCCCCCGCCGGCCCGGACACTAACCAGCGACCGGCGCCTAACAGTGCCGGCAAGGACGAGCCGCGGCGGCGAGAGCGGCCCGGTCCTCACGCCGCCGCAAGCCGGCGGGGGCGGGCTGGCTCGCCGTGCCTGGTTCTGGCGCGGGCCGGATACCGGTCAGATCCTGGCGCCGGACCCGGATGGTAGCGAGCGCGACCAGCAGGGCAACCAGCGCGATCCCGGCCGCGGCCAGGAACCCGCGGGCGAACCCGGTGGCGAGGGCCTGCGACGCTAGCTGAGCGGGGGATGCGGGCGGCTGGGTGCCGGCCGTGATGGCCGCGTGGGCGTTCCTGAGGTTATCCGCCACCGTGGTCCACGCGATCGTGCCCAGCGCGGCCAACCCGATCGCGCCACCGACCTGCTGGCCCGTGTTGAGCAGGCTCGCGGCGACACCGGAGTCCTGTTCTGCCACATTGTGCAGGGCGACCAGAGACAGCGGGACGAATAGCAGCCCGAGCCCGAAAGAGGTCACCAGCATCGGGCCGAGCAGCTCACCGGGGTAGCTGGCATGCACGGTCAGCCGGGAGAACCAGAACATCCCGCCCGCGGCCGCGGCGGCGCCGGCCAGGATCAGCGGCCGGGCGCCGATCCGCGCTATCAGCTGCGAGGCGAGGGCCGCGGCGGTCACGATCCCCGCCGCGAACGGCAGATAGGCGACGCCGGACCGCACCGCACTGTAGCCGAGCACGGTCTGCGTGAAGAGGGTGAGGAAGAAGAACAGGCCGAACATGGCGGTGCCGATGCACAGCATGATCACGTAGGCGCCGGACCTGTTACGGTCGGCAAGCACCCGCAGCGGGAGCAGCGGATCCGAGGTGCGCATCTCGATCAGCACGAACGAGACGAGCAGCACCACGGACGCAGCCAGCGACGCCAGCACCGGCGTGTCCCCCCAGTGCGAAAGACCGTCCTGCCCGGTGGCCGCCTTGGACAGGCCGTACACGAGTAGCGCAACGCCCGCGGTGGCGGTGATCGCGCCGGCCACGTCGATCCGGCCCGGTCGGCGCGGCGACTCGGTCAGCACCCGTGGCGCCGCGGCCGCCACGAGGACCCCGATCGGAACGTTGACGAAAAACACCCACCGCCACGACACGTAGGTGGTCAGCAGCCCGCCCAGCAGCAGGCCGACCGCCCCGCCGCCGCCCGCCATCGCCGAGTAGACCCCCAGTGCCCGGTTGCGCGGCTGACCTTCGGGAAAGTTGGTGGTGATCAGCGACAGCGCGGTCGGCGCGATCACCGCGCCGCCGGCTCCCTGTACCGCCCTCGCGGTGAGCAGCCACCACTGGCTGGTGGCAAACCCGCCGAGGAGGGACGCCGCGGAGAACAGCAGGAGCCCGGCGACGAATACCCGCCGCCGGCCGAGCCTGTCACCGGCGCGGCCGCCGAGCAGAAGAAACCCGCCGAAGGTGACCGCGTAGGCGTTCACCACCCATTCCAGGCCACTACCGGAAAAACCGAGAGCACGCTGCACGTGCGGCAACGCCACATTGACGATGGTGGCGTCGAGCACCACCATCAGCTGCGCTGAGGCGATGACCACAAGCGCGAGACCGAGCCTGCTGCTCCCGGCCGTCCTGGTCTTGGTGCCTGCGTAGCCTGCTGCTTGCTCATCTGGCGCAGGAATCGCCGTCACTTCTCCGCTTCCCTCGCGACGGGAACATGATGCTGAAAGTCTCCCACGAAGGTCCTGTAGGTGTCATTACACGAATTACATAGTTACACCCTCGGCGCCGGATTAGCAGCGCGGCCCACAGCCCGCTGAACCCGCCGCCGATCACCGCCAGGTCGCAGGCGACGTCGCCGCGCAAGGCCGCACGCGCCGGGGGCGCGCCCGGCTGGTCCAGCCAGCACGGCACCGGCTTCGCCGCCGTGACCAGCCGGGTCAGCTCCTCGCGTCGCGCGCCCGCCGCGGCGACTACCATCGCCGTCAGACCGCCGCGAAGGCGTCCTCGAGGATGGACAGCCCCTCGTGGAGGAGGTCCTCGCCGATCACCAGCGGCGGCAGGAAGCGGATCACGTTGCCGAACGTCCCG
>Ga0070698_100009347_pt1 | contig 10512 bp, 9 predicted proteins | sample KBSK1502metaG_FD_65477 | JGI IMG/M metagenome (GOLD analysis project Ga0070698, IMG submission 65477) | Corn, switchgrass and miscanthus rhizosphere microbial communities from Kellogg Biological Station, Michigan, USA - KBS K1-50-2 metaG | ecosystem: Host-associated > Plants > Roots >... | reverse complement strand
TCTGCCGCGCGATATTCGGGTTCACGCCGGCGGTCCGCTGCAGCAGATCGTTCAGCGCGTCGGCGCCGTCGATGAAGATCTGGGCGAACTCGCCACGGATCGCGAATGGACCCGTGTGGTACCGGCCGTCGAATTCGGCGACGCCCACGCGGGCGCCCTCGCGGGGGAAGTTGAAGCCGCTTTCTCCCCGCCAGAAGCTCGTGCCGAGCGTGAGCCCGGGAAGCCCGCCGTATTCGAGCCGAGCGGTCTTCGCGATACTGCGAACGTTCGACAAAAACCCCTTCTGGCGCGCCTCGGCGAGTCCGTCTTCGGCGGTGATGCGGGTCGCGTTGAGCGGCGCCATAAGATACGCACGGTAATGCCATGCAGCGCCGAACGTGCCGTGAATGCCGACGCCGGCATCGAACCACGTCGTCGGGATGATGAATGTGTCGACGAACGGCCGCTCGACGCCGTGATAGGACGGCGGTTCGTGCCGCTCGTTGATGATCCCCACTGGCGCAAGGAGCATCCCCGCGCGCAGGTTGAACGCCCGGTTCACCCGGAAGTCCAGATACGCCTGTTCCAGCTCCAGCTCGCCGGATGGCTCGAGGCCTTCGACCAGGCCGTGCTCGAGCTCCAGCTCACCGATGAAGCGGAGCCGGTCGGTGAAGCTGTGGTTGAACAGGAGTACGAAACGGTGAAAATCGAGCTGCGGATCCTCGTGCTCGGGCCGATTGAGGTGGAAGTCCATGTAGCCGGAAATCGGCCCCGTCTGTGACACGGCCGGCGGCTCCTCGGGCGCTGGCACTTCCGGTTTCGGTTCCCGCGCAGGCCCGCGGGGTTCGCCCGCCGCAACCGTGTTCTGCGGTGCCTTGCCATCGGCCGATTCCAATTCCACCACCCGCGCGGCGAGCTCCCGAAGGCGTCCCTCCAGTTCCTCAATCTGCGCCGCAGCCGGCGTCGTCGGCGCCGGACCTTGAGCGGGCGAATCGGACGGGGTCGCGGTCTGCGCCGAGAGCCGTCCAGCCGCGAGCACCGCAACGAGAAATGCGCTCAGGAAAAGCACTCGCCATCCTCCCTCCGGACCAAGCCTACCACCCGTCAAAATATTATTTTTGATTATACAAAATCACCAGATCTATATCATGGGTTTTATCGGAAGTGTGAAAAGAAACCCTTAGGCCGCGACCTTGAGCCCAAGAGGGGCGGCAACGACACCCTGCGATGACTCGGAATGTCGCAATAGGTGTACACCTCGGCTTCAAAACAACCGGGAATTCAAGCAGCCGGGGCGGATCCGCATTTGCAAAATTTGTCCGCATGACTCCACAGATGCGTCGTGACGTGGCCTCAACGATCGCGGCCTTGCTCGTTGCCGCGAGCGTCTCGGCCCAGACGCGGATTGAGCCGCGCAAGAACAGTTTCAAACCCTCACAGGACGTCCAGCTTGGACGCCAGGCGGCCGCACAAGTCCGCCATCAGTTGCCGCTGCTCAACGACGGGCCCACCGACGCGCTCGTCGAACAGATCGGCCGCCGGCTCGTCGCTGCGGTGCCTGCGCGAATGGCGCAGCCGGCGTTCCGGTACTCGTTCGATGTCGTCAACCTGCGGGAGATCAACGCCTTCGCGCTGCCCGGCGGTCCGATGTTTCTCCATCGCGGCATGCTCCAGGCCGCTCGCACCGATGATGAAGTTGCCGGCGTCATGGCGCACGAGCTGAGCCACGTCATTCTCCGGCACGGGACGCTGCAGGCGGCAAAGGCCCAGAAGTTCCAGCTCGGAGCGATCGCCGGCCAGGTGCTTGGATCGATTGTCGGCGGAACGACGGGGGCGATTATCGCGCAGGGATCGGAGATCGGCCTCGGGACGTACTTCATGAAGTACAGCCGCGAATACGAACGCGAGGCGGATCTGCTCGGCGCGCAGCTGATGGCACGCGCCGGCTACGATCCGCGGCAGATGGCCCAGATGTTCCGGACGATCCAGCAGCAGGGTGGTAGTGGCGGTCCCGAGTTTCTGAGCGATCACCCGAACCCGGGCAACCGCTACAACGCGATCATCCGCGAATCAGCATCGTTGAGGATCGCGGGGGCAGCGAATACAGGTCCGGCATTCGACGCCGTCCGCTCGAGGCTGGCACACATGCCACCGGCGCCGACGACGCAGCAGGTGGCGCGGGCCCGGCAGCGGTAGTTCGTCGCGTAGTGACACCGCGCCAGTGAGGGCTCCTGCCAAAGGGGTGATGCGAAGGCCGGGCTTCAAATGGAGTGTGCAAAAGCGTACAGAACGGTTGCCTTGACGATTGTATCCTCGCGCTCAGCTTCGTGAGCGCCATGTCCATTCAGGCCAGGCTCTCGTTGAGGCTTTGCCGAAGGGAGGCACGATGGGTGCTTGGGACTCAGTTCGCGTCGAGCTCGAGGAGCAGCGGTGTTTGATTGAGCAGCAACAAATTACGATTCAGCGCCAACAGCGCAAGATCGAATTGCAGCTCCGACTCACTGCAGAGATGCAGGCCGAGCTCGATAGAATCCACTTGGCACTGCAACACGCCGTGCCTGTCCTCGACGCGACGCAGGCATCCTCGACCGGCCGCAATGGTAACCGTCGCCCCGGCGCGACTGGTCGCCCCAGAGCAGCGGTCTCACACAGCGTCAGTCCGTAACCCCTTTGCAGGCGCAAACAGGCTTCGGCTATCGCTGCCATGTCCGATCACCGTCAGCTAATGTTCCACGCTGGCGGCGCCGAAACTGACAGGTGATGGCCGATGCTCCCAAGGCGGCAACCCCTTCTGAGGCGATTGCCGGGGCTTCGGGCCCGGAGCAAGGGGACGCGTTTCGCGACAGCGAGGCGGAGTACACCCTCGAATATCCTGCGACCTGCCCCCGCTGCGGCCACGAAGTCAAAACGCTCAAGGTGGCCCGGCTGCTGCGAACGCGTGTGAACTTCGTGTCTACGCTCCCGCGCCGCGGCCGTGTCCTCATGTGCCCGCACTGCTTGACCATCGTGAGCGCCGAACTCACCGTGACGTGAGGGCTTCCGGCGACGATCCCTCGAAAATCCACCTCTGATAACGACGCCTGGTGTCACTTCGGCCTGGTCCGGCTTCCAATCGCCACGGTCAAGAACGCAATCAGCGCCCCCAAGAGGAGAAATGGCGCGACGAGAAACAGCAGCGCGAGGAGGGCATTCATCGCCCCAGCTTACTCGCTGTTTTCTCCCCTGGCCGCGGTAACGCAGGACAAAAAGGGGTACGACCCCTTTTTGGCGCGATGCGGTCATCAAAAAGGGGTCGTACCCCTTATTTCCTAGGCCGCGGTAACGCAATATTCGCGGTCTGTCGGAGCACGAACAACCCTTCAGGGTTTTTGGCCCTTCACCTGGTGTGAGAAGATTCGAATTGTTCAATGCCCATGCGCCTTCGACCTGTCGTGTACCTTGCCATGTTGATCGCGGCGCCCTCGCTCGCTTGTACCACGTCGCAACCGCCCCCCCGTCAGGAGGCGACGAAGACGTTCGTGGGATCTCAAGCCTGTCGCGACTGCCACCAGGATATCCACGACCGATGGCAGCGCACGCTGATGGCAAACGTCGTCCAGGATCCCAAGCAGCGCCCGAAGGCGATCGTCGGCGATTTCTCGACGCCCAATCCGCTCGTTACCTTCAAGCCTGATGACGTGGCCTTCACCTACGGCACCAAATGGAAGCAGCGCTATTGGAAGAAACAGGGCGACGACTACTTCGTGCTGCCCGCGCAGTGGGACGTTCGCAACAAGGTGTGGCGCCCCTATCGCGTCCAGCCCGGCACCGACTGGTGGGTGGAACACTACCCGGCGGCGCAGGAGGAACGTCCCACGGGGCCCCTCTGCGACGGCTGCCATTCGGTGAATTACGACATCAAGACGCGCGCCGTGACCGAATGGAACGTCGGCTGCGAGCGCTGCCATGGCGCCGGCGGCGCTCACGTCGCACGCCCGGTCAGGTCCACCATCGTCAACCCGGCCCGGCTCGACGACGTGCGATCGAATGATGTGTGCATCCAGTGCCACTCGCAGGGCCAGCCGCATACGAATCCAATCGAGGGCCGGTATTACGACTGGCCCGTCGGTTATCAGCCCGGGGACCGGTTGAGCGCGACCTGGCATCTCGAAGAGCATCGCCTCGGCGAAACCACGTTCACCCACTGGCCGGACGGCTCGGCTCACAAGAACCGGATGCAGGGGAACGATTTCGTCGCGAGCCGGATGTACGCACGAGGCGTACGCTGCTACGCCTGCCACGACTCGCATGGCACCGCGGAAGATGCGCTCTTGAGGTTCCCCGGCAATGAGATGTGCCTTCAATGCCATAGTCCGCGGCTGCAGGCCGGCCCGAGTGTGACCCCTGAAGCGCATTCGCACCACGGGACCAGCAGCGCCGGGAACAAGTGCGTGGCCTGTCACATGCCGCAGATTGCCACCACGATTGCCGACGTCGCGGTTCGAAGCCATACGTTCAACTTCATATCGCCCTCGATGACAGACAAATACGGCATTCCGAATCCGTGCACGTCATGCCACAAGGACAAGACCACCAGTTGGGCCCTTGGTGCGATCGATCAATGGTCCAACGTTTCACCGTGGAGAATGACCGCCCGATAACCCGATAAGGGGTCGTACCCTTTTTCTATTTTGTCTGGCGAAAAGGAGAAAAGGGGTACGACCCCTTTTCTGGGGAGTGAACCGACGAAGCAGGAATCATGAATCTCGTCCCGGACTGGGCGCCGAACGTTCACCCGCTGGTCGTGCACTTCCCCATCGCGTTGCTGCTCACCGCGACTGGACTGGATATAGCGGGACTGGCGCTTCGGTGCAACCGGCCGCTCCGGTTTGTGGCGACCGTGCTGTATGTGCTGGGTACGGTCACGCTGGCGGCCGCGTATTTCACCGGGCGTGCTGCCGCTGCGACCGTCTGGCTGCCCGGGATGGCGCACGCCGCGGTGGCCGATCACTGGGAGTGGGCATTTCGCGCCATCTGGTTTTTTGGCGTCATGACTGTGGCGCGATTGCTGTTATTGTGGCGGCTCCGAACCGAGCCGCGTCATGCCATCGTCGCGTTGTTGACGGTGGCGGGTCTCATTGGCGGCATCCTGCTCGGCGAGACTGGCGATCGCGGCGCCCGGCTGGTCTACCAGCACGGCGTCGGCATCGCCCGCGAGTAAAAAGAGTAAGACGGTTGACCATGCCCATGACGAATCGCACACGGACCAGAGCTTGTCGCGTCATACTGCTCGTTGGTTTCGTCCTCGGGCTTCAGGCCGCGGCCGGTTGTCGCGCACCGGTCGAAAGCCGTAAGGCGTCGCGAGTTGATCTCGGAGCCGTTGAAGCCATCGCCTCGCCGGCGACCGGCAGCGCCACGTCGCAGCAACTGACGGCCTCCGGGGATCGGGTGATTTTGAGCTGGCTCGACCTGGCGGCTCCCCTTGCGACGCTGACCTTTGCGGAACGTACCAGCTCTGGATGGTCCGAACCTCGTGCCGTCCCATCCGCGAAGGACATCGTGGCAAACGCGGCAGACGTCCCTTCGGTGCGCGCGCTCGCCGACGGAACACTCGTCGCGCACTGGCTTCAGGAAGACGGTCCGGATCCTGAGTCGTACCTGCTGCCGCTGTCGTGGTCGAAGGACGGCGGCCGGACATGGTCGCCTCCTGCCACACCCCATCACGACGGCACCCATACACAGCACGGGTTCGGCACATCGTTCCAGGCGCCGGGCGGTGGTCTCGGCATCGTCTGGCTCGACGGTCGAGCGACGGCGACCAGTGCGCCCTCAGGAGGCGGCGACATCGGACTCTGGTCGGCCGCCTTCAGCCGCGACGCCAAGCAGACGAGCGAGATGGCCATCGAACCGCGCACGTGCGAGTGCTGCCAGACATCCGTGGCGGAAACCTCGGACGGCGCGATTGTCGCGTTCAGGGGTCGCAGCGCGGATGAAATCCGCGACATTTACGTCACGCGCCTCGTCGATGGCCGCTGGACCGCGCCTGCGCAGGTTCATAACGATGGCTGGAAGATCGACGGCTGCCCCATCAACGGACCGGCAGTGACGGCGAAAGGGCGCGACGTCGCGGTCGCGTGGTTCACGGCCCCGGCGGGCGAGGGCCGGGCGTTCGTGGCGTTCTCGCACGATGCCGGCCGTACCTTCGATAACCCTGTTCGCATAGACGAGGGGTCGGCCACGGGACACGTGGACGCCGAGTTGTTGGCCGATGGAGCCGTCGCCGTGTCATTCACCGAGTTCGTGAACAAACAGTCGCAGGTCCGGTTGCGGCGCGTGGACGCCACCGGTTCCCTCTCGCCGGCGCTGACGATCGGCATGACGATGGCGATGCAGTACCCGCGGCTCGCGCAAGGCCGCGACGAGCTGTTGGTCACCTGGATCAAAAGCGAGGATTTGCGCGTCGGCACCGCCCGAGTACCGCTCACACGGCAATAGTCGGCGCGTTATTGCACGGCTCCGGAAAACGTGACCGAGCCTCGACCGGCAGGCCCATCCCACTCGATCGAGAGCCGCCAGGTTCCCGCCATCGAGAACTCGCCGGTCGCCGCGTACCGGCCTGCGACGTTCGTCCGTTTCACATCAAGGCTGCCGAACATCGGCGTACCTGCCATTGTCATGCTGGCGCCGCCGCGGACTTCCCCCACATCGATCAGTCGACCGTCGGATGCCGCCCGGAACTCGATCGTGAATTCGTCTTTCCCATGGCGGAGTGCATCACGAGGGGACAACAACACAACGTCGAGCGTTCCCGACTTGACTCGCTGTAGCTCGGTCAGATTTGCGGTATCGGAGGAGCGACACCCCGCAGCGACGACAGCGCTCGCAACAACCCACGCCCCTGCAACCGCGTTCAATCGCCTGTTCATCGCGACTTCGCCCCCTGATCTGACATTAGCAGCAAACGTGCTCCCGGCTGAACGCCGCGGATCATCGTGCCGGGCGGGAGTTTGATCGGCCGCCGGAAAAGAAATGGATGACGATAGCTGTTCCGGTATTCGTACAACCACAGAAGCGGCGCGATGCTCCCATTCGGCAGCCTCGCGATTATCTGCATGGACGCGCCGTCGGGCACCTTTTCCGGCAGCAGCCCATCGAGCGTGAGCGCGTGATCGATCGTCACGTCGCCGCTGACGACGACACCTTTTGGAGATAGTGTGCGCGCAGATGATGAGTCGAATTTCGGAGGAGCCGGCAGCGCGTTCGGGTTGTTGCCCCTCGGCGTGCCGCCTTCGATCCAGTCGGTGATCAGCTCGATCTGCTCTTGCGTGAGCCCCTGATCGTTGCGAAAATCCCCAAACCCTTTCACGGCACCCCAGGGCGGCATCCGCCGGGACAGTACGGCGTCGTTGATGGCCGCAGCATGTGGTCGCGCGTCTTGATAGGTCATCAAGGAAAAGGCTGTTCCTCCTGGACGATGACACGAGGCACACCGCTCGTACACGATACGAGAGACCTCGCGGTTCCAGGTGATGTTGGCGCCGGGATTGTGCGCTCGCAGTCCCGTCGAGAGACCGGCGAGAAGCACGACCACGGCGTAGACCCTGCTGAGATGCAGCCACCGATGCGTGATGCTCACAGCTCTATTCCTTGACAATCGACGAAGTGGAGCGTTACAACCGTTTCATGCGCTTCCGGCGCGTGCTTGTGCTGATGCTCGCTGTCATCATGCCAGTGGCGTGCAGGCGCGCGAGCACGGCACAAGCGCCGGCGAGCGCCGAGAGTGCGCCAACTCAGTCACCGGCTCAACAACCTTCCACAAGCCTGGTCTTCGTGTGTCCGATGGATCGCGACATCCGTTCCAACGCTCCCGGCAAATGCTCGCGCTGCGGTATGGAGTTGATCGCCGGCATCCCCGATCCGACTGAGTACCATTTGGATCTCGCCGTCGTGCCTCAGCCACCTCGACCGAATGAGAAGGTGCGCCTGACCTTCGAAGTATTCGACCCGTGGAAAGACAGACCCGTGACGAAATTCACGGTCATCCACGAGAAGCTCTTCCACGCCTTCATCGTGAGTCGCGACCTGCAGTTCTTCGTCCATGATCACCCCACGTGGCAGGACGGAGCATTTCATGACGACGTCGCCCTGCCAAGACCCGGCATGTATCGCGTGCTCGGCGACTTCTACCCCGAGGGAGCTACGCCACAGCTCATTACAAAAACGATCTTCGTGTCTGGAACGGAATCGCCTCCCGTTCCTCTGTCTCGCGATTACTCGACGAAACAGTCAGATAATCTGCAGGTCGAGTTGTCGACCAGCCCGTCCGATCCTGTTGCGGGGACAACAACCCAGATCCGCTTCAAGCTGTCTCCAAGCGACGGTCTCCAGAAATATCTCGGCGCGTGGGCTCACATGCTCGCCGCAAGCGACGACTTGATCGACATGATGCATACGCACCCGTTCATCGCCGACGGCAGGTCCGAGATGCAATTCAACCTGGTCTTTCCACGTCCTCGCATGCACCGCATCTGGGTCCAGTTTCAGCGAGACGGCGTGGTCAATACGGTGCATTTCGATGTGCCGGTGAAGAAGGGGGCCTCTTCGCCTGTTGCTTCCAACTAGGCGGACACACCAACCGGGTCCATGTGTCCCGCGCCGTGGCGACGGCGCCACCACCGTCGAAGGTCGTCCCCAATCACGAACAGGCACGGCGTCATGAACAGCACGTGCAATGTCGACGTCACCATGCCCCCGATGCTGGGCGCGGCGATCGGCTTCATGATTTCCATGCCGGCGCCGGTCGAGAACATCACCGGCAGCAGCGACAGCACGATGGCCGCCACGGTCATCAGCTTCGGGCGCAACCGGGCCGCCGATCCATCGACGACGGCGTCGATATACGACTGGCCGTCCTTCCGATTGTCCAGCGCCGCCCGGATGAAAATCACCATGATGATGCCAGTCTGCACCGCCACGGCAAACAGCGAGATGTAGCCGACAATGACCGCCGTGGTCATCGAGTACCCCAGCATCCATTGCAGAAACACGCCGCCCACCATCGCGAACGGCACGGACAGGAGAATGAGCACGCTTTCGCCCACGGATCGGAACGCCACGACCAGCAGCCCGAAAATGATGAGGAGCGTCACGGGTACGACGGCGCGCATTCGGGCCCGCGCCGCGGCGGCGTACTGATACAGACCCGTCCACTCAACCGAATAGCCGGCCGGCAGCGTCAGACTGGCCGCCAGCACCCGCTGTGCCCGGTCCACGTAGTCCGGACCCGTGACGTCCTGCAAATCGAGGTAAATGTAGCCGGCCAGCTTTCCGTTGTCGTTCCGGATCATTTCCGGCATGTTCCGCACGGAGACGTCGGCAACGTCCCCCAGGGGGATGGAGCGCCCATCGCTCGTCACGACCGGCGCCTTCCGCAATTTGTCGAGCGTGTCGATGTATTCGGGCGAATATTGCAGGCTCAACGGCACAACGGTGTTGTCCGACTGCCTGATTCCGATGATGTTGTCGCCGCCGATGGCGTACCGAACGGTCGCCATCGCCTCGTCCACGGTCACGCCGTGCGCGGCCATCCGCTCGAGATCGTTTCGAACGTCGACGTAGTAGCCGGCCGAAATACGCTCCGCGATGACCGATTTGGCTCCGGGAACGCCGCGGAGGATCTGCTCGATCTGCTGCGATAGATCCTCGATCACGCCGAGGTCGGGCCCCGTGACTTTCACGCCGACAGGCGTCTGGATGCCCGTGGTCTGCATCAGGACCCGTGCCCGGATCGGCTGCACCCACGCGTTGACATATCCGATCGTCTCGACCGTTTTATCCATCTCGGCGACGAGCTTGTCCTTCGTCATGCCGTTCCGCCACATCGACTTCGGCCGAAGGAGCACCGTCGTTTCAATCATCGTCAGCGGCGCCGGATCCGTCGACGTGTCGGCCCGTCCGATCTTTCCGAAGACCCGCTCGACCTCGGGCAGCTCCTTGAGCTTCTTATCCATCTGCTGAACGATCCACCCGGCCTCCCGATTCGGCAATCCGGGCAGCGTCGTCGGCATGTAGAGGATCGAACCCTCATCGATCTCAGGGAGGAAGTCACCCGGGACGTTGCGCAACATGATGACCGCAGGAATCAACACGAGCAAACCGGCAGCGGTAAACGCGTAGCGGTAGCCGATGACGGTTGTGAGCGCGGCGCGATATGCTCTCACGGCACGGCTTTCCTGAAAATTTCGCCGCGCGATCGTCTCGCGCTTGAAGATCCAGACCACGATCGGCGGCAGGAGAAACAGCGTCAGGAGTGTCGAGAACGCCATCGCAAACGTCTTGCTGTACGCCAGGGGGTCGAATAGGCGTGCTTCGCGCTCCTCCAGGAAGAACACGGGCAGGAACGACGCCAGGATGATCAGGAGCGAGAACAGCAGCGGCTTGGCGACCGATGCGATCGATCGAATGATGATCTCCTGTCTCTCAGGACGAGTGACGCCTGGGTGCATCGACAGTTCTGCCGTGCAATTCTCGACGATCACGATCGTCGCGTCGGCG
>Ga0070698_100009346_pt1 | contig 10513 bp, 9 predicted proteins | sample KBSK1502metaG_FD_65477 | JGI IMG/M metagenome (GOLD analysis project Ga0070698, IMG submission 65477) | Corn, switchgrass and miscanthus rhizosphere microbial communities from Kellogg Biological Station, Michigan, USA - KBS K1-50-2 metaG | ecosystem: Host-associated > Plants > Roots >... | reverse complement strand
GTCAATATGCCGCCTGACCACCAACGGGGCGGTGTTGCCGCCCGCCAGCGGGCGTTGTACCTCACGACCTCGGGGCGTCACGAACCGCCCGGAGTGCGATCTCCCTAAGATCTATAACGGCCGCGGCCGGGTCGGTCGCGCCGAACACCGCCGTTCCGGCCACGAACATATCCGCGCCCGCCTCGGCGCAGCGGCCGATGGTGTCGTCGTCTACCCCGCCGTCCACCTGCAGCCACACCGAGCCCTCCCGGTCGCCGATCAGCGCGCGGGCCCGCCGGATCTTCGGCAGCACCAGGTCCAGGAAGTGCTGGCCGCCGAACCCCGGCTCGACCGTCATCAGCAGCAGCATGTCGACCTCGGGCAGCAGGTCGGCGTAGGGCTCGATGGCGGTGCCCGGGTTGATGCCCAGCCCGGCGCGCGCGCCGGCCGCCCGGATCGCCCGCAGCGTCCGCACCGGCGCGGCGGCGGCCTCCGCGTGGATGGTGACGTTGCGGGCCCCGGCCTCGGCGTACCCGGGCGCCCAGCGGTCCGGGTCCTCGATCATGAGGTGGCAGTCCAGCGGCAGCGCCGCGTGCTTGAGCAGGGCCTTCACCACGGGCAGGCCGATCGTGAGGTTCGGCACGAAGTGGGCGTCCATGACGTCGACATGCAGCCAGTCGGCAACGTCCGCGACGGCGGCAGCCTCGTCGGCTAGCCTGGCGAAGTCTGAGGCCAGCACGCTCGGCGCAATCTGCACGGTCACATCGTGAGTTTAGGCTCGCGGGCGTGTGCCGCGCCGGGTGCCACGAGCGCTGACATTGCCGCGCAAACTGTCAGAGCCGCCCGCTAGCGTTCGATTGTGTATTCGAATCTCTACCTGCCGAGGAGGCCGCAGTTGAACACCGAGGCATCGAGCAGGCTGCTGGACCGGGTCCGCAAGCTGCTGGCCAAGGCCGAGGACGAGAGCGTGACCCCGCCAGAGGCGCAGGCCCTGACGGCCAAGGCCGCGCAGCTGATGGCGAAGTACGGGATCGACCGGGCGCTGCTCGCGGCCGACCGCCCGGAGACCGACCAGCCGGCCAGCCGCATGCTGGACATCGACAACCCGTGGGCGCGGGTGAAGGCACACCTGCTGTGCGGGCTCGGGTCCGCGCTGCGCTGCCAGTGCATCCTGCTCTCGGGCACGCGCCCCGGCACCCGGATCCACATCTTCGGCTATGCGTCGGACATCGAGCGCGCCGACGTCCTGTACACGTCGGTGCTGATCCAGATGTGGCACGGGCTGGCCGCCGCCCAGGTCCCCGCCTGGTCCCGCAGCCCGCGGGCGTGGCGGCGGAGCTGGCTGCTCGGCTTCGCGACCGCGGTTGTCGCCAGGGTCCGCGCCGCCGAGCACGCGGCCGCCTGCCACGCGACCGGCCCGGGCGCGGCCGACGGCTCCCGGACCGCCCTCGTGCTCGCCGACCGGGCGCAGGTGATCCGCGCCGAGGCCGAGCGGGCGTACCCGCTCACCCGGACGGCCCGCGTCACCTACAGCGGGAGCGGTTACCAGGACGGGTACGCCGAGGGCCAGCGGGCCGACATCGGCGCCAGCCGCCTGGGCCGCAAGCCCGGCGGTGAGCTCGCCGGCGCGGCCGCCCTGCCGACCTCGGCATAGCCGGGCGCCGGCTACCCCTGCGGCGGCGCGGCCCCGGCCGGCGCGGCAGGCCGGGCGGCCCGGCTCGCCGCGGCCACCGCGCGGGCGCCCGGCAGCAGGTAGCCGCCCGCCAGGCCGAGAGGCCCGTCGATCCCCTCCCGGTTGCCGCCGTAGCTGAGCCCGAGCGCGCGGGCCTACGGTGGTCCCGGCGTCGTGCTGGTTAGTCAGCGGCGGTCAGGATGACCGGGCCGTCCCCGGTGATTGCGATCGTGTGCTCGGCGTGCGCGGCCCGGCTGCCGTCGGCGCTGCGGAGGGTCCAGCCGTCGGCGTCGATGCGGTAGCTGTCCTCGCCGCCGGCCAGGAACCACGGCTCGATCGCTATGACCAGTCCCGGGCCGAGCCTGAGGCCGCGCCCGGCGCGGCCCTCGTTGGGTACCGACGGCGCCTCGTGCATGAGGCGGCCGACGCCGTGGCCCCCGAAATCGGTGCAGATCCCGTAGCCGGCCGCGCGCCCCGCCGCTCCGATCGCCGCTGATACGTCACCGATCCGCGCGCCGGGCACGGCCGCTGCGATGCCCGCGCGCAGCGCCGCGTCGGTGGTGGCGATCAGCCGGGCATCGGCCTGGCTCGGCGGCCCGATCGTGAACGACGTCGCGGCGTCGGCCGTCCATCCGTCGAGCACCGCCCCCGAGTCGATGCTGAGCAGATCTCCGTCGGCCAGCCGGTAGCGGCCCGGGATGCCGTGCAGCGCCGCGTCGTTGACCGACGCGCAGATGGCAGCCGGGTACAGCACCGGGGCGAAGCGCGGCTGATATCCGAGGAACGGCGACGTTGCACCAGCCGCGGCCAGCACCGAGCGGGCCACCTCGTCCAGGTCGGCCAGCCGCGTCCCGGGCGCCGCGGCAGCCCGAACCGCCGCCAGGATCTCGGCCACGATCCGCCCGGCGGCCCGGATGGCCCCGATCTCCTCCGGCGTCTTGATCTCGACCATGCGGCCCGCCCTCCGTACCTGTTCCCGCGCGCCGGGTATTCAGCCCGGTGTCCCGCGTTGCCGGTATAACTATACCGGGATTATTATCACAGCATGGTCCGGCCGCCGCTGACCCCCGGGGAACGGATGCGCGGTGAGAGGCTCGGCATGTTGCTGCGCGAGGCGCGGGGCCATCGCAGCATGGCTGAGATCGCCGCCGCCTCCGGCGTCCCTGTGGAGACGTTGCGCAAAATCGAGACGGGCCGCATCGCGACGCCCGCGTTCTTCACCGTCGTCGCCCTGGCCGCGGCCGTCGGCCTGTCGCTCGACCAGATCACCAGCCGCTGCGCCGCGGCCGGCCCGGACGCCGCCCGCCAGCGCAGCGCGTGAACGTGACCGTCGCACTCAGCCCTCGCGCCGGAGCAGGGCCAGGAATTGCGGTCAGGCCGCGCGCAGCAGCAGGGCGAGGAAAATCGCGTCGGTTCCGTGCCTGTGCGGCCAGAACTGAGCGAACGCACCGTACGGCTCCGGGCAGCGAAGGTCGGGCACCTCGGGCAGCGCGGCCGGCGCGTCGAGCACCCGGACGTCGTCGCGCCGGGCCACGACGTCCGCCACCACGTCGCGCGTCTCGGCGACGTGCGGTGAGCAGGTGACGTAGGCCACGACGCCGCCCGGCGCCGCGGAGTCCAGTGCCGCGGCCAGCAGGGCGCGCTGCAGCGGGCCGAGCGCGGCGACATCCTCGGGTGACCGGCGCCAGCGGCCCTCGGGCCGGCGGCGGAGTGCGCCGAGCCCGGAGCAGGGCACGTCCGCGAGCACCCGGGCGAAGGCGCCGGGCCGCCAGGCAGGAACGGTCCCGTCGGCGACCACCACGCCGACGCCAGGGGTGGCGCCCGTGCACCCGGAGCCCGAAGTAACGGCGCCCACCTCGCGGGAGCCCGCGGCGGCGCCTTCGGTGCCGGAGCCCCGTGTGCTGTAGCCCTCGGCGCTGCCCAGCGCGGCGCGGACCAGCCGGGCCCGGTGCGGGCGCACGTCTGAGGCCAGCAGCCGCGCCCCGGCGGCCTCGGCGAGCCCGGCGAGCAGCCGGGCCTTGCCGCCCGGCCCGGCGCAGAGGTCGAGCCAGAGCGGAGGGCTCTGCGGGGCGCTTCCTTCAGGGTCGGCCCGGGCCAGCGCCAGCGCCGCGAGCTGGCTCGCCTCATCCTGGACCGCCGCGCGGCCCTGGGCCAGGGCCACGATCTGCGCGGGGTCTCCCTGCTCCAGGTACGCCCCGAACGGGGACCACCGCGCGGGCCGGGCCCCGCTGTCGGCAAGCTCCGCTGTGTCGGCGAGCCCGGGCACGGCGCAGAGGGTGACCAGCGGCCGTTCGCCGTCCGCGGATAGCGCGGCCTCGGTCTCGGCCAGACCCTCGGCCAGATCCTCGCCGAGCGCCTCGCTCAGTGCGCTGACGATCCAGCGCGGATGGCTGTACCGGACCGACAGATGGCCGATCAGATCGTCGGGCCGGCTCGGGGCAGCGATCTCCAGCCAGGCCGCCAGATCTCGCGTGGCGACCCGGCGCAGCACCGCGTTGACGAAGCCGGCCGGACGCGAGCCCGCCACGTCCCTGGCCAGGTCCACCGACGTGGCTACCGCGGCGTGCGCTCCGACGCGGGTCGCCAGCAGCTGATGCACGCCCAGCCGCAGCACCGGCCGCAGCGGCGCGTCGACCCGGTCGAGGTCCCGGTCGCTGCAGACGGCCAGGATCGCGTCGTAGCTGCCCTGGCCGCGCAGCGTTCCGTAGGCGAGCTCGGTGGCCAGCGCCGCGTCCCGCCCGGTCAGCCCGCGCTCGGTGAGCAGCCCGGGCAGCAGCAGGTTCGCGTACGCGTCCCGCTCGGCGACCGCGCGCAGCACGTCGTACGCCGCCCGCCGGGCCGGGTCCGCGCGCCCGCCCCCCGGCGTGCGTCCTCCGGCCCGTGGCCTGGCCGACCCGCCCTGTCCGCCGCCCCGATGCGCGGCCCGCCGGCTGGCTGCGGAGGTCATCTCAGCCGAGCACCGCGCCGGAGCCGTCCCGCCGCAGGCCGCGGGCCCAGTCGGCCGCGGGCATCTGGCGCTTGCCGTGCGGCTGCACGTCGCCGAGCTGCACCGGCTGTGTGCCGGTGCCGACCAGCACCCGCGAGCCGCGCACGCACAACTCCCCCGGGCCCAGCGCGTCCAGCTCGCCCCGGCCAGGCGCGTGCGGCTCCCGTCGGCCCGGCCCGCCATCATGATCATCTGCAACGATGCCGGCGAACGGCCCCAGCTTGAGCCTGGTGCCGTTCAGCTCCGTCCACGCTCCCGGTGCGGGCGTGCAGGCCCTGACCCGCCGGCTGACCGCGAGCGCCGGCTCGCTCCAGCGCACCCGCGCGTCCTCCGGGGTGATCTTCGGCGCGAGGCTCACCCCGTCCGGGGGCTGCGGGCGCGCGGTCAGCTCGCCGGATTCGATGCCGTCCATGGTCGCGACCAGCAGCTCGGCCCCGGACGCGGCGAGCCTGGCCAGCAGGTCGCCCGCGGTGTCGGACGGCCTGATCGGCTCGGTGACCACTCCGAAGACCGGGCCCGCATCGAGCTCGGCGACGATCCGGAACGTGCTGGCGCCGGTGACCTCGTCGCCGCGCAGGATCGCGTGCTGCACGGGTGCAGCGCCACGCCAGGCGGGCAGCAGGGAGAAGTGCAGGTTGACCCAGCCGTGCGCGGGAATGTCCAGGGCCCGCTGCGGGATCAGCGCGCCGTAGGCGGTGACCGGGCAGCAGTCGGGGGTGATCTCCCGCAGCCGGGCGAGGAAGTCGGCGTCGCCCGGCTTGGCGGGCTTGAGCACCTCGATGCCCGCCGACCGCGCGCGCTCTGCCACCGGGCTCGGCGCCACGTGCAAGCCACGGCCCGCCGGCGCGTCCGGCCGGGTGACCACGGCCGCGACCTCGTGCCCGGACTTCAGCAGTCCGTCGAGCGAGGGCACCGCCGCCGCGGGGGTCCCCGCGAAGACGAGTCGCATCCGGTTAGTACGCCTTCCCGCGCATCGGGTGCGGCGACGCCTTCACCACGGGGACCGGCTCGCCCCACCACTCGGCGGCCCGGATCTCCTTCATGGCCAGCTTGCGCTGCGCCGGGTCGAGGCGGTCGATGAACAGAACGCCGTCCAGGTGGTCGGTCTCGTGCTGCACGCAGCGCGCGAGCTGCCCGGTTCCCTCCAGCGTGACCGGCTCGCCGTACATGTTGAAGCCCGCGGCCACCACGCCGTGAGACCGCCTCGTCGGGTACTGCAGCCCGGGAAACGACAGGCACCCCTCGTCGTCCGTCTCCTGCTCCTCCGACAGCACGAGGGACGGATTGATCAGGTGGCCCAGCTGATCATCAACGTGGAAGGTGAAGACCCGGAGCCCCACCCCGATCTGCGGTGCGGCCAGGCCCACGCCCGGCGCGTCCTCCATCGTCTCGGTCAGGTCCTTGACCAGCCTGCGCAGCTCCGCATCGAAGTCACGCACCGGCTCGGCCGGCGTGCGCAGCACCGGATCGCCGAACAGCCGTATCGGCTTGACGCTCACCAAGTTCCTCCCGGGATAGAGCGCGTATTGCTAGCGCGTTAAGTCTATGGAGCCGGGCGGCGCCGCCCGGCCGACGGCGAGCGGGCCTTGAACGCCGCCTTGCGGGCCGCGCGGGCCACCGCCGGGTCCGGATGGTGCTCGCTCAGCGCGGTCAGCAGGTCCGTCACACTCGGATGATCGACTCGCCACAGGCCCGCGACGATCTCCGCCTGCGCGTCGGCCGGGACATCCGGGAGCAGCTCCGCCACCACGTCGGATGGATCGGCCTCCTCCAGCAGCCCTGCACCCAGGTCGACGAGCAGCCAGGTCCGGTCCTCGGGCCGCAGCTCGGCCGGCTCGCCGTGCTCGTGCAGCCAGACCGACGCGTGCGCGCGCAGCACCGGGTCGGCCAGCGCGGCGCGAACCTCGTCGATGGCCGCCTCGCCGACCCGGTCGAGGACGGCGAACGCAGCGCCGCGCAGGCCGGGGGATCCGCTCCCGGCCGCCTGGACCAGCTCAGCGGCGGCCTCGGCCGGGGGGCGTTCCGCGAGCCAGGCGGTGATCTCCGCCTCGCCGTCCTCCGCGTCGCAGCTGGCCAGGGCGGCCAGGAGGCCGGCCGCCCCGGAGCGGCCCGCCCCCCCAAGGACCGGCACGTGCCATCCCTGGGCGCGCAGCCTGCGGTGCACCCCCCATACGCCCAGCGGCGACAGGGCAACCGTCAGCCCTCCGGCGGACTCCTCGGTACCCAGCTCCACGACGCCGAGGTCGGCCAGCGTCTCGAGCGCCGCGGACAGCGCGGCGGCCTGGTCGGGCTCTGCAGGGCCCGCCTGGCTCCGCCGCGTGCCCGCGGCCGCGGCGTACGCCTCGAACAGTCCCTCCATCCGGACCGGGCCGCCGACCGTGTAGAGGGCGGTGGCCAGCCCGTCGAGGTCCTCGGCCGCGAGAGTGGCCTCGAGCGCGGCGTCCCAGATGGCCAGCACCTGCTCCGCGTCTCCCGAGGCGAGGACGCCGCCGCGGTGCTCCGGTCCGTCCTGGCCCGGCTCGCCGTGGAGCATCCGCGTAGCCACGGCGACCGCCCACGCGGTGCCCACCTCCGCCGGCGCGAGATCAAGATCAGCCGCGGCGGCCGCGGCCGCCTCCGGCCGCAGGGCGCCACCGTCGCCGCCGTCGCCGCCAGCCGGGCCGGTGGTGGCGGAGTCGGCCGCCCGTCCTGCCCAGCGGGCCAGGTCACGTGCGGCGCGAAGCAGCGGCGCCACGCGCGCTGCCGAGGCGAGCTCGTCCCGCGGCGCCAGGCGGACCGGCGGCAGCCGGCGCGGCCGGCCGCCCTTCCTCGCCGGGCTCAGCTCTGCGGCCGCCCGGTCATCCGGCCGGTCCCGGTCGGCTGGCTTGCCCCGGGCCCGGGCCGCGCCCCGCACCTCAGCCCTGCCCCCGGCCTCAGCCCTGCCCCCGGCCTCCCGGCTGCTTCCGGCCTCCGGCCTGCTTCCGGCCTCCGGCCTGCTTCCGCCCTCCCGCCTACCCCGGGCTTCCCCTCTGCTTCCGGCCTCCGCTCTGCCCGGGGGCTCTGGCCTGCCCCCGGCTTGCGGTCTGCCCCCGGCTTCCGGCCTGCACCAGGCACCCGCTGCAGCCGCTCTCTCCTGCCGCGAGGTAGAGGTCGCACCCGGGTTTCTTCGTGAGGTGGCCACCCAAGCACCCTAAGGCCTGCGCGGGTGTTGTCAGTGCAGCTCGCTCATAGCAGCTCGGCCGGGTCGAGCTGCAGCCGGACCACGCCCGGCTCCTTGCGCGCGGTCCGAGTCGCCTGCGCCGCGCGCAGCGCGGTCGCGAGCGCCGTGCCGTCCCGCCGGTCCACCCTGACCAGCATGCGCGCCACACCATCCGCGTCGTGGCCGTCCTCGCGGCTGCCCTGGCCGGGCTCGCCCTCGCCGGGTCCGGCCCGGCCGCGCCGGCCGCTGTCGGCGACCGGCACCGGCCCGAGCATGTCAGCTCCAGGAGGAAGGTCAGCCGCGTCCAGCACCTCCCGTACGGCGTCCTCCGGGCCGGTCAGCGAGGCCAGCCTGATCGCCGGGGGGAACCGGAGCTCCTCGCGCTCGGAAAGCTCGCGATCGGCGTGGGTCACGGGGTCCCAGCGCACCAGGGCCTGCACCGGCGACAACGCGGCGTTCGCGACCACGACCACGCGGCCGCCCTCGGCCCCCGGCCGCACCAGCGCCGCCGCGTTGAGCCACCGGCGCAGCGCTTCCTCGGCCGCACGCAGGCTGGCCCGCCCGAGCAGGGCCCAGCCGTCGAGCAGAACGGCCGCTGCGTAGCCGGCCTCGGCGCGCGGCTCGGCTCCCGGCGTCGCCACGATGACCGCGGGTTCCCCGCCCACCTTCGCGATGACCTCGGCCCCGCCGGAGGTCGCGACCTTCGTCGCGGGAAAGGCCCGGCCGAGTTCCTCGGCGGTGCGCCGCGCTCCGATGACCAGGGCGCGCAGGCCGGCCTGCCCGCATCGCGGGCACCGCGTGCCCGCGGCCTGCCCGCACCAGCCGCAGACGGGCGCGGTCGCCGCCCCGGGCAGCGATACCGGGCCGCCGCACGTCTGGCAGCGGGCGCGCGCGCCGCAGCGCTCGCAGGAGACCGCGACGACGTAGCCGCGGCGCGGGACCTGGAACAGGACCGGCCCGCTGGCGAGCGCCTCGCGGGCCGTGCGCAGGGCCAGGCTGGGGATCCGCGCCGACCGCGCGGCCTCGTCCCGGGCCAGTTCCGCGTCATCGCCCGCCGCCGTGATCCGCGGCGCCCAGCGGCGGACCGTGCTCCGGTCGGCCGTCAGTGCGGCGGCCCAGCCGGTGGCCACCAGCGCGCTCACCTCCGCGGTGCGCGCGAAGCCGCCCAGCAGCGCGCCCGCGTGGCAGCGGTACGCCCGCAGCGCGAGCACCTCGCGGGCGTGCGGATAGGGGGCCCGCGGCTCGGCGTGCAGGTCGTCCCCGTCATCCCAGATCACGACCAGCCCGAGCTCGGCGACGGGGGCGAACATGGCGGACCGGGTCCCGGCCACCACCCGCACCTGGCCGCGCGCGACCGCGAGCCAGCGGCGGTAACGCTCGGCCGGGCCGAGGTCGGCCGCGAGGCAGACGTGCAGGCCCGGGCCCAGGACGCCGGCCAGCGCCGCGTCGACCAGGGCGAGGTCTCTGGCGTCCGGAACGATGACCAGCGCCCCGCGCCCGGCGGCCGCGGCGGTGGCTGCGGCCCGGGCGATCTCGTCCGGCCAGTGCGGGCCTGGCAGCGCCGACCACGCCGCGCGGGGGGCGCGCCCGCCGGCCAGCGCGGAGAGGAAGGATCGGCCGGCCGGGTAGCGTGCCCAGGGACCCGGCTCCGGGAGAGCGGGGCCCCCCCGGGGGACGTCCGCCGGAGGCGCGGACTCGACGGCGGCGTGGCGCGGCGGGATGGCCAGCCGCAGCACGTCGGCCAGCGTGCCGCCGTACCGGTCGGCCACCGCGCGAGCCAGCCCGAAGACCTCGGCGGTCAGCACCGGCTCCGGCGATACCACCCGTTCCAGGAAGGCCAGCTGGCCCGGGTGCTCGCTGGCCCCGGTCCGCTGCAGCAGGTAGCCGCCGGTGAGCCGCCCGGCGAACCTGACCCGGACCCGGCACCCGGGCACCGCGGCCGCCGAGAGCGGCTCGGGCACCAGGTAGTCGAAGGGCCGGTCCAGGTGCGGCAGCGACACGTCGACCGCCACGTGCGCCACCGGCACGCGGGCGGCTGCTACCTTCGCCTCCCGATGCGAGCGCGCCCGCGCTGGAGCCTGTGCTGCCGAACCTGCCACGGCTTCTGTCCTACCAGACACCGCCGCCGCTGCTGCCCGGCGCGAATCACCGCCGCCTGCGGCGGCTGCGGGGACCGCGGCCCGCTAGAGGCCTGCGGCCGAGCGCAGCGCGTCGGTCCGGTCGGTGCGCTCCCAGGAGAAGTCCGGCTCCTCGCGGCCGAAGTGGCCGTAGGCCGCGGTCTGGGAGTAGATCGGGCGCAGCAGGTCCAGGTCCCGGATGATCGCGGCCGGCCGCAGGTCGAAGACCTCGAGCACCGCGTCCTGGATGCGCTCGACCGGGACCTGCTCGCTGCCGAAGCACTCCACGAACAGCCCGACCGGCTTCGCCTTGCCGATGGCGTAGGCGACCTGGGTCTCGCAGCACTCAGCCAGCCCGGCCGCGACGACGTTCTTGGCGACCCAGCGCATCGCGTAGGCGGCGCTGCGGTCGACCTTGGAGGGATCCTTGCCGCTGAACGCTCCGCCGCCGTGTCGGGCCATCCCGCCGTAAGTGTCGATGATGATCTTGCGGCCGGTCAGCCCCGCGTCGCCCATGGGCCCGCCGATCTCGAACCGCCCGGTGGGGTTGACCAGCAGCCGGTAGTTGGAGGTGTCGATGT
>Ga0070698_100009345_pt1 | contig 10513 bp, 7 predicted proteins | sample KBSK1502metaG_FD_65477 | JGI IMG/M metagenome (GOLD analysis project Ga0070698, IMG submission 65477) | Corn, switchgrass and miscanthus rhizosphere microbial communities from Kellogg Biological Station, Michigan, USA - KBS K1-50-2 metaG | ecosystem: Host-associated > Plants > Roots >... | reverse complement strand
GTACCATTCATCAGTACCCTGTCCAGGAATAGGCTTACACTGTCCATTTGCGAGATCGAGTAACCACATACGATCCGGTAAACCACTGTACTCATGGCAGAATAAAATGAGATCGTTATCCTGCGGATGAACGTGGACATGATTGATCCAGAATTTTTCTTTGCAAAATATTTCTTCGGCTTGCCCTGTGCCTGCGTCCGCGCGCATAATGGTGCTGGTCGTTTCTTGAAAGAAATGTTCATCCGGGAATTTCTCTCCGGCATACGCGCGTTGCGAACGTTCCATGAAAAGGGACTCATCCCAGGTTGCGAAGACCAATGTTTCCCCACTGGCATTTGCTTGAAGCATCGAAGGCCGGCGGTCAGAGGGCAGACTCAATAGTTGTCGTCGTTTCAAACTTTCAATCTCAACTGCAAACAAATTGGTTCCTTCAAAATAAAAAACTTCCTGACCGCCATTGCCAATTGCGGCTAAACAGGCCCCCACTCCCTGCACTGCTTCTGTGAACGGCCAATACTCAGCGCGGACGGGTCGGGCGTCTGTCAACTGTACGATCTCGCCACTCTGCAGATCCAATCGAAATAGATTGCTCACCCCGGTGCGTTCTGAAAAGAAAATCAAGTATTTGCCATCCGGCGTAATGGATGGATTGTAAAAGTATAAGTGATAATCTTCGGCTGGCGAGTCGGTAAGTTGCCGGACTCGTCGGCCGGTGAGTGGATCCAAATAGTCGCGCCATTCCGGCGGATACGTTCTATCCACGGTCATGCCGACTCCCCTGGGGCGGCAGCCAATAACTGCCGAACCGTTCGCAACGCGGCGGGCAGGGCCGTCTCTGGAGGGTCCAGCTCGGGATGCCAGGCATATTCCCATTCCACGCTCAACGCGCCTTTATATCCATTTGCCAATAATAACTCAAAGGCTTGTGCCAACGGGACATTTCCCATGCCCAAAGAACAAAGCTTCCAATCTTCACCCTGTCGCGTCCCATCCTTGACCTGAATATAGGTGAGGCGGTCCTTCAGCAACACAAAACCTTCCTGCGGTTCCTCGCCAGCAGCAAAAGCATTGCCTATATCCCAGATCACCCCCAGAGCAGAGTCTGATTTAGTATGATCGAGAACCGGAGCGACAGCTGATGATCGCGCAAAATTATCGTGCGGCTCAATGGCCACTCCTACCCCTACGGATAACGCATGCTGCGCGGCGCGGCTCAGACAATCGGTTATGTTTTCGTATGTTTTTGTATTGGGGTTTGTGTTCGGAGGCAGTTCTCCCAAGAAGACGCGGACATAACGCGCCCCCAGTTCGGCAGCGAGGTCTGCGTAACGTCGCACTTCATCTACATTGGACTGCCGTACTTCTATATTATCGGATACAAAACTCGTATATGCGGTCACCGCCAATAACATTAATCCTGCATCAGCGCACATCTGACGTAAGGTCGCTTTTTGTTCAGCAGACGCGAATGGTTGGATGTGGCCCTGCGGACCGCCGCGCCACTCAATGCCGTCATAACCGAACTCTGAGGCCTTCGTGATCACCGTTTGGATCGTCCAATTCGGACAAGCCAGCGTGCTGAAGGTGACCGGATTCATTGAGTGCTTTCATTCTGCGAGTTTCGCAACCTGGTTGGGCCGCGCCGCCACACGAGAAAATCAAAAGCGTCTGGTAGATGATATTCGCACGAGTCCATTAGGGACTCCTCTGCGGATGAGTAATCTGTTTGCAAAATATAGCATTCAACACTTGAAGCGCCCCGCCGGAGATCTTGCTGCGGGATCACGATTGATGTTTTTGGTTCCAAACAGGCTGCGCGGATCATTCGTCGCCTTAGTTGTAAGATGTCATGATGACTGATGATACTACAAACAAATCCTTAAGTAAAGATTAGAGGGCAAATTTTGAAATTCCCTCAAGGAAAGAGCCAAATGGTGATCAGGGGAGAGGAAAAGCCACGTTATACTATGTATCTAACTTCCATAATGCAGAAAGTAGTGGCCATGCAACCTTCGAAAATCGAAGAAGATATCGCTCGTCTAAAGAATGCCTGGGAATTATTCACTTCCACTGGAAAAATTTTGGAAGATGCCAGGTTGAATCCTCTTGTATCAGCCTCCTGGATGCGGTGTGGCTTGCGTATGAATCCCAATGGTCTTTTAAACTGGATTTACGCAAGCGATAACACTCTCAATAGCACCCTTAAACAACATATAACTCTTCGCAACATTGCGCGCCCGATCATGGAGGATATCTATCAATTTATGGAAGGTTGTCGCACCGTATTGATCCTCACAGATAGCACAGGCTGTCTGCTCGAAATGATCGGCGAACCGGCATTGATCGCGGAGTTGCAAACATTGGGGATTAGGTCCGGGGTATATCTGGATGAAGGACATTTAGGGACGAATGCAATTGCGGTAAGTCTGTTTGAGGCGATGCCGGCTCAGATCGTTGGACCCGAACATTTTTATCCCTCACTTCATAAGTTCAGTTCAGTTTCGGCCCCTATTCATGAAATGGAAGGTCATCCTGTTGGAATTCTTGGATTGGTGGAGACAGTACAACAGCATAGCGAGCAGTCGTTTGGAGTGGTGGTGGCCGGCGCGAGGGCGATTGAAAACCAGCTGCATGCTGATCTAATTGTTCGCGAAGCAAATGCAAGAACTGCAGAACTCCATGCAACGATCGATTCCATCACTGAAGGCGTTCTGGCTTGGTCCGGGGATGGGGTTATTATGCATTTGAACGACCAGGCCGGCAAGACCCTGCATTTATCACCCACCACGGTTGTTGGCCGGCCCATGTCGGATTTTTTTTCACTGCCAGAAAATATTGCCCGAGCAGTGGGCCTTGAACAGGAACTAACGGATATTGAAACCGCCTTTATAGTGGATGGAATCCCGCGTGAATGTCTCGTCAGTCTGCGTGTTATTCCTTCTCAAGAAAATGATGCGCTGGTTTATATCATGACGATCCGCAGGATCGAACACGTCCATCAATTAGTCAATAGGCTGGTCGGAGCACAGGCTCGTCTGACGCTGGATGATATCGTTGGGCATGGTACCGCTGCAAAAAAGATCCGCAAGCAGGCCTTGGCTGCTGCAAATGCCAGAGCCTGTGTATTATTAATGGGTGAAACTGGAACCGGCAAAAATATTTTAGCCCGCGCCATCCACAACAGCGGACAACGCGCCGGCGGACCTTTCCTTGCAATGAACTGTCGCGCCATCCCGCGCGAGCTGGCATTAGGGGAGTTCCTGGGTTTTGAAGCTGGCGCCTTCAACAGCGGACCTTCCTCGGGTCAGCCCAGTAAATTTGAGCTGGCGCAAGGCGGCACGCTGTTTCTGGAGGAAATAGAGGCCCTCCCATTGGAAACCCAGGCGGCTTTTCAACGAGTCATCGAGATGGGAGATGTGATCAGGCTTGGTGGAAATCGCGTGATCCCAGTGGATGCGCGTATCATAGCCTCCACCACCCGCTCCATGGATGAGCTCCTCGAGGAAAATTCATTTCGCCACGATCTGTTACTACGATTGAGTTCCTTCGTCATCACCATGGAACCGCTCAGAAAACGTCCAGAGGATATCCCTCTCCTGGTCGAGCATCTATTGGACAAGCTGACCATTCAATTAAACCGCACATTGAAAATTTCCCAAGAAGCTTTGGGAGCTCTTTGTGACTATCCCTGGCCGGGAAATGTTCGCGAGATAGAAACAATTATGGAACAAGCCACATTGTCGCTGGACGGTTCGCAAATCGAAGTTGAGCATTTACCAGTCGTTCTGAGGAAGCAAAGCGCCCTCATCAAAGGCAAATTGCTTGTACAACCAGTTCAAACATTGATTGAATCCGAAAAATCGGCCATACTAGCTGCTGGTCAGGCTGCCCGCGGCAATCTAACCAGGACTGCACAATCGCTGGGGATTAGTCGCAGTACACTTTGGCGCAAAATGAAAGAGCTTAATATTTCCATCGAAGATTTCAATTAGTGCTCCATAATGGAACGCTAATTAAAGAAGCATTGTTGCAAAATAGAACAAAACGTATTAAATCTTTGAATAGCCTGGGTAGCTACTGTAACATGGTCACATGTTCTATATCACGCCCAAAAATTGCCAGTTTGTAAAAGTTAAGGTCATTCCAGACAACCCACCGTTGGAGGCATCCCTGCATCTGGCGGTGCTTTTTATGTTAAGGAGGCAACCATTTGACGACGAACAATAGTTTCTTCCAAATGCCGTGAACTCCTCCACAGTCTGTCTCAACAATATTCTAAGCAACAATACGAAAGGAAATCAAAATGGCTGTAAATAAGACTCCTACTCTGAGTCAAAAAATGGTGGCTGAAATCATAGGAACTGCCTTCCTGGTATGGGTCGGCCCTGGATCAATCACTACCGTTGCCTTTATTTCTGGCGGCAATCTCCCATTTACATACAGTGACCTTGGCTTTATTGCCCTGGCGTTTGCCTTTGCTATTCTTGCCATGATCTATACAATTGGGCACATCTCCGGTTGCCATATTAATCCGGCGGTTACCCTTGCGTTTGCAGTCACAAAACGTATATCCTGGAAAGATGCCGGTAGCTACTGGGTAGCACAACTGATTGGCGCGTTCATCGGCGCTGGATTGATCGGCTTATGCTACGGTTTTACCCAGGCGGCACAGCTTGGATACGGTCCAACTAACTTTAGCGAAGCCAACACCGGGTATCTGGTTGCAATATTGGCTGAGGCTGTTGGCACTGCCTTCCTGCTTTTTGTGATCATGGGATCGGCTGTTGATGGTCGCGCGCCCGCAGGATTTGCAGGCCTCGCCATCCCACTGGTTGTAGCAGCAGACATCCTTGTTTTTGGTCCCGTGACCAATGTATCTCTCAACCCCTTCCGCTCGCTGGCTCCCGCAGTATTTCAGGTTGCCTTTGGGGGCACATATGAGTTGCCGCATCTGGCCGTCTATTTTATTGGACCTGCAATTGGAGCTGTTCTGGGAATCCTAGTCTATGATTTCATGACGCGTGAGGCGTAGTATCCATCAGGCATGAGAGCTTCTTATAGAGAATGATTTCCGGGTATAAATAACTCGTTCAAAAAGGAGAAAGACGTGAAAAAACTTATCAACAAACCTGAAGATGTTGTCGTTGAGGAACTGCAAGGCATTGCAATTGCCCATGCTGACCTGGTCAAAGTTTTTTATGAACCGAATTATGTCGTCCGCGCGGATGCACCCGTGAAGAATAAGGTTGGCGTAATTTCCGGTGGCGGTTCCGGTCATGAACCGATGCACGGTGGATTTGTCGGAATGGGCATGCTCGACGCAGCCTGCCCTGGAGCAGTGTTCACCTCCCCAACTCCCGATCAAATGTTGGAGGCGACAAAAGCCGTTAGTGGAGGCGCGGGCGTTTTGCATATCGTCAAGAACTATACGGGCGATGTTTTGAATTTCGAAATGGCGGCCGACCTCGCTCGCGCTGAAGGTATCGAAGTGGAAGCTGTGATTACTGATGATGATGTTGCTGTCAAAGATAGTCTCTATACTGCAGGTAGGCGCGGCGTTGGTGTGACAGTCCTGGCCGAGAAGATCGTGGGTGCGGCCGCCGAACAGCAACGTCCCTTGAAAGATGTTGCGGAACTTTGCCGCAAGGTCAATGCTAATGGACGAAGTATGGGTATGGCGCTAACTTCCTGCACTGTGCCTCAAGCTGGCAAGCCGACTTTCGACCTGCCGGAAGATGAAATGGAAATTGGAATTGGTATTCATGGCGAGCCCGGCCGCACCCGTATGAAACTGAAGACCGCGGCTGAAATCACGGAAATGCTGGCAACTCCCATTCTTGATGACCTTCCATTCAATCAAGGCGATTCGGTGCTGGCCTTTGTCAACGGCATGGGCGGGACACCCTTGATCGAGTTGTACGTGGTGTACAATGAATTGGCAAAGATCTGTGCAGGCCGCGGCGTGAAGATTGCCCGAAGCCTGGTTGGCTCCTACATCACCTCGCTGGAGATGGCTGGTTGTTCAATCACCCTGCTCAAAGTGGATGACGAACTGATCCGGCTTTGGGATGCGCCGGTCAAGACCCCAGCATTGCGCTGGGGCATTTAGCCGGGCAAATTTTAGAGCAAGAGGAGGCAGGTTCGCTATCGCAATCTGCCTCCTGTGTTGTATACCAAATCAAAGGAAAGGCAAAATGCCATGACAATCTCCCAGGATCAGTTCGTCTTATGGATAAAATCATTTGCGGATGTGATCGCAGAGAACAAGGAATATCTCACTGAGCTTGACTCTGCGATTGGCGATGCTGATCACGGGATTAACATGAATCGTGGCTTTCAGGCCGTACTTGCAAAACTCCCTGCTTTTGCAAACCAGGATATTGGTTCGATTGCAAAGAATGTTGGCATGGTTCTGATCTCAACCGTAGGTGGGGCAAGTGGCCCTTTGTACGGAACCTTCTTTATGCAGATCAGCAAGGAAACAGCCGGGAAATTGGAACTAACTTTAAGTGACTGGGTCACAGCCCTCGAATCCGCGGTGAATGGAGTGATGCTGCGCGGCAAAGCCAAACCAGGCGACAAGACCATGTTGGATAGCCTGATCCCAGGATTGAATGCAATTAAGGAATGTAATACCAGAGGGACTTCGTTGGCTGAAGCACTCAATGCATCTGAAAAAGCCGCTGAACAGGGGATGTTGTCCACAATTCCATGGGTCGCTAAAAAAGGCCGGGCGAGTTATCTGGGCGAACGCAGCGCGGGAACTCAGGATCCGGGAGCCACATCATCCTATTTGCTGCTCAAAGTTGCAGCCCAAAAATGGGGCAATTCAGCATAGGTATTTTGTTATTCATTATCTACCAAGGGAAATTAATGTGATTGGAATTGTGATCGTTTCTCACAGCGCAAAACTTGCCGAAGGAGTTGTGGAACTTGCACGCAACATGGGCGGCGCAGATATATCAATTCAAGCGGCCGGTGGTTTGAGCCTGGACGACGCAGCACTGGGCACCGATCCCATGCTAATCTTAAGTGCCATCGAAAAAGTCTTTTCTGAGGATGGCGTCTTAGTGCTTATGGATTTGGGAAGCGCACTATTAAGTTCTGAGATGGCACTTGAGATGCTGTCAGACGAAAAACGCGGGAAAGTTGTTTTATGCGAAGCGCCAATCGTGGAAGGCGCGATTGCAGCGGCTGTACAAGCCCGAATCGGCAGTTCGATCGAGCAGGTGATCGCAGAGGCGCGCAATGCGCTTTCGTCAAAAACAATGCATCTCAAAACATCAGATACTGAACCAAACCAACAGCCGGTGATCGACTCAAATACAAATGTTCTTGAGCTGGAACTCATCGTGAACAATGCGCTGGGTCTGCATGCGCGACCCGCAGCCCGCTTTGTACAAACAGCCGGAAAATTTCCACACGAAACTATTCTTATCACCAATCTCACCACCGCGCGCGGTCCCATCAGTGCCAAAAGCATCAACAGTGTTATTACGCTGGGAGTGCGGCGAGGGCATCAGATACAGGTGACGGCTTCAGGTCCAAATGCGAGCGCAGCTTTGGATGAGATAAAAGCCCTCGCTGAAAATAATTTTGGCGATCCGGAATCGGTCCCCGCCTCCCTCCAGCCTGTGCCGGATACTGTTTCGAATAAAGATTCCTCAATCCTGAACGGAGTGCCAGCTTCAACAGGGGTGGCACTCGGACCCGCATTCCATTATCGTCCTACTTTGCCAGATGTTCCCCAACACCATACTAAAAACCCTGAACACGAATGGGAGCGACTCCTTCAAAGTATCGCCAAAACACGAATCGAGATCGGAGCAGACCACGGGTTAGCCGCGAAGCGCACCAATCCAGAAACTGCCGCCATCTTCGAGGCGCATCTCCTGTTTCTGGATGACGAAGCCTTGCTGCTACCAACGCGCGAAAAAATCTTTACTGAAAAGCAAAATGCCGCCATGGCCTGGCTGACGGCTGTAGAAAAAGTTTCGGCAGGCTTCCACAATCTTGATGATTCATATCTGCGGGCACGCGGAAAAGACGTGGAGGATGTGGGCAGACAAGTGCTGTTTCATTTATTGGGTATCGATGCTGCCAAATTTATGATGGTCAAACCCGGTATTTTGATTGCCGCTGAGCTCACGCCCGCGGAAACATCTCAATTTGATCCTGCCATTGTTTTGGGAATATGCACTGTCTTTGGCGGGTCCACCTCACACAGCGCCATCCTCGCACGCGGACTGGGCATTCCCGCAGTCGTTGGCTTGGGTGAAGAAATCATGGAGGTGAATGATGGTGTATATCTTGTACTGGATGGCGACAAAGGTCAGGTCTTCATTGATCCCAGACAGGAAGTTATCGATCAGTATGCAATAGAGGCAGAAGCGATTCGAGCTGCAAAACATAACGCGCGGATGGAAAGCGCAGCTCAAGCTATCACGAGTGACGGAAAACGTATCGAAATAGCTGCGAATATCGGTTCAACAGCCGAAGCGCAATCGGCGGTTCAATCGGGCGCGGAAGGCGTGGGATTGTTCCGCAGCGAGTTTCTGTTTCTCGACCGCACGACTGCGCCAGATGAAAACGAGCAATATCAGGTCTATCGGGCAACGGCTAAAGCTCTGGACGGGCGCCCTCTGATCATTCGCACGCTGGATATAGGCGGCGATAAGTCCATCCCTTATTTAAATATGGAACACGAGGCCAATCCATTTCTGGGTTGGCGCGCCATCCGTATATCTCTAATACAATCTGAATTATTCAAACAACAATTGCGCGCTATTCTGCGTGTGGCGGCAGAGTTTCCTATAAAGATCATGTTCCCGATGATTGCCACATTGGATGAACTGCGACGCGCCAGGGCCTTGCTTGTAGAAGCTCAGCGTGAAATGAGTCTCCGCAACGAGACCTACGCTGAAAAAATCGAGATTGGCATCATGGTGGAAATTCCATCTGTCGTACAAATGGTTGATGAGTTTGCGCACGAAGTGGATTTTTTCAGCATTGGCACCAACGATCTGACGCAATATACATTTGCTGTTGACCGCACGAATGCAAAGGTTGCTTCCCTGGGAGATGCCTGCCACCCTGCTGTCTTGCGTCAGATCCGGCAGGTGATCGAAGCGGCGCATGCCAATGGAGTCTGGGTAGGTGTTTGCGGTGAATTGGCGGGCGATCTAAATGCGATCCCGATCCTGCTTGGTTTGGGTGTGGATGAGTTGAGTATGTCTTTTCCATCCATCCCAATGGCAAAAGAGGTTGTGCGCGCCTGGTCCATGCCTCAAGCGCAGGGCCTTGCTGAACAGGCACTGAAACTTGACTCTGCCGAAGCCGTCAGGACGCTGGTCATTGCCAGAACTCATTGACGGACATTTGAATAGCGAGGTACATTTCAATAAGAGGTGAAAGTTAAAAAAAGAAACAGGGCAAGCCATCAAGCTTGCCCTGCCATTTGCCTGGATCAACTCAAATATCCGAGAGTTTACATATCAGGGGTGATATATCCAATGGCAGATAATTTTGGCCTCAAAGATTGATTGTAAGCTTACCACGAGCCCAGGTAATAATTTTTCCCGCGACCAACCAGGCCAAGCCAAACGCCCACATCGCAATATATTCCCCTCGATAGGTGATTTGCAGTGCTCGACTCGTCTCGATTGGAAGCAGGAAATTCGCAGCAACTATGATCAATATACAAATCCCGGATACCGATCCGCAAATCCAATACACCACCAGCCTGTCGCGTGCTTCATTCGCGGCTTTTTGTTTTCCATCTCTTAGTGCCTTGTCCATCTTTTCTTTGGCGCTTTTACTGAAGGGTCCGAAGCAAAAATATACGATGGATGCAAACAAAATAAATGCGGCGATGCCGTGGATATAAGATTTTACGTCTGATACGCAACTGTCGCAGGCAGTCGGATAGATTGCAGCGCCGGCGGCTGCCAGTGCTCCTAATTTGCTAATCCCTGACTCCCAAATTGAACCATGACCATTGTAAGCTAAGAAAACAGTGGCTATCACAAACAATGATCCAACAAATATATCGTGGGCCTCCGTGTGATAAGACGCACTGATGGATGTTAGCGCGGTTGACGACTTGTACTTGACAAGCAACGGCAACGCAAATGCGACAAACCCTACAATCAATCGAAGTTGATCGTGGTTAAATATGGGGACAAGCCTTTTTGTTGCCTCTTTTGATTCCTCTTTTCGTTCTAAGGCAGCCATAAGATTTGATTCTGAGGTGGTCATACATACTCCTTGGGTTGTTATAGAAACCTGTCAATTTAGGCGTTCAACTAATGTTTATTCAGCCTGTTATTCGTATAAACGCTTAAAATCTCGGTTTTTTGGTATCCCAATATAATAGATTATGCACCGGCAAATCACTCAAAGCATCCAGCGGCATGAGTGTCGGGCGCGGTTGTCAGTTTCAGAGAGAGACTTAGTTATACCTCTAGGATTTTTGGGCTATCCGTCTGATCACGAAAGACTGGTAAAACCTTAC
>Ga0070698_100009344_pt1 | contig 10513 bp, 12 predicted proteins | sample KBSK1502metaG_FD_65477 | JGI IMG/M metagenome (GOLD analysis project Ga0070698, IMG submission 65477) | Corn, switchgrass and miscanthus rhizosphere microbial communities from Kellogg Biological Station, Michigan, USA - KBS K1-50-2 metaG | ecosystem: Host-associated > Plants > Roots >... | reverse complement strand
AGTTCTCTCACTAACTCATTTTCTCTATTATACTTTATTGCTCTATTGATTTACTTAGGAGTGATACGCAATTGTGTAGGAGGTGGCTGTACTGGCTACCTTAGGATATCCAATCCAGGAAATATGCGCTGACGATGAGTCCTCCCCAAATCTTTTCCTCATTGCTCATGATCCTTCTTTTAGAACGGATATCCCCAGTAGCCAGTACACGAGCCCACTTCGACCTTCTCCGACAATGTGTGCTCCATGAAGCGGCATGGAGATCAAGAATGACAACGAGCAGCCATGATGAGTTCTTCCTTGCTTGCTCTCAAGTAGGATGAGGTTCAGTTGCCAACCAGGTGCGTAAACGCTCGCACACCGCAGCGACCTCAGCCGCATCGCCACGAGGAGCATCAGGCCATTCAGCAATCCGGGGACCCCAATAGGCCTGAGGGGTTTCTGGATAGCGTGGGAAAAGGTGGAGATGCAAGTTGGGAACCTGATCTCCAAAGACAAGGAGGTAGATGTGCTCTGCTCCCTCACTGGCTTTGAGTGCCCGGCTCAGACGGGCCACGAGCAGGCCGAGGGCTTGAGCTTCTTCGTTGGTCTGCTCCGCTAGCCCAGGTGCATGCCGCTTCAGTTCGGCCATGAGGTAGCCCAGGTAGACAGGCCCCTGATCTGCACGTACATGCCCAGCATAGACCAGGTGATCTTCGTAAAGAGCTCCCCTGGTAAGGCGATTTCTCCTCGGTGTTTCTGACAGATAAAGCATCCAGTTGTTTGGATCTCGCCGAGATTCACATGCTTCTCCCTTCAGATGTGCTAGAGGGTATTCTAGCATGGCTCCCTTCTGCCGCCAAGTGCAGGAGAGCCATGGAATTCCCACATTTCCACTGACCACAGGACTATTTTCGCGCCGTGATGGAAAACATGAGCGGCATGCTGGGTTGGTCGGCGGGAAGATACCAGCGCCGTCCGAAGCAGTACATCCCCTCAAAGGGATTGAAGCTATTGCAGTACGCATATTCTTTCAAACTGGTCAGGGTCAAACCGCCTTTGAGCAACGCTGTCACGATCTCACCAAGGCCCCAGAGGAACTGGTGCATCCGGTAGGGATTCTTGAAGTTTTTCACCCCTTCGGCATATTCCATACCAGGCAGCCCCTGACCAGCAAGCGCAACATAGTCCCCCAGTCCCTGCTCAGAGGTGAGGGGTGCTCCATCACTAAAATAGGAGTATTGACGTCTCAGTTCCCACGTAAACATGCGGGCGACAGGATGGTAATCGATGAGCACGAAGTGACCACCAGAGGTGAGGATCGTTGCGATTCCCTTTGCCCACGCCTGCACGTCGGAGAGCCAGCAGATCACTCCATAGGAACAGAAGGCCAGATCAAACCGCTGCAAGCCATGAGCCGCCTCTTCAAACCAATCGTAGATGTCCATGCGATGAAAGGTGGCTGGGATGCCAGTCTCATATGAGAGCCGGCGCGCGAAGTCGATGGCGCTCTCACTGATATCGATTCCCGTCACCTGCGCTCCCTGCCGAGCCAGACTCAGCGTATCCTGCCCAGAATTGCACTGCAAATGGACGATCGAGAGCCCTTGGATGTCACCCAGCAGCTCCCGCTCTTCCGGGTAGAGGGTGCTCCCACCAGTGCGAAAAAAAGCGACCTGATCGCCTTTGTGACTGTTATGAGCCACCGTTGCCTCATTCCACGTGAGACGATTCTCTTCGTGAAGGTCTTTGCGCACGTTGCATGCTCCTTTCTTTCGTTTCTAGAATAGCTGATAGCTACTGTACCATCAAGGCCGTGCGGCTTGGGCTACCACCCGGTATGTGAAACGCGATATCTCTTCCTCCTGCTCAATGGCCTGTTCCAGACGTGGAAGTTCTCCGGAAGAGAAAGCCCGGGAGGAGAAGCAATCGTCGACCAGGTATGCTATACTATCGACGCTTTCAAGATGTCGCGTAGCAGATCAGCATCAAAGGAGGATGCATCATGAGAAAAGTCGTCGCAGGTTTGTTTATGACACTCGATGGTGGCGTGGAATCGCCTGGTACCTGGCAAGAGCACTTCGATGAGGAGATGGGGGAGGCCATGATGGAACAACTCACTTCCCAGGATGCGGTGCTGTTGGGGCGAGTGACCTATCAGGAGTGGGCAGCTTACTGGCCCACTGCTACTGATGAACCGTTTGCAAGCTTCATTAACTCAACGCCCAAGTACGTCTTCTCGAGCACTCTGGACAGTGTCGAAGCATGGAAGAACTCGACATTGATCAAGGGAGATCTCGCCCAAGCAATCGCTCAGCTGAAGCAGTTGCCAGGGAAGAACATTGGTACAGCCGGAAGTCCCGGCCTCGTCTCCTCCCTCCTCGAACAGGACCTTCTGGATGAGCTGATACTCCTGGTCCACCCGGTTGTTGTAGGCCATGGAAAGCGTCTCTTCCAAGATGGGGGCAGCCTCAAGAGGTTGAACCTCCTGTCTTCAAAAACGACCAGGACGGGAACCGTCATCCTCACCTATCAGCCGCGAAAGCCTTAGGAGTTTGGCAAAGAAGAAACTGAGGAACAAGAGGACCTCTCTCCTCTTTCCAAAAAGCTGTGGCACACCCGATTGCACATGAGCAGAGGGTGCGCCACGAGTTTAACCGTATGCCGTGTCTTTAGACACATCGTCGTTTAGAACTTTGCCTCATGCGCTTTGTAGAGGCTTTCATGAGCCTCGGCGAATGAGCTTGCCAGCTGTTCAGTGTTTAATTGTAAGACTTTATTTAAACGCACACAAATGTAGGCGTCAAATAAAGTCTTACACTCGCGCAGGGATCCTGTGCTCGGGTTCATGAACCGGGATCTCCTGACAAAGTTTTCCACTTTTCTACAGCCAAGTACCTTTCCACGTATCACCGTTAGGTAGCTTAAAATAAAGAGGTACACTGCTAGCTACAAGAGATCATATATGGGTTATTCGATGCTCGAAGTACAGAGCATCCGTCATTTTTCGCACGGATAACCTCAGTAGCCAGGACAGCAGGGCAACGGCGCTTGCAAAGCGTACGTACTCGCCCCTACGCGCGTCTATTTTTTCATGGATGTCACCGCATTCACATCATCCAGTTCCGTCAGCACGCGTTTCCACTGCAACGACGCGAGGGGCGCGACGAGAAGCTCGCCGTTCGAGAGCACCGCGAACAACTCATCACCGACTTGCTCAAAGCGTTCGACCATGTGACGACGCCATGGCACTTGCAAGCCATCGGACGTAACCTGCCAGGTCTTGCCGCTATCGTGCGATTCTTCGATGCGCCCATGCGAATCCACTCCATCGGCGGGACCTACAATCAAGTGGTTGGCATCGTCAACATCGAGCCACACCGCGCGCGCGTAACGATCGTAGAGCAATGTCCAGGTCTTGCCGCCATCGCGCGTCCTATACAAACCACCGCCCGTCGGCGCGAACACCAGATCAGGCCCCGACGGATGCGCGGCGATGGAGTGAACGTCAGGATAAATCAAGGGTTCGGGCGGACCTTGCAGGTCAGGGTTGCCGTCGCTGCCTTCTGCGAGCCGCCATGTTTCACCTCCATCGTCCGAGCGCAGCGCGCCGCCGACTTCGACTGACGCGTACGCGCGTTTGCCATGAAAGGTAAAGCCGCGCACACATCCGGCTTCCGGCGAATATGGTAGCATCCAGCCGTGCTCATCGCGCAACTGCGCGACCTCGGGACACTCGCGCCAACTCCCCCCGCCGTTGTGCGAAACGAAGATCGCGGCGGGTTCCGTCCCCACGAATTCATAATCCGACAGATCGGGATGAAACGCCATCCAGCGCACGTGCCGCGTATTGAGTCCATCGCTGGCCGCGTGCCATTTCTCGCCATAGTCATCCGAGCGAAAAACGCCGTTGGTAGTACCTGCGAGAATCACGCCCTCGCGCGCAATTGCGCTCGTGACGTGTTGACCATCCAGGCCGCGCGCTCGCGCGCGCCAATCATTTTCGTTGCGTTCGTACGTAAAAATTCCGTGTTCCGTCGCAACAATGAGAGTTGTGTCCATTCTTTCACCTTCCTGTTGATCTGTTCCGTACCTGCTAGCCAGTACAACAATTGAGGGCTCTTAGGCGTCAACGAGTGTCCAGTGGATGCGCTTGCCTACACTAGCTGCATAGCGCTGTACCGTCGAGAGTCGAGGATCGACAATGCCTGCCTCTAACCGGGCAATAGCGGATTGCGAAGTGTGTATCCGTTTGGCGATGGCGCTTTGTGAAATGCGAGAGCGGCTGCGAATAGCAGCGAGAGCCTCCAGCAACGCGCGTCGTTGGCGCGCTTCCTCTATCAAAGACGGGAATTCGGGGTTGCGCCTCGTTGATTCCTCGATCATCTCGTCAAGAAAATCCTGCTCCATGCTAACTCTCCCTTCATGTTTCCGCTCGCTTTGCTTTCCCTCGCCGTCGCCAATCTGCCAGTCTTTGTTCTGCTAGCTTGATGTGAGCCGGGGGTGTTTGCTGCGTCTTTTTTTGAAATCCGTCTAAGGCCAGGAGTACGTGATGGAAACGACCTTCACAGGCGAAAAGAATACGATACGCTTTGGTGTCATAGGTGGCGCGTACCTCATAGATCCCTTGACGGACATGACGCGCAACGGATGTACCGTGTTGGCGTACATGCTCCATTTCTTCAAGGATAGCCGCTCGGTCTTCATCTGGTAACGCCAGAAGTAAATCTCTTATCGGTCGTGCTCCGCTCGCAGTGTGATAGTCGCGCCACTGCCTTTTATGCCCTGATTGTTGGCCGCACATCATGTGCCTCTGTTTGAAATATATCATATTTGATATATTTTTTCAACTTGCGTTGTTCATCAAGAATGACATTTGGTCTCGGTGCCACCATCGAACGTGTGAAGAAGTTATTTCGGCGAGAGAAGAGTGTCGACGAGAATAGTTAAACCAATGAAGTGGAGTAGAGGTATCTTCACGAACCAATGCGCGCATGCCATTAGAGTCTCTGAAGAGCAGATCGTTGCATGGATGACCCTGTGCGAGCCAATACAAATCAACATGGAGTACTGTCCTCCTGTTTCTGCTCAGCAAGCTCGATGACGAGCTGAGTTGCCTGCACTTCCCCGATCATGCTGGTGAGTTGCTCGTGATAGGCTCCGATCTGTTCCAATCTCGCAGTGATAAAGCTGTGTCTGGCGCTTCCGGCCGACAAACCCGTCAATCCTCGCGTGGCTGCCTCGTACTCAAGGCTGATCTGCTGTAGCAGCTGCGCTACTTCGCTCTTCTGCTCGTTCATATGGGGTCTCCTTCTTGCCAACATTGGTACAGGCCTTGCATGAGCCTCATTACCGATCATGGCAATGATAGCAGGTGGTCCTCATCTCTCCTTCACCGCGATTCACGAACTCCTCACGGGGAGTTCGCATGTTGGGTTTGGAGCAGATGAAGAACAAGAGCGCATATGCCAGTCTGGGATGATTTCCGATTCAACAAGGGGGGAACGATGATCGGAAACGCTTCTTGACATCTCTTGATGAATGAAGAAAGAAAGAGGGGATAGAGCCAGACTGACGCACCAGTTTTGGGAACAAACCTCCCAGGTAGCCAGCAATTGCCGCCATAGGTTCATTGGCTAAGCAGTGAGCAACTGGCGACCATGGAACATATCTGATCGCCAGAGTGTCTCGTGTATAACATTGTTTTCAGTGTATGGCTTTATTTTAATCGTAAGACTTTATTTAACACGTACAACCAGTGTAGGCGTCAAATAAAGTTTTACACTACCAAAGAGATCTTACGCTTAATATTGTAGGCCAAGATCCTCTGACAAAGTTTTACACTTTCCTACCCTAGAATGAATTTTCTCTTATCACCGCCAGGTAGCTAAAAATAAAGTTCTACACAGGTAGCAACTATTTAATGGGCTAACGGATACCTTGAGCAGTCGGCACCTATCATTTTTGGAACGGATACTCTAAGTAGCCAGTACAGCCATTAGCTGCGATACCCCACCAGACGAACAGGTTTGGTTCTCTCATCCTTCACTCAACTCTTGTTTGTCTATTGGGTACGTTTCTGGAACCTCTAAGCAAGCCACAAATGGTCTAGAGTGATTTGGAGGAGAAGATGCCAAACTCGCGTCCTACTTGGAGAAAGCTGCTTACTGGATGTAGCAGCGAATTTCGTGCGTGGTTACATGCAAATGATCTGCAACTCACACTCTATAAGAAACTGGTAGCCGATTTAGATTTGTTTCTCTCGCAAATCTTATCTGGACAGGATAGAACCTTATCTGCAGATGTTCCTTTCTGGAAGCTTTTAGACGAACCGCAAAATGTAGCAGAACATCTTCAAGGGATTCTCCAAAATATCTATAAGCCCCAGGATGTCGAACAATATCTTAGTGAGATACAAACCTACTCTTCTGATCCAGTTGCTTGGGAGCGCTATGCCACTACTCATTTCGTTGCACCTGTTACCTGTACCCTTTTTGGAGAGCGTCTTCTCGATGTTTCAACAGATTGTGCAAAAGAGATCTATGACCGAGAAATGGTAGCAGCAGCATATACTTATGTCCATCTCTTAGATCGATATAAGAGATTTTGGGATGTATTATTGTGTCTTCTCGATCAGGGGCTTTTGCCGGTGAGTGCAAAGGGGATCGATGTGTTGGACATTGGATCTGGTCCTGCTGTGGCCTTGTATGCAGTAAACGATGTGTATAAAGCGCTTCACGATTTTGCTATTGACAGAGGCTATACACATCTTGTCACTCCTCCGCCTCGGTTTCACGTCATTGAACCAAGTGTTCAAATGGTCCATTTTTTTCACCGGTTTTCAGAAACAGGGCATCGAGAGGCAGGGCCATTTGGCGCGATCTTCTCTCAGCTTGTCGATTTTACCCAAGAAATAGAAATGCTGGACCCCAAAAAGGTTGGTCAACTCCAGAAGATAATAGATGCATCTACTGGTTCTGTTGCCGCATACTTCATTAATGAAGATAAAACGGCGCATGAAGTATACCACTATAATTTTGTTATTATGAGCTATTTTCTGACAACAGAGGAGAGAACTAAAAATCTATCGGAGAATTTGCAATCGGTGTTTCGTACCCTTCGACCTGGGGGTTTAGCAGTGGTTTTAGGAGACAAGGGTTGGAATTCTATCTATGAACTTATCGAACAGCAAGCGAAGCTAGCGGGAGTGTATCGCATGAACCAAGTTCCAAATGAGATACCTCTTTGTTATACAGATGCATACGCCGATCTTTGTAAGGCGTTTTATACGAAGATCTGGCAGGACTATTTGACAAAATACTCAAATATAGACGAGGAATTTGCTCAGAGCAGGAAGCTTCCAAGAAAGCTGTGGCATTCCCCAAAAGGCTTAAAAGGTAATGTATCAGCATTTGGCTTGAGAGTCTTTCGGAGAGGCCGTTAGTAGCTCATATACAAATCAAAAAGGAGAAACACAAACACTGTGTATATGCTCCGTGTTTCTCCCAAAACAGTAGGATGCGTAACAACTCCCACGAAATGCGCAACGAGATTGACAGTGATAAAAAGATGAGCAGATGAGCATAGTGCTCATCACAGGAACCCAAACGATCAGAAAGGAGGTATACTTCTCTGGAGGTGTTCGCGCCTGAGAGACGAAGCGCCGAAAGAGAGGAAAGGGGATGAGCCGAGAGATCCCGATTGCCCCCAGGACGCTCATTGTGCTGTGCGGAACAGCAGGGGCGGGGAAAAGTACCTTTGCGGAGCAGTACTTCGAGCCGACGCAAGTGGTGTCGTCAGACCACTGTCGAACGCTGATTTGCGACGGGGATCGCACGCAGAACGTTGATCCCGACCTCTTTGAGCTCTTCCATTTTCTGATTCAAAAACGACTGAAGCTGGGGCGCCTCACCGTGGCGGACAGCACGGCTCTGTACGATTTTGCTCGACGCCGATTACTCGAACTCGCACGCGAGGCCAACTACCACACCTGCTTGCTGGTCTTCAACGTGCCTTGCGCCGTTTGCCTCCAACGAGACCAGCACCGGCCACGACACGTTGGGGAAGCAGAAATCATCGCTCAGGATGCGCTTCTGCAAGAGGCGCTCCAGCACATTCCCCACGAGCCCTGGGAACAGATCCACGTGCTGAGCGAAACGGACGCCGAGGTGCGTTTCCTCTGGCAAACGAGCAGCGAGCAGCGAGGACAGCGCTCAGGCCAAGCTGGCGAGAGCGAGCCAGAGCAGCCGCCCGTTCCTCCTCGCTCCTAAACGTGGCTTGATCGTGCTTCCCCCTACACCACAGCCAGACCGAGAGCGATGGCAAAGGCGGTGGGAATCCCGAAGAGAAGCAGCTCTATCGAAGGCTGAAGCTTCGAGCTGGCATTGCGGGCGAGTCGCTGTGCCCAGGAAAGTCGATAGTGTGCCCGCTGTGCTCGAGAAAAAGGGCGAGCCGACGGGGACTGAGCTGGTGAAGAGGGGTTAGCCACTCGGACATCCATGCGCTGGTTCGCAAGCAGCTTCACCAACTCCCGCCGATGGGAGCGACGCTGCCAGTCTCCCCAGAGCATAGGATAAGGGGCTGGTGGAGGTGAAGGTTCCCCTGGCGCAGGAGGGGACTCACCTGAGATCGAGGAACCTGAAGAGACAGGCCAATAGACGGCACTAACCCGCCGCGCTTTGATAGTGGTCGCAGCTTCTTGACATTGCTCACGAAGCGAACACGAGCGACAATGGCCGATCCGCGCTGCATACAGCACCCGTAACGAGCCATCGCGCTCCGGTCGCCGCTCTTGCGCATAGAGGGGCTGCCCTGCTGGACAGCGCAAGGTCCCATCTGGTAAAAGTTGGAAATCTGCTCCAGCAAATCCTTTGGTATACGATTGGCGGGCCCACTGTGGCGGCCCGTAGATGACGGGAGCTGGTTCAGCTGGTCGAGAGCCAGGCAGAGGCGTCATCTGAGCAGACTCACCCACCTGGGCGGGAGCAAATTCCGTCGTGCGCATGGGCGTGGGATGCAGCGCGTGCCCCAATTCGAGGCGGAGGTTCCAGATCCATTGCGCCAAAATGAGCCAAAACTCCTGGCCCCAGGCGGTGTGCGAACACCAGCGGTCAGGCTCTTGTTCTTGATCCTCATCCGAGAGCACGGTCTCAAAAGCCCCACGATGCAAGTACAGGGCCACCACATCAGCCGGAGTAAATGCATCCACAGGCAAGGCGGTAAAGAACAGTTCGTAGACCACCTCACCACGCGTCGTGCCGACAGGAGGAGGAGTAGCGGTCGCCGGATGCGTGGCGACGATGACACGTGTGCGCAGTCCTGTCGGAGAAAGATTCAGATCCGGGCAGTCAAAGAGCGCGCGACACGTTCCCGTTTCGGGATGAGTGGTCTGTTGGTCTGGTGGCTGGGCCAGGCGGGCCTGCACCTGAGGAAGATTGAGCAGATCATAGTCCTTGCCTCGCATGACGTAGCAGAGGCCTGCCAGATCTGCCACAATGGCGCCATTGCCATACTGGCCATCGAGTCGTACCACGGCCTGGTGAAGTGGCAGAGATTGCGCTTTCACATACGCGCTGATCGCCTTCACGGCCTGCCGCAGTTCTCCGCGATAGTCGCCGTTACCTGCCCCAAATGTCCCGGAGAATGTGCCTACCCATTGATGCGTGTGTGCTTGCAGAACCGTCGTGCGCGTCCGGACACACTCCCCTCGCTTGCGCCCCGTATAGCCAGGAGCACAGACCTTTTCCAAGCGGCGTTGGGGGGGCGGGAGATCGGGGGTGCAAGGCAAGGCACGTTGGCGGGCGGCTTGCCGCGTGCCATCGACATCGAAAATCAGCCAATGAGTTCCCCGCCGGTCCCAGAGTCCCCCCGTTTGCTCCTCCTTCTCCAAAGGTCGGGCGAGCAAGTCTTCGAGAAACACTGCGCGCAATGCCTCAACAGGCGCTTGATCGAGAGCGGCAAGGAAGCGGGAAAGTGTCGAGCGAGCAGGCAAGCGATCCCGTCCAAACAGGGCCATGAAGACCTTGGCGAACGGAAGCACTCGCTCATAGAATACTTCGAGGGTGCGTTCGCCGCTGATCGCATACCCCAGCAGCACAGCCACAAAGTCGATAACCTCGTAGTGCCCGAAGCGGCGACGAGCAAAGCGCACGTCCTCCGAAATTTTGGAAAGCAGACCCTGGCGGCTCAGGTGGCCTGCCAGAAGGGTGACTTCTCCGAGCCAGGATGGAGTCGATGGGATCGATTGAGGAGAGGTCTGGATGGTGACGGCTAAATCGGCGATACTGGTCATCAGTCCTCCTTATTCGGGATTGTTCACTTTTTCCCTCTTAAGGAGGCACATTTTTTGCCTACTCGCTACCTGCTACAACCTCGTTGCGCAACTCGTGGGAACTTAATTCCAAGAGTGTCTCTCACGGGACAACTTAATTCCATGTATACAAAAATGCCAAAATTTGCTCACGCTCTAATGCCAAGAAATCTTGAAAGTTTTGCCTCATCTTTTTCAGTGAAGATCGTAATAGTGCTTGTATAG
>Ga0070698_100009343_pt1 | contig 10514 bp, 10 predicted proteins | sample KBSK1502metaG_FD_65477 | JGI IMG/M metagenome (GOLD analysis project Ga0070698, IMG submission 65477) | Corn, switchgrass and miscanthus rhizosphere microbial communities from Kellogg Biological Station, Michigan, USA - KBS K1-50-2 metaG | ecosystem: Host-associated > Plants > Roots >... | reverse complement strand
AATGTCATGATCTATTGGGTCACGCAGACCATCAACTCCTCGACTCGTCTCTACTACGAGACTGCTCACCAGCGTGATGACATATTTGCCGGGCGCGCTGAGGTTCCGACAGGGGTGACTGTTTTCCAGGATGAGCTCCCTCTTCCACCACGTTCCCTAGCCGAACGCCTCTACAACATCCAACAGTGGACCGTGATGAAAGCGGGAGGTCACTTTGCCGCATTGGAGCAGCCACAGGCACTGGTCGAGGACATACGCGCCTTCTTTCGCCCCCTGAGACGTCCCTTTGAGAATCAGTAGGTTCTCTTCTTAACAGGCGTATCTCGCGCTCAGTCGGAGTGAAGCGCTACCAGGCAGTGCGGAATCTCCGACTGAGTACTAGACATTTCCAATGACCAGGGATTCTCGTGCCGTCTCCACGACTTCTTTGGTCACCAGCCGCAGATTATTGATCTGAAGGATGCGTTCGATTTGGGTGCAGAGGCGCTGGATCAAACGAAAATTGCCGCCAGTGATGCGAATGACCGTGGCAATCGCCTCTACATCAGTGAAGTCATCTGGTTGAAGGTTGACCCCGATCTGCTTCCATTTATGTTCCAGGATGAAGCGGATCTCTTCCGTCGAGAGCGGATGGAACTGGTGGACAAAACCGACGCGTGAGTAGAGTTGCGGATAGCGCGCCAGTCGTTTCTCGATGCCTGGCATTCCGATCAGGATCAGGCCAAACTGCTCACGATCGTACATATCCCGCATATGCTCCAGGCCAATCATTTTAAGCCGATCCGCTTCATCGACGATCACGAGATCATTCTGGTCATCATAAGTAGGGCGATTCCCATAATCAAGCTGATGAAGATGGGTCACATCCTCAACGACATAACGGAGTCGACGTCGTAGTTCCACAACCTCTTTTTCCATAGCTTTAGGCGTATTAGCGACTGGAGGCGTGTAGATAATGGTCTGACAGTGTGCGATTTCTCGAGGTCGTGCCTCAGTCGTGGCTGGATGCAATAAAATGGGTTCCAGAAGTTCCCACTTGGCATAGTGACGCGCAGAAAGCGTTTTGCCCACCCCAGGAGATCCATAGCAGATACCGATATAGCGATAGCGTCGGCAGGCATCACAGAATTCGGCAAAGAGCCGGTAGGCTTTGGTCACGATAAAATCATTGGTCACATCCAGCAAAGCAATATCTGGTTGTTGATTACTCATTGGCGTACCTTTTCAATCGAGGGGTAAGTGGAGGAGACAGCAATTCGGGTGCAGGCGTTGGAGATGCCTCGCAGTGGATAGCAAGATAGGTTTCCACTACCTGCTGGCGTTCGCTCAGGTCTTTACGAACCTGCCTCCGGCGGGCATTTCGTGCCTGTATGATCTCTTTGAGACTGACCTTGTCTCCGGCTAGGTTCGGACAAATCGCCCGGCATAAGAAATCACCTCGGTAGAAGACCCGAATCTCTGCCATGTCGCGAGGATCATAGCGAATAGTCACCTCCTCGCCGACATAGGCAGCGAGCATTGGATCGAGATAGCGTTGTCCTTGAAAATGGATGCCATCGGCTCGAATACGACGCGCTTTTGCCACGGTTAAGAGCAGCAGATCGAGCTGTTCCAGAGAGTCTGGCATGCGCGGAAGGAAGCCTCCCATCTCCCACCGTGCTTGCGGAGCACTCTTGATCTCTTGCTGAACGTGCGTGTGGTACTCCCAGAGCAGCCACCGCTGAAATCTGGCATCGCACTCCTGCAGAGAGAGAAGAGGCATATCCCCAAGCGTTTCCGGCGACGAGTGCCCATAGCCAGAGAGGGTTGAAAGGAACATCTGGTTCACCGTGGAGAAGAAGCGTTCGATCTTGCCTCGCCCGCGCGGCACTCCCAGCGAAGAAAAGATGAGCTCTATTTTCAGATCGGCGGCTACTTGTTCCAGGTGACGGGAGGTAAAGTCGCTGCCATGATCGGTGTAGAAGGTGCTGGGGATGCCGCACACATGCCACTGTGGATCATCCTTCCGCCAGATTGCTTGGCGAAGTGTGAGTGCGGTCTGAAAGGCTGTGGGGGCCTGAAAACCAAGCCGGTAGCCGGCAATAGCTCTGCTATAATCGTCCAGGATAATCGTCAGCCAAGGACGCGCCGGTTTGCCATTGTCCCCTTGCAGCCAGATATCCAGGAACGTGTGGTCTGCTTGCCACATCGCATTCGCGCGAGAAGCCTCTCGACGATAAATCAGGTCGAACTTCTCGCAATAGATCTTTGTCCCTTCATGAGCGAGCGTAACTAACGCAGGGTCAAGTGCATGAACAATATCACGGGTACGGCTATAGCCGGGTTGTGGCCATCCCTGCTCTGCCGCAACCCTGGTGACCTGGCGATGGATGGCTGCAATGGAACGCGGTGGTTTCTGGAGTGCAAGCCCCTCAATGAGTCGTACCAGGTCAAGTGGTAAACCGCGTCGCGTTCCTCGGTCGGAGCGTCCCTTCCTGACCAGGCCAACGAGCCCCTGCTGCCGATACCGCTGGACCCACTGCCTCAACGTTCGCACTGGAAGGTGGTAGCGTTCAGCAAGGTGTGTCAGCGGGACACCATCTTCCAGGAAAGGCCGGATCTGGGAAAAACGCTGCTGCGCTCGTTCACGTTGTTTCTCTGTTGCCGCCGAAAGTTGCGGCTTTGGCTTTTCCACCGTTCTCTTTTCTCCTTCCTCTTTCTTCTCAAAGAGCCAGGAATGCCTCTTCTCACATGTTTCCACTCCCTGCTTCTCGACTCGATAAAGGCAGGCGTAGATCTGTCCCAATGCAAAGCAAAAGCTCCTCAGGGGCCTTCTGTTCTTGAGGCAGGGAGTGGTGGAAGGTTACCGTGGTAAAATCAGGAATAACGCACTTTGCCCCTGCTTCAAGCAGTGGAGAGGCGAACTCATTCGGGCGAACGCCAATACACAGTGCTCCCGCCGCCAGAGCCGCCTGAACCCCACTGGGAGCATCTTCAAAGACGATGCAGGAGGAAACTGGCTGGTTGAGCAAGTGGGCTGCTCGCAGATAACACTCTGGGTCCGGTTTTCCCTGACGCATGTCCTGCGCGGTCACCGACGCCGCAAACAATGTACGAATGCCCAGTTGGGATAAGACGGTGTCTGTTTTCCATCGCTGCGCACTGGTGACAAGGGCCGTCGGGATGTGATGCATGTTCAAGTTCTGTAAAAGCGTTATAGCCCCAGATACTTCTCGATAGACCGCGTGTTGTTCATAGGCTTGAAGCGCATGAGAGATAGCCTGCCGCTGCTGCCATGTCAGATGAGCAAACAGGGTGGCGAGGGTATCGTTTGCTGAGCGTCCATACACATACTGATCCAGGTCTTCTGGGGTCATCCTGCATCGGTAGTCCGCCGCAACCTGTTGCCAGAAAGCCGTCACGGCTTGATGGGTATCGACGACCACTCCATCCATATCAAAGAGGATCGCTGTATACCTCATGGGTGCTCCTCTTCTCTCAACGAAATCACACAACCCTCATTGCCGCGCAAGCGAACATGGGAGAGATCAATGGTGCCCTCACGATCCAGTGCGGTTGAGAGCAGCACACAACCGCTCCCCATTTGAGAAAGGTCCAAGCTCTGTTCTTCACTGGTATAATTGAGTGCAATCACAGAGCGCTGGCGCCCATACGTGCGGAGGTAGACAAAACAGCTGTCTGAAACATCATCGCATGCCTGATACATTCCACCCGTGAGTGCTGGCGTCTTCTTGCGGAGCTGAAGGAGCTTGCGCGTGAGGGCGAGCATGGAATGGGGATCTTCGACCTGGACAGCCACATTCAGCCGCTCGAATCCTTCTGCTATCGGGAGCCAAGGTTCGATTGCGGAGGGGCAAAAACCCGCATTGGGGCTGCTGTCCCAATGCATGGGGGTGCGTTCTGGATCACGACCGAACCCGTGGCCAGGAAGGCGCTTCTCCCATGGATCCTGCACACGTTCTGGTGGAATAGCTCCGTTCTGCATTCCGATCTCGTCTCCATAGTAAAGTGTTGGCATGCCACGCAACGTGAGCAGGAGCAGCATGGCTACACGCGCTTGTGTTGTCCCGACGCGAGAGGTGATACGCGCTTCATCGTGGTTTCCCAGGACATATCCAGGCCAGGCACCTGGAGGCAGCACGTCCTCGACAGCATCTATCACCCGCCGCACCGCCTGTGCCTGCCAGGGAGCACCCACGAGGCCAAAATTGAAGGGCAGATGCAGCTCATCCAACTGCATACCGTAGTAGCTTGCCCACTGCCGCCAGTCAAAGAGTGCCACCTCACCAAGAGCCAGGCGTGGATGCTGAGCACTGTAGGTATCAATGACTTGGCGCAGTTCGCGGTACACGGCATGACCGTCAGGGTAGTTCTGGTCATACAGGTGCAGTTGTGTGTCGTAGTCCCCCAGAGGTTTGTAGGACATCCGTTTTGGGTGAAGATTGGCAGGATTGTTGCGCAGCTCTGGATCTTTCGCAATGAAGTGGGCGGCATCGATGCGGAACCCGTCGACGCCACGCTCCAGCCAGAAGCGAAGCACGTCAAACATCGCTGCCCTCACCTCTGGATTGCGCCAGTTCAGGTCGGGCTGCTTCTTGTGAAACGAATGCAAGTAGTACTGGGAGGTCGTCGCGTCCCATTCCCAGGCTGATCCGCCCCAGTGACTGAGCCAGTTGTTGGGAGGAGAGCCATCTAGCTTGGCATCGGCCCACACATACCAGGCTCGTTTGTGGCCCTGACGTGAGATGCGGGACTCCAGAAACCAGGGATGCTGGTCCGAGGTGTGGTTCGGTACAAAGTCAATCAACACCCTGAGATGCTGCCGGTGGACCTCCATGAGCAGGCGATCAAACGTGGCGAGGTCGCCAAAGATCGGGTCAACGTCCGTATAGGTGATGATGTCATAGCCACCATCCTCCATTGGCGACGGATAAAACGGCGTGAGCCAGAGCGCATCTACACCGAGCCAGGCGAGATAATCGAGCCGTTCGATCACGCCAGCCAGGTCCCCAACACCGTCTCCATTGCTATCCTGGAAGCTGCGCACATACACCTGGTAGAGCACACCTGTCTGCCACCAGCGCGGCTGAGCTGGTGGTATCGGCGCATGCTGTTGCATCACAGAGCCTCCTTCTCTCCATCCAGCAGGGGAGGGCAGAGTTGCTGCACGAGGGGAGCCACGGCCTTCCCCAACTTCGCATGCTCGCCTGCCTCCAGATGGATGCCGTCACGATCGCTAGAAACGATCACTTCCGAGGTGTCTAGAAACGCACACCGGCGCTCCCTGGCGATGCGCCGGAAGTGGAAGGGGAACTGCCGTGATGCCTGCTCGGCTCCGGCGAACATCTCGTACAACTCCGTCAGCGCGCCAATGTGAGGCGGAGCCAGCAGCAGCACCTGGGGGGCAGAGCCTCCCGAGCCAGTTCCGTTCCGCTGGACAAGATCAACCAGAACGCCAGCTCCTTCAGCAATATCAGAGGCCGACCGGGTCACGCGCCGCTTCAAATCGTTTAGCCCGAGCAGAATAATGACGAGATCGAGCGGTCGGTGGGACTCTAAGCACGGAAGCAGGTAGGTTTTTCCATTCCGGTGTTCGTAGATCGGATCTTCCCAAATGGTCGTCCTTCCGTTCAGCCCTTCTTCAAGGACGCTATATCCCTCCCCCAACTCCCGCTTGAGGACACCGGTCCAACGAACATCAGCAGGGAAGCGCTCCCCGGTGCTCGGTTGGTAGCCCCAGGTATTCGAGTCTCCATAGCAGAGAATAGTTCTCATCGCTTACTCCCTTGTTTTACAGCCAGGTCTCGGAGTTGATCACCTGCCACTTCATGAGATTGTTAACAGGTCATCTCGTTTCTCAGTCTACATGTGAGAGAAGATCGTGCTCGCAGTCAGCCCAGTCAGCCAGCATCTCCGCTTCAGACGCCATCAAAGCAGCACTTCGTGCCCCTCGGCTGCGGAGCGATAGGCCGCGGTGAGCACCTTCATCACTTCCAGAGCCTGCTGCCCGGTCGCGGTCGGCTCAGTGCCTGAGCGGATCGCGGCAACGTAGCGGGCGATGGAGGATGCCCAGAGGGCCTGCTGCCCGGTCGCAGTTGGTTCGGTTGAGTGGCGGGTCGCATCAGCGAAGCGCCCAACCGGCCCCGTTCCGCTTCCGCTACTCACGGGAAGCAGCACTGGAATGATGTCGACCAACGATTCCCCTTCGTAGCGGAAGAAGTGGAGTGGGGAAGTCGTCCCGTACAGCGCGGGGAAGAGATCGGCCCCGCCCTCCTCGCCAAGCACCTGTACCCGCTCCTCATCCTCTCCATACAATGCCCAACTGACCTCGACGGTGATAGCACCGCCGTGGGCCAGACGCAGATGCACTGACGCGAAGTCCTCCACATCGAAGACACCCTGGGAAACCGTATCGCTCCCCCACCTGCCTCGCCCACGGCCACGCGGTCCCTGAAGCGACTGCACCTCGCCCCGCACCACGGCAACCCCAGGAAACCCCTGCAGCCAGAGGGCCAGATCCAGCATGTGCGCTCCGATATCCATGAGCACCCCTCCACCCGAAAGATTCCGCTGCGTAAACCAGCTCCCGAAGCCGGGAATGCCGGTGCGCCTCAAGAAGCGGATATTGACGTACCTCACGCGACCAAGGCGCCCGGCGGCAATGGCACTACGGAGTGTATCCAGTTCCGCCGCCACGCGGTAGTGCATGTTCACGGCCAGCACTTTCTCCGCTCGCGCAGCGGCGTCCACCATCATCTGCCCATCGGCGAGCGTGGTCGCCAGTGGTTTCTCGCACAAGACGTGTTTCCCCGCTTCTAACGCGGATATCGTCACGGGAGCGTGCAGGACATTGGGAAGAGCGATCGTCACGGCGTCGATGGAAGATACGGCCAGCAGATCGCGGTAGTCCGCATAGACACCCGGAATGGCAAACTGAACAGCTACTGCTTGGGCGCGCTCGACAGCTGTATCGCACAGCGCGATGACCTCTACATCGGGCAGCTTCTTAAAAGCGGGAAGATGCCCCCGGGTCGCAATAGCGCCAGCGCCGATAACCCCGATACGAAGAGGAAAAGGCATACGTCCACTCTCCTTTCTATGATGAGCTAGCGTAGCAAGCTGGCAACTCTTAGAGTAGCCCCACTTGTGCAGCTTTCTCTCGCAGGAACGCGACCCCTTCGTCAACCAGTTGCTGAGGATTGTAGGGAGATGGACGCCACAAACAGGTGGCTGCAACCATTGACGGAACCACCGTGGCAAAGGATTCCAGGACGATCGGTCCCCGGTAGTTGATGGTGGCTAATCCCGCGAAGAAGTCATCCCAATGCACGTTGCCCATGCCAACGAGGCCCCGATCACTCTCTGAAGCGTGAACGTAGGAGAGGCGCTGCCCGGCTTGCCGGATTGGCTCGAAGAACCCACGCTCCTCAATATTCATGTGATAGGTGTCCACATGCAGGGTGATGTTTGAGGCGCCGATTGCTTCAATGAGCGCGAGCGTATCAGCAATGCTGTTATAGACGTAAGTCTCGTAGCGGTTCACCGGTTCAATCCCAAGCGTAATGCCGCGCCGGGCGGCATCAGCAGCCACCTCGCCAAGGACCTGCACACACTGATCGCGTTCCTGCTGAGTAGGGGATTTCAACGTCATGGTGCCGACACTGGCATAGAGTACCCCGCCTAAATAGGTCGCCCCGAGAGCATCGACCTTTTCGAGTACCAGTTTGAGAAAGGCCAGCGCCCGCTCGGGTGCCGCTGGCAAATGCGCATAGGGCGGCAGAACCAGCGAACAGACTCCCTCAATGCCGTACTCAGCGAGCTGACGCTTTGCCAGAACAGCATTGAAGATGCCAGGGTTAGGCATCGGTATTTCGATGAGATCCAGATTCGCTGCCGCAGTATGCCGAAGCGCGTACACTCCGGTTTCGTCGTTCCATTCACGTATCCAGAGGTAGGCGAGGGCACCAAACTTGGGCATGGTCGTGTTCCATTCCTTTCTGCTTCAATGCTATGAGGCTGGCGCGCCGCAGGACCCGCGAATCACCAGCTCAGGCTGGATAAGGACGTGTAGTGTTTCTCTCTCTCGTTTGGAACCATCAATCAAGCTCCCCAAGAGCCCTGTCGCCTGACGTGTCATCTCTTCAACAGGTTGTCGAACAGTGGAGAGTGGTGGGAAGACATCAGCGGCTTCCTCAATATCATCAAAGCCGAAGATGGAGAGGTCCCCTGGAACTCGTTTCCCCATCTGCCAAACACCGCTGATGGCTCCCAGCGCCAGCAGATCGGAGGCACAGAAGAGGGCAGTGGGAGGGGAATCCAGACGCAGGAGTGCTGTTACATGGGCTGTGGCGTCACTGCGTTTCCTCAAGCTGAGCTGCTCATAGTTGTGATGCCATTCGAGTGCGTGCTCGGTTATGAAGCGTCGAAAACAGGTAAGTCGACCCAGTACGCCGGCATGCTCCACGTTGCCGAGAAAGGCAATGCGTCGATGGCCGAGGGCATACAGGTAGTCCAGGCTTTCGCGCGTACCCCGCACCTCGTCAACAGAGACCGAGGGAGCGGAGTGGTCAGTCCCGCAGGCCACTGCTACATATGGCCTGGGTTGCTGCGCCAGCGCCCCGATGAGAGCGGAATCGCCAGGCCAGTTCCCCAGCAGAAAGAGTCCATCGAACCAGGAGTTGAGCATAAAGGCGAGTTGCCGTTCGGCTGTCTCGCGATCATATGCTGCATGCCCCAACAAGAGTTCAAAGCCTTCGCGATGGACTGCCTGCTGGAGAGCCCGGACCAACAGGCTCAAGAAAGGGTCGCCGATATCACGAACGATGGCCCCCAGAACGCCGGTACGCTGGGTCCGCAACGCAGTGGCAAAAGGATTGGGTTGATATCCGAGCCGCTTAGCTGCCTCGAGCACACGCTCTTGTGTGGTCTGGCTGATCTTGATACTACCATCACGACGGTTCAAAATCCTGGAAACGGTGCTCACGGAGACCTGAGCAGCTTCGGCAATATCGGCGATAGTGATAGGGTTTCGTGGGTCCATTGATCAAGTTTACCTTCGTGCAATCGATGTACGTATAACGTTTGCACTAACCTTACCTTGCTTTCGAGAGGTTGTCAAGAGGCGGAGGGTGCGAAATAATCTTGAGAAATCAGGGCAGATTAATTTTCAAAATGACAGGCAAAGTACCCAACAAAAGTTACGGCAATAGTTAAGAACAGCAGTACTAACAATAGATGAATGGCGAATACCAAATTTCGCTGCAGGGATCGCATACATACCTCCTGCCACATGTCCATGGCATGATTCAAATGGGGAATAATATGAAGAAAAGCATCCTGGAAAGTGGATGCTCTTATCTTCTAAATACGAATAGGGGAGAGATTTTAACGCCGCCCCAATTTCTTCAAAGAATTGCACATATCCGATCTGAGGCTAAAAGTATCCTCATAGCCGGCATTTCTATATCAAAGCAGCACAGCACGAGACAACGCCTGTAGCGCGGTTCTCGCAGCAAATTAGTACTGTTTCCGGTACCGAATGGGAAAAGGGACACAGCACGCAATGGCGACTGCCCTGTAGCAAGAGCCATGTTACCCAACATGCGCTCTCATACTCCAACCCACCCAGCGCTATACGAACCATAAGTTATAATTCATGCGTACATAATATCAAACTTACCTGCGATGACCAACCTCGATGCAGACTTACTCCACCAAATCGTCCAGGTCGCTTATAATATCGTCGATCAAAGCCACCACTTGCCACCTCTGCCGGAAAGCAAGATCATAGATACTGGCATGCTTGTCATTTGACTTGATTAATGGCGCATTGTTGCCAGATAAAATGCCAACAAATGGCTTGAGAGGCGCTTTGGGACGATTCTTCCTGTTGGTTTCTGCCACATAAAATGCTGAGTCACTGTAGCTCATCTTTTTCGTATCCGCGCACCAAGGGTGGAACCACCAAATTTGTCACATGAAATGACGCGTATGCATCAGGAGTGGCTCCTGGAGAGACATTATCTCTTGCCACATAACGTGACGCGAACGCCATGAGATAAAAGGCAGGTTAAGCCAAGATGGGGATCTTCCGCAGGCTCGCTTGTAAACCACAAAATTCCATTGTTTGACGTAGGTGGGGAAAAGAAACGAGGCGCTTCCAAGTACAACAGACGCATGTCTTCCTCTCTCGCTCGATGAAGACATCTGGGTTGAAACCACAGCAGCCCTGGATGCAGCTAGTCTCTCGGTCGGTCTGCGTCCGAGAGCCGCTCGCGCATCTGCTCATAGGTGAGCGCATCGATCTCACCACGGGCGTACCGCTGGTGAAGGATGTCTAACGCGGACAGCTGAGTCGGCGGCATCCCACGTAGGTAAGCATCCTGATAAGCGGACATCCATCTGGGGCTTTTGCCGAGCCGGGGGAGCAAGCACGCCCCGATAAAGAGCAGCGGGATCACGATCCAGAAGAAGTGGCCGAAGAGCACTACAACAAGCAATACAGGTAGGAGGAA
>Ga0070698_100009341_pt1 | contig 10514 bp, 13 predicted proteins | sample KBSK1502metaG_FD_65477 | JGI IMG/M metagenome (GOLD analysis project Ga0070698, IMG submission 65477) | Corn, switchgrass and miscanthus rhizosphere microbial communities from Kellogg Biological Station, Michigan, USA - KBS K1-50-2 metaG | ecosystem: Host-associated > Plants > Roots >... | reverse complement strand
CCGATCGTCGGTCTTCAGCAGAACGTCCGTTCTCGAGGCCAGAGGTCTACGTAGGGGGACGCGTTCGGGTCGACGAGACAAGTGAACAGACCGGCCTCATCGGAACACGCCAGTGTGGCCGAGCGAATACCGGCCCGGCTGCGGGTAGACGCACAGGCCGTGCGGTTCCTTGCCGACCTTGATGCGAGCGAGCAGCGTGCCATCGCTCGTGTCGAACGCGTAGACCTCGCGGTCGTAGCGACCCGCCAGCCAGAGCACCTTCCCGTCGGCAGAGACGCCGCCCATGTCCGGGCTGCCCCCACCTGGAATGCTCCAGACCTTGGCCACCTTGCGCTGGTCGAGCCGGATCAGCGACACCGTGCCTTCCCCGCGGTTCGAGACGTAGAGGTACCGGGAGTCACGGCTCGTGTAGAGGCCGTGCGCGCCCTTCCCGGTCGGGATGAAGCCGAGGTACTGCAGCCGGTCGCCGTCGATCATGTGCACGCCGTCGCTGGCCATGTCGGCCACGTAGAAGACCTTGCCGTCCGGCGACACCTTCACGTCCTGGGGCATGGGACCGCCCGTCATGATGCTGTCGCGGATCTCAGCCATGGAACGGGCGCGGCGATGATGCCGCCGGTGTGAGCCCGCTTGGGGAGGCTCGTTGCCAGCGGGCATCGGGCGGACGTGATCCTTCGGCAGTTCGAGGACTCCCAGCAGCTTCTGCTCGGGGACGTCGACCTTGACCATCTGGCCCGAGAACTCGCAGCTCGCGAGCAGGTACCGCCCGTTCGCGGAGAAGTCCATGTGGTCCACGCCGCGGCAGGCGAGGGGAACGGAGTGCACCAGCGCCATCGTCTGGGCGTCGCGGAAATCGAGGCGCCGCAGGCGCTCCGCGACCACGATGGCGAAGCGCCCATCCGGCGTGTAGTACATGTTGTAGGGATCCATGACCCTGATCGTGCGGCCCTTCTTGCCGGTCACCGGATCGATCGCGGTGAGGCTGTCACCGAGGTCGTTGAGGACCCACAACGTCTTGAGGTCGTACGACGGCGTCACGTGCTGCGGGTTCTTTCCAACGGCAAAGTGGGTGACGACCGCATACGTACGCGGATCGATCACATCCACGGTGTTGCTCATGCTGTTGGGGACGTAGACGCGCGAGGGGAAGTCCTTGACGACCGGGCTCAGCATCCCCGGCCGGGCGCCAGCGTAGAGGTCCTTGGGGTCGAGCACCGGGGGCATGCCCGGCAATGGCTCGTCGGGGCCGAGGCCGGCGCGCACACTTGGACCAGCCGAACCCGCCACCGTGACCGTCGGAACGAGCGCGAGCAGAGGAAGAACGGCCGCCAGCCATCGAGTGATCGAAGACATCGTCACCTGCCCATTTCCCAGCGGGACCCTACCGAGCCGTCATCGACGTGTGAGCACGAAGCGCTCGGACCGCCGCTCGACCTCGCCGCCGTCCTCGCGGCTCCGCATCTCGTCGAGGTCGCGCTCGGCCACCCAGAGGCGCCCGCCCTCCGCGGCGTACCGAGTGTGGATCGTGGTCGACCCGCGGAAACGGCCGAACATCCGGCTCGTCTTGCCCTCGAAGGTCGCGACGGAGTCGCTGGCGAGCGGCGTGCCGTCGGCAGAAATCCACACCGTGAATCGGCCGTCGCTATGGTGCAGGTAGTACGTCTCGGTCCACGAAAGCCGCGGCTGGAAGTGATAGACGAGCCGCCGAGCCTCGCGGCCTTCGTAGGTCTCGACCGTCTCCTCCGCCGGCGCGCCCTTGGTCAGTCCGGCCAGGGTTCCCGCCTGGTCGAGCAGGTGGCTCAGACGGTCCGCATCCAGCTCCTTCAGCGCCTCTCGCACGGGCGCGATCCGATCGGAAGCCTCGTCGCGCTCGTGCTGCTCGGCGTCGGCGCGACGCAGCACGTCGGCGTCCCAGGTGACGCGCAACGCCCCCGCATCCGCGTCGACCGCGAGGGGCACGGCGGCATCACCCTTGACCACGGTGTGGTGCAGCGTGCGCTCCAGGTGCAGATCCAGTCGCATGCTCACCGCGATGGGAGTCGGGGAATGGAAATCGGCGAGACGACGGGCGAGCGCGGCGCCCGGCTCCGCCGCGGGGGCGGCCGCCACCGCGATCAGGATGCCGGCCCAGGACCACATGTTGGCCCATGTATTCTACGGGTCTCATACGGAGGCGGTGTGGCCCTTCCACGACGGTTGCGCTGCACGGCGATCCTCGCCGCGACCCTGAGCGCCGCTCGTCTCTCGGCGGCGGCCGCTCCCGACCCGCCCATCGAGGTCAACCCGAACCGGCCGACCTTCGCGACGCCCGCCCAGACCACGCAGGTGGGAGTCGTGGAATTGGAGCTGGGCGCCCAGCGGAGCAGCTTCCGCGACCATTCCGGGCTGTCATGGAGCCCATTCCTTCTCAAGGTCGGCCTGCTGTCGAACGTGGAGGTCCGCCTGGGAGGCACGGGCGTGCTGCGCCAGACGCAGGACATGACGGCGCCGGCCACCGGCTTCGGGGACGTCACGGTCGGAGCACAGTGGCGTTTCCTCCGCCATCGGCCGCTGGGCCTCGACGAGGCCGTGCAGGTCACCTGGAAGGTCCCGACGGCGAGCGCCTCGAAGGGACTCGGCACCGGCGAGTCCGACGCGACCCTCATGCTCCTGCTGAGCCGCGATCTCGGCCCGTTCCACGCGGACGTGAACCTGCTGGAGACACTCCTGGGGCGGCCCCAGGCAAGCCGTGAGCGCCAGCCCGCCGCGACCGTTTCCGTCAGCCGCACGCTCAGCGCCCAATGGTCGCTCACCGGCGAGCTCTACTACGTCGGCGCGACGGCCGAGAGCCTCCGCATCATCTCGAACCTGTGGGCGCTCGCCTTCAAGCTGTCTCCACGACTGGTGATCGACGGAGGGGCGGACATCGGCCTCAGCCACGGGGCGCAGAAGGTCTCACTGTTCGCCGGCCTCACCGTGGGGCTGTCGCGATTCCGTCATCCGATGGAGACGCCCGCCACGGCCACCGCTTCGTCGGCCGGGACGGAGGCACGGAACACGGTATTGCGTCACAGGCGGGACGGCAGCGGCGGCGGATGATTCAGCCAGAACGGACTGCAGGCCCACTCCGTTGGACCTGCAGTCCGCGACGTCTCAGCGAACGTGATTATTGCGGTGATGCTGAATGATGGCTCCCGCGGCCGCGCCCATGAGGGCGCCCTTGACGCGGTGATGGCGGTCCACGGCGGCTCCTACTGCCGCTCCCGCCAGCGCGCCGTGGCGGTGATAACCAGGCTGCGGATCACGGCCCTTGGCGAACGTGCTCGAAGCGGGCAGGAGCAAGCCGGCGCTCAACAGCGCGGCCGGAAGTCGGGTACGGAGTTTCATAGACATTCTTGGTCCTCCGTCATGTGGGGCGCACAACCCTCAATAGAGCAAGGAAGATGCCATCGCCGGTACGGTACGTGACTCAAGATTGGCGGGGTGGACGGGACTCGAACCCGCGACCTCCGACGTGACAGGCCGGCGTTCTAACCAACTGAACTACCACCCCGCTAAGGTGGTTGGCGGCGGCGAGCGTCGCGGTGGGATCGGCCGGCCGGGTGGTGGGCGGTGCAGGGTTCGAACCTGCGGCCCCCGGTGTGTAAGACCGATGCTCTACCGCTGAGCTAACCGCCCGGCGGGACAAACACGAAGTCTATTGGACGCCGTCGCCGAGTGTCAATCCCGTTCAATGCGAATAGCGCCGGCCGTCCTCCCACCATTCGCCCCTCCGCACCGGGCGCCGCCGCGCGCCGCCCAGCACGCGCACGAGCACGACGCCGGCCGCGAAGCCGCCGATGTGCGCCCACCACGCGGTCCCGCCCGTCTCCGCGGTGTTCACGCCCAGGCTCAAGGCCCCCATCAGGAATTGCTGCAGGAACCAGAAGCCGAGGAAGAACGGCGCGGGGACCTTCACGATCTGGGTGAAGAAGCCGAGGGGCAGCAGCGTGACCACGGAGGCGCGCGGGTACAGCGTGAGGTAGGCACCGAGCACGCCCGCGATCGCGCCCGAGGCGCCGATGGAGGGCACGCGCGAGGCAGGGCTGGCCCAGATGTGCGCGTAGGACGCGGCCCACCCGCACGCGAGGTAGAAGACGAGGTACTTGAAGTGGCCGAGCCGGTCCTCCACGTTGTCGCCGAAGATCCAGAGGTAGAGCATGTTCCCGATCAGGTGCAGCCACCCGCCGTGCAGGAACATGCTGAACAGCACGCGCAAGCCCAGATCGGGGTTCAGCGTGGTGCTCACGAGCTCGACCAGGCTGAGCGAGTGATCGCGCCCGGTGTACAGGACGGGCACCACCGAGGCCTGGAACAGGAACCGCGGCAGCTCCGGGCCCATGCCCAACTCGAGCACGAACGCGAACACGTTGAGCGCGATGATCGCGTAGTTGACGATCGGGAAGGTCTGCGTCTCGATGTCGTCGTGGAGCGGGATCATCGGCCGAGCATCTCCGCCAGCGCGACGCGCCAGGAACGCAGCGGCGCGTGGCCGAGGCCGCGATAGCGCGCGCTCGAGAGCACCGAGTACGGCGGGCGCCGCGCGGGAGCGCCGAGGTCGGCGGTGCGGATCCGCTCCACGGGCACGCTGAGCTCCGCCAGCTCCAGCGCGGCCACGGCCAGCTCGTGCCACGTGCACGCGCCCTCGCTCGTGACGTGCACCAGCCCGCGCGCGCCGCCATCCACCAGCGCGAGCAACGCCGCGGCGAGGTCGGGCGCGTACGTGGGCGCGAACACCTGGTCGTCGACCACGCGCAGCGGCCCGCCCGCGCGCGCGCGCTCGAGGATGCGGTCCACGAACGACCCCCCCTTGGCCCGGCTGCCCCCGGGGCCGAACACACCGCTCGTGCGCACGAGAAGACCGGGCGCGCCGACTGCCTCCACCATCATCTCACCCGCCCGCTTGGAGATGCCGTAGACGCTCAGCGGCCGCGGGATGTCGTCCTCCGCGTAGGGCCGCGAGAGAGCACCGTCGAAGACGTAATCGCTCGAGACGTGCACGAACAATGCACCCACCTCGGCGGCGGCGCGCGCGAGATGGAGGACGCCGGTGGCATTGACGGCCAGCGCCGTCGCCGGTTCGGTTTCCGCGGCGTCTACGCGGTTATATGCCGCGGCGTTGAAGACCACGTCGGGACGGACGCGCTCCAGCGCGGCGCGGACCTGTTCGCTCTGGGTGACGTCGAGCTCCGCGCGCGTGGGTCCGAGCGCCAGCCGATCGTCGAGCCGCGCCACCAGCTCGCGCCCGAGCTGCCCTCCCGCGCCGGTGACGAGCGCCCTCAAGCGTCGATCTGCGCGGCCAGGGCGAAGTCGCTGGCGGTGAGTCCGCCGGCGTCGTGCGTGACCAGCGTCAGCGTCACGTTGCGGTACTCGATGAGGATGTCCGGATGGTGGTCGGCCTTCTCGGCCAGCGCGCCCACGCGGTTGACGAAGGCCAGCGCGGCCGCGAACGAGTCCAGCGTGTAGCGCTTGCGCAGCGCGCCGTCACGGATCTCCCAGCCGCTGAGCGCGGCCAGGCGGGCGCGGGCCTCGTCGTCGGACAGCGCCGAGCGGGCCATGGTCAGGCGGAAGGCACGGGCGTCGATGACGACGAGCCCGGCCGCCGGCGCGGCCGGCGGCGGCGACGCCGCCGTGGGCGCGTGTGACGTGGTGCGCCTGCCTCCCCTCCGCCCGGCGCGCCTCCTTCGGCCAACGGCGCCGGAGCGGCCGTGGCGAGGTCCAGGCCCCGCCAGTACGCGGCCAGCTCCTGGCCCTGCACGCCGCCGTGGATCTCCATCCAGCGCAGCGCCTCCTCCAGGTACCCGCGGCCGGCCAGGACGTGCTTGACCTTCGGCGAGGTGTGGACCTCGCGCAGGCGGCTCTGCGCCGCCAGGACCAGGCGCAGGCGGTCGAGGTCGCGCCGCGCGAAGGGCAGCACCAAGGGGATGCGCTCGGAGGCGCCGGCCTCGTCGCCGTTGTCCGCGCCGAGCGCCGCCATCTCGGCGGCCACGTCCAGCCGCTCGTCCGCGGTCTCCGGCTCTTCGCTTCGCCGCGAGGCGGCGGCGGCCACCGCGCGCCGCAGCGGTACCCCCAACGGGACGAGCAGCGTTCCCATGAGCAGCGAGTTGGTCAGCTCCTCCGGCGCGGCCAGCCCGGCATTGCGGTAGTCGTCCAGGCGGGCCAGGCTGCCCAGCAGCCGCTCGCCCTGCTCGGCGATGGCCTGGTCGGCCTCCGGCAGCAGATACGCGAGCAGGCCCGCGTCGTGCAGCATCTGGAAGGTCTGACGCGACGCGCCCTGGCGGAGGATCTTGTAGACCTCGTCCAGGATGCGCGCGGGGCTGCTCCTCACGATCTCGCCGCGCAGGAAGCGGATCGCCTCCATGGTGTCGCGGTCGATGGTGAAGCCGAGACGCGCGGCCAAGGCGACCGCGCGCAGCATGCGCACGGGGTCCTCGCGGAAGCGCACGATGGGGTCGCCGATGGTGCGGATCACGCGGTCCTGCAGGTCCTCGAGCCCGCCCACGAAGTCGATCACCGAGAAGGTCGCGATGTCGTAGAACAGCGCGTTCACGGTGAAGTCGCGGCGGAAGGCGTCCTCCTCCGGCGAGCCGAAGGTGTTGTCGCGGCGGATGAGCGTGTCGCCCTCCTCCGGCGGCGCCTGGCGTCGGAAGGTCGAGACCTCCACCACCTTGCGCCCGAAGCGCACGTGGCACAGCCGGAACCGCCGGCCCACCACGAAGCAGTTCCGGAACAGCTTCTTGACCTGCTGGGGGTGGGCGTCGGTGCCGATGTCGAAGTCCTTGGGCTTGCGGCCCAGGAGCAGGTCGCGCACGCCGCCCCCCACCAGGTAGGCCTTGAAACCGTGGTTCTTCAGGCGATACAGCACCTTGAGAGCATCGGCGTCGATGTCCTTCCGCGACACGGTGTGCTCCGGCCGCGGCAGGATTCGGGGCATGGTCGGGCTCAGCGTCTCCACGCGACAGGATGGGAGCGGGGCGCTCGGGGGCGCAGCTTCAAGGCCCGGATTATACATTGGGCGCTTTGGCGGCCCGACGATAGGCTCTCGCCATGCGTCGCGGGTACCTCGACTGGGCGCGCGGCCTGGCCGTCCTGGTCATGATCCAGATCCATGCGTTCAACTGCTGGGTCGTGCCCGAGGACCGGGGCACGCGGCTGTTCGGCCTGACGCGCCTCGTCGGCGGCTATCCGGCGGTGCTGTTCCTGTTCCTGGCCGGCGTGGCCGCTGGGCTGGCCGGCGAGCGCGAGCGGGAACGGGGCGCCGGCGGCGACCAGGTGCGCCGGCGCGGTGTGCGTCGCGCGCTGGAGGTGCTGGGCTACGCCGTGCTGTTCCGGGTCTGGATGCTCGCCTCGGGCTCGTTCTCCCGTCCGGCGGACCTGCTGCGCGTCGACGTGCTGAACTGCATCGGCGTGTCGCTGCTGCTGGTCGCGCTGGCACTCGCGGCGCCCACGGCGGGCGCGCGCCTCGGCGGCGCCGTCGGCCTCGCCATGGCGGTCGCCGCGCTGACCCCGCTGGCCTGGGACGCGGCGGCGGTCAAGGTCCTCCCGTGGCCCCTGCGCGGCTACGTGAGCGGGCGCGACCCCGATGCGCTGTTCCCCGTCTTTCCCTGGGCGGCTTTTGCCGGCGCCGGTGCCGCCGTGGGCGTGGCGCTCGCGCGGGCGCGCGCGCACGGGCGCGAGGGCCTCGCCATCGCGCTCCTGGCCGCTGCGGGCGGAGCCGCGATCCCCGTCGCGCTCTACGCCGACCGCCACCTGCCCGCGGTGTACGCCCGCTACGACTTCTGGTTCACGAGCCCGTCGTACACGGCGCTCAAGGCCGGCGTGGCGCTGGTCGTGCTCGCCGCCGCCTACCTGCTCGACAAGGTTCCCGGCCCGAGCGCGCTGCGCCAGCTCGGCCGCACGAGCCTCCTCGTCTACTGGGTGCACATCGAGATCGTCTATGGCCAGTGGGTGGCGCCGTGGGCGCACGGGCGCCTCCGCATCGACGATGCCGTGCGCGGCGTGATCCTCCTGATGCTGGCCATGCTCGCGCTCTCCATCGTCCGCACGCGCGTGGGCGATTGGTGGAGCGCGCGGCCGTCGCGCGCGGCGGCCGCGGCCTAGAGTCTCCGGATCACGACGCGCGCGCCCGCGCGCCGGGCGCTGAAGCGCTGCCCCTCGGGGAACAGGTCCGGGATCCGGAAGGGCGGCAGCGGCCGCGAGGGATCGCGCACGAAGGCCTCGCCGTCGGGGCGCAGCGCGCCGACGAACAGCAGCTCCCGCCACTTCAGCTCCGGCAGCGAGAAGCCCTCGCCGGCGCGCTGGACGTCCTCGAAGGGCCGCTCCTCGTCCGCCATCAGCGCTCCGGCGCGCCGCCCGCGCGCGCCATCTTGCGCGCCATGTGGTCGAGGAGGCGGACCTCTTTCGGCGTGAGGTCCGCCCGCGCGAACAGCGCGCGCCACTCACGGAAGTAGCCGTCCGTGTTCACGGCGGGCAGCGCTCCGATCCCGCGCAGCCCCTGCTGCAGGCGGGCCAGCATCGCGTCCTTCTCCTCCTGCGTCGCGCGCCGCGGCCCGGGGGCCAGCCGCATGCGGGCGCGGAAGACCTCGTAGGCGGCGACCATCACCGCGTGCGAGAGGTTCAGCGACGGCTGCGCGCGATGCGCCGGGATCAGGACGCGCGCGCCGCAGCGGGCCAGCTCCTCGTGGCTCAGGCCGGAGGTCTCGGGGCCGAACACGAGGCACACCGTGTCCGCCGCGCGCGCGGTCTCGGCGGCCGCCTCGCGCACGTCGAGGAAGGGCACGCCGCGGTCCCGGCGTCCGGAGAACGCGAGCACCTGGTGCGCGTCGGTCACGGCGGCGGCGAGGTCGGGGAACACCTCGGCCCGCTCGAGGACCTCCTGGCTGCCCCACGCCGTGCGCCAGCACTCGACGGTGCGCCAGTCGCCCGGCGCCACCAGCCGCAGGCCGTCCAGCCCCGTGTTGCGGACCACGCGCGCGACCGCGCCGACGTTGGCCGGCGACTCCGGCCGGACGAGGAGGACGTAGACGGGCAAGGAGAGCTAGGACGTCCCCTCGCGCGCGGGCGGGATGAAGTGGATATACGCGTTCAGCCAGCGGATCTCCTCGTCCTTCTCGGAGAGGTCCACCTGCAGCAGGTCGCGCAGCGAGACCATGCCCATCAGCCGGTCGCCTTCCACCACGGGCAGGTGGCGGCACCCCGCCTGCTTCATCTTCCTGAGCCCGTCCTCGTGCGAGTCGCCGGCCTGCGCCACCACGAGGTCGCGCGACATCACGTCGACCACGCTCGTGCGGTCGGGATCGAGCTGGCGCGCCACCACGCGGCCCATGATGTCGCGCTCGGACAGAATGCCGACCAGGCGCGTGCCCTCCAGCACCGACACCGCGCCCACCCGGCGTTCGGTCATGTAGCGCGCGGCCTCGCGCACGGTGTGGTGGGTGCCCACGTGGAACGTGTCGCGCCCCGCTACGAGGTTGCCGATCGTCTTCATGCCCCCTCCTCTTCCGACTCCTCGGGATGGCGCAGGAACCGACGAAGCCGCGGGTGCTGGCGCAGGTGCTCCGCGAGGCGCTGCCGGACGCGCTCCCGGTCCCGCTCGGACATCTCCACGAACTCCACGCCCACGCCGGGCGGGAGCGCCCGGGTGTTGCGGGGGTCCCCCGGCGCGCGCCACCAGGCCACGCGGCAGCGGGCGCGCACGGGGATCTCGTTCCCGGGCAGCGCGAAGGAGATCTCGATCTCCTCCCCCGGCTCGATCGCTTCCATCCGCTCGATGAAGGTGCCGCGCAGGCCGAGGTCGACCATGAACAACTCCTCGCGCCGCCCGCCCACGGACACGGAGGCCCGCTGGATGAAGGGGATGCGGATCTTCCTGAGCACGGGATCCGGGGGGAGCTCTTCCGCCACAGGTAGCGGAGCCACCTTCTCCATCGGGGGGACCTCGAAGAACCCAAGAATGCACCGCCGCGGCAGGAGTGTCAACGCGCACGGGCGTGCCGCCCGATCGTTGACACCGTCGCGCGGCGTGTGTTTGAATCGCCGCCAACTCGCGCGCTGCAAATGAGTTCTCCAGCAGGCCCCGCGCTCCCGACCCTCATCGTGACGGGGGGTGCGTCGGACGGCGTCGCGATCCCGATCGAATCACCCGGCGTCGAAAAGGTGATCGGCTCCGGCGCGTCCTCCCACCTTCGCCTGACCTCCCAGAACGTGGACGGCACCCATGCGAGGGTGAGCTGGGAGGACGGGGCCGTGGTGCTCAACGACGAGGGCAGCGCCGCCGGCACGTTCGTCAATGGTGAACGAGTCGGCGCCGGGCACGTGCTGCAGGACGGGGACCGGATCTCCATCGGACCGCCGGGCTCGTCGGGCAGCGTGCGCCTGCTGGTCCGCGTCCCGTCGGACCTGGCGGCAGCGGCCGCGATCTCCGCGCCCGCGTTCGCGCCGGAGCCCGAATCGCCGCCGCTCGCGGATTTCGGCGCGGAGCCGCCGGCGGCCGCGAG
>Ga0070698_100009340_pt1 | contig 10514 bp, 6 predicted proteins | sample KBSK1502metaG_FD_65477 | JGI IMG/M metagenome (GOLD analysis project Ga0070698, IMG submission 65477) | Corn, switchgrass and miscanthus rhizosphere microbial communities from Kellogg Biological Station, Michigan, USA - KBS K1-50-2 metaG | ecosystem: Host-associated > Plants > Roots >... | reverse complement strand
CTCAAGCGTGAACCGCACCCGACGCGGACCGACCTGCTCCACGCCGGGAATGGCGGTCGTCGCGGCGGCCGAGCTGGTGCCAAGAAACTCCACCTCATAGGTGTAGGGCGGGGTGGCGACCGGGCCGTGCGGTGGGCTGGTGACGCTGGCAGCGGCCGCCTCGCGCAGCATCGCCGTGGTGCGCTCCGGTGGTAGCAGGATCGCGCTGTAGCGGTCCACCGCCTGCTTGACCGCGACCTTGCGGGCCGCCGGCGCCCAGCTGTCGGCGTCGGCGCAGGCCCGGTCGTCGCCGCTCACCAGCACGACCCTGGCGCCAGCCTCGGCGGCCAGCGCGGCGTTCATGCGCCCCTCGCTGGCTGGCGCACCGTTGAGCCAGACCCCGGTGAGCTCCGAGGCCAGGACGGTATGACTCAGCACGCCCAGCTCGCCGGCGCCAGCGTGGTAGCCGACGAACGCGACCAGCTCGACGTCGTCCTCGAGGCCCTGCATCATGCCGAGCGGCTTGTGGCGGCCGACCAGCAGGCGGGCGCGCGGGTCCAGGTCCTCCAGCAGGAGGTTGCGCATGGTGGCGTGGGCCTCGTTGACCAGCACGTCGTCGGCGCCGGCGTCGAAGTAGCCGCCCAGCACCGCGTTCACATCGCCGGCGAGCAGGCGGCGGCAACGCTCCCACTGCGGGGCGCCGGGGCGCACGTCCTCGGGCCAGGTGACCCCGGTGGCGCCTTCCATGTCGGCTGAGATGAGCACTCTCATCGGTCACCTCCACGAGTCGGTTGCTGCTGCTTGCACGCGGTGAGCTGGTGAGCGCCGGGCCGCTTGGTGGGCCGGTAGCTGCGTCCCTCCGTGAGGACGTGGTGGGCGCAGTTGACCAGCCGGTCCAGTACGACCTCGGCCACGACCGGGTTGGGGAACAGCCCATACCAGTCGGTGGGTGCGCGGTTGGAGGTCAGCACCATGGAGCCCTGCTTGTGGAGCTCGCTGACCAGTTCGAAGAAGTCGTCGCCCTGCTGGATGGTGAGGTCGCGCAGGCCGAAGTCGTCCAGGACCAGCAGGTCCAGGCGGGCCAGGCGGGCCAGGCGGCGCATCCTGGTCTCCCACGTGCCGTCGGCGTGGCTGCCGGCGAGGGTGGCCAGCAGCCGGCTGGTCTTGGCGAAGGTGACGCCGAAGCCGGGCGGCAGGCGGCGTGGCCGAGCGCTTGGGCGACGTGGGTCTTGCCCACGCCCACGGGCCATAGAGGATCACCGACTCGCCGGCCTCAATGAACCGGCAGGTGGCCAGGTCCCGGATCGTGGCGACCGGCAGCTTGGGGTTGAAGGCGAAGTCGAAGTCCTCCAGGGTGGTCGGCTCCTCGAAGTGGGCGCGGCGGACCCGCTCATGCAGGGCCTTGGCCTGGCGGCGGTTGATCTCGTCCTCGCACAATACTTGGAGGAACTCCAGGTGGCCGAACTCGCCGCGCGGGCCTGGGCCAGCCGAGCGTCCAGGGTGTCCAGCATGCCGCCGAGCTTGAGCTTGCGCAGTGTCGCCTCGAGCTGGTGGGTCCTGGTCATCCGGCCACCCCCTGCCGGTCGTCGGGATCGTGGTCGCCGTGGTGACCGGGGGCATCGGGGCTGGCAGGTCGCCGATCAGCGCGGCCGGAGCGTGCAGCAGCGCCGGGATCTGGTTCGCCGTGGGGTGCTCGGTCTCAAACGGCAGCGGCACCTGGTCCGCCCCGGCGGCCAAGATGCCCTTGACCGTGCGATACGACGGGTCGCCAAACGCCAATGCCCGGCGGCAGGCGGCGTCCAGGCGCCCGGGCCCGTAACGCTCGACCAGGCGCAGCACGCCCTGGACGGCGCGCAGGTGGTGCAGCGCGTTACCGGCCAGCAGCTCGCCGACCAGCCGGCCGACATGCTCGCCGGCCTCGGCGGCCCCTTGTCGGCACCAGGCCGGGGTGCGCTCTAGGGCAGCCCCGCAGAAGTAGTGCCGGGATAGACTCCGGCCGTGCCTGACGAGTCGGTTGATGTCGTTGTCTATGGCGGGACGCCCGGGGGCTTGATCGCCGCGGTGGCGGCGGCGCGGCTGGGAGCGTCCACCCTGGTGCTGGAGCAGACCAGGCATGTCGGTGGTCTCAGTACCAGCGGGCTGGTGACCGCCGAGAGCGAGCACATGCTGCTCGAATCGTTCAGCGGGCTCGCGCTGGAGTTCTACCAGCGCCTTGGGCGCGCCTACGGCCATGCCGGACCGCTGTTTTACTGGGAGTCGCGGCTGGCCGAGCGCGTGTTCGCGGACATGCTGGCCGACGCGGGCGTGCCGGTGCGCTTTGGACAGCTGGTGGCGCAGGTCAAGACACGCGCCGGGCGGGTGCAGCGGATCGTGCTGAGCGACGGCTCGACGGTGGCCGGCGGCGTGTTCGTGGACGCCACCTACGAGGGCGACCTGATGGCCGGGGCTGGCGTCGCCTACGCGGTGGGGCGCGAACGCCGCGACCAGTACGGCGAGTCGCTGGCCGGCATCCGCTTCGTCGAGCGTCCCGAGCAGGTGGCCAGCTTCGCCGGGGAGGTCACCACCGACCTGCCCGTCGACGTCTGCCCCTATGACGATGCCGGCGGGCTGCTGCCGGGCGTGGTGGCCGCCGACGGCATCGTGCCCGGGGTGGGCGACCGCAAGCCGATGGCCTACAACTTCCGTGTCACGGTCAGCAACGGCCCCGACCGGGTGCCGATCCAGGCGCCACCCGGCTATGACCCACATCGCTTCACCCTGCTCGGGCGGTATCTGAAGGTGCGTCCCGAGACGAGGCTGGGCGAGCTGCTTGCCTTCTCGCCGTTTCCCAGTGGCCGCTACCAGATCCAAGGTGATGGGCGCACCCGCGCGCTACCCGGCGACAAGTGGGAGCTCAACAACCGCCAGAACGCCGTCATCTCGCTGGGGCATCTCGGCGGACAGTTCACCTATCCCGACGCCGACCACACACGCCGTCGGGCGATCTGGGAGGACCATCGCGAGCACAACCAAGGGCTGCTGTTCTTCCTGGCCCACGACCCCGACGTGCCGGCCCCGCTGCGCCGGGGGGCCGCCGGTTGGGGCCTGGCGCCCGACGAGTACGTGGACCACGGCCACTGGCCGTACTACCTGTACGTCCGCGAGGCGCACCGGATGATCGGCGCCTATGTGGTGACCCAGCGCGACATCCAGTCCGACCGAGCCAAGCCCGACGCGGTGGCGCTCGGCTCGCACTGGATCGATTCCCACCACGTCCAGCGCCTGGCGATCAACCCAGCGCAGTTCCGCAACGAGGGCCGCATCTGGGCCAGGGTCGACCGGCCCTTCCAGTTTCCCTACCGCTGCCTGACCCGCAGGCCGAGCAGTGCACCAACCTACTGGTGCCGGTGTGCGTCTCGGCCTCCAAGGTCGGCTTTTGTCCCATCCGGCTGGAATCGACGTGGATGGCCCTGGGCCACGCCGCCGGCGCCGCCGCGGCCCTCGCTGTTGAGGGCGGCGTCCCCGTCCAGGAGCTCGACGTCACCCGGCTGCAACAGCTTCTACGCTGTGCAGGGATGCGGTTCTAACACAGCCGCAGAGGTCACGCGGGCGTGCTCAGGATGCCTGCAGGGGACGGCCGTCGTAGGTCCAGCGAAACGGCTTTGCGGTGCGGTTGTAGTCGGCGATAAACGCCATGATCCGGTCGACCAGCTCAGCGACCGAGCCGAACTCGCCACGCTTGAGAAGCCGGCGGGCAAGGATCGAGAAAAACAGCTCCGCCCGGTTCAACCACGACGCATGGCTTGGGGCGTAGTGCGGGTGGAACCGCTGGTGCTGGGAGAACCACCAGCGGGTCACCAACGCGATGTGCGAGGAGCCATTGTCGAGGATCACGTGCAGGGTGGCGGGCAGCAGACGGGCAGCAACCGCCCGTCGGAAAAACCGAAAGAGGCGCATAAGAACCGTGATGGATTATCAGCCCGCTCGGGTGTCTACAGTGGCTTCTACCTGCGCGTTTCCCATGATCCTCCACGCACCTTCACAGCCTCGAATTACATCGGTGTGATTCCCGAACAGATCTCGCACGGAGGAAGTCAGGGGTTCAAATCCCCTCACCTCCACTCCCATGAAAGCCCACGTCAGAGGCCCTGGTGGGTGGCTCCCGCCAGGGTTGCACCTTCCCCGTGGGGCTCTTCGGGTAGCAATCGGGCAGCAACCAGTTCAGTTGCTCGCCCGCGGCCAGGTAAGCGGACAGTGCCCCTAAGACGTCGTTTCGCTCCTTTGGGTTAGGTCTGCCAAGATCCGGCGCCATGACAACCCTCATCGACGAGCTTGTGCCTGATGAGTTGTGGGCGCTGGTGGAACCGCTGCTCCCGGTCCCGCCGCGCCCGCCGTACGGCGGCCGGCACCGCACCATCTCTGACCGGGCGTGCTTCGCCGCGATCGTGTACATGGCCCGAACCTCGACTCTGTGGCGGCTGCCGCCTGCCCGTGAGCTGGGCTGCGGCTCACCGGCGACGGTGTGGCGTCGCCTGACCGAGTAGGCCACCGCCGGGGTGTTCGATCAGCTCCATCTCGGGATCCTTGATCGGCTGGGCGAGCGTGGCCGGGTGGACTGGTCGCGGGCGAGCGTGGACACCATGAGCGTGCGCGCCAAGCGCGGGGGACCATGTGGGCGCAAATCCAGTCGATCGTGGCAAGCCTGGATCCAAGCTGCACCTGGCCTGCGACGGCGGCGGGCTGCCGTTGACCGCCGCGGTGACCGCAGCCAACATCAACGACACCACCCATGTTCCAGACGCTGCTTGATGATGTCCCTGCTGTCCGAGGCTCCTCGAGTCGTCGGCGCTGCCGACCGGTCAAGGTCCACGCCGACAAGGGCTACGACAGCGCGGCCAACCGCGCCTATCTACGGCGCGGGGGATCACTGCACGCATTGCCCGGCGTGGGATCGAGTCGTCAACGCGGCTTGGGCGGCGCCGGTGGAAGGTCGAACGGGCTGGGACCGGGATTCGGGTCGGTGGTTTGCGTTCGTGCTGGTGGCCTGCGCGGTGGTCGGCTGGAACCGGCTCGGGCCGTAGGCTGGGTGGTGACGTAACGGGCCGAGGTCATCTCCGACGGCTCGAGGAAGCGGCTCGAGACGCCAGACCGCAGCTGTTGGCCGTGGGCGAACTGCTGGTGCGGCGATCGACCGGCCTGGCTGCGGTAGTTCATCCGACCGGGGCACGCGAAGCCGTGGCTGCTGCGCTCGATTCCACGCAGTGTCCCGGCGCTGGATAGCCTGCAGCCAACAGCGTCTTGCCGTTGACGTTGTGCGCGCTCGGCGGTGACAGGCTCGGGCGAACGGCAGGGGAGGACCAGATGGGCACCTGGGGGATCGGGCCGTTTAGCAACGACGACGCGGCGGACTTGCTCGGCTCCGTCGACGATGCCGAGCCTGCAGTGGCAGTGGCGCTGCTGCGCGAGGCTCTCACCGCCGCCGACAACGACAACTACCTCCAGGTCGATGTGGGCCAGGAGGCCGTGGCAGCCGCGGCGATCGTCGCCGCGCAGCGTCCCGGTGGTCCCCGGCTCGACCCGTCGACCGTGTCGGCGTCGCTGGCCGAGGGCAACGGGCTCGACCTGCCCGACGAGCTTGCTCGCCTGGCGCTGGTCGCGCTCGACCGGGTCGTCGGGGAGCGCTCTGAGGTGTGCGATCTGTGGCAGGAGGGTGGGCGCTTTGAGGAGTTCCGCGCCACGCTTGCGCCGCTGCGGGTCGCGCTGACCGGTGACCGCCACGCCGACACCGCTCCGGCCGCCAAGCAGCAGGGCCAGCGGCGGTCGACGAAACGGCAACGGTTCGAGCCTGGCGCAGTGCTCCGCGTCGAGCTCGACGACGGGACCCATACCTACGCTCGGATGCTCTCGCACTCCCCCTACCTGGCGGTCTACGACGCTCGCAGATCCGACGATGCCGTCGACGTGGAGCAGATCGTCCGCAGCCCGGTGTTGTTTGTCGTCGCGGTCTCCGCCGCCGCCTACCGCAGCGGGCGTTGGCAACGAGTCGGTTGGGTGCCACCGCTGGCCGCCGCTGTGGCCATCCCCAAGTTCTTCCGGCAAGACATCCTCGATCCGCAGCAGTGCGAGGTGGTCGATCACCTCGGGCGTGAACGCGTGGCCACCCCCGAGGAGTGCGTCGGCCTGGAGCGGGACGCGGTGTGGGACGCTGAGCACATCGAGGAGCGCGTCCGCGACCACTACCAGAACCGGCCGAACGCTCACCTCGAGGTCATGAAGCTGCGTCGATAGCCGGGTGTGGCCTGGCGGGACTGCAGTCCGGCCGATCTGCAACATACACCTACAACCCTCGACAGGAGCGAAACGGCGTCTAAGGGACATGGAGGTCCTCGTGGAGTCCATAGAGGAGAAGCGCAGGAAGAGACTTCAGTTCATGCATCGCCTGCACGAAGCGACGGGTGGTTCAGAGCTGGCGGGCGTAAACCAGTTCGAGCTTGGCAGTGAGTTGGGTTGGTCCGGGGAAGAGACCCAGCAAGTGGTCGAATACCTCAAGGGACAAGGCCTCCTCGAATACCGAGGACTGGGTGGGATCGGGATAACGCACCCCGGCGTTGTTGAAGTCGAAGAATCGCTCTCGAATCCGCGACAGGAAACCGAGCACTTCCCTGCCGCCATCAACATCATAAACATTGAGCAGATGCACGGATCGCAAATCCAGCAGGGGACGGTCCACAGTCAGCAACATGGACAGTTCTTGAGGGAGGCGGACCGTGAGCCTTTGCAGGAACTGGTCAACACGCTACGTGCGGTCCTACCGGGAGCGGGTCTGGCCGAGGAGGATCGCCGCCAGGCTGAGGCGGAGCTGGCGACGGTTGAGGCGCAGCTCAGTGCGCCGAAGCCGAAGCGATCCTTTATCCGTGCGAGCCTTGAGAGCGTGCGGGACCTTCTTGTGCCGATTGCCTCTCTCGCGAGCCGCTCGCCGAATTAACCCAAGCCGTTGAACAGCTTCACAAGCAACTTCCTGGCATATAGCTCGATGCGGAAGCACTATCGCGGGTGAAGCACAAGCGGATGTTCACCGCGAACAGCATCGAGATTGGGCAACGGCCTTTAGTGCGACGGCCAATCATTGCTTTATCGTAGTCGCACGCGCTCTTCTTACGGTAAGTGGGTGAGGTCGGTTTGGTAGCCGAGTATGCAGCTGTCGTATCTGTTGGCGTGGAGAGCTTCGACTGGCGCACCCAGGGAGATGAGTGGGTGCACCGCGTTGGCGAGTGTTTGGCGGAGATTGAGGGCTTCTCAGTCACAGGCCACAGGTATGAGTATGACGGCACAACTGAGCCCTTCATCGACTTCACCGGGGTGGGACCCGGCGGAGCAACCCTCGACACCCGGCTTGTGATCATCCCTCTCCAAGAGGGCATCTACGTTGCTATCGTGGGCAAGGCGGAGGAGCCAGACGAGGCAGCCGCAGAGGCGTGGGCACAGGCGGCGCGGTGCGCCACTGCTCGTTTAGGAGGCTCCGGCACGGATTTCGGTGGACGGCGATCCTCGCGCCTCCATCGCCTCGAATTGGAGGGGCGGAGCCAACCCTTGAGGGCGATGCGACGGTCGGCGTGTTCCGGCTAGTACCTGTAGGGCCTCCGCTTCCGCCCCTCGGCCAGCGCCAGCGTGTGGCGCCAGCGTGTGGCGCCAGCAGGCGGCGACGCAGCGCCGCACGGCCGGCGCGCTCCGGCCCTTGGAGCGCGAGGGCCAGCTGGTGCTGCACGACGTCACCCTGCCTGGATGGTCGGCCAGCCTCGACCATCTAGTGGTCGGCCCGACTGGCGTCTGGGTCATCCAGTCCTGGCAGGCCCCCCGATTGCCGTGGCTACGCAGGGGGAGGTCGCCATGGCCGGCACACGGCACCGTGGCCGGCCCGCTGTCCGAGCTGCGCTGGGAGACGGCCGCCATCGCGGAAGGTGGCCGAAGTTCGACAGATGTGCGTCACCGCACAGGTTCACCTGCAGGCCGGTCCTCGATGCGTCCGCGAGGTCAGCCGCCATGAGGTAGGCGCCGCCTCGGTAGAACCCGGACGGCGCGAGTGCTCCCAATGCTTATCGCACACCGGACCTTGTGTCCTCGAACCGGGCGGAAGCTTCTGGGGTGCTCACGTCTTTCGCCTGACCTCATTCAAGTGGACGGCTGTTGCGGTTCCGACAGGCGCCTTGCCGAGGATCGGACCTGCCAATCTCTAGTGCCGCGCTGAGGGCTGTCATGCACTTGGTTCCGCCGGACCTCGCTTGCCGTCCGCCCGGACGTGTCAGGTCTTGGGTGTCGGTGCGATGACGGTGGCCGCGGGGGGTCGTGCGAGGAACTCGATGAGCGCGAGGGCGACCAGGAGCAGCACCGCGAGCACGATGATGACCTTCCCGGTGGGCTGGCCCCAGAACACCAGCGCCAGCCCGGCCACGGCGACGGCGCCGATGCGCAGCGCCAGCTTGTGCCCGTACACCCAGGTCCCGACCGGTCCGGTGCGCAGGCCCGCCGATTCGGCGCCACCCCGCAGCCAACCGATCCCCCTCACCAAGCCCGCGCGGGTCCGTTCGGCGGTGACGGACGGCCCGGTCAGGAACGCTCCCGCGGCGATCACCAGCGCCAGCACCAGCACCGCACGCAGCCCCAGGCGCAGGTACCGCACCAGCGTGTCGTAGGAGACCGCCGCGGCGTCGTGCGACACCGTGGTGGGCAATGCGTTCAGGTACGCCGATCGGAAGATCGCCAGCCCCAGCGCCAGCACGACCATCCCCGCCCCCACGCCAAGGCACGCGCCGACGAGGGCGCGGCGGTGGCGCTTGGCGACGTAGACCCCCAGTGCGATGAGCGCCAGCACGATGATCGGCAGCCAGATCCCGAGCGTGTTGAGCAGGTTGAACCCGCTCTGCGCCTTGGTGAGGTTGGGGGACTGGAACAGGGCGAAGGTGGCGTTGGTCTCGGGGATCTTGGCGGCCAGGTTGAACCCGGAGGCGACCAGCTGCTGTTTGACCGTGTGGATCAGCGGCCCCAGGTTGAGCGTCACCGTGTCGTTGCTGATCGTGACCGCCCCGCCGCCCGTGCCGGTCAGCGCCTTGACCAGCGCGGCGTGCGCTTGGCGGTTGACCTGCACCCAGGCGGTGGCGAACGCGGCGCTGCTGGTGATCTTGGCGACCTGTGAGTGGGTGAAGCTCTGCACCCCGTTGGCGACCGGGACCGCGAAGCTCTGGAGCTGGGCGGCTCGATTGGGGGGCAGCCCCTGCTTGGCGAGGGTGTCGACGGCCTGGCTGTACAGCGCCTGGACGTCGACGCTGGCGAAGACCTTGGCGGTGATCCGGTCGGCCAGGGCGCGCTGGATGGCGGGCTCGCTGGCCAGCGGCGCCATCGTCCGGACGTACCGGTCGGTGTTGGTGACCTGGTTCTTGGTCCACACGGCCACCACCGACAGCGGCGCCAGCACGCAGGCGAGCACGATGAGCAGGCTCGCCAGGGCGGTGCGCCACCGCTGCCGCGCCGCCCGCTCGGCCGCGGCGATGGGTGCCCTGCCGGACCCGTTGTGCTGCCGCAGCCGTGAACGAAGACTGGCGACCTCGGCTCGCAGCCGCTCCACCTCTGCGCCTTCGTCCTCGCTTGCCGCGGGTGCCTCCGGCATCAGCGTCACCACCCTCTGCCCGTACGTAAGCCGCGAGCAAAGGTCTCCGGCCGAACGGCCACTGTCATCATCCGAAACGGGTGATTCCGTGGCGGAGCCTGGAACGTTCGGGTGACGACCGTGATCCTGCCCGGTTTGTCTGGGCGCCTTGGAGCGTCGTGGCGACCAGACCACCACGCAGCGGCTCACCCGCACCACGATCGGCGCCTAACACGGCCTGACCACGTCAAGCAGTCCAGCCGCGCTGCTTGCCCGCCAGGCTATCCAGCCCGCGATAGTCTGCGATCGGCCCAGCGGCAATTTACGTGCTCCACCAGCGTTGGCGGCGACTCGACCTCTCTTACTCCCGGCCCGAGCCCGCGGGGACCAGGAGCGGATCGGGCTGGTGCGGCAGGCCTTTCCTGCTGTGGCTTCCGCACGGAGGGGGCGTGCTGTGGCCACCCGCAGGAGGTGGTTCTACCGGCGTCTGCCACAGCCGTGTCCCGCTGGATATCGTCCGTTCCGGGTGATGGCGCCTCCGCTTCGGGGATGCACGATGCGGCATCACGAGCGCCCGGAACCCGGAGGTCAGATGATGAGCGGGCCTGATCGCAGCAAGCTTCCGATCCGCAGAGAGCCGTTCCAGGGGGTCGCCAACCGGACGCTGGGAGGCTTCAAGCCGGACTGGAGCACGATCGGCCACGTCGAGCCACCCCCTGGGGCGCCGAACGTCCTTCTGGTGCTGATCGACGACGCCGGCTTCGGCAACCCCAGCACCTTCGGCGGGCCGATCGACACGCCCAACTACACGCGGATGGCCAACGGTGGGCTGCGGTACAACCGCTTCCACGTCACGGCGCTGTGCTCGCCCACGCGGGCGGCGCTGCTGACCGGGCGCAACAACCATGCTGTCGGG
>Ga0070698_100009339_pt1 | contig 10515 bp, 6 predicted proteins | sample KBSK1502metaG_FD_65477 | JGI IMG/M metagenome (GOLD analysis project Ga0070698, IMG submission 65477) | Corn, switchgrass and miscanthus rhizosphere microbial communities from Kellogg Biological Station, Michigan, USA - KBS K1-50-2 metaG | ecosystem: Host-associated > Plants > Roots >... | reverse complement strand
TAGCGCTTCAGCAGATACTTCGAGGTTCTCCCCCGGTACTTCAGCGTCGTCGGCATGCTCGCGGCCAGCTCGAGAACGTGGTGATCGAGCAGAGGCGATCGCACCTCCAGCGAGTTCGCCATGGCCATACGGTCCATCTTGACCAGGATGTCATTTGAAAGCCAAGTCTTCAGGTCGACATAGAGCAACTGGTTCAGCTCGTCGGCGCCCCGTACTCGCTCGAAATGCCGGTTGAAGGCAACGAACGGATCATGTCCGTTTAGTGACCGGCGAAAGTCCGCCGTGAGCAGCGCCTGCTTGTCGCCGGGCGTGAACAGGCTCATGTCGTGAAAATACGCCTGGGGGGCCTCCAGGCTCACGTTGCGCAACAGGAACTTCCAACGGAGCGCCCGAGGCAGTCGGTCGGCCTTGGGCCAGATCCGGGACAGGGGGCCCAGGGCGTGGCGCCGAACCGGTCCCGGGATCCGCCGGCGGATGCGCCCTTCGAGAAGGCTCAGACCGTACCGCCACTCGTACCCTGCGAACACCTCGTCCCCACCGTCTCCCGACAGCGCCACCGTCACCCCCTGGCGCGCCGCGCGGGCTACGTAGTATGTGGGCACCGCGGACGAGTCCGCGAACGGCTCATCCAGATGCCACACGAGCGTCGGCAGGATATCGACCGCACTCGGCTCGACCCGAACCTCGTGATGATCCGTCCCGAGCGCCTGGGCGACCGCTCGCGCGTGTGGCGCTTCGTCGTACGCTCGATTCCCGAAAGTGATGGTCGTGGTGCGCACGGGTCGGTCGGACTGGGAGGCCATCGCAGCCACCACCGCGGTCGAATCCACTCCACCACTCAGGAAAGCGCCCAGCGGCACATCACTGATCAGGCGAAGCCGCACCGACTCCTCGAGGACCGCGCTGAACCGCTCGAGCCACTCCGTTTCCGACGGGCCGGCGTCTGGACGGTACGACAGATCCCAGTACTCCGACACCCGCGTCCGCCCGGCCTCCCAGACAAGAATGTGGGCGGGTGGCAGCTGGTCGACCTGTTGGTAGATCGTCTGCGGCGCGGTGACCGCCCCGAAAGTCAGGTAGTCATCGACCGCCTCCCGGTTGAGTACGCGCTTCACGGAGGGGTCGCGGAGGATCGCCTTGATCTCCGAGGCAAAGAGCAGCCGGTCGCCGTCCTGCGTGTAGTACAGTGGTTTCTTGCCGACCCGGTCGCGGGCGAGCAACAGACGCCGCGATCGGGCGTCCCACACCGCGAACGCGAACATCCCCCGAAGGCGAGTCGGGAAGGAATCCCCGTACTCTTCCCACGCGTGCACGATCACCTCGGTGTCCGAGGCGGTGGCGAACCGGTGGCCACGCTGCGCGAGCTCTGCTCTCAGCTCTCGAAAGTTGTAGATCTCTCCGTTGAAGACCACCGCCTTGCTACGATCCTCATTGAAGATCGGCTGGTCCCCGGTCGACAGGTCGATGATGCTCAGCCGACGATGGCCGAGCGCGATGCCGTCCCCGAACAAAAACCCATCGGCGTCAGGACCTCGATGGGCCAGCGCTCTCGTCAGGCGCTTGACGAGGCCCCGATCAACCGGGTGCCGAGGGTCGACGTATGCGATTCCGCTGATTCCGCACATGGTCAGTTCACCCCCGCGGCGCCGAGCAGATGGGTGTAGAGGTCGGTATACGCCTGGCCCATCCGCTCGAGGCTGAAATGCTGGACCACGCGGTCTCGAGCGCCCTTGCCGTGCAGCGTTCGCAGGTGCCCGTCATCGAGATAAGCGTCAAGGGCGGCGGCGAGACTGGCCTCGTCCTGGACCGGCACGAGCACCCCACTACGTCCGTCCTCGACCAGCTCCGGATTCCCGCCAACTCGCGTCGCCACGATGGGCAGGCCGGTGGCCATGGCCTCCAGAATGGTGTTCGAGATACCCTCTGCGATCGAGGGCAGGGCGAACACGTCAAGCGCGGCGAGAACGACCGGGATGTCGCTCCGACTGCCCAGCAGGCGTACGCGCTTCTCCAGACCGAGCGTCGATACCAGCGCCCCGAGCTCCCCGCGGCATGGGCCGTCCCCCGCGATCACCAGCATCGCCTGCGGGTGGGTCGAGGCCAGTCGCGCGAACGCGCGAATCAGCGCGGCCTGGTCTTTCACCGGGTCCAGTCGGCCGACCGTGCCGATGACCCGCGCGTCGGCGGGAAGGCCCACCTTCAGCCGGGACTTCAGCTGGTCCTGATAGCTGAAGCGCGTCAGATCGACCCCATTGTGGATTGTGGTTACCTTCGAGCCCGGGATGTGCAGGCGCCGCACGAGCCAGCTTCGGAGGTCGTCGGAGACGGTCACGAAGTGATCGATGATCGGCGCGCAGAGCCGCCGGGCAGCATTCCTCCGTCGGTTCCGGCCCTCCGGATCGGATATCTCCCGACCGTGCTCTCCATGGATGACCACCGGCACCCGAGCCATGAAGGCGGCGCCAACCGCCTCGAACGCGGCCCAGTTTCGAGAGTGCACGATCCCGGGTCGAATGCGCCGCAGCAGCGAGACTAGACGCAGAAGGGTGCGCACGTCGTGGCCCCGACGCTTGTGCAGCGTGTGAACTTCCACGTGCGAATCGAGGCGCTGCCGGAGGGCACCCTCGGTGCTCAGGCAGACGATGACGTGCCGGAATCTGGGACCGATGCGGTTCACCAGGTTGACCACCCCGTTCTCCAGACCACCGATCTCGAGAGAGTTCACGGCATGCACGATCACGGGTGCGGCTGGCGCGCGGAGACGAGAGGGCATCACGGCAGATTCGCGATCAAGAGTGGACGCTGCCGAAGAGCCGCGGTCAGCCCTTCGACACCGTCGGGCCGGTCGGTGGCAGTCCATGATCGGCTTGATCTCGACGTCCAGCAGCGGATCCCCCTGAGGTCAGGCCTCATGCGCGTTAGCTCCTTGGCGGCCGGCGCGCAGGAACTGCTCCAGGACGGGCGACGCGATGCGCGACTCGACATATCGGAACTTCCCCGCCGCGGTCCGGGCGATCTCCTTGCGACACTGGACATCCACCCGAACGTCGGATCCGAACACCGTGGCGAATTGCCCAACCAGGAGCGCCCGCTCAGGGGCACCAAAGGGGCCCGACGGCACGACCTCTACCAGAATACGATCCGGCGCCTCCTGGATAATCCGAAACTCACCGACGTTCGGGGCGTCGCGCAGGATGTAAATGGCGGAGAGCGCATGCAGGATCCGTCCGGATGGGGTAACCAGGAAATCCGTTCGTCGACCCTCCACGCTCCGCAACTTCGGCAGCGTCCGGCCGCAAGGGCACAGCGTCGGATCGAGGCTTCCGATGTCGCCGGTCCGGTAACGGATAATCGGGAAGGCGAGCGAATCGAAGTTGGTGAGGACGATCTCCCCCCGTCCTTCGGCGTCCGGGTCCAAGATCTCCACGTGAACGCTCTCCGCGACGAGATGGAGGCCGCCGTGGGGGCACTCGAGGGCGACGAGCCCGCCGTCCCGACAGCCGTACTCGACCGCGACCGGGCAGCCGAACGCAGCCTCGATGGTCTTCCGCTGGAAGTCGAACAGCGGCTCGGCTGTCGTGAAGACGGCGCGCAGCCCCTCCGGAGGGCTCAGGCACTCGCGCTGGAAGTGGGCCGCGATGAGATGGCACGCGCTGGCGTACCCGTAAATGCTGGTGGGGCGGACTCTCCGCAGAGTCGCGGCGTGGCGCCGGAGCGCCTCTTCGCCCATATCAAAAGCGGACAGAACGCGGGTGTTGAGGCACCGGTCGCGGAAGCGACGGATCCTCTCTACGTGGCTCAGCCTCGCCGGGGTGCCCCACAGGACCACCTCCGGGGCACCGGGCGTTACGCCGAACCACCCGTGGGCCCGCAGACGCGCCGCCTCGCCCATGCCCATTCGTCCCATGTCCACGAGGACGGCGACCGGCGTGCCGGTGGAGCCGCCCGAAGACCGGCGGTGGACGTGAGGCAGAGCCGCGCGAGCCCGAAGATCGTCGAAGCGGGTCTGGAGGGTCCCTCGGGTAAGCACGGGCAGGCGAGCCAGATCAGCAAAGGATTCGACCCGACGCGGGTTCACCGCCTGCTGGTCCATGAGGGCGCGATAGTAGGGTACGTTCGCGTAGGCGAACTCCAGAAGGCGGCGCAGCCGCCGCAAACGATACTCCGCCAGCCTGTCCGGCGACAGCCATTGTGTGGCCTCCAGCTCGCTCAGGAGGCGGAAGGTGGGCTTGCGCTTCAGCCACTCGTGGAGGGGGAACAGAACCCGACCGACCAGTTTCGCGTTCATCGCGACCCCTTCATGGCCAGATTCAGCTCCTCGAGTGCCCGGTCCACGGTATCCTCCCAGTCGAATCCGTGCGCGCGACGGGACAGGGCGGGACGGTTCCACTCGGTATCGAGGGTCTGCCGGAGCGCGGCGCCGAGCCTCGTGTCGTCGCCGTATGGCACCAGGAACCCATCCAGGCCGTCACGTACGATCTCGGACGTCCCCCCCACCCGCGTCGCCACTACTGGGGTCCCGCAGGCGAGGGACTCCAGCAGGACGTTCGGCCACCCTTCCGAGCGCGTGGCCAGCACGGTCGCGTCAGCAGCGCTAAACCAGGCGGGCAGCTCCCCGTGCGGCCTCGGACCCGCGAAGTAGACGTGATCCTTCAACCCGGCCTTCGACGCCGAGGCCTCGAGCCGGCGGCGATAACCGTCCCCGGGCCGAGCGGTACCCACCATCACATACAGCAGCTTGGGGTAACGCTCAAGCAGCGCGGGCAGCGTCTCTACCACTGTCTGCTGTCCCTTGTCTTTGTAAACTCCGGCCACCGTGAGGAGGATCGGACGATCCTCGGGTAGGCCGACCAGGTGACGGGCAGAAATCCGGTCCATTGGCCTGAAGGCGTTAGCATCCACCCCGTTGGGGATCACTTGTACCGACTCGCGCGGTGCTCCGAGACTCACGGCAACCTGCGCGAGAGATTCGCTCACCGCGGCGACTCGATCGGCGTGCTGAAGGACCCAGCGGAGCTGCGGTCGGTGGAGACGGTAGCCGGACAGTCGCACGATGCTCCCCCGCAGGGTGACGACCACCGGGCATCCGAAGGTCCGGCCGAGCAGCGTTGCCGCTACTCCATCGGGAAAAGCGAAGTGAGCGTCGATGACATCGAATGGAAAGCTTCGACGAAGTCGTCGCACGAAGACCAGGAGGGAGAGAAAGTAGAGGAGCGCGTCCAGGCTCTTGGCGTAGCGAGGCACGGAGAGGAAGAGCGGATGGTAGACCGTCAGTCCGTCCTGATGCTCGATCGCAGGCACGCCGTCGCGATCGCGGCGGATCCATCGATTCAGAGGGAACCAGGGGGTGGGAGCCACGACCACGACTTCGCACCGCGTGGCCAGGCGCCGGACCCGCTCATGCACGAAGACCCCGCGGGTCGGTTGCCGTGAGCTCGGAAACGTGGAACTGAGCACCAGAACCCGCATCAGGACGCTCCCTGGTACGCGCTCTGGTACCCCATCGTCGTGCGGTCCCAGGTCCGCTCCTCGTGGACCCACCGCCGGGCGCCCTCGATGAGATGAGATCGTAGCCGTTCGTCGCTGGCTATCCGCACCGCCTGGTCGACCAGTGAGTCGCCGCTCTCCGCCTTGAACAGCAATCCCGTACGACCATCCGCGATGAGTTCGGCATGCCCCCCGACGTCGCTCGCGAGCACGGGAATGCCGGCAGCCATGGCCTCGAGCGGCTTCAGCGGGGTCACCAGCTCGGTAATCCGCATGCGCCGCCGCGGCAGCACGAGGACGGTCAGGAGCGTGTAGAGCTCGCGAACCTGCGCCTGCGGCACCCGGCCGAGCAATACGACGCTCGGACCGGCCCGCCGAGCGGCATCCCGCACCGCCCGCTCGTCCCGTCCGCTCCCGGCCAGCAGGAGCTTGATCCCGGGCACCCGACGCGCGATCTGCGGCATGGCGTCGATCAGGAACGGCAGGCCTTCGTAGTGGCTGAACGAGCCGAGATAGCCTAGGACGGGGCCGGCGCCCAGGCCGAGGCGCTCGCCGAGCGCACTAGCCCGGGGGGTCGCCTCGAACCACTCGGAGCCGACTCCGTTGGGAACGACCGCCACCCGGGTCGCGGGCACTCCGCGACCGATCACCTCGGCCCGGATCCCCTCACAGATCGTGACCACCGCGTCGACCCGCCGCAGCACCGCCGTCTCGAGCTGACGACTGACCCGGTAGCGGAGCGAGGTTTCCGAGTGAGTGCCGTGACTGACCGCGGCGTCCTCCCAGAACGTCCTCACTTCATATACGGTTCGAAGCCCGAGACGTCCGCCCGCCCACAAGGCAGGGAAGCCGTTGAGCAGAGGTGAGTGCGCGTGGATCACCTCGGCCCGCTCGCTCCGGGCGACCTGGGCGATCCGGCCGGCAAGCCGCCGCATGAGCAGCAGCTCACGGACGATAGGCAGACGCCCGCCCGAGCTCCCGGTCCGAAAATGCTTTATCCCGTCGAGGATGTCACATCCGTCCTGCTCGCTGCCATGCTTGGGCGACGTGACCACCGTCGGCTCGAGCCCACGCCGCTGCTGGGCGAGGGCGATGCTTCGCGATCGGTAGCTATAGCCGCTACCCACCGGCAGGGAATGGTCGAGAACATGCAGAATCCGGATAGGCTTCACGGCGATCGGCCCCTAGGCGACCTGCCAGGCAGGAATCGAGCGCGTTCCGACCCAACGACTCATCCAAAGCTCGAAGCAGATCAGGGCCCACAGCCGCGCCGACCAGTCCCGCCGGCCCGCTTCGTGCGCGCTCAGCAGGTGCTCAATCTGAGACAGCCGGAAGATCCCACGCTCCCGGCTCTTCTGGGACAGTAGCACATCGTGCGCCATGTCCCGAAGTTCGCCCCGGAACCATTCGCCAAGGGGCACCCCGAAGCCCATCTTTCGCCGCGTTAGAATGTCCTCGGGTAGCGAGGACGCCATGGCCCGCTTGAGGATGTGCTTGCCATGGCCGTCGCGCAGCTTCAGCGCCGACGGGATCGTCGCAGCGTACTCCATCAGGACGTGATCCAGCAGGGGGACCCTCGACTCCAGTGAAACCGCCATGCTGGCCCGATCTACCTTCGTGAGGATGTCCTCGGGCAGGTACGTATAGATATCGATGAGCTGCATGGCGGACACGTAGTCCGGGGCCTCTAGCTCCGAGGCCAGACGCGAAAACCGGGACGGGCTCGGAGCGGCGACCGCACCACGGAAATCATCGCTCAGCAGGCGACGAAGCGTCTCCGCCCGCTCATACGTCATCAGACGGTGGTAGCGCCCGAAGTCCCCGGCTCCGAGCAGCCCGGCGTAGGCCTGCCCGGGCGCGCCCACCGGCAGCGCGCCGGCGGCCAGCCGTAGTAACGGCTGAGCGAGCCGAAGCACGCCGCGATCAAGCCGCTCGTGAAGCTCCTGGGCGCGCGCGTAGCGGCGGTAGCCCGCGAAGTTCTCATCCCCACCGTCCCCCGAGAGCGCAACCGTCACGTGCTCGCGAGTGATCTTCGAGACGTAGTACGTCGGGATCGCAGAGGAGTCGGCGAATGGCTCGTCGAAGTGCCAGGCCAGCTTCGGCAGCACGTCCAGCGCGCTCGGCGTCACGACCAGCTCGTAGTGATCCGTGCCGTACCGCGCGGCTACCTGGCGCGCGTAGGCGAGCTCGTCGAAGTCGCTCTCCGCGAAGCCAATCGAGAAGGTACGGATGGGCACGCTCGAGGCCCGTGCCATCAGGGCCACCACGGTGCTCGAGTCGAGCCCGCCGCTCAGGAATGCTCCGATCGGCACGTCGCTGATCATGTGGCTCCGGACCGCCTGGGCCAACTGGGTCTGCAGCCCCTCGATCCACTCGTTCTCGGACACCCGCGGCTGCGGCGAGAAACGCAGGGTCCAGTAGCGAGACACTCGGGGTGCCCCCCCGTCCAGGGACAGGGTGAGGGTCGACGCGGGCGGCAGCTTCCCCACAGCCCGGAAGATCGTCCGGGGTGCCGCGACGTAGTGATAGGCGAGGTACTCGCCGAGGGCCTCCAGGTCGAGTTCCCGGGACACGTCGTCCGCCTGCAGGATGCCCTTCAGCTCCGAGGCGAACAGCAGCCGGCGACCGTCCCAGTGGTAGACCAAGGGCTTGATGCCGACGCGATCTCGGGCCAGGAAGACCTGTCGCGAGCGCTCGTCCAGCACCGCGAAGGCGAACATACCCCGGAGACGCGTGACGCACTCCGCCCCGTAGGCCTCGTAGGCCCGGAGGATCACCTCAGTGTCGGACTGGGTCCGGAACCGGGTCCCGCGCGCCTCGAGCTCGGCCCGGAGCTCGCGATAATTGAAGATCTCGCCGTTGAAAACGATCCACATCGTCTGATCGTCGTTGGGCATCGGCTGGTCGCCCGTGACCAGGTCGATGATGGCGAGACGGCGGTGCCCGAAGCCAACGCCGCCCCGACACACGAACCCGTCCCCGTCCGGCCCCCGATGGGCCTGGACGGCGGTCATGGCGGTCAGCAGGTTGCGGTCCACCCCGCGGTTGCCTCTCTCGACGATTCCCGCGATCCCGCACATGTCAGCGTCGCTCCGCCCCCTCTGCGAGTCGCGCGGTCACCGGAGGTGCTCCCACTGGTGCGGGTAGTGGACGTGTCCGCTTGACTCTCGCGACGTGGCCCGGTGCCCATCGATGAGAATGCGGGCGGCGCGGCGACGGATGTCGTGGTACCGCTTCGTGACCGGATCCATCGCGTGCACGCTCAACGTGTAGGCGCCCTTCGTGAATAGGATGGGGTCGAGTCTAAGCCGCAGCACCCCTTGCTCCACCGCGCCGTTCACCTTCACCGAGTCCGGATCGGTCGCCACGCCTCCGAGGGGGTACCCGTGCAGATCCTGAATCGATACAACGAAGACTACCCCGGGCATCGCTCGACGAGTTGCGTACGACACGTCGACTAGGACGGTCTCGCCACAATCGAACCGACCTTGAATCGCCTCCTCCCGGTTGCGCACGACGACCTCCCCGATCGTCAGCTCACGATCCGGATCTAGCCTGGCCTCGGGCGACTGCGCCTCTCCTCCCACGCCATCGCTGGTCACATGCTCCAGGTACGCGTCGACCACCTCGTTCGGTTCCCCGATCATCCGAACCGACCCGCCGTCCAGCCAGACGGCTCGCTTCGCATGCTCGGTGATATTCGTCAAATTGTGCGACACCAGGATGATTGTCTTGTCGTCTTCCTTGAGCTCGGCCAGCTTGTTCAGGCACTTCGCCTGGAACGACGCGTCTCCCACGGCCAGGATCTCGTCGATCAACAAGATATCCGGATCCACGTGAGCCGCCACCGAGAACCCCAGACGCATCTGCTGACCCGAGGAGTAGTGCTTGATCGGGGTATCGATGAAGCGCTCGATCTCCGCAAACGAGATAATCCGGTCGAACTTCTCCTGTACCTCGCGTCTCGACATTCCCATGATCGAGCCGTTCAGGAATACGTTCTCGCGGCCGCTCAGCTCTGGGTGGAACCCGGCCCCGATCTCAATCAGGGCTCCGAGCCGACCCCGAGCCACGAACGTACCTCTCGTAGGCACGGTCACGCGCGACAGAATCTTGAGCAACGTGCTCTTGCCCGCTCCGTTACGCCCCACCAACCCGAGCACTTCCCCCTTCTCGAGAGAAAACGTCACGTCCTTCAAGGCCCAGAAGTCGTCCTGCGTGGGCGCGCCCCGCCGGACCAGCCGCATGGCCAGGCGCCCCACCTCGTCGCGGATGGACTTGACGTGCCATCCCCGCCGAAGGAGATACCGCTTCGAAACGTTGCTGAGTTCAATCACCGGGTGAGCCATACGGGAGGGCCTCTCTTCAGATCACGTCCGCGAACGTCAGCTCGGCTCGTTTGAAGACCGCCAGAGCCAGCATCGCGAGGACGACGGTGATGACAACGCTGACACCGAGCGCCGGCAGGTCGGGACCCTGTCCAAGCAAAAATGCGCGCCGGTACCCGTCGATGATCGGCGCCATCGGATTCAGCATGTAGAATGGCTTCAGCCACTCAGGGATAACGCGGATGGGATAGGCGACCGGCGTCGCGAACATCCAGAGTTGCGTTAAGAGCGGCAGCGCATGGCCGATGTCACGGAAGTTCACGTGCGCAGCAGACGTCAGCCCGGTTACACCGAGGGTCAAGAGCATCTGCAGTGCCAGCAGCGGAAAGACCCAGAGCACGGCGATGGTCAGCGCCACTTTGTAGTAGACGAGCATCGCCGCGAAGAGAAGTAGTGCGATTCCGAGATCGAAGGTCGCCGCCAGGAGGACCGACACCAGAAGCGTTTCCCGCGGAAAGTAGATCTTCCGGATCAGCGGGCTGTTGGCCACCATAGCCAGAGTGCCCGCGGTGAGCGAGTTGGCGAAGAATGTCCAAAAGATCAGGCCGCTGTACGCGAAGATCGGGTATGGCAGGCCGTCGCTCGGGACCTTTGCGAACACCGAAAACACCAGGGTGAAGACCACCATGATGGACACGGG
>Ga0070698_100009338_pt1 | contig 10515 bp, 8 predicted proteins | sample KBSK1502metaG_FD_65477 | JGI IMG/M metagenome (GOLD analysis project Ga0070698, IMG submission 65477) | Corn, switchgrass and miscanthus rhizosphere microbial communities from Kellogg Biological Station, Michigan, USA - KBS K1-50-2 metaG | ecosystem: Host-associated > Plants > Roots >... | reverse complement strand
AGTCACAGGTTGCGGCTTAATGTGTTCGATTAATAGTAATGGGTCCGCCGCTCACCTAATGTCGTCATTCTTTCTCTACGAACCAATCTGGGTGCATTGTGTTTGTCATCCTTGGAACGCTGAAGGCCGGTTGACGCTGCAGTCTGACGCCGTCCGATGTGAGGGCTTAGGATTAGGCGTGCAGCATTACCGCCAAGAATTAGTGTTTCGCATTCTATTGGTAGTCGGAGCATGCGGATCTTGTAAAGCTCGACACCAGGATGTAGCCATGGACCGTCGGATCCGAATAGCACTTTGTGCGGGCCGGCTCGTTTGACGGCTTGTACGATATAGTCGAATCGCCGTACGCCGGATGTATCCGCATAAACATTTTTGTAACGAACTAATTGCTCGATGACGCGCTCGTGCGCCCGCCAATCGTCGGCGAAGCTGCCCAAGTGAGCTATAATGAAATTTACGCCCGGGTATTGTGGAGCAAACATGTCGATGACATGTGCTTTTCCGGCCACGTCAACGAGTAGCGGCACATTAAATTCGCGCGCTGCCTCACAAACTTCTCGCGTGGGCATTCCCTCGAGGCCATGCACCTTGATCCCACGGTATCCGTGCTGTAGCACGGCCTCTCGGACCATCTCCTGAATCTGCCCGGCGTCGCGACTGGTATGAACCATGGCAAAGCCGATAAGTCGGCCTGGAAGGCTCGCGACAAGTCTGGCTACGTCGCGATTTCCCGTGGAGTAATCTGATTGAAAAACTGGGAAAACCACGGTGCGCTTGATACCAGCCTTGCGGGCGCGGCGCAGATAGGCTCCGAGCGGCGCATCGGTATTCCAAGGCGCCGTCATGATGTCGCCTTTGCCGCCGTGACAATGGCAATCGATGATCATCGCTAATTGATCTGCATAGATTCAACTGTTTGGGTGTAAGGCGCATGGAAGCGTGAGCGGCCCTTCGCTTTACGAGAGATTTCCCACAAGAACCAAATGCTTGTCTCGATTCCCTTGTAAAAATTTGGAAGATGAAATTTCTCGTTCGGCGCGTGGATACGGTCATCGGGCAAGGCGAAACCCATCAACACCGTCGGAATCGCTAACACTCGTTGGAACGTGCTAACAACCGGAATGCTGCCGCCTGATCGCAAAAAGACCGGATTTGTGCCAAAGGCCTTGCGATATGCAGCTGCAGCAGCAAATAGCGCGGGATGGCGCCGGCCGATCACCGCCGGTTTCGCCAATTGATTTGTGCGCACGATTGATTTTACTGTGGGAGGAGTGATCCGCGCGATGTGCCGGTGAAAAAGTATTTCTATCTCACGGGGATCCTGGTCGGGTACCAATCTGAAACTGAGTTTCGCCAGTGCGTGCGAAGGGATGATCGCTTTCCCACCGACGCCTTCGTAGCCGCCGCTGATGCCATTAATCGTGAGCGAGGGCCGTACCGTGACGCGTTCATAGAGCGAGTAGCCACGTTCGCCCCATCCAGCTTCGGTCTCGGCGTCCCGAAGAATCTGTCTGTCTGGCGGACCAGTGCGCTGCATATAGTCGCGCTCGGTTTTGCTCCAGCGGCGCACGCGGTCATAAAATCCCGGGATGGCCACACGCCCATTTCTATCATGTAATTGCGAGATCATCTCGCAGAGCGCCTGCAATGGGTCATGCACCGCGCCGCCGAAATTGCCTGAATGAAGATCGTGGTGCGGGCCGCGCACTTCGATTTCCAATCCCAGTTGCCCGCGTACTGAGTAGGTCAGTGAAGGACGATTCGGTCCAAGCATGCGCGTGTCTGACATAACGGCAAAATTGGCGCGCAGCGCCCGGCGGTTTTGCTCAATGAAGTCAGTTAGATGCGGGCTACCGATTTCTTCTTCACCCTCAAACAGACACTTCACATTTACTGGCAAGCGTCCCGTCACATGGAGAAAGCTTTCGATAGCTTTGACATGTGTGAACAGCTGGCCTTTGTCATCACACGCCCCTCGCCCGTAGAGATTGTTGCCGCGCACGGTTGGTTCGAAGGGCGGCGAGGCCCATTCTGAAAGCGGGTCGGGTGGCTGTACGTCGTAATGGCCATAAATGAGTACAGTTGGGAGACCTCGCGCATGTAGCCATTCTGCATAAACAACTGGATGGCGCTGAGTAGGCACGACCTTGACCTTCTCCAATCCAACTTTTTTGAGATGATTCTCAAGCCACGCCGAGCATCGCCTAACATCGCCTGCACGTTTGGGCTGCGCGCTGACGGAGGGAAACCGCACGAACTCCATTAGATCCGCGAGGAATCGCGAGCGATGCGATCGTGCATAGACGAGGGCTCCCGTTGGTATCATAAGTAAGTTGTTCTTGCCGCAGCAATTGTCATCCGGCGGGACTGTGGGCGGTGCCGCTGAAAGATCAATTTGAATCGCGTTGTTAAATGTGGGTATGCAGATCGGGGAGCTTCGTCGCCTGTCAGCGAGACGATCCGAACGCTAAAATTTCGCCGGATATCCGGCTCCTGGCGAACGAACGAGCGGAGTGCTCCCGCAAAGCCAGGGCTTTCCGTGAATACGATCCATCGCCCGTGTGGTGCCAAACGCTTCATCCGCGCCATGGCGTAGCCTCGCATCGCGCGAGCACTGAGCCACACTGGGCAAGGATTCTCCCCACACATGCCCTCAACTCGTGCAACCGTGTAGGGATAGTTCTCGCAAATCAGATCGAAAGAGCCGAGCGTTAGGGGAAGGCATTCGGTTTTGGTACGGACAAATGTTCCTCCGTCTTTGGCGAAATTACGTGCAGCAAAGCTTGCATGGGGGTTGACTACCACAACTTTGTGGCCTTGACGTACGAGCCGCACCGCATCTGCGAACTCATCTGGCGTTTCCGCACCCACGAGGAGTACATTCCGGACGAGGCTTTTAGGCAAAAAGCAAGAACAGCATTGCCGTCGCTCGTGCTGGTCGAGCGCCTTTGGACGGCCGCCCGTTTTCGGCCCTTGAAGTTGTTCTGGCGCCAGTCCAAGTGTTTGCATTGTTCATACCTTCCCGAGTAAACACGAGCGTCCGACAGCATTCCAGGGAAGCCCGGGCCACATGGAGACCACTTGATACCGCTTCTGCGGCCAACTCCCTGATGCGAACCCCTGCGTATGAAATCCATCGGAGCTGACCTCCAGCCCGTCGACGCTGGGGTCGGTGGTTGCCGTCGATAATCGGTTGTTCTTCGAATCGTAAAACAGGACGCCGAACCAGTGGCTGTCCTTATCTGGCTTTTTCGGTCCGTTCGCACTGGCCTGCGCAGAGTCCCAGAACACGAACCTGTCACCCTCGTACCCGATGACGAGCAGCCAATGCTCCCAGCAATCCCTCCAGCGGTTCGCCGGAGCAGCGGAACAAGTCCGATCTGGCTTGTCGTCACAGATCCCACTCAGGACACCCAACGGAATAGCGCAACCTCGATCCAAAAGGCACTTGAGGTTTTCCACCATTTGCGCGAGCGGCCGAGATTTGTATTTGAGAACAAGGTAGTGACCGGGAGGAAGTGTCCCAAGCCTGCAATGGGCACAAGCCTGGTTCATCGGGTGCGGACAAGGCGTACTCACGTCACAACAACGGATTGGTGTAACGATGGGCGGCCGATACTCTTTCCCGTCGAGGATTTCGATGCCCCTTGTCACCGAGAGGCAGCGTCCTCGCGTCAAGGTCAACGGCGGGGCGCACGGAACGTCACGGTCCGAGGCATTGGCAGTCCTACAGAGCTGCATCGCCTTCGAGGCAACCGCTTGCACGCATATTCTGCGATCGGGGAGGTCGCGAATGTGGCTAACGGGGTCGTCATACCGGAGGCTGTCGTTCGGGGCACGCCGGAGGAAGTCGTCGATGGCTGCCTTTAGTCGGGAAGGAAGAGCGAACGGTGCGAAACCCAACCTCACACCTCTCACATAAACGCCGCGTTGCGCGGAGCCGCTGTATGGGATGAGCGAGATCTCGACTCGACGATTGCGCGACCTGTCGAGCTCCGTGCGTGGGTCCGGCACGACGAGTCGACTCGCTCCAGCGGAGTGGACCTCCCAGGCGACCCGCGCAGAGTAGGGAGGTACGGCACGCCCTGGACCCCGGTCCACGCGGTCGAGCGCTCGCAACAAGGCCAGTAGAACATCGTTGGCGCGGGCGCGGGCGATCTGGTGTTCGAACGCTGGCCTCCGCGGGGTATCCACGTCCGCGTGACCGACTAAGCGGATGGTTCGAATCGGCCGCTGTCCGGACCGGAGACCATGAACGACGAAGCGAGCGATTCTAGCAATCTTCTCTCGCTCTGGAGCGGGCAGCGATGCGGTGGATCGGCTATACCTGGGGAAACGGCTGATCACCACCTCGAATGCTAACGAAGCACCCTCAAGTCCTAATCCGCGCACCGCTGGATCTGCGAATTCATGCAGCACCCCGTCGTAAATGTCATTCACCGTCCGGACATCCAGTTCGTACATGCCTACCTCCTCAATATGCTGTCTGATCGTCGCTCGTCACCGTAGCCGTCTCGTCTGTTTGCGAGGGCTCGCTGCAAATCCACTACTGCTGGTAGTTATCCTCGCGCTCCGGAACGCCTGCGCATGATTCTCCTTTGATATTGGACTTGCGCGGATGCTTCGGTCAGAAAGTGTCTGATGACCGGGTGCTGGCCTGCTGCGAGCAATGCTCAAGACAGGCAGCTATGGTCAGGGGCAACTCGATAGTGAGAAAACGAACTTTCCTGACGATAGGCATTTATATTGGTACGTACATACACGCCCAACCAAATTGGGTTCTCTGTCTGCCATCGAGACCAGAACTCGCAGATGATTGGCGCTGACTTCTACCTGAAGAACCATTTCGTTTGAGAAGCCGATGTCACAAACGAAAGGCATCTTGCCAGGCGTGAAGCAGTTCACGGACCTAGGCACCGGCTCCCGACGTTCTAACCTCGTCCGCATGAAGTGCACAGCCGCAGCTTCGGCAAGATCGACCTGTTCTCTTTGCGCGGCGGAGCAGTTGGAGTGGGAAAGAACCACTTCAACCCGGCGATTGCACGCTCGCTCCGCCTCCGTACGCGGATTTGGCACTGCTAACGCGGTAGCGCCCACACCGACTGGAAACCACTTTATCCGTGAGGAGGCTAAACCTACCGAGTGCTGCAGCGCTCGCATAACTGTCACAGCGCGGTCCCCACTAATTCTCAGCATGAAGCCAGGCTCTCTACGCTCTCTCGCTAAGTCTGCATCAGCATGGCCTATTAAATTTACCTGAGTGACAGGCGTAGGGCCTGAAAAACTCGCAACGATTTGCCCAGCGATGGCTGCGAGCTTGTTCTGCTGACTCGTTGGAAGAAGCGTAACAGCGTTACTGTATCTTTTGAAAAACCTTACCGTATCGGATCTCTCAGCCGGGCACGAAGGTACCACCATCTGTTGCGCGGCCGCCTCAAGTGCTTGTTCAAAGTCGGTTGCCGTCATGATTGGTTCGAGCGTTAGACTCGTTAGATTTCGACGTGGATCATGCTCTAGGAACTCGCCGCACTGGCCTCATACCGTTAACCCGGGATCGTGTCGTCATATTGGTCGTCTGCGAGAGTCCTTCATAACCGAGGACACGGTTAGCTTCCATGCGTTTTGCCAATCCAAGTGACTGAGCGCTGGTAAGCCATTCTTCGGAGAATTCGGCAATCTCGAGTAACAACGCCTCAAATGGTCCGCGTTGCATCTTCATGATGTGCGGCTGCGCCAGCCACCGCAAAACTTCGCGTCCGGCAACTGCCATTCGCTGCCGCGGCGATGTCACCAGCCGCTCGTTGAAATAGCGCACCAACACTTCTTCAACAACATCCCACGCAGTATCGACGCCGAAGAGGTTTTTCACGTCGTCGGCACTCAAAATCCTAAAGGCCTCGTCCAGTAACTGCATAACCTCCACCCGGAGGACATTTAGATGGCCAAAAGAGGTAAATTTGAGATTGTTACGGAGATCTAACCCGGCCCGGCGCACGATGGCGATACTGCCAAAGCTCGGATCGTACGCGCGTTCACGCACGACCTCGCTTATCCTTTTGTCGCGCCAATACAAGGCCACTTGGTTGACGAAGTGACTCATCATGTGGTGGAAATCCACATTCGGCGTGGTTCCAGAGGGCGCAGGTGTGCTCCCATAACCAAAAGCGCGCCGATAGGCGGCCAGGCGATCTCGCAGCGTGTAACGCAATACGTCGCGCCGATCGAATTGATATAATTTAAAAGCCCCTTTCCCTCCCGACAAGCGAACAGCTCCGGCGTGGAAGAGTTCCTTCAATTTACGAATGACTCGGAACACGCCGATCTTTTCGTGCTGATAGATGTAATAGAGGTCGCCGATCGCCACGATGCGTTCGGATTGTACCTGTTCGTCATACGGCTCGACCCCTTGCGGAATGCGGGTATCGCCGAAGTTGGCGGCGGCGTCCGGGCCGACACCGGCCAACTGGCCTAACCCTTGATCAGGCGGCGGCTGTGTTTTCTCGTCGGCGGCGACGACTGCGCTAAGCATGTCGTCGATTTTTCCGATGAGAGCATCGGCCAGTTGCGGATTGGCGACTAAGTCCGCGGCGTGCTGATCGGTGACCGTCTCCTGCAACGCAGCGATGCGGTCCAATAATGCCTGATATTCGCTTTCTTTGGCCATAACCTATCTCCTGGTAGGGCGTGGGCGTTTCTTTGGAGGCTCGTTCGGCACAGTGGCCGCTGTCGGAGCAGCTGGTGCAGTCGATTTTGGCTCAGGAACTAGTTCAGTTCCCACATTCGGCTTAGCCTTGAGCTCTGATTCATCGATCGGAGAACTCGGGGACGCCGGGGGAGGTAGAATCTCCAGATATTCCTTGCTCCAGTGTTGGAGACCACCTGGATTAACTACGACGACATGATATAGACCCGGAACCGCTCGAATCTGCTTAAGAGAAAAACTACTCCGGATCGTCCGCGCTGTAAGAATTTCAGCCTTACCATCCTTAAGAGCAGGTAAGTCTTTAGCTCGCAGCCAAATCTCTGCGTTAGGTTGAATATGTCGACCCCGAATTATTAGTTTCAGGTCTTCTGAAAGGCTTATGAAAGGTGGCACAAACGACTCTATAACTGGCGAAAGAGGAGCGTGCTCGATAAGACGAGGTTCAGTTTGGATTCCGTTCGGATTTTCAATAAGTACTGTGTGGAGCGGGGTCATCATTTGTGACATGTCAAACTCAGAAACGATGCGTTGATTGCTGATAGATCTGACCTCGCCGACATGTTCGCGAGATGGACTCCCCGACGCGATAATCGCGACGGCATCAACCTCGAAACCGCTGCCCTCGATCATTAAGCGAAGCACTTCGGAATCTTCGTTTACCGCCGCGTGAACTCGATTTATTACGGGCTTGGGAATTGGTTCAACTGTGACCGCTCCGGCCCCCTCCTCAGCCGGCGGTGGGGACGGCTTAGCAGCGAGCACTCCGGCCCCCTCCTCAGCCGGCGGTGGGGACGGCTTCCCTGCATCGTCTTTGGGCAGCGCTCCATCGGTGTACTCAGAGCAAATTTCCAGTAGATCATCGCTCCAAGCAGATTGGTTATCCGAATTGGTAACGATAACGTAATATTCTCCTGGTGGAGTAACCTTGGATCCGTCAAATGTGGCTATTACAATATTGCTGCCGACTACCTTGGCAGATTTGTCACACTGAATCGACCCTTGTCCACATTGACTTTGGAGTGCAACCGTTATCCCAGGACGGAGGTTATGCCCCTGGACTCTAAGCACTAGCGGCTGATACTGTGCCCCGAACCGGGGCACGAATGACTGGATGACAGGCGCAGGTAGAACGATTTGAAACGGTTTTGGATTGCTCTTCTGCCCGTCAGGATTTGTTACCACGAGATTCCAATCTCCCTCAATGACCAACGATAGATCGAACGTAGCGACGATCTGCGTGTCGCTCAGGAAACTAATTTCACCATTTGGATTTCGGTTAGAGCCTTGAAGCTCCAGGGTCACGGCGGCATTTCGTTGAAATCCAGTTCCGTTAATATCGAGCCGTACCACGTCCTCTTGGTCGCTTGTTAATGGCTCGACTGTAACGATTTTTGGTGGCGGAACAGTAACTGTAAAAGCATCCTTTAAAGCGATTTGGTTGCCTAAGGGATCTCTCAAGATGAGAGCGTAAATGCCTGGCTGGGCATCTGTTAGATCAAACCCAGCTGCTATTAGCGAATCATAGAAGTTGGTTGCACCTGTCGGCAACACTTTTGCATCTGTCGACAACACTTGCTGTTTTGGGTCCGATGGTTCCAGGTACGCCTTGGTCACACGTGCTAAACCGAATCCATATATTTTTAAATGTGCCGGGTTCGCTCCTTGGTTATCATTAGGAGGATCTACTCTGGTAATCGCTTGAGTAGCCACGGGTTTAGGCGGCCGCGGCTGATCTACCGTCTTTATCTGGATCGCCAAATCGGCAGTGGCCTCCAAGCCGTCGCGAATTACGTCGAATGCCCTATGGACGCGCGCAGTGTGGAAGGCGCGAGTCGGGTTACTCGATCCCGATTTGGATTTTTGGCTCGCCTGTTTGACTAAGTCGTACAGTTGCCCTCCTGTGCTTGCGACAAGGCCTACTCCGTCTTTGCCGGAATCTTGTAGCCATTGAGGGCCGTCCACTGTGGCAAATTTCTCCACCCAAGCTAAAAGCTCGGCTACTGTAATGAACGGCTGTCCAGGGAACTTTAATTGAGTCGTTTGACGTTCGGCTGGTCCGAAAAATACGGAATCCATGGCGTCGTAAGCCTCACTCACTGATTCGGCCAACTCCTCAAGTTGCTGCGACAATAAGACAAGCTGCGTACCCAAAAATGGCTCTGCCAAACCTTGCCGACCGAGGAACTTCTTTTGAGCAATCCAGGTGATGTAGAGCGAATTAATGTAATCGACTACAATCAGAAAGTTCGTCAGATTAACTTCCTCGGCGACCGTATTCACCCGCTTCCGTTCCAAACCAAAACGAAACCGCAGCTCGCCAAGATGGCCGCCAACCGTCTCCAAGTCAGAGATGGGTGTTCCCGAGCCGAGTAATAAAGTGAATACCTGTTGCACGAGCTGCACCACGGGGCCGCCTGGCTTTCCTAACTCGGGTACTAGTTGGTCCCTAAGTTCAGTCCGCACCAGAGCGCGAATCGCTTCGCAATCCTCTGGATCAGCGTCCACTCGCAGGGGAGTCAGGCCATCTAGCAAAGGAAGCGCTTGATCCATCGCCGCCTTAGCACGGGTATATATACTTGCCTGTGCGCCGGTGACCTCGCCGAGATCTGCTTGCACCATGTAGTTTTGCGGCTTCAGTTCCCATTCCACGTGGCCTACCACTTCTTTCAAGGCAAAAGACTTGGTCAGAGCCGCTGTGAAACCTTTAGTGTCGTTTGCTCGATACCGCCATCCCAGTACTCGCCTGATGGTGCTCTGGGCAACGCTGTCGATGGAGCCGCTAGGTGTGATCGAAACGCCTTGCGTGCCGGTCGAGGGCTGTTGGCCGTCGACTTGCTGCGTCAGGATTGGGTAGGTGAGCGCGTCTTCGACCTGCTCAGTGATTTCGTTTGTGCTCATGAGTTTTGTCTTCCTTTCGAAGCTTTAATGGCCTGAAGTTGAATCAGCTGGTTGTGTGCGACTGGATGTCTGGCTCATCGCGCCTGTGAATGCCATACTGTCCGTCCCTTCCTGCCAACAGCCTTGGATGGCCTCGTGCACGGCGTCAAGCGGCGCAGCACAGCGTTCAATCGCCTCCTTGACCACACTGCACCAGGACCGCCATTCGCCGCCCCGTTCGCGACCCAGTTGCCGCAGCGAATACATATTATCATATGCCGCCAGATCGTTTCGGTAGTTCTGCGCTACGCGATTCAGCTGCCGATGAGCTAGCAACAGAGAATTGCGAACTGCCTCAGCGCGGTCGAGATGACCCTGGGCCCGCGTGGCGCTGCCGATTGCGTTCAGCGCTTCTTCGACTAAGCCAAGCAAATCGGTGACATAATTTTCAAAGTGATCCACCAGCGCTACCTCATTGTTGAGGGGACAATCCTCCATGATCGTCACACGCAGATCAGACAGAGCGTCTCGCAGTCGTTTCAACTCGACTTCCAAGCGCTTAAATGCTGATTCCAATCCCATACGCTCATCTCCGTGCTAATTCGCTGTAGAAATTCTTTTTAATGACTTCCGCGCTGGCCAAACGGTTATCCAACGCGAAGCGCGCTGCTCCGATAAGGAATCGCGCCGGTACGATGCCAGGGTCCGTGCCTTGTGCCATCCGACGCGCCGCTTCTTCAATCATTCGCTGCTCCTTTTGTCCAAACTGACACACCAGCGCTAGTGACTTGTCTCCCAAATCCTTGAACGGCCGATAACAGATCGTGTCCACTACCAGCGCCGTCGCTTGGGAAGCAGTGCGCAAGAACTTTGGTGGAAAGTTGCCAGCTTGCGGGTCGGGATAAAGAGTGCGCCAGGCGCGGCCAAATTTCTCC
>Ga0070698_100009337_pt1 | contig 10516 bp, 12 predicted proteins | sample KBSK1502metaG_FD_65477 | JGI IMG/M metagenome (GOLD analysis project Ga0070698, IMG submission 65477) | Corn, switchgrass and miscanthus rhizosphere microbial communities from Kellogg Biological Station, Michigan, USA - KBS K1-50-2 metaG | ecosystem: Host-associated > Plants > Roots >... | reverse complement strand
CCACGTGCGGGTGTCCCCCGACGGCGAGCACGTGGCCTTCATCGACCATCCCATCCCCAACGACGACGGTGGCTCCATCGTCGTGACCGACCGGCGCGGGAACCGGAAGACCCTGGTCGAGGGCCTCTCCAGCGCGCAGGGCCTCGCCTGGTCGCCCGACGGAAGCGAGGTGTGGTTTACCGGCGCCAGCGAGGCCCTCGACTACGGCATCCGGGCCAGCACGCTGTCCGGCCGGCCGCGGCTGCTGATGAACGGCCTCGGCATCCTGGTCCTGCACGACCTCGCGCCCGACGGCCGCGCGCTCGCGTCGCACGAGCACAGGCGGATCGGGCTATTCGGCCGCGCGCCCGGCGACGCGGCCGAGCGCGACCTGTCGTGGCTGGACTGGTCGCTGCCCGGCGACATCTCGAAGGACGGCCAGATGACCGCCTTCAGCGAAGCGGGCCAGGGAGGAGGACCGGGCTATTCGGCGTACGTCCGGCGCATGGACGGCTCCCCCGCCGTGCGCCTCGGCGAGGGAGTCGCGCACACGTTCTCGCCCGACCGGCGGTCGGTGGTTGCGATCATCCATCCGTCGCGGGATGGACAGCTCGCGATCTATCCGGTGGGCGTGGGCCAGCCGCGGCTGCTCCCGCGCGAGGGGCTCACCCCGCAGGTGGCGGACTGGATGCCCGACGGCCAGCGGATCCTGTTCACGGCCAGCGAAGAGGGCAAGCCCGTGCGCCTGTGGCTGGTGGACGTGGCCGGAGCAAAGCCGCGCGCGGTGTCGGCGGAGGGATTCCGCCAGGCCTATCGCGGCATCTCCGCGGACGGCCGGCGGGTGGTCGCCTCCGGGCCCGGCGACAAGCTCTACCTGTACCCGCTCGACGGTGGCGAGGCGACGGCGTTGCCCGGCCTGACCAGCGAGGATGCGCTCGGTGGCTGGGCCGAAGGCGGCCGCTCGATCTACGTCTTCCACTCCACCGATCTGCCGGTGCGCGTCTACCGCTACGACGTGGCCACCGGCCGCCGGGAGCTGTGGAAGGAGATCGTGCCGCCCGATCCGGTCGGTTTCATGCGGATCAATCGGTTCCTCGCCACCCCGGACGGCTCGGCGTACGTGTACAGCTACATGCGCATTCTCTCCGATCTGTTCGAGATCACGGGCCTGCGGTAGGGCCGCGGCCGAGCACCCCTCGCTACTTCAGGTGCTTGCCGACGAGCTTGGTCATCTCGAACATGTCGATCTTCGCCTTGCCGTCGAACACCGCCTTCAGCGTCGCGTCGGCGTTGATCATCCGCTTGTTGGCGGTGTCCTGCAGCCCGTTCTTCTTGATGTAGGCCCACAGCCGCTTCGTCACCTCGGTCCGCGGGATGGGCTTGTCCCCGACCACCTGCGCCAGCGCACCGCTGGGCGTCACCGGTTTCATGAACGCCGCGTTGGCTTTCCGAGCGCCCGTCTCTTTCGCTGCCTTGGCCACCTGACCTCCTTTGACGCTACCAAGATACTCGTTCTGGAACGACAAGGCGCGGGAGGCGCGGCGAGTACGCTAGCGCAGCATCCGGCGGGTCATGTCTTCGACGGGCGCGCCATGAGGACGACGCCGGCCACGACGGTCGTGGCCAGCCACAGCACCACGCGCGGGCGCGTCACGGGCCGGTCAGTTGCAGAACAGGCAGAACGTGGGTGCGCCGGCGGCATTGTTACGGACGATGTGGCGCCCACCGAGGACCGCGATCTGCTTGCCGGTGACGTCGTCGACCACTTCCACGGAGTTGGCCACCTTCCCGCTCCAATCCGGCGGCGGGGGGCTGGGGGAAGCGCCCGGGCTCGGGGTCACGCTGACGAAGATGACGGTGACGACGGGCACGCGCGTCGTTCCCGTGGTGGGCTTCACGAACATGCGGAAGTCCAACGACAAGCCGCTGAACTGGTTGAGCAGGTGGACGTCCAACGTGTGGTCGATGGGCACGCTGATGGGGTCGAAGATGATGAGGTTGCTGGGCAGCGTGAAGGCCCGCGCGGTGCGCGGACTCAACAGGATGGCCGGCGCCAGGACCAGGGCGAGGGGGAAAACGGCTCACGGCTCGTCACGCGCCCGTCACCGCCAAAGCGCCGGATGGCCCGGGAGGCGTGGGTTACGATGGTTCGAGCCCGCATGTCACCCTCCACCGCTCGCATCCCCAGAAGGTCTACGCCCGGGACGGCCTCCGCGCACACGAGAAGGACGAAGCCGGGCACGGCCGGCGAGCGCCGCCGCGTGGTCCGGCCGGTCACGCTGGCCATCGACGTCGGCGGCTCGCACATCAAGGCCGCGCTGCTCGGCGCCACCGGGCACCTGGTGAGCGAGCGGCTGCGCATCGACACGCCCGACCCGCTGAAGCCGAAGAGGCTCCTGGAGACGCTCATCGGCGTCGCGGAGTCGCTCGACGCGCACGACCGCGTCTCGGTGGGGATCAACGGCCTGGTGTGCGCCGGGCGGATCTACGCGATCCCGGTGACCGCGGACCCGGCGTTCCGCGGCTTCGACCTCGCGGGCCTGCTACGCCGCCGTGACCGCCGGCCGGTGCGCATGCTCAACGACGCGCAGATGCACGGGCTGGGCTTCATCCGCGGGCGCGGGGTGGAGGTGGTGATCACGCTCGGCACGGGCCTGGGCTCGGCGCTGTTCATCGACGGCCGGCTGGGCCCGCACGTCCAGTTCCTGTCCGCCGCGGGCAACGAGGACCTCAAGGGCGGCGACTACGGCGACCTCGCGCTGGAAGCGCTCGGACGCAAGCGATGGAGCCGCCGCGTCGGTCGCCTCATCGAGCTGCTGCGCCGGCTCACCAACTTCGACCACCTCTACATCGGCGGCGGCAACGCGAGCCAGCTCCGGCTCGACCTCCCGAGCGACGTCACCCGCGGCGACAACTCGGCCGCGCTGATGGGCGCGGTGAGGATGTGGGAGTGGGACGTGGAATGAGCATGCGCTTCCTCGCCCTGGCCGCGGACTACGACGGCACCCTCGCCCATCACGGGCGCGTCGACGACGCGACCGTCGCGGCCCTGCAGCGCGTCCGCGACTCCGGGCGGCGGCTGCTGCTGGTCACCGGCCGCGAGCTGCCGAGCCTCTTCCGGACCTTCGCGCACGCGGCGCTGTTCGACCTGGTGGTGGCCGAGAACGGGGGCCTCGTCTACGAGCCCGCCACCGGACGCGAGCGCGCGCTGGGCGAGCCGCCGCCGGTGAGCCTGGTGAGCGCATTGCGCGCGGAGGGGGTCGCTCCCCTCTCCGTCGGGCGCGTGGTGGTCGCCACCGTCGAGCCGCACCACGTCGTCGCGCTGGAGACCATCCACCGGCTCGGGCTCGGGCACAAAGTCGTGTTCAACAAGGGGGCGGTCATGCTCCTGCCTGCCGGCGTGGACAAGGCCTCGGGCCTGGCCGTGGCGCTGGGCGAGCTGGGCGTGCTCCCCGAGCGCGCGGTGGGCATCGGCGACGCGGAGAACGACCATGCCCTGCTCCGTCTCTGCGGCTTCGGCGCCGCCGTGGCCAACGCGCTCCCCGCCCTGAAGGAGCGGGCCCACTACGTCACGCGCGGCGAGCGCGGCGCGGGCGTGGTGGAGCTGATCGAACTGCTGATCGCGGACGACCTTGGCGGCCTGCGCCAGGAGCCTTCCGCCGCCCCCGCGGCCCCGCCCATGCACGGGGACGTGGACGTGGTGCCGGACGCATGACGTCCAGGCGCTCCGGATCAGGCTTCGCGCGTCGCTGCCGTCTGGGCGAACTCCTCGACGACGTCGATCCACGTCGCCAACTCCCCCGCCGTGGGCGCCAGCTCATACGGATGGTGGTGGCACGCGCGGCTGAGCGCGCCCCAGGCTTCGTGGAGCTGGGCGGGGAGCTTGCCTTCCGTCGTCATCATCCGCAGGCAGACGAGCTGGGCCTGGGTCGGCAGCGAATCGAGCGGCAGTTGGCGGTCCGTCCAGTACGCGTCGACGGACTCCTCGAGCGCCTGGCGGATGAGCAGCGCGGCCGCGCGCGGCCAGAGGCCCGCGGTCGACGGGTCGGCGCGGGTCAAGAGGTCGCGCGCCAACTGGAGGACCTCGCGCGTGTCCGTCATGGGCGCGCCCGCATCCACAGGGCCAGGTTCTCCGCGGAGCGCGCGAGGTCGACGGTCGGCACCGCGCCGTCGATGCCGTGGGCTCCGCGGTTCAGGGTCTGGAACGTGTTCGGGAAGTTCGGCTCGGCCTTGCGCAGCGCGGCCAGCACGTCGCCGCCGCGATCGGGATCGTCGAACAGCGTGAGCGCGACCAGCTTGGTCAGGCCGTGGCTGGCGTCGGTGAGGAGCTTCTCGACGGCGGCGTAGTTCTCGCCCTTGCCCAGGCGTCGACGGCGGACGGCTTCCATGCACGCCGCTTCGACCGCGAAACGGCACAGGCCCGGGATCACGCGGCGCGCGGCCTGGTCGGGCAGGCCGGCCGTCTTGGCGACCGTGAACGCGTCGGCCAGGTACTTCGAGACGGGATCGAGCGCCTTCCGCACCTCGACCGCCGAGTTCTCGCGGCGCGCGACCTCGATGATCGTGGCGGGCACGGCGAGGCGGCGCACCGTCTCGGACAGCCGGTCGTCATGGGTGAAGACCACGACCTGCCGCGTGGCCGCCGCCGATTGCAGGACGCGCGCGAGGCCGTCCACGCGCGCGGGGTCCATGGACTGGACGGGATCGTCGATCACGATGAAGCGGAACGGGCTCTCCTCCAGCGTGGCGCGCGGGATGAAGAGGCTCAGGGCGAGGGCGTTGAGCTCGCCCTGGGACATGACGCCCAGGGCCGCGCTGGCCACGCCGTCCACGGTGACGTCCAGGTCGACGCGGCGCTGGCTGGCCGTGCCCGTGAGGTGGATCTGCGCGACCTTGACGTTGCTGCCGCGGAGCAGCTCGTCGCAGATGGCCTGGGCGCGGTCGGCGATGGGCCCGAAGCGCTCGTCGCGCAGCTCCCCCGCCGTGTCCTTCAGCCATTTCTCGGCCGACTTGATGGCGGGGATGGCGGCGGCGCCGCGCACGGCCTCACGCGCGACCGACACCCACTGGGCGAGCTGCACGGCCAGCGGCCGCCAGCGGTCCTCGCGGCGGGCGAGCTCGGCCGTGGCCGCCTCGCGCAGCGCGTCGACGGCGCGACGCAGCGCCACGGAGGCCATCTCGATCTTGCGCGCGAGGCCGGCCAGCTCCGAGCCGGCGGCGCCGGAGAGGACCGACTGCCAATCACGGACCGCTTGCGCTGCGGCAGCGGTTTCTCGATCCAGACCGACGGTGGCACCGCGTTCCACAATCGCCAACGAGGGCAAGACAAGGGCCATGACCGCCTTGCGCGCGGCGTCGGCTTCGTTGCCCGCGGAGGTGGCGGCGGAGGCGGCCTCGCGGAAGGCGGAGGCCTCCCTCTTCTTCTTCTCGTGCCACTGCGGGCTGAGCGCGCCGTCGCGGTCGCAGACGGGGCAGGCGCCGTCGCCGTGCGCGTCGTGGAAGGCCAGGGCGCGGTCGAGCAGCTCCGCGAGCTGCCGCGCGCGGCTGGCGATGGTCCCGGCCAGGGCGCGCTGGGCCTCGTCCGCCTTCTTCAGGCGGTCGGAGGCGCGGTCGATGTCCTCCTTGCTGGGCGCGGCCAGCGCGGCCAGGCGCTGCAGCGTGCCCAGCGCCGTCTCGTCCTGGCCCGCGCCGGCGGTGGAGCCCGCCAGCACGCGCTCGATCTGGTCGAGGTCCCATTCCTTCTTGTCCAGCGCGGCCACGACCTCGCGCGCGCGGTCGTCCTCGGCAAAAGACGCGCGGAGCGCGGCCACGATCTGCGTCTGCATGGCGGCCGCGTCCTTGTGGGCGCGCTCGCGCGCCAGGCGCGCATCCGCGAGCCGTTTCTGCGCGGTGACCAGCTCGTCGAGGCCGAGGATCGCGGCCAGCCCGTCGTACAGCTTCGACGGGCCCTCGTCGAGCATCGAGCCCAGCTCGTTGTACGACAGACACGGCCGGTAGCTGCGCAGGGGCTCGTCCCAGCCGAGCGCGCCCGCGTCCATCCTCGCCTTGCCGCGGATCTGGGCCGTGCGGCTCCCGCTCTCGAGGGGATCGCCCTCCTTCCACTCGAGGACCAGCGCGCAGGGCTTGGGCTCGCCCTGCAGCGAGAACTCCGCCTGGATGGCGGCGTGCGGATGGTGCAGGTTGCGCCAGCCGTCCTTCCATGCCTTGGCTCGGTTCAGCCAGCGGTACGTCTCGCCCGTGAGAAGCAGCTCGAGGCCTTCAGCGAACGACGACTTCCCCGACCCGTTTCGACCCATGACCAGCGTCAGGCCGGGTCCGGGCGGCAGCTCGAGCGCGACCTGCTTGCCGACGCCGCGGAAGCCTTCGACGGTGATGGACCGCAGGTAGGCGACCTGGGGCGGCGCGGGCGCGGCCTTGGCCTTGACGCGGGCTTTCGAGCCGCTCGGCGTGGGGGCGGCCACCGCGCCGTCCAGCGCGTCCTGGCTCTCGAGCGCGGCCAGGACCAGGATCGGCCAGGTGTCGCCCTTCTTCGTCTCGACCTTGTTCAGCTTGTCGAGGACACGCGCGGCGAGGCCGGGATCGGAGGGCATGAGGCGGCGAGGGTGAACGCGGTCGGGAATATAACGCGACGTGTATGGGCCAGACAAGCGACCGGAGGTGCGGGTGATGGGTCCGTTTCAACGGGAGGCAAGGTCTGCAACCAGAGGCTCGTCGAACAGTGCCATCTCCTCCGGTGTCGGTGCCTGGAACATCTCGAACCATCGCACCACAGCGTCTCGTTCTATGGGTGGATTCTCCATTCCCCGGCGTTGAATCCTGTCGAAGAGGACGTCCGCAGGCGCCGAGAGATAATGCAACTCGACGGCCGCGCCAAGGGCTCGGGCTCCGAGTCGCAAGGCATCCCGCTCGGACCTTCCCCAGGTGCCCCACTCGATGATTACGGTGAGACCGCGCGCGAGGAGCTCCCGACCGAGTTTCCATTGCAGCGCCTCGATCTTCCCGCGCCTTTCTTCATCGTAGACGTCCAGGGAAAGAGCATTCATCCACTCGTCGGGAGAAAAGCGAACCGCGCGGAGCCTGCTTTCCAGCGCCCTGGCCCGCGTGGTCTTGCCCGAACCCGGCAACCCGCACACGATGATCAATCTCGGTCCAATGCCGGATTTTTCCATGGCAGATTATCGCGCCTCCATTCCTGGCGGTTACAAGAGGAGGCGGTGCAGATGCAGGAGGCGCTCGCGAGCCGCGGCATCGCTTCGCGGCAGGGGCGCGATCAGCCGATCGGGATGTGGATCCGGCCGCAGACCTCGGTGGTCAGAGTGGCGTCGCGGCAGGGATCGCCGTCATCCAAGGCCGACGCCCCGGAGAAGGACGGAGCCTCGGGCGTCCTTCGTTCGGGCCGGCCGCGCTCGAAGCCCGGCCCGAAGACCGACGCCAGCGTCATCAACGCGACCACGAACCACATGAGGGCCTCCCTGCCGTTTCCTGTCCTAAGTGTCATCAGGAGGCAGGACGTTTCACGCCGACCTCAGCGAGGAGCGACCCTGAAGTAGTAATCGGCTATGTCCTCGGGACGCCGGCCGGCCGTCGAGCCTCGGCGCGGACGGCATCTGGTACAACTCGATCGAGAACGCCGATTTCTACGGCACGTACGAGATCTACGTCACGTACTACAACGGCACGGCGTCCTTCTGCACCTACGACAGCCGCAACGACATCGTCTCCTGTCCGTGATGGCGGGTCCCTGATCGCTACGGCGATTCCGGCGGCTGGTCCTGGACCTCGCACATGGAGACGAGCGAGAGCAGCTCGAAGGCCTTGGGGGTGAGGTGCACGGCGTCCCCGCCGCGCCGGAGCTCCCTCTTTTCCCGATCGAGCACGCACGCGCCGAAGCGGACCGTCATGGCAGGGCGAGCCGGCTTTGCGGCACGACTATACTCTCCGCGCGGCCCATGGACGACCCCACCATCGCGCTCCTCAGGGACCTCGTCGCCATCGACTCCGTCAACCCGTCGCTCGTCCCCGGCGGCGCGGGCGAGGGCGCCATCGCGGAGCGCATCGCGGCCGAGCTGCGCGCCGCGGGCCTGGACGTCCGGGTTTCCGAGGCCGCGCCGGGACGGCCCAACGTGTTCGGCGTGATCGACACCGCCCGGCGGGGCCCGGCCCTGATGCTGTGCGGGCACAGCGACACCGTGGGCGTGGAAGGGATGGCGGCGCCGCTGGATCCCGTCCTCCGCGACGGCAAGCTCTATGGCCGCGGCGCGCAGGACATGAAGGGCGGCGTGGCCGCCATCCTCGGCGCGGCGCGGCGGCTGGCGGAGTCGCCCGCGGGGCTGGCCGGGCGCGTGATCGTCGCCATCGTGGCCGACGAGGAATACGCGAGCCTCGGCGCGGAGGCCGCGGCGAAGGAGTGGACGGCGGACGCCGCCGTGGTGGCGGAGCCGACCGACCTCTGCATCGGCATCGGACACAAGGGGTTCGAGTGGGTGGAGGTCGAGACCCACGGCGTGGCCGCGCATGGGAGCCGGCCCGACGACGGCGTCGACGCCATCATGATGATGGGCCGGGTGCTGGGCGAGCTGGACGCGCTCGAGCGCCGCTTCATCGCCGGAGAGCGGCACGAGCTGCTCGGCCGGCCGTCGCTGCACGCCTCGCTCATCGGCGGCGGGCGCGAGTGGAGCACGTATCCCGATCGCTGCGCGCTGTCCATCGAGCGGCGCACGGTGGTGGGCGAGGGTCCGCAGCGCTTGCGGCGCGAGGTGGACGCGATCCTGGCGCGGCTGCGCGAGGCCGACCCGCGCTTCCGCGCGTCCGCGCGCGCGGTCTTCGACCGCTCGCCGTACCTGACGCCGGAGGGCCATCCCCTTCCCCGCCTGCTGCGCGAGTCGCTGGGCCGCGAGACCACCGTCGGCGCCATGTCGTTCTGGACCGACGCCGCCATCCTGGGCGCGGCGGGCATGGCCTCGGTGGTGTTCGGACCCGGCGGCGCGGGGCTGCACGGCCTCGAAGAGTACGTGCGCGTCGACGAGGTCCTGGCCTGCCGGGACGCGCTGGTCACGCTGGCGCGGAAGATGTCTTCTCCTCGTCAGTGATTCGTCGTCGGGTGCTCAACGCCGCGGATCCGGCACCACCTCGGCGTACTGGCAGCCCTCGACGCCGTGCGAGGTCGCGCACAGCGCATACGGCCCGGGATCGAGCGCGACCACCGTCTTGTTGAAGTCGTTGTGCGGGTCGTCGTGGACGACCACGCGATCGCCACTCTGCTCGATCCGCCACGAGATGTCGTTGCCTACGACCTGCCGCGGCACGTCCTCGTTGCTGCGCTGCTTGGGCGTGGCGGTGACGAAGCCGCGGCAGCCCATGGGCAGGACGTTCTCGCCGTTGCGCGGGGCCGTGATGCCGTCCTCGCAGGCGATGCCGTAGAAGGCGACGCGCACGTAGGCGATGGCCTCCGAGGGCACCACCGGGAACGACGGCGGGCTGCACGTCGCCACGTACGTGTGGTTGCCGCGCCGGACGTGGCCGGTCGGGAGCAGCACGTCGTAGGTCTCGCTGAACTCGCTGCCCCCCCTGACGGAGACCGCGGCCACCTCGTCGGTCTCGGCGCAGAAGCGCCACTGCCGCAGCTCGTCGACGACGCCGGCCAGGTACTCGCGCGGCCTGAGCACGCGCCATTCCCCGGTGCCCACGTTGACGGAGGTGTCGAAGTACTCGGGATGATGCTCGGCGAGCCGGTCGATGGCCGCGCCGACGTCGCCCTCGAGCTGCTGCGCCCGCCGCGCGCAGGTGGTGTCGAGGGTGCCGTAGCCGTAGCGGCAGCTCGCGGCTGCGGGCGGTGCGGGCGAGGGCGCAGGCGCCGCGGCCGAAGGGACCGGAGTGGGCGCCGCCGATGGCGTGGCCGCCGGTCGGTTCGGGGCGGACGGACCCGAGCACGCCGTGGCCAGCAGCGCGACGAGCCCCATGCGGACCTGCCGCGTCGTCATCGGTGGAACTCGGGCACGGCCCAGCGTACCTCGACTTCGCGACCGACGAACCGGCCGTAGCCCGCCGCCGCCTTCTCGAGCGCGCGGCGCTCGTCCTTGGTGACGCGGGTCCACGGCTCGAGCGTGACGCGTGCGGTCGACGTGGCCAGGCTCCGCTTCCAGGTGCCGCGCACGATTCCGTCGATCAGGGACCACCGGTGCGCCGATGACCCCGGACGGGTCTCGGCCGATGGCCACGGCGTCGCCCGCCGTGGTGCGTTCCTTGTACCCGACCAGGTACTCGTCCCACGGCGGCAGGAGGACGGCCGCCGGGCCCCGGCCTGATGCCGCCGGGCCACGGCCGCCTCCACGTCCGCCTCCGTCGCATCGGCGACGCTAAGGCCCACGCCCCACAGGCCGCCCAGGTAGCCCTGGGCCTGCACGGCGCCCATCCAGCGCACGAGCTCGGAGGGCGTGTCGAAGCGCGAGGTGGCCAGCTGCTGGTTGGACAGCCGCTGCCGCGGGATGGTTGACGGAGTCAACTAGTCTGCTCCTGGTCGCGGCGCAATCCCGGGCCC
>Ga0070698_100009336_pt1 | contig 10518 bp, 7 predicted proteins | sample KBSK1502metaG_FD_65477 | JGI IMG/M metagenome (GOLD analysis project Ga0070698, IMG submission 65477) | Corn, switchgrass and miscanthus rhizosphere microbial communities from Kellogg Biological Station, Michigan, USA - KBS K1-50-2 metaG | ecosystem: Host-associated > Plants > Roots >... | reverse complement strand
GTGCACACCGAGGTGACATACTTCGCGGTGCGCGCCTGGCGGCGGACGAACTCTATGGTTTCGCGATCGCAGAAAGCGTCGACCACGCCCAGGTTCCCCCCGGGGACGCAGATCAAGTCGAGGGGCGGACAGTTCGCAAAGGTGTGCGTCGGCACGAGGCCGAGCCCGCAATCGCTTGGCACGGACGCCGCCGATTTCGCGACGATGTGAGTCGCCGATTGAGGAAGGCGCGAGAGCACCTGCAGAGGCCCGGTAAAATCGAGCAGTGTCAAATCGGGGAAGATGACAAAGCCGATATTGAAGAGCGGCATTTCTGTCCTCTTTTCGTCTTGAAGCGTGAGCGAAATCCGGTCGGTGACACGGCTCGTTGGCGGCGGCAAACATCTCGAGGGGGCCAGTCACGTCCAGCAACCGGGAATTCGGAAACGCGAGCATCAGGATGTTGTGCGGCGCGACCATCGAGCAACTCCTGCCATCCGGCGCCACATTGGCAGAAAGGTCAATTTCAGGTCAATTCAGGTCAGCGCACGACGACCTCACCTTCGCTGTCATCCGTATTCCGCGTCCGCTGTCGAGGGCATTGCGGGAGCAAGTCCACTCGTCAGCCATGATGGACGCCGCGGCTGTGCAAGGGAAGGCTGGGACCGCGCCTGCGTTGGGAAGCCTATCACAAGACGTCCGCTCAGCGGCGGATGCCCTCGAGTTCCCTTTTCGCCCAATCGATCGCCTGCTTCGCCGTCTGGCCGGTCACGATGCGCGCCACCATCCCCGGGATCATGTACTGGCTCCAGATCTGCACGCCGATGTCCGGCGGCCCGCTCGAGCCGACGATGTAGTACTCGGCATCATGGTGGGGGCGCACAGGATAGTTGTAGAGCGTGCCCTTCGGCGGCTCGATGTCAGCCCAGACCGGCAGATCCGCCATCGACAGAAAGGGCGGGATGTCATAGCCCGCCGCCGGAACGCTGAGCTTGGTGACGACCTCGCGCTGGCTGACGAACGTCAGCAGGTCTCGTGCCGCCGACTTGTTCTGCGCCCATTGCCAGATGCCCCAGAAATAGGGGCGATGGGGCACAAGCCTGCCCATCTTTCCCCTGGGATTCGGAAAGTGCCAGGTGTCGGCGGCGATGGCAGGCGCATCACGCTTGGCCACGGCCCAGGCACTGGGCGGGTTCCAGATCAGGGCCGCCGAGCCTGCAACGTAGGCCTTGTTGTTGGAGGCGTCATCGTAGGAGATGGTTTCTTTGGGCAGGTAGGGGACGAAGCGCTTGACGTAGTCGAGCACCTCGCGGACCGGATCGGAATCGACAGTGATGTTGCCCTTGCCGTCCACGAGATGCGCGCCGAACGCCCCGAACGTCGCGCCCCAGGTCTGGTTCGCATCCGTGCTGTTGGCGCCGCAGCCCAGCGCGAACAGGGAGCCCGCCTTGTGGCACTGCTCGGCCATCTTCAGCTGCTTTTCGTACGTCCATTCGGCCGCCCCTTGGGTCTTGGCGTCCTTGGCCGGGTACCACTCGGTCACATCCTCGCCTGTCGCATTCTTGATCAGGGAGATGCGTGCGCAGGGCGGCAGGGGAGCCGAGCCCCAGGCGACCGGCACGGCCAGCCATCTCCCCTCCGACGTGCCAAGGTATTCCACGGCCTTGCTGACCGGCCCGTACTGCTTGACCAGCGCCTCCATGACATCGTTCGTGGATGTCAGCTTGTCGCCGTACTGCTGGGCAGCCCATTGGTCGAAGGCCAGGATGTCGTGCCCGCTCCGCGCCTGCGCCTCAGCGGCCTGCGTGAGGATCATCTTGTTGCCGGCGGAGGGAATGAAGTCGATCGTTACGCCAACCTTGTTCTTGGCTGCCCACTCGTCGACCAAGCCCTTCAGCACCGGATTGGCCGCCGGTACCCAGTGATCCCAGATGCCCATCGTCAGCTTGCCGGCGGCGGTTGCTGTCTGGATATGCACCAGCGGCAGGGTCGCGCCGACAGCGCTAGCCGCCACCTTCAGCGCTCGGCGACGGGTGATCCGACGGACACGTGTCATGGGCTGCTCCTCCCCTTTTATGCGCGCTTTTTACCTCTACTTTTTTGAGCTGAACTTCCGATGCCTCTGGTTGGTCAGGCGTGCCGATTTTGAAAAATCAATCCTTGCGTTGAATGGGCACGATGGCGCGGCGATGAGTGCCTTCGCCAACCTTCTTGTCCTCGTCGTGCGCCTCGACCTTGAAGCGAAGTTTGCGACCATCCACCTCGAGTAGTTCGGCCCGTACCGTCACCTTCTTGCCTTTCGGCGTGGCGCCGAAGTGCTTGACGTTCACCTCGAAGCCTACGGTGGTGTGCCCTTCGGGGAGATGCGGCTGTACGGCCTGGATTCCGGCACGCTCCATCAAGCCGATCATCGATGGCGTGGACAGTACGCCGTCGCCCCCCATGTGCCTGACCACCAGCTTGTCATCGACTATCGTGACGATCTCCGCTTTGAGCCCTGGTATCAGGCCATTCGTCGGCATGAGTTTCTCTCCTGTATTGAGCATCTTGCGCTTGTGTGTGCGTGTACAATTCGTCACGAACGGTCGTCGTGTGGCGCCGATGCCAAGCGGTACTCAGCCAGGTTCGAGCAGCGACTACAGCATTTTGACGCCAGGCAATGCTACCTTGAGTGCGCAAGAGGTCAAGGAAGACCTTCCGAAGCCAACCGACGGGCGCATCATGGGCTCCCTGCGGCAGACAACACTTTCCCGCCCGGCCGACCGCGAACTCCTCGAAATCGCCCTGCGCAAGGTGGAGCTGCCAGACTGAGCGCGCAGCGCCGCTACGCGAGCAACCCCAGGCTCCTGAAGCTCGCGTGCCCCTTGCGGCCGATCACCAGATGGTCGTGGATGGCGATGCCGAGCGCCTCTGAAGCGGTTTTGATCTCGCGCGTCATCTCGATGTCGTCGCGCGACGGCTTGGGATCGCCCGACGGATGGTTGTGCAGCAGTCTTTGCGCGCAGGATAATGCATTGAACTGAAAAGGGTGTTTGGCATCTGCGAAGGTAGCTGGGGTATGGGCTTGGGATCGGTAGTGCGTGATCCAACGTGATCTTCATGCTCCGTCATTGTCGGTCAGGATAAGGACACGAACCTAGGCTTGCGCCGAGGCGAGGAAAGGACCAGCACTTTGACGGTACGTCTAACGGTATCTCGATCCCGTTTCTCGAACCGTGGAAATCCAAGCCGGATCAATCCACTGCTCGGCTGGTTGATGATCGAGTGGAAATGATTCGCACCCGTCCCGGCCTAAAGACTTTTATGTGTTTCGGCCGGCCCCAGCTTTCTCGCTCTGGGCCGCCGCCGTTGCCACGTTCCACTGGAGCGTCGCGACATCACCCGTCGCCAGCTCCAGCGTTGCGTAAGCGCCTCGGTGCCGAACGCGAAAGCGCCTTGCGCCATCTGCGTCATTCATGACCAACATCACCATCTTCGAATCAGGCGTCAGACACGTCACGTTGGGAAGCTGATCCACCTTGCTTGAATGAACCCGCAGCGACCCCGGCCGGATAAACCTCGCCGAGTGCGCCATCAGATAATATCCGGCATTTCGCTTGATTGTGGCCCCGATGGCAAAGCCGCCCACGGCGCCGTGATGGCGCTTCATTACGGCCCCAATGGTAACGCCGCCCAGGGCTCCCACGGCGCCGCGGCGCGTGTGCAAGGCGTACCTGGGATCAGAGGCAAGATTCCACTCCAGCGCGGTACGGCTCCAGTTTCTCAGGGTGCCGATGACGACATTCTTCGCATGCCAACGCAGTGCGCCCATGAAATCGTCGTCCGCGGAAACCCATTGTTCGGTGAAGTACACTTTTTGCTCCGGATACTGCGCCCACACTTTCGACATCGCCTCCGGCGATCCGCTGTACAAATGCCATGCAACGCCGCTGATATAGGCACGCGCCTCCGCGTCCCCCAGCACCGTGAGGGGATAGTCGGGGACGTCGCAATTGTGATCCCAGCAGAGTATTTCCGTTTCGGGTGCGCTGCGGCGCAATTCCGGGCCAAGGTATCCCTTGATGAAGTCCGCCTGTTCCGTGGCGGTCATCACCATGCTCGGCTCGTTCCTCGCATTGAGTGGCTCATTCTGGGGTGTCACCGCGCTGACGTGAATGCCATGCCCGCGCATCGTTTCCAGGTATCTCGCGAAGTATTGCGCATACGCCGAATAGCTTTCCGGCTTCAGCCTTCCTCCGACGTAGCTGCCGTTGCTCTTCATCCACGGCGGTGCCGACCACGGCGAAGCGATGATCTTCACAGCCGGATTGATCCGCAATATCTCCTGCAGCACGGGAACGACCTCCCGGTCACCGGCGCAAAGATTGAAGCGCGCGAGGTCAGGGTGCAGCGTTCCGCGAGGCAGCCCCCAGTAGCTGAAATCCCTCCGGCCGAGATCGGAGGCGCCGATACTCAGTCGAAGACAGCTCAGTCCGACCGACGCATCGGTCAGACCGAACAGCTCCTGCAGCAGGTCCGCGCGCTCTGCCGCTGCAAGCCCCGCCAGCAGATACGCACTGCCGCCCGTCAGCGCAAACCCGAAGCCTTCGATTGGCTGAAAGGTCCGGCTATCGTCGATTTCGATCGTGGGCAGTGCATCTCGCGGCAATGATCTGGAAAATGCCACCGGCCGCATGGGTTGCAGCAACGAATTGGCATCACGCGTAACCCAGCCTTCGATCATCCCGCAGTCGCCCCGTTCTCCGGGCCCGTCACGCGCGATCGCCGTGCTGCTGCGCTCGGATCAACTCCGCAAACCAATCGAAGGACGCTTTGGGAACACGCCTCTGGGTCGCGTAATCGACGTAGACGATTCCAAAGCGGTTCGCAAAGCCAGCACCCCACTCGAGATTATCCAGAATCGACCAGAGAAAATAGCCACGCACATCCGCGCCGGAAGCAACAGCTTCCTCCAGCGCCTTGGTATAGGCGGCAAGATAGCCAATGCGCCCGCCATCGTTCACCCCACCCGCTTCATCCAGCGTCTCGTGGGCTCCGTAGCCATTCTCCGTGACGTAAACCGGAAGCTTGTAGCGCCGGTGCGAGGCGATCACTTCGTCGCGGAACGCTTCCGGGTCGATGCGCCAGCCCACGCCGGTCAGGGGGCCATCAGTCGGCGCATCGGCCCAGGCAAAACCAAGCGGGCCCTGATCGGCGCGCGCATAGATCGGGCAATAGTGGTTCAGGCCGAACCAGTCGATCGGCTGGGCGATGCGCGCCATGTCTCCCGGAGCCACGAATTCCTGCAAGCCTTCGGCCAGTTCGGGCGGATACTCGGCGAGGCATTGCGGGTCCGCATAAAGCCGATTCCAGCAGGCGTCCAGGATACCGGCCGCCACCGCGTCCTGCGGCGCGGCGCTGATCGGCAGACAAGCCTGCCGATTGTAGATGGCGCCAAGCTGAGCCCCCGGCGCCAATGCCCTCAGCGTGCGGACCGCTTCGCCATGCGCGAGATTCACATGGTGAGCCGCCTGCAGGAAGCTCCGCCGGTCGGCAATGCCGGGTGCATTCCAGCCCATGCCGTAGCCGAACAGCGTGCACACATTGGGTTCGTTGAAGGTGGCAAAATGGCGGACCCGGTCGCCGTAGCGGCGCGCCATCAGGGCGGCATAGTCGGCGAACCAAAGAGCGATATCGCGATTCTGCCAGCCGCCAAGGTCGTCCAGCGCCTGCGGCAGATCCCAATGATACAGGCACAACCAGGGCTCGATGCCGTTGCGCAGCAGCTCGTCGATCAGACGATCGTAGAAGTCGAGGCCCAGGCTGTTGGCCTGGCCGCGCCCTTGCGGCAACACGCGCGGCCAGGCCACGGAAAACCGGTAGACCTGCGCGCCAAGGCGCTTCATCAGCGCCACGTCTTCCCGATAGCGATGGTAGTGGTCGCACGCCACATCGCCGGTATCGCCATTGGCAATATGGCCCGGCTGTCGGCCGAACAGGTCCCAGATGCTGGGTCCGCGCCCGTCCTCCGCGGCGGCCCCCTCGATCTGATAGGCCGCGGTGGAAACGCCCCACTTGAACGATGCCGGCAGCGCCAGGGCGGAAGGCACGGGGCGCCCCGGCACAACTTCACTATCGGTTCCAGCCGATCCAGTTCCAGCAGATCTCACCGGCCACTCCCCCAATATGCGTCGCAACACGCGTTTTGCCGAAGGCTACGCCGCTCCACCATGCGTGACAATTACTCGGACGCGGTCTCTGCCTCCACATGCAGCACGCGCTGGAAAAATCCGTCAAACATTCCGGCCGAACCAACGGCCACGACCGCCGCCGACGGAAATTCCTTGACCAGCAACGCGGCCATTTCACGCTGGGCCACGGCATCGAGCGCATTCGTTGCCTCCGCCAGGAAAATCCAGTCGGGCCGATGAAGCAGCATGCGCGCAAAACTGAGCCTTTGCCGTTGCGCCACGGAGAACACCGCCTCCCAATTCTCCACCACGCCAAGATGCCCTGCCCAATCGCCCAGGCCCACGCGACGCAACGCCGAATTGACGTCGTCCGGCACACACACGCCAAGCGTCAGCGGGTAGCAAACGGCTTCGCCTAAAGCGCCCACGGGCAAATAGGGCCGGTCAGTGGCAATGAAGATGTTCGCGCCCGCCGGCAGCGTCACTTTTCCGGCGCCCCATGGCCAAAGCCCTGCAACGGCGAGAATGAGCTTGTGGCAGATCGGCGTTTTGCCTTCGATCAACACATGTTCGCCGGAGCCGATCTCGGCCGTCAGTTCGTGCATCAACGGCGTCGCATCGTGCTCCATCACGCGCACGCCGTCGAAATGCAGCGAATTGCCCTCATGCCTCACCTCGATGCGGTTCGCGCCGAGTTTCTCCTGGAGCCCGCCCAGTGCATCCTGCAGCGCCATCACGCGTTCGACGGAGGCCCGCCACAGGGCGATGCCAGAAAGATTGTCGACAGGAAACGCCAGCGCGGCGGTGACTTGCGAAAACGCCTGCGCCATCTGCATCAGCGTGCCGAGCGAGATCAGCCCCATGATATAGCGCGGCGCCGCGACAAGAAGCGGAAACGGGTTTGCCAGCACGCCGTACGCCGTGGTGAACACGATGATGCGCACCAAACCATAGGTCTGGCGCTCCCAGCCCCGTCTCACGCCACGCAGCAACTCCTGAAGATGCGTTCGCTCATCGGTATCGCCGCCGATCAAGGCGATGCTTTCCGAATATTCCCGGGCACGCGCCAGGCCAAACCGGAAATTGGCTTCCACCGTCTGCCGCAGATTGGAGGCGCCGACCAACGGGAACCCCGCCCATAGCGCCAGGCTGGTGCCGATCGCCGAATAGGTAAGTGCGACGAAGACCATGAAGCCAGGGATGGGAATGACTGTCCCGCCGATTTCCACGTGGATGACACCGGAGAGCGTCCACAGCACGGCGACGAATGTCCCGAAGAGCAGGATGCAGTAGAACAAGGCCTGGCCCAGATCGACGGCCGACTCGGTTGTCACGCGAATATCTTCGGCGATTCGCCCGTCCGGATTGTCGTCGTGCTCGCCCACGATCAGGCCGAGCTGATAATGTCTTCCTTGCGCCATCCAGACCGATAACGTGTTTTTGGTGATCCAGACACGCCAGGCAAATTGCAGGCGTCGCTTGGTATAAAGCGTTATGGAGAACACGAGGATGCTTGCCAGAAGCAGGAGCACGAAGGTCACGATCAGCTCTAGGAACGCTTCGAGGTGACGGCCTTCTATCGCGTTGTAAAGCTGCGCCGACCAGGAATTCAGGCCGACCTGAACCGCAACCTGCGCAACCGTCAGGGCCGCGATCAGCGCCAGACGGCCCCGGTTCATCCATTTATGCTCCGCCGACCAGAAGGGCAGGGCAAAAAGGACAAAACGCCATAGAAAGCCGCAGTGATAGCGTATCCCCGTCTTGGGGCGGGTACTGCCGGCCGCCGTATCCTGCGTCATGGCTCAGCTCGCCTTGTCCAGCGCAGCCTTGCCGAACGGTGCCAGGGCGGCCGACAGAAAGGCGAACACACGCGCCATGTTCTCTTCTGTTTCGAAAGCCGGACCGCCATGCAGGGATCCGGGAATAACATCGAATCGGACGTCGGTTTCAGGCAGCACCCCGCGTAGCGCGCGTGCCAGCAGCATGGATTGCTCCACCGGCACCAGATCATCATCGGAGCCATGTTGTATCAGAAATGGCGGTAGGCCCGGCCCCAGATATGTCAGGGGATTGGTGGGTCGCAGCAAGTCTTCGCTCGCGTCCGGCAGCCGAATGCCCAAAAATCTCGATTCGGGAGAATCCGGCAGGTCATGCACCGGCCAGCCCTTGCCGGAAGCATGCAACTCCGCATCCTGGGAGCGGAAGTCGACCGGGCCGAACCAGTCGATCACCGCCTGCACATGGCTTTGTTGCGTTGCGTTGCCGAGCGCCGGGTCATCGAACGCCGAAACAGTGCCGGTGACGCCAGCCATGACGGCAAGATAACCACCCGCCGAATTGCCCCAGGCGGCAAAGCGCGCCGGATCGAGATCGAACCTTTGGGCCTGGGCACGCAAGAACCGGATGGCAGCCCTGACATCCTGGACAGTCTCAGGAAGGAGCGCCTCGTCGGCCATCCGGTAATTCATCGCGGCCACCGCGTAGCCTCGACGCACCGCCTCCACCGCGGCGTTCACTTGGTCCTCGCGCTTGTCGCCGAAAATGAATCCGCCGCCGTGGATGGCTACAATGCATGGATAGGGGCCGGGCGTATCGTTCGGCAAATAGAGATCGAGCACCTGTGCGGAGGAAAGGGGCGCATAGGCCAGATCCGGATACGAACGGCTGATCCAAGATGTGTCACGCATCGCGGTCATGTCCCGCTCCAGAAGCGCTTCAAACGGAAAGAAAGTATGCGTCCGACGGCTGCACGTCGATCAGAGGTGTTCCCCAGATGCTGATTCCGGTTCGCCAAGCGTTCAGCCGATCGCTTGTTTTTCTACGCTACGTTACTACGCCTCCTCATCTCAGTTGCGCGAAAGAGGTATCGCGCTGACTATCTTGGCCGCAGCAAAGCTCAAAAACCGTTCGACAGTGTATCCGAGTGGCCAGGTAGGTGCGCATATGCAGGGCAAAGTGTGAGGTCAGATCAGCCCGAGGCTCCTGAAGCTGGCATGGCCCTCGCGGCCGATCACCAGGCGGTCGTGGATGGCGATGCCGAGCGCCTCGGCTGCCGCTTTGATCTCGCGCGTCATGTCGATGTCGTCGCGCGACGGCTTGGGATCGCCCGAGGGATGGTTGTGCACCAGGCGACTGCGCGAGCCGATGCACTGATTTTGCTGGCTTTCTGCTTCGGTCGAGTGTGACCGGGGACGCGGACTGGGGACGGTAGTTGGTGGCTGTTCGAGATCATCCCGCTCGGTCAAACTCCATCCCGTTGAATAATTTTTCGGCGCGGCAGATCACTAAGAGATTGCAAACGAAGTCCGCTTTGTCCCCTAAGCGTTTCCTTTTGGTGGCTGTCCTTGAACGGCTGGGTCGGCACGCGGCGGCGAATGCCCGAGACGTCCTCAGGCGGAATACCCGGCATATCGCTCGCGTGACGCCAATTGAAGCTTGTCGCCATCATCGCCGGCGACAGTCCGGCTGCACAGACGTTTTTTTTCTTCGGAGGGTCGTGATAATGCGTAGGATGCGCTTCTTGGAAGGGCAACATAGTGCAAATCCCGCGTGCGCCGAGGAACGGCGCGCCGCCTCCGAAGTTTGGTCTATCGCTGCTGGGAGGCTTCGAGCTGACCGGACCGGATGGTGTTGTCGACCTGCCGAGCGGGAAGCTTGCAGGCTTGTTGGCCTATCTGGGCTGCACGGCGCCCAAGCCGCAGCCGCGTGAAAGGCTGTCGGCCCTGCTGTGGGGCTCCCACTTCGACCTGCAGGCCAAGCAGAACCTGCGCCAGGCCCTCTCCCGGTTGCGCAAGCTGCTCGGCCCGGACGCTCTCGAGGGCGACGGCGAGGTCGTCTGGCTCAATCCAGCCGCCGTCCAATGCGATGTCGGCCGGTTCGAGACCCTAGTCCGTGAGGGCAGCCGCGATGCCTTGAGCGCGGCGGCCGATCTCTACCGGGGCCGGCTGATCGACGACATTACCACCAGCGAAGAGGGCTGGAACGAATGGCTGACGGGTGAGCGCGAGAGGCTCCTTGAACTCGCGCTTGGCGCCATGGTGCGGCTCGGCGAACAGGAGCTGGCCGCCGGGCGTGGCGAACAGGCGTTGAAGGCCGGCCGGCGCGCGGTCGCGCTCGATAACCTGCGCGAGGACGCCCATCGTCTGATCGTCGAGGCGCTGGCCGCGACGGGACGCAACGCCGAAGCGCTCCGGCACTACCAGGACCTCGTCTCGCTGCTCAAGCGCGAGCTGAACACGGAGCCCGATGCGGCAACCAAGGCGCTTGTTGCCGAGCTTCGCGCCACACAGCCAGCGGTCAAATCGCCCGCTGTCGAGATCGCCGAGCCCGCGCCTACCGGCAGCTCGGAACGGCGACAGCTCACGATCAT
>Ga0070698_100009335_pt1 | contig 10520 bp, 9 predicted proteins | sample KBSK1502metaG_FD_65477 | JGI IMG/M metagenome (GOLD analysis project Ga0070698, IMG submission 65477) | Corn, switchgrass and miscanthus rhizosphere microbial communities from Kellogg Biological Station, Michigan, USA - KBS K1-50-2 metaG | ecosystem: Host-associated > Plants > Roots >... | reverse complement strand
CGCATCGAACATCGAGCATCGAGCCGCACGGCCTCACGCCTCGTACATAGATAAGCATCGATAATTAACCGTTTGGTTAAACAAGTGGTACACTTTTTCCCGCGAATAGAGATACCCCGTTGACTCCGTTGACTTGCCCTACCTACCCACCTAACATGTCATCCAAATGATCGGACAAATCATCTCGCATTACCGTCTCGCTGAAAAGCTCGGCGGCGGCGGAATGGGAGTGGTTTATAAGGCTGAGGACATTAAGTTAGGCCGCTTTGTAGCTTTGAAGTTCCTGCCCGAGGATGTAGCCAAAGATCCGCAAGCGCTAAGCAGATTCCAGCGCGAGGCGAAAGCTGCATCGGCTCTGAATCATCCCAATATCTGCACCATCCACGAGATCGATGAACAGAACGGTCAGGCGTTCATCGTCATGGAATTCCTGGAGGGGATGACGCTCAAGCACCTGATTGCAGGCCGGCCAATGGAGACGGATCAAGTGCTCGAGTTAAGCGCGCAGATTGCAGATGGGTTGGACGCGGCACACGCAAAGGGGATCGTACACCGTGACATCAAGCCGGCCAATATCTTCGTGAGCCAACGCGGTCACGCCAAGATCCTGGACTTCGGACTGGCCAAAGTTACTTCTCCCAAGATAGTTGCGGTTGCGGGAACATCGGCAACACCAACGATGGGCGAGGAACATCTCACAAGCCCGGGTGTGGCATTGGGTACCGTAGCCTATATGTCGCCGGAGCAGGCGTTGGGCAAGGAATTGGATGCCCGCACAGATTTGTTTTCGTTTGGGGCTGTGCTTTATGAAATGGTTACGGGCACAGTTCCATTTCGGGGTGACACCTCAGCTGCCCTGTTCGATTCCATCCTGCACAAAGCGCCGAGCGCTCCGGTGCGCTTAAACCCAGAATTACCGGCTGAGCTGGAAAGAATCATCAACAAGTCACTGGAGAAGGACCGCAAGCTGCGTTACCAGACCGCTTCCGATCTGCGGGCGGACCTGGAGCGGTTGAAGCGGGATAGTGATTCCAGCCGAACAGCGGTAGTTGCCGTTGAAGAACCAGTCGGGCTACCGAGCAGCGGCGCCTTTGCGAGCCCTTTCCAAACTCCGAGCAAGGGAACGGCAGTGGCCGTGCAGACGCCGGCTTCAGGAACGAGCGTTGCGGCGCGGAGTCGGTTTACGCGGAGATGGTGGGTGGGCTCGCTTGCGGCGGTGATTGTGGTGTTGGGTGTGGCTGCGGGGACGTTCTTTTATCTGCACAGAGAGCGCCAGTTGACGGAAAAAGATTCCATCCTGCTCTCCGATTTCGTGAACACGACAGGGGATCCGGTTTTTGATGGCACGCTGAAACAAGCCTTGGCGGTGCAACTGGAGCAGTCGCCGTTCTTGAATATCTTTCCGGGGGAGCGTGTCCGCGACACCTTGCGCTATATGGGACGCTCTGCCGATGAGCGGCTCACGCCCGATGTGGCGCGCCAAATCTGCCAGCGAGAAAGCATTAAAGCCGTGATGAACGGCTCCATTTCCAGTATAGGAAGCCAATACGTGGTGGGCGTGGATGCAATCAATTGTCAGACCGGAGACACTCTGGCACGCGAGCAAGTCGAGGTAGAGAAGAAGGAGCAGGTGCTGGGCGCAGTGGGCAAAGCGGCTTCACGCTTGCGCGGCAAGTTGGGTGAGTCGCTGGCTTCGATAAAGAAATTCGACGCGCCCGTGGAGGAAGCCACCACTTCATCACTGGAAGCGCTGAAGGCATTCAGTCTGGGTGAGGCCGAGCGGTCAAAGGGATCGGAGTTGACTGCGATCCCGTTCTATAAACACGCCGTCGAACTGGACCCGAATTTCGGGGTCGCCTACGCGCGACTGGGCCAGTCCTATGCCAACAGCGGACAGAGTGAGCTGGCCGCCGAAAACACCAAGCTGGCATTTGAGCGGCGAGAGCGGGCCAGTGAACTGGAGAAGCTCTACATTTCCACGCACTACTACGACAACGTCACCGGAGAACTGGACAAATCGATCGAGGCCTATCAGCTCTGGAAGCGGACTTATCCGCGAGACTCCATTCCAACCAATAATCTTGGCGTGGCTTACAGCAGCATGGGCAAGTTTGACCAAGGGTTAGAGGAAGCGCGGGAAACCATGCGCCTAGATCCCAATAGCGCTTTCAGTTATGGGGTTTTGGGAGGGGCGTACCTCGGCCTCAACCGGCTCGCCGAGGCTAGGGCAGTCCGTCAGAAGGAGATAGCACGTAACTTGGGTTCGACGAATAGCCACCGGGACCTGTACATGCTGGATTTTCTAGAAGGCGACACGGCCGGCATGCAGCGCGAGGCGGAGTGGGCAAAAGGAAAGCCCGATGAATTCTTCATGCTCGAAACTGTTGCTGAAGCGGCCGCCTTTTCCGGCCAGCTGCGGAAATCGAGAGAGGCCTACCACCAGGCAATCGAATCGGCGCAACGGGGAAAGTTCGAAGAGGGTGCGGCCGGCATTGCGGCCCGGCAAGGGATGACGGAAGCTATGTTCAGCAACTCACGGAAGGCGCGTGAAGCCGCGCAGGCGGCAGTTGTCATGAATCGAAGCCGGTTCACGTTGATCTTCGCCGGGATGGCACAGTCGATGGCGGGCGACGTGCGCCAGGCGACTGGTACGGCAGATGAGTTGAGCAAGCGCTTTCCTACCGATGCATTCGTCAATAGTGTTTGGGTACCCTCCATTCGTGGCGAGATCGAGATCAACCGAGGCAATCCTGGCAAAGCGATTGAATTGCTGCAGGCGGCATCGCCTTATGAGTTTGGTTTCTTCCCACGAATGCTGCCGACATACGTTCGCGGCCAGGCTTACCTTCGGGCAAGACAAGGGAAAGAAGCTGCCGCCGAGTTTCAGAAAGTCCTGGACCATCGTGGGTCCTGCCAGACTTCACCGCAGTGTGCCCTGGCTCATCTCCAGTTGGCGCGGGCGCGCGCTTTGTCGGGCGATGCGACTGGTGCCCGCAGCGCCTATCAGGACTTCTTCGCCATTTGGAAAGATGCCGACCCCGACATTTCGATCCTCAAAGAAGCCAAGGCCGAGTATGCGAAGTTGAATTGACGACAGCGGCAGCTGTGCAAGCCTAGGAGGGGCGATAGCCGAATAACTTTCGGCACTCCGGTCTTAGAAAACCGCCGAACACGGGAGCGTCAAGGCCGCCTTTTTCAAGGACGTATTTGCACGAAATCAGACAGGCGCGCCATTTGAATTCCTCGGTCCCATGTTTCTTGCCGTAGGCGGTTATGTCTTCCTGGGAAACCCCAAACACCACAGCTCCGACCTTCGACCAGACGCAGGCGCCGGCGCACATCGCACACGGTTCGTGGGTGGAATACAAAACGAAATCCGGCAGATACCGGCCGTAGCCAGAGGAAACATATTTCAATGTTTCAAGCTCTACATGCTTGATGGATGAACCTGAAGTTTTTACCCGGTTGCCGGCAGAGGCGATCACCACTTCTTGCTTTCCTATAAGACGGGTGATCACGGCGCCGATGGGATAGTCACCACGGTCGCGGGCGCGTTTTGCCTCCGCGATTGCGAGCTGCATGAATTTTTTCTTCGGTTTGTAAGTTGCAGGAATCATTCAAGAATCCAGCGCATCTTTTTCCTCAGCATACTAGAACTGCAGAAAGCGAATAAGCCCGCCAGCCAGACAGCCTCCCAATAGTGGGCCAACTATTGGGACAGCTGCGTACCCCCAATCCGAATCACCCTTGTTGGTAATGGGCAGAACGGCGTGAGCGATACGTGGACCCAGGTCTCGTGCAGGATTGATGGCGTAGCCGGTAGGTCCTCCCAACGAAAGGCCGATGCCCCACACCAGGCAAGAAACCAGATACGGTCCTAATGGCCCGATGGGTATCAGCGCCGCCACCGCCTTAGAAGAAAATGCTCCGACCACGAACACAAGCACGAACGTGGCGATAATCTCGCTTGTCACATTGTTGGGAGTGCTTCGGATTGCGGGAGACGTACAAAAGCAGGCTCGCTTGATGTCGGGGTCAGGAGTTTCCCGCCAGTGAGGCAAGAAATGCACCCACACCAATGCCGCACCCGCGAAAGCGCCTGCCAGTTGCGCCGCAGCGTATGGAATAACTTTCGCAAAGCTGCACGATTGAATGGCGAAGGCCACGGTGATGGCTGGATTGAGGTGAGCGTCAGGACTACCGCATGCTACAGCAGTGAAAATTCCCGCCATTACCGCAAATGCCCATCCGGTTGTAATGACAAGCCAGCCGCCGCCCTCTGCCTTAGAGCGCTTCAAAAGTACGCCGGCAACCACGCCGTCCCCCAGCAGAATCAGGACGAACGTTCCCATGAATTCGCCGAAGATTGGAGATTGCATGTAGGCGGCGTCTCCTATGTGCTTATGCAGCCCGGCCTTTTGCCTTCTGCGAAGTCAGCCGCAGGAATATTTCTTGCCAGCAGCCGGTTAGAACATCCCAGTCGAACTTTTTGCTGTGCTCGCGGCCCGCTACTCCGAACTCTTGGCGCAACTTGGGAAAGTACAGCAACGCTTCCAGGCGGTGAAACAATTCCTGATCGCTAGTTACCAGATATCCAGTCTTGCCATCGACAACTGTTTCCGCTTCATAATTTTTGCGGGCGATGACCGGCAGAGCACAGGCAGCAGCTTCAAGTATAACTTTATGAGATCCCTCCCACACTTAAGTAAATAGGAATATATCTGCCTGCTGATATTCATGTCTTAGTTGCGCTGCTGCGAGTAGCCCCGCGAATCGGACATTGCGAATGTTTTGATCTCGCATTCGGTCGTTCAACTGACTCGCCATGGGTCCGGCGCCGGCAATTACGAAGTCAGCGTCGGGAAAGCGCAGTGCGGCGTCCAACAATAGCTGTGGCTGCTTGAACGGGCGGAGCGATCCTACAAATAAGACGCGCAGTCTGGTATTGGGTGTGCGATGGCGCACGGGTTCGAAGAATTTCGTGTCCACTCCAGTGGGCACAATTTCGCTTTTCAGACCGTATTCCGATTGGAGGCTTTGCTGCACTGCGCGCGAATTGCTGAACAGATGATCGCAGCGTGGAACTGTTTGCTCCCAAAGGCGAATGGCTTCCGGCGCGATAGTCGGCTCGTTGCGAAGGTCGCATCGCGATTCGACCGTCCCCACCGTGATGCGATGATCTCTCCAGTTCTGTCGCAGACGTAGATACCACTTACTGGCAGGAGAAGATTTCAGGTAGAACAAAATTTCATGCTTTCCAAGAATAAATTCGCGGAAGATGGTGGCCGTCTGCCGTTTGCGGGGCAACTTAATCAGCCTGGTATTGGGCCGGCCCGCAATGTCTAGATCTGGTTCATCCACACAAAACGTGCTCACATTAAAAAGCTCGGGATCCAAGCGGCGAATGATTTCGCGCGCATTTGTCATTTGCGCGTTAAGAAGTCCCTTATCGGCGAAACTATCCACCAGAATACGAACCCTTTTCATACATACCTTAGGCTCTCGCGACTCGCACTCACGGGAAATGCAGCCATGTTAATTGGGAATCCTGACAGATGAATTGGCTCATTCTAGCTGAAGGTCACGCATTTGCGCAGTCAGGCGGTGACTAGGATTGCGGGACAGCAAGGAATCTGCGAGATGCTGGCGAGCTCGCTGAAGCAATCGATGTCGAACTGGCTTTGCTTCATTTGGACGTAGCGGATGGAGCTCACGCGGGTCGAGGCTAAGATCAAACAACTGTTCCGAGGACGAGTCGAAGTCCACTGCGAGTTTGTAACGATCTTCGCGTACGCCCAGAATTCGCGCCCCTAAACGATTACTGGCGAGAAACGGATTACTGCACCCACTCACGCATTCAATAATCGCCTCACCTTCCCAATCCTTATTATCTTGCAGCGTCGACCAATGGCTGCGACCTCGAAAATCCGGAGGAGTCGTGGCGCCTATGCCTTCCAGAAGTGTGGGCGCGAGGTGAATCAGACTGAAAGTGCCTTTGGCTGGTTCACTATTTTTTATTCCAGGAACGCGAATCAACAGGGGCACGCGAACTAATTCTTCGGTCACCTTCGAGGGAGAATGATATCGCCCGCCATGATCCAGAAATTCCTCTCCGTGATCGGCAGTCACGGCCATGATCGTGTTCTCCCACAGATTGAAGTGGCGCAAAGTGTCCACCAGACGGGCGATTTGCGCATCCACCCAGCGAATTCCCGCGTCGTAAAGCGCAATTACTTCGTCGCGATGACGTAAAAAGCCCTTGCGAATTCCGGGTAGTTCTGGAGAGCGATCTTTCTCTGGCGCCCGCTGCGTTGCGGCTTTGTTTGCTAGCCAGTCCCAGCGTCGAGACTCTCCTTCAGCAAGTGATCCCACCCACTCCGCCAGTCTATTTCGCTCTGCTTGATATTTTGATGGCCAAGAAACAAACGACCGAAGCCGCAAAGGTATGGGCACAACTTGTTCAGTTGCGCCAGCCGCTGGAGAGGCGTCCAGTTTTTGAATACCTCCGATACCTGATTGCCCAGCAGGAAGTCGATCAGGCCCGGCGAGTGTGGCAAGACGCAGCGAATCTGTGTGGCCTCTCGGCGTATCAACCTTCGCCGGAGAATCTGGTGGTCAACGGCAACTTTAGTCTGGAAGTTCTGAATGGCGGATTCGATTGGCTTTACCAGAAATTGCCCAACGTCTCTCTGAGTCTGGATCCAACCCAATCTCGTACCGGAAACCCCTCGCTCTCAATCGCTTTTGACGGCCGCGGCATTGAAGATGCCGGCATACGGCAGGTCATTCCAGCCGAGGCAATGTGAGCTATGAGTTCTCTGCCGACTTCAGGACTTGTACAACGGCGCTGTCTATTTCACCAGTGATGAGCTGAAAGACGCAGATTTCTGGAAGCAGGCCCGCGGAACCTTCACCGCCGGCCCCACCACAAAAATGCTGATGCTGAGGGTGCAACGGGTACCTCCTGGAAGCCCGATTCGCGGCAAACTCTGAATCGCGCCTGATACTGACGTCAAATGCAGCGGACATCTTCACGTTCAGTGTTGGACTCAGTGGTGCTTTACGGCGTTGTTAGTCTGCTGCTCTTTGGTCCGCTCGCCGCCGGAGCGGTGCGACCGTGGGCTATATTCGTTCTGGAGATGAGCGCGGCTTTGCTGTTCGCGCTGTGGGTGCTCCGGCAAGCAAGCTCAGGGGTGGTTCAGTTCACAGGCAATCCTTTATTCCCTCCCATCATCGTTTTTGCCGCCTTGGTTGTCCTGCAACTTGTCACCGGTGCAACCACATACCGCTACCAGACTTTTTCCCTTGCGTTGTTGTATTGCGCTTATGGCCTGTTCTGTTTTCTAGTCGTGCAATGCCTCCGAAGCACCACGCAAATTAAGACTCTGGCCTTCATATTCTCCGCCTATGGTTTGGTGGTAGCCATGTTTGCGCTGGTGCAGAGCATGACCTCGAACGGCAAGCTGTATTGGCTTCGCACTCCCCGCTTCGGAGGTCGGATATACGGTCCTTATGTAAACCACAATCATTATGCCGGGCTGATGGAAATGCTGGCGCCGATTCCGCTGGTTTTCTTCCTCACCCGGCGCGCCCAGGGTTGGAAAAAAGCAATGGCAGCCATGGCTGGTGGGGTGATGGCCAGCACCATTTTTCTATCCGGCTCGCGCGGTGGCATGGCGGCCTTCATTGTACAGATGGCAGTCCTTGCCATTGTCCTCATGAAGCAACGGCGGGGTCATCGAAGCAATATTGGATTGGGTCTCTTTGTGCTGATGGTCATCGGCCTCCTGATTTGGCTGGGTGGCAGCGAACTGACCACGCGAGTGGCCAGCATTAATCTTGAAGCCCGCAACGAATTATCCGGGGGTGTGCGCACGGCCATCGATCGCGACGGACTGAGGATGTTCGTGCGCAAGCCCGTTCTGGGATGGGGTCTGGGCGTATTTCCTGACGTTTATCCTCGTTATCGTAGCTTCTATACGAATTTCTTCATAAACCAGGCGCACAACGATTACTTGCAGTTGCTGCTGGAAATGGGAACGCTCGGATTCACTACCATGGTCTGGTTCGTAGTGCAGTTATATCGTCATGGCATAGCGAAAATTGGAAACTGGTCAGAAGATATCAATGACGCAATCCCACTGGCGGCCATGCTGGGCATCACTGGCATCCTGGTCCACAGTTTTATTGATTTCAATCTGCAAATCCCAGCCAACGCCGCGCTTTTCTACGTGCTCTGCGTTGTGGCCGCGATTGAACAGCGTTTCGGCCGGTCCATTCGCAAGCATGTTCGAAGACCGACCGAGGCGCCAGAAGTCTCAGCGTAGAGAAATTGACGGCTGTGCCGGACAGGCGTGAAGCTCAAACGCGTGAAAAGGTTCAACCGTTCTCACTTTGGTTTTTACGCCGTCCAAAGTTGCAGGAACCGCCCGGTGCGATTTTGTCTGGTCTGCAAACACGATGATCGCCGCTTCGCCCGGCGTATCGCCCGCTGCTACTCCAACGCCGATAATCGCTGGATCAGTCATCAGAGCAGCCACGTGAGTCCTCTTGGCATTTGCAGCCCGCTCAATCTCCACGTCTGCAAGTCTGGCAACAGTCCTGACCATGCTCGTGCTCGCATTTACCCCACTGGCCCCGCTGAGCGTGCCGGTACATCCTGAGACTGGATGCTTTGCTCCTCCGACAAACGTAGGGAATACCATAGGATGCTGAGGATCTGGCAAGGCTGCCAGAACTGCTTGAATCGGGTTGGCGATCGTAGAAGTATTGTCACCGGCAAACAGAAGGGCGGCCGGCTCAGCGGTCAGCGCATTCACGATCAATGATCCTGAATCGCCGGCAGCGCTGAAGGTCGTGCTTGCGATTTCCACCTGATTGTCGTATGTCACCACGAAGGTCGTTTTCGATCCGCAAGTGTTTTCATATCGCACCTGGACAGTCATGTTGGTCGCTTCAATCAGGTCACACGTCAGGCCGGTAGTACGACCGCTCTTGGCAACTTGCATCCCAATCGCAGGCGCGACAATTGTGCTCGACGGAGGAGCCGGCTGTGCTAAGCCTCCAGTGACGGCCCCCAATTGCAAAATCGCTCCTGTAGTATCTACTTCCCCGGAAATCACCTGGGCAAGGGCCGCATCCGCCGGAGCAATATTGCTGGGATTATTTTTCAGCTTAACCTTCTGAGTGAAGTTCGCGACAGGTGTTGCCGGTGTGCAACTATTGTCCACCAACCCTGGTTGAGTGATAGGTTCTCCGGCAATCGCCTGATCGCTTCGCGCCAGCACGTGATTGTTGCTGAGAATAAAGTCAGTGCCGCCACGGGTTACCAAAGCTCCGAGTGTCCCCGAACAACAGAAACTTGCCGAGCTATCCTTCGCATTACCGCCAGAAGTGCCTAATTTTATGGGGGCGGTTTGTGGAGCTTGATTCACGCCAGGTCCGCCCGCCTCAATCACGACCCTCGCACCTGATGCTTGTGTTGGGTCAGCCTGTGAAGTTGCGGTGACTTGAAAATTTGGTGGATTGGGAATCGCATTGGGAGAGCTGTATAAGCCGGATGCAGTGATCGTCCCAAACGTCGTATTTGGGTCGCCCGGCGGCAATCCATTAACTGTCCAATCGACTCCCGTATTCGCGGTGCCAGTCACTACCGCATCAAACTGCTGCTGTGTTCCTCCGACATTTAGCGACACGGAGATGGGCGAGACGCTCACTCCGATGGTGATAGTCACACTCGCCGAAGCGCTCTTCGTGGCGTCAGCCTGCGAGATCGCTGTGACCGTAGCCGCGGGGGGATTCGGAACCGTACTTGGAGCGGTAAAAATTCCAGAAGCACTGATCGTACCGAAGGTTGCATTCCCGCCCGTGACCCCATTCACCTGCCACGTAACAACAGTGTTTGTGGTGCCCGTGATGGTTGCGAAGAAAAACTGTGTGCTGCCCGCCGTGACACTGGCGTGTGTCGGCGAAATTACGATACCAACCGAGACTCGTTGCGGGGGGATGGAACCGGAGCCGCCACCGCAACCGGGGAATGAGAACAACGATGAGACCACGATGGCAGCCAGAATCGGCAGGCGGCTACGCATATCTCCTTCCATCTTCTCACGAAAACTCCCGTTGTCCCGTGGAAAAGCCGCTGTAATAAGAGGGCAAGAGAAGGGGATTGCACGACATTCTAAAACAGAATTGAGCTCGACTCGGCACCGCGCGTAGCCCAGCAGGTTGGATCTACGGGTCTACGGGACTGGCTGGCTCATCTCCCTGTAACAGCACGCATAGCATGAGTCCGCCAACGGCTCCGGCGCCTGCGCCAATGGCGTAAGGAGAATCCAACAGAGGACCGCTGGCGGCGGGAACTGCCCCGCCCGCTCTCCTCGTCTTTTTCTGCTTCTGGAAATCATTCCGATCATCCCGCGTCGTCTGCTCGCCCTGCGCCAGCGTGGCGGTCTCAGTTCCGTTGCTGACACTCACATCGCCCTTGCGGGCGGCGATATGGACGGTGCCATCCACATCAC
>Ga0070698_100009333_pt1 | contig 10521 bp, 5 predicted proteins | sample KBSK1502metaG_FD_65477 | JGI IMG/M metagenome (GOLD analysis project Ga0070698, IMG submission 65477) | Corn, switchgrass and miscanthus rhizosphere microbial communities from Kellogg Biological Station, Michigan, USA - KBS K1-50-2 metaG | ecosystem: Host-associated > Plants > Roots >... | reverse complement strand
TTGGTGGCGGCGCAAAGTTCGGATGATTGAACAGATTCGTGAAGGTGCTCTCAAAGCGCATCCGCAACCGCTCTGTGAGGTGGAAAGTCTTCGCCAACCCGAGGGCGACCGTCGCGGTGCCAGGTCCTTCGAGAATTCCCACACCGCAATTTCCCACCGGCCCGCGGGGAATCGGATTGAACGCGGCGATATTGAACATGCTTCCGATTGCGGGATTCGCGACGTTGCCGTTGCCGGTGCAGTCCGGGCGCTGCAGGCTGCCGCGATAGGAAAGACTGAGGTTGCCCGGATCGAAGCTCGAACTTGTCGTCGGCGTCAGATACGACCCCGTCTCCCAAAGGCCAACCGTGCTGATGGACCATCCGCCAAGCGCTAGATCCGAGATTCGGTTCATGTGCGAGAGGAATTTGCGGTTCCGTCCCAACGGCACGTCGTACACCGCGGAGAGCAAAAAACGATTGCGACGCGTTCCCGCCATGTTGCCGCGATTGGCCGAAAGATCGAAGCGGTTGGCCACCGAGGTACCGTAGATGACTTCCTGATTAAACGCGGTGGGCGCGTCGCCTCCGACATTTCCGAGGTTCTTGGCCCAAGAGTGGCTCGCCTGGAAAGTGAGGCCGCCCCGCGAGTGCATGTTCAGCTCCGATTGCAGGCCGTGATAGCTCACGTGGCCGGAGTTGGTGGTCGAAAGAATGCGGCCCCAGTTGGCGTACGGTTTGGGATTGGGATTCGGAGACGTCGCTGAAGGCTCGACTTGATTGAGGTCAATGGTCTGGCTCATGCGATACGAACTCATTCCCACGTAGCTCTCGCGTAGGGTGACATTCCGTGCCAGTTCGCGTTCCACTGTCAGGTTCCACTGCGCGGACTGCGGGTCGCGGTAATTCGTCAGCGTGTTCTGGTAGAAATCGCCCGTGCCGGCAATTGCGGCGGGACTATCTTGCGCCCGCGCGTTGGGAAATTGATACCGAGGCTGGCCGTTGGCGAAGGAATTGGCGGTCGTGCGCACGACGGAGACGTCAATGTTCGTCGTGTTGAACGAAAGCTGGCCAAGATTTGTCATCGTGAAGATGCCGAATCCTCCGCGAAGAACCGTCTTGCTGTTACCGAAAGGGCGATAGGCAAAGCCCACGCGCGGTTGAAAATTCTTGCCATAGAACTGGCGCAGACCGGCGCCAAGTCCCGCCTTGTTGGCGTAGAGGACGGGAGCGCACGGCATCGCCGGATCGGCGCCCAGCACGGGGACGCAGCCGAGGGCCATGTCGGCGGCACTCGGCGTCCCGCAAGGATCGGTCGGATTGTTCGGGTCAGCGGGGTTGCAACTGTTGATGGTCGCCAAGAATCCCGGGCGGGGCTGATTGCCGACGGGAATGATGATTCCGCCGTTACGAATGTCGAACGCCGTGAGATTGCCAAGGTCGCTGACAAACGCAGGCAGTGCCTGCCAGCGAAGTCCGTATGTCAGAGTCAGTCGGTCGTTGATGCGGAATTCGTCCTGCGCGTACACGCCCGTCTGCGTGGTGTGGGCATGGACGTCGGGGCCGGATTGCGCCACGTACGTTTTCGTGGGCAGGCCGAGAAGAAAATTCGCGAACGCGTTTGCGGTAAAAATCCCCTGGTCAAAGGTGAACGCACCAAAATCGTCCGCGCCTCCGAAACTTTCAAGGTCCTGGTAACGCACGCGGCGGACATCCACACCAAACTTCATCGTGTGCCGGCCTTTGATCCACGTGAAATTGTCCGCGAATTGGATGGTCTGGGATTTAGTGACGCCATCCTTGTCCCTGCCGATGGCCGAATAGTTTCCCGAATCATCGCTGAAGTTGAAGATTGGGAACGCGCCGGCCGTGGGGTGGTCTCCGGGATTGAGTCCTGCCAGGCCTAGAGTCGAGATCGCGCTCGCGCCCTGGATCGGAAACTTCACCTGGAATTGCCACAGCGAAAGGCCGAAGCGGACTTCGTTCACCAAATTGTTCGTGATCAGGTAGTTGTGCGAAACGATGAGGTTGTTGTTGTGCTCGGCATCCTGATCGGTCGGCAGGAAGTTGTTCACCGTGTTCAGCGCCAGATCGGTGAGGGATTGCGCGCTCAGATGTTTCCAGCTCCACCGCACGAACATGGATTGCTTCGAAGTAATCGTGCGATCGAACCGAAGATCGAAACCGTTCGTGTTGTTGGGCGTGGGCGTTTGCTGCAAGTAGTTGGCCTGCGAGCCGAAGTTTGCGGCGCTCACGTTGATATTCGGCGCGGGCAGATAGTTGTCGAGCAAGTTCTGAGCTACCGGGCTGATGCAGTCCTGCGGATTGGCACACCGGGCGCCGCTCGGGATTTTGTTCCCCGGATACTGCCGGCCCGTGAAGGGATCCAACAGCGGAGCGGACAGCGCCGAAAAATCGCCCTGCCGCATGGCGTTTGAAGGAACAAAGAGGAACAGAGGTGTCGAATAGCGGCGGCGATTCGCCTCGAAATCCGCAAAGAAAAAAGTCTTTGCCTTGCCATGCATCAGCCTGGGAAGCACAAGCGCCCCCCCGAAACTTCCACCGAACGTGTTGTACGCCTTGTGCGGTTTGTCGCCGGAGTTCCACACTTCAGCGTCAAACGCGTCGTTCTGCAGGTATTCGAACGCGCTCCCGTGGAACTGCTCGGCGCCGCTCTTGGTGGAGATTGTAACGTCGCCCAGCTGTGCGAACTCCGCGTTGTTGTTGAACTGCGTCACTTTGAATTCGCTGATCAGCTCCGAGGACGGATTCATGTTGCCCAGCGCTCCATTCTGCCGAATGTTCACGGTTGAAGAGCCGTCGACCGAATACTGCACTTGGGAAGGAAGTCCTCCGCCGACCGAAACGTTGCCATTCGCGTCCTGCTGCGCGCCCGGCACGGTGCCGAGCATGGCCAGCGGGCTTGTGGTCGCCCCGCGATAATTCAGGGGCAGCGCTGTGATCTGCTGAAAATCCTTGGTATCCCCGATGGTTCCGTTTTCGGTGTTGATCACCGGACCGCGTTCGCTCGTCACTTCGATTGTTTGCGTGGATGTCGCAAGTTTCAGCGCGGCATCAAGACGAAGATTTTGACGCGCGTCAAGTTGCAGAGAAGAAACTTTGTAGTCGGAAAAACCGTCGGCACGGATCGAGAGTTCGTAGTGTCCCGGCTTGAGATTGACGAATTCAAATCCTCCATTGCTATCCGCACTGGCGTTGCGCTCGGCGTGATCGTCCAAGTTTGTGAGGGTGATCTGGGCGTCCGCGATGGTTCGTTCGGCGGGATCCCTGACCACGCCAACAATACTCCCAAACGTGGATTGACCGATGCTCCACGAAGTCGACAGTAAAACTGACAACAAGCACGCTGATATTTTGCCCAACATTCTGAGGCCCATTATGTCTTGCGCGACCGGGCACAAGACGATGAAAGGGAAAATACAGAACCGCTCATAAGAAAGTCGTGAGCAACTTCCGCAAAGAGCGGATGTGACGAATCAATTTTCTGAATCCACAGATAGAAGTGTCGATTGCCGTCAGAACGTTCCTATGTCCTTGTTTTTCCGTCACATTACGTCCGCGGCGCTTATGAAATCTTTATGGATCACTCAGGACTTCCTGATGGTCCTTTCGCTATGTTGATTCCGGGAGCATTAGACGGCTCTGTGGGTCTCATTCGCCAAATTACGGCCAGCCACACCATCGGACGCCATGATCCTCATCGTCTTAGCAGCGGTTGGTTCCCTTGCGTGCGCATTCTTCCTTTTCGTCCTGTTTCAATGGACGCGGGACACGAAGCGCAAGACGACTACTCGTATCGCAGGGGACGACGCAGCCGGTGGGACCAGCGAGAAGAAAGGTCCACCGATCGTTGCTTCTCGGGAAAATTCCGAAAAACATGACCGTTTTTCGGGAAGGTCACGCTGGGTCCGGAGCAGGAGCAGTCAGTCAGGCGGTTGCGGACCTGGATGCAACGAGTGCGAACGGACTGCTTACGAGAAAGTCGCCAGGTCGTTTAGGACAGGCAAGAGAATCTAGGAGAGAAGCATGCGTATTTTCGAATGGAAGAGATTTGTGCTGGCCATGTTGGCCGGACTGTCTTTGTGTTGTGGAGGTGCGATTCGAGCGTTTGCGGACGATGACGGCAAGGACAGTCCTCCCGCCAAGCCGATTGCAGCCGCAAAGATCGAAGCGCCAGCTCCACTGACGGAGCGCGAGCGATTGCTGCTGGATCGAGTGGAGCAACTCGAAAAACGTGTTGCCGATCTTGAAGGCAAGGGAAGCCCTGGTGCAGCTTCTGGTGCGGACGCGGCCGCGGAGCAGCCGGCCTCAACCACTCCCGTAGCATCAACTGCGGGAGTGGCCGCCCCGGGCACAACGTCCAGCGTGAAGCCGACGAGCCCCGATTTCCTTTCGAAAAGCACAACCGCAGCAGTTGGCCCGCAAGCTACCGAGAAGGGTAAATCGGGCGCGGCGAAGCCTGGGAAGGCGGAGCCGTTTGCATTTGCCGATTTCACTTGGCTTAACGGCAATGCGCGCACCAAAGACACGCCGTATGCCACCAGTTTTTTTACCCCGGAGATCAGGGCCGACGTGGGTTACAACTACAGCTTCAATCACCCCAAGGACGACACGATCGGCGGGTCGAGCGAGGTTTTCCGGCACGGCGAAGTCCAACTGACACAGCTCGGCGTTGGTGGCGACTTTCACTACAACAATGTGCGCGCCCGGCTAATGACGCAATTCGGGATGTACTCGCAGACGACGCCGCGCAATGACGCCAGCCCGGCACGCGGTCAGTGGCAGCTCGATAATGCGTACCGGTATATTTCCGAGGCTTACGGCGGCTACCACTTCAACGCCCTGCATGGGATCAATGTGGACGCGGGAATCTTCATGTCTTACATCGGGCTTTTCAGCTACTACCAATTCGACAATTGGGCCTATCAGCCGTCCTACGTTTCTTCCAATACGCCGTGGTTCTTCAACGGCGTGCGCGTGCAGATCTTTCCCACGGAACATCTGAAGATTGAGCCTTGGTTCACCAACGGATGGCAGTCGTACGGCCGATTCAACAACCGACCCGGCATTGGAGTCCAAATTCTTTGGCGGCCGAATGGATGGCTTTCCGTGCTAGGCAATCAGTACATGCTGGGCGAGGAAGCGCTCGGTAACCCGGACCGCGTCCGATACCACAGCGATGACAGTATCGAGATCAAATACTTGGACCGCCAGGAGAGTTTTCTCAGCAAGGCGGCTTTCTCTCTTACCGGCGACATCGGATGCGAACACGGCGGCGGCGTTAGCTGCTGGGGAAACTCCGCGAAGGGACCAAAGCAGGATTTCCTGGGCTTCATGTTCTATAACCGCTTTTGGTTTAACCATGACCGCTACGGACTGACTCTGGGAGGCGGCAAAATTAACAATCCGGGACGCTACCTAGTTCTGCTGCCGCCGATCAATGGCGCGACCGCGGCCTCAGGCACGCCTTACTTTACGGAAAATCCAGGGGATCAGTTCAAGGCCTGGGACGCTTCCGGTACGTTTGACTACATGCCCAGCCAGTACATTACTTTCCGCGGGGAGTTCGATCACCGCGCGGCGAATGTGCCGTACTTCTCGGGACCTGGGGGAGTTACACCGTCCTGTCCGACTGCGCCTATCGTTGAAAATATTTGCGGATCGCCCGGGTCATTTGTGCCGGGCTTTGCGCCGGATCTGAAGAAAATCGAAAACCGGATCAACCTGTCGATCCTCGTGAAGTTCTAAAGCAGAATGCCGGATTGATGGCTGGCGCCGCGGCGAACGGCCGTGGCGCCAGCCAAATGAAACGTAAAGAAGAAGGACACCACATGCTGGACATCATCTTCATCGCAGCAACCGCCCTATTTTTTGCAGTTGGAACTTTCTACGTTCGTGGCTGCGAACGTTTGAAGTGAGGAGTGAAATTATGCATGCAGGTGATGCGGCACTGCTGGTGATTTGCGCGCTTCTCTTTGGCTATCTGCTATATGCCCTTTTGAAAGCGGAGGAGTTCTAGTCGATGACCGCGAATGGCTGGTTTCAAATTGGATTTTTTCTGCTGGTAGTCTTCGTGATCACGAAGCCGCTGGGCGTTTTCATGACACGCGTGTTCAGCCGGGAGAGAACGTTTCCCGATCCCATACTAAGACCGATCGAGAAACTCGTGTATCGGCTGACGGGTGTCGACGAGAAGCGGGAGATGCGCTGGACGGAATATGCGATAGCCATGCTTCTCTTCAGCGGCGTATCGATGGTTCTTCTCTATCTCATCGAGCGCACGCAGAAATGGCTTCCGCTCAATCCGCAGAAATTCCCGAACATTGAACCCGGGCTGGCCTTCGGCACAGCGGCATCGTTCACGACGAACACCAACTGGCAGGTCTACTCTGGCGAATCCACGATGAGCTACCTCACGCAGATGGCGGGCTTGGCCTATCACAACTTTGTGTCCGCCGCTGTTGGCATCGTCCTGGCGATCGTGGTGATTCGCGGCATCGCCCGCAAGGAAACGGACAAGCTCGGAAACTTCTGGGTCGATACGACTCGCTGTCTTCTGTGGGTGCTGCTGCCGGTGTGCCTGGTGGGCTCACTCGTTCTGGTGTCCGAAGGTGTCGTGCAGAATTTGAAGCCGTACTCAACCGTCGATCTGATTCAGCCATATACAGCGCAAGTGACGGGCTCGGACGGCAAGACCACCACTCAAATCGTGACGCAGCAAGTGATCGCGCAGGGGCCTGTGGCCTCACAGGAAGTGATCAAGGAATTCGGCACCAACGGGGGCGGATTCTTTAACGCCAACAGCGCTCACCCTTTTGAAAATCCAACTCCACTCTCGAACTTTTTCGAAATCGTGCTGATTTTTGCGATTCCGTCCGGACTGACCTACACGCTCGGCCGGATGACCGGATCGCAGCGCCACGGCTGGGCGGTCTGGGCAGCCATGGCTTTTCTGTTTCTTGCGGGCGTTACGACGGCCTACTGGGCGGAAGCACGAGGTAATCCTCTGCTCGCTGGTACGGACCAGCAGGCGGGTCCGTTGCACTCCGGCGGAAACATGGAGGGCAAGGAAGTGCGGTTCGGCATCGCGAACTCCACGCTTTTTGCCGCGGTCACGACTGACGCCAGCTGCGGCGCGGTGAACGGCATGCATGACTCGTATACGCCGCTCGGCGGAATGGTTCCTCTGATCAACATCATGCTGGGTGAGGTTGTATTCGGGGGTGTCGGCGCAGGACTCTATGGAATCTTTGTGTTCGTGGTCCTCGCCGTATTCATTGCCGGCCTGATGGTCGGCAGAACTCCGGAGTATCTCGGCAAGAAAATCGAATCGTACGACGTCAAGATGGCCATGCTCGCCGTGCTCATTCTGACCTGCACCATCCTGATCTTTTCCGCGATCGCAGTCGTTAAGCCATACGGCACCGCGGGCATCACCAACCCCGGTCCGCACGGACTGTCGCAGGTGCTCTATGCATACGTCTCGTCGACCGGGAACAACGGTTCCGCATTCGGAGGGATCAACGCAAACACCATGTGGTACAACACGACGACCGCTGCTGCGCAACTGCTCGGCCGTTTCTTCATGATCATTCCGGTGCTGGCCATCGCCGGAAGTCTGGCGAAGAAGAAGATTGTTCCTGAGTCCGCCGGCAGTTTCCCGGTGACCGGGGGACTGTTCGCTGGCTTGCTCGTCTCCACCATTGTGATCGTAGGGGCGCTCACATTCTTCCCGGCTCTGAGTCTGGGGCCGATTCTCGAACACCTGCTGATGAACGCAGGAAAGGTTTTCTGAGGTATTTATGGACCCGGTCGCTCAAATTAGAAAAAAGTCGCTCGCTGATAGCGCCATTCTTACGCGGGCCATTTTGGACTCGTTTCGCAAACTGAATCCGCGGACGATGGTCAAAAATCCGGTGATGTTCGTCGTCGAAGTGGGCGCCGTTTTGACCACTGTCCAGCTCGCATGGAACGCGTCTCACCACGCAAGACAGCTTGGCTTTGGACTGCAGATCACGCTTTGGCTCTGGTTCACGGTTCTCTTTGCCAACTTCGCCGAAGCCATGGCCGAAGGCCGCGGCAAGGCGCAAGCCGACACGCTCCGCAAGGCGCGGGCCGAAACGCAAGCGCATCGTTTGCGGAGTGACGGCAGCACCGAGGTGGTGGTCAGTTCGAAACTGCGCTCCGGCGACATCGTCGTGGTCACCGCTGGAGACTTCATTCCCGGAGACGGTGAAGTCATTGAAGGCGTAGCGTCTGTGGATGAGTCGGCAATCACAGGCGAGTCGGCGCCAGTCATCCGCGAGTCCGGCGGAGATCGTTCGGCGGTTACCGGAGGCACCCGCGTGCTGTCGGACGAGATCAAGGTCCGCATCACCTCCAATCCCGGAGAAACCTTTCTCGACCGTATGATCAAGCTTGTCGAAGGGGCTTCGAGGCAGAAGACTCCGAACGAGATTGCGCTGAATATTCTCCTCGCGGGGCTGACAATCATTTTCTTGCTGGCCGTGGTGACGCTGCAGCCATTCGCGGTCTATTCCGGTGCTCCTCAGAACATCTTCGTACTGGTTTCGCTTCTCGTCTGCCTGATTCCCACCACCATCGGGGGGCTTCTGTCCGCAATCGGCATTGCCGGTATGGACCGCATGATCCAGAGAAACGTCATCGCGATGTCAGGGCGTGCAGTCGAAGCCTCAGGCGACGTCGATGTGCTGTTGCTCGACAAGACCGGCACCATTACGCTCGGGAACCGGGCCGCGACGCAATTTTTCCCGGCGCCCGGCATCGAGGAGGCCTATCTCGCCGATGCTGCGCAGCTCTCCTCGCTGGCCGACGAAACGCCGGAAGGACGCTCCATTGTCGTGCTGGCAAAGGAGCGCTACAAGCTTCGCGGCCGCGACCTTTCCTCGCACGGCACGACGTTCATTCCGTTTTCGGCGCAGACCAGAATGTCCGGAGTAGACATCGACGGTCGTGAAATCCGCAAGGGTGCTTTGGAGGCAATCAACCGCCTCAGCAACGGCCGTGGCAACAGCATTCCGAACGAACTTCAGATTTGTGTTCGAGATATTTCAAATGCCGGCGGAACGCCGCTGCTGGTTGCGGAGAATGGGCGCGTGCTGGGCGCAATAGCCCTCACAGACATCGTCAAGGGAGGGATGAAGGAGCGCTTCGACCATCTTCGCGCCATGGGCATTCGCACCATGATGATTACCGGCGACAATCCGCTCACCGCAGCAGCCATCGCACGCCAAGCCGGCGTGGACGATTTTCTCGCCGAGGCGAAACCGGAAGACAAGATGGCCCTCATCAAACGCGAACAGGCAAAGGGAAAACTCGTTGCCATGACCGGCGACGGCACCAACGACGCGCCCGCCCTTGCGCAGGCGGATGTCGGGGTGGCGATGAACACCGGCACGCAAGCCGCCAAGGAAGCCGGCAATATGGTGGACCTCGACTCGAATCCGACCAAGCTGATCGAGATCGTCGAAATCGGCAAACAGTTGCTGATCACGCGGGGTGCATTGACGACCTTTTCGGTGGCAAACGACGTTGCCAAGTACTTCGCCATTATCCCCGCGATGTTCGCGGGCGCATTTCCCGTGCTGAATGTGTTGAATGTAATGCATCTTCGCACACCGGAATCGGCAATTCTGTCGGCGGTGATTTTCAACGCCTTGATCATCATTGTGCTGATTCCGCTGGCGCTGCGCGGCGTGCGGTACCGTCCCTTGGGTGCGGCAGCCCTGCTGCAACGCAATCTGCTCATCTACGGAGTGGGTGGAATCATCGCGCCGTTTATCGGAATCAAGTTAATCGACGTATTGCTTACCTATCTTCGGGTTGTTTGAGGACTTATGAAAAAGAATCTTCTGATCGCCTTGTGGTTCACCTTGGTTACGACGGTGATGTTTGGAATCCTGTATCCGCTTGCCGTCACAGGCCTGGCTCAGGTGTTGTTTCCCGGGCGGGCCAATGGACAGCTGATCGAAAACAAGGGCAGGATGGTGGGATCGAAAATCATCGGGCAGACCTTCACGCACGCCGGCTATTTTCATTCACGGCCGTCCAGCGCAGGCACAGGATACGACGCGACTGCGAGCAGCGGCTCAAACCTCGGACCCACAAACAAGAACCTGCTCGAGCGGGTAAAGGGTGATGTCGAGAAGCGGCAGGTTGAGAATCCGAAGATCCCGATTCCCGTGGATTTGGTGACGGCGTCAGGCTCGGGCCTGGACCCCGAAATTTCTCCGGCGGCAGCGGAATTCCAGATCCCGCGTATTGCCCGGGAACGCGCAATGAAAGAGGAAGATGTGCGCACGCTCGTAGGGAAACATACAAAAGGCCGCGACCTGGGATTCCTTGGAGAGCCCCGTGTGAATGTTTTGGAATTGAATCTCGATTTAGACACCGTCCATCCGTTGCGATGAACTCTATGGTTTGCGCCGCGGCTGTTTTTCCGAGGCCACGACTGGGAGCTGGAAGCGGTATCCGAGCCACGGTTCGGTCAGGATGTAGCGCG
>Ga0070698_100009331_pt1 | contig 10521 bp, 10 predicted proteins | sample KBSK1502metaG_FD_65477 | JGI IMG/M metagenome (GOLD analysis project Ga0070698, IMG submission 65477) | Corn, switchgrass and miscanthus rhizosphere microbial communities from Kellogg Biological Station, Michigan, USA - KBS K1-50-2 metaG | ecosystem: Host-associated > Plants > Roots >... | reverse complement strand
GCCACAATGTGAGCAGAATGGCGGCAGGCACGTTTGCTGTCGCGAGCGGCTCGGCGGCCTACTGCGCTATTACCACCGCGCGGCGTAGGCGTGGCGACGGAGTTTTCGGACACTACGGGCACGCAGAAGAGCTCAGCACGAGTGAAAAGCAAAAAGAATGATTCGTTCACAACACGGGCTGCGATATTCGAAGCTGGAAAATATATAGAAGCTGGAACATATATAGAGGAAGGAACTGACGCGAAAGGCGGTGAGCCGATAGGTCGCTGCAATAGGGACTGAATCACGCCTGAAGCGACGAGCGGCGCCGTCTCGTGCAGTGCGCTCAGTATTTTCAAGTCGACATCAAGCCCCCGGCCCGGCGATGGTCGAGATTCCCGCGAACATCCTCAACGAAGACGCGCCTGACGCCCTGATCGATCTGTACCTGCGAGTCAAGGTCACTAACGCCACTGTGCGCGGGCCGCCAGCACTTTCGCGCGGGACAGGACCGGCGCCGGCGTCCGCTGTACTCGTGTGCGCCGTTAGCCGCGTACTGGACCAAAGGCCAGGGACGAGGGGAAGCGGCGAACCCATACAATCCGCGATCGGGGGTGCACGGCCGATGAGTTCTCGTGGCGTGAGTCGATGGAAGGGCAATGTTCATTATTGGGACTACCATCCTGACGCCTTGTGCCGGACACGAGTCGAATCGAGGCGTGGATAGTGGCCGAGGCATTCATCTATGACGACGAACGGAAGACCGAGAAGATCGCGATCACCGTGCTCGCGAGCGGCGAGGATCTTGAAATAGACAAGGTGCCGCGCGACGAAGCAATCCGTATCGGCGAGGAGATCCGGGAGCAGGCGATCGCCAAGCATCGTGACCAGCTACCCATAGGACATCGCACCATCGTGTACAACCTGCGCGGGCGCGAGATTGAGGCGCGGGAGGAATAAAGCGCGCCAGGGCTGGCTGGATGCTGCGGCGGGTGCTGATCATGGCGGCTGTGAATTCAAAAGGCGACCGACGCGGCCTGGGCGGCGCTGGGCATTCGCCACACGCGGATTCGGCCGCGTCACGCCTGGACCAACGGCTTCGTCGCGCGCCTGCAGCAGACAATTCTCACCGACTGGGCTCCCTGATTCAAATGCATCGCTCTGGGACGACAAGAGTGTTAACGCCAGGGCCACTACGATTCTGGTGGCACCGATCTTCTGATCCAGTCACGTTGCCGTGGGAAACCTCACGAAGCGAAGTGCGGGCGCCGGATGACGCGCGAGTCACTGAACGCTCCTCCCGCCATCCGACTCGCCCATCTTTTCAACCCACCGTGACGCTCACGCGGCAACGGTTGGGCGCGAAGGCTGCTTCACCAGACGTGGGCGCCTCGCCCGGCGGCGGGGGCGCGACCGGTGGGTCGACAAGACGTGGCCAGTTCATTCGCCACAGACGCGTCGTCCATATTGACGTGGGATGCAGCTTTGCCGGCGATTGCCGCTGAGGATTCTTGCGACGGCGGAATCTCCGCGCGCTAGGCGCGCGTCACAAGGGCATGCGAGTTTTGTACGCCGTGCTCTTCGCGTTGTTCGTGGTCACCATGGGCGCCCTCGAGGTCGCGTCGTCTCGGGCCACGGCGCGGATCGCCGACTACCCCGATCCGCCCTCTGTGTCCGCCTCGCCGACTCTTCCCGGCCGTTGACCCGCTGCCGCGGGCGACTGACCGGAGCGCCGGCCTCTGCAGACCCGATCCGGACCGCTTCACCGAAAGGGTTCGCCAGCGCCGACCTGCTCGCGGCGAAGGCTCTACTCACCGCACTCTCTGTAACCGTCCGCTGCCGCACACCATCCCAAATGCGTCCGCCTGGTCTGCGGATGCTCGCGATACCGTTGACCCCGATCGAGCATCTCCTGCCGGGCGCCGAGTCAAGCTGAGTTGAGGACGACGAGTGAATGCGATCGACCCGATCAGGACGCAACGCTGTAGCCAGGGAGACTCGACGCGAGGCGACCTAATCAGCCCCTGGGGCTTGCGCAAGATCCTGCCGTTCGAGCCGGCCGCGACGAGCGCGCGATGCGGGTGGGTCGGACTGGAGGCTGTTCTTTTCCGTACGACGCCTGCTTTTGAGTTCGACGACGCTGTGCCGACGCATCACAGTCTTGCTCTCGAACTCTCTTGGCGTCAGTTTAATGAAAACATCGTTGAGATGATCATCAGGCGAGGCGCGGACCGACAGGTGCCACCCGGCTACTTTTACTCGTACGGAGAGGCACCGCAACTGAGGAAATGCCGACCAAATAGTCCGCATCACGCGGCTCCCTTTCACCCCCAGCCGCAAGCCGGCCGCGCCCCGGGCAGACGGTTGTTTCTCATGTTTCGGACACACAATGCAGTCGATCCTCGACGGCACGGGATGGGTCGTTCGAATCGTCCCGGCCTCGGAATTCCGTAGAATCCACGGCGTCCCCGAGCGGCCGGCCATAGAAAAGCTGCGGCGAGCGAGGGGGCGCGCCAGGACGCGCCCCCTCGAGCCGGCGTGATCGAACGCGGCCGCGACGCTTTGGCTTACGAGCAACCAGGGCCGCTCGCGGCGAACGGGCCGGCGACTGATTCCTGCTCTCCAAGCTCATCATGGTTGCTCGCCCGTTGGCACTGTCCCTCGTCATCGCGTAGAGCGCGTCGCCGGAGCGCCGTGCGAGGCTGATATCCGATCCAGCCACATCCTGGAGGATGACGCGGTTGCCCTGGAAGGCGACTTTACCGGTGATGGGCGACCGATTCCCCCACTTGAAGGTATAGGTCGAATCCCCACCGATCTGAAGCGTCAGAGCGTTGCCGCTTTGCGACATATGATCTCCGGCGACGTTCCAATAGAACCCGCTCCACGTCCCGCACAGATTGCTCACCGGGGACGACGAAGCCGTGGCGTCCGCAAGACGGTTACCGCTTTCGGTGGTCGGGCCGGCGCAACCCAGGGCGACCACGCTCAAGAGGGTGGTGGTGACAACGGTGAAGACTCGGCGGTACGTCATACACGCCTCCTTCTCATGACTCAACGAACATGCCCACGCCACAACGAGCGCCGGCAGAAAAAAAAGGCCGCTCGGAGCCCTCGAGCTCCGAAGCGGCCTCCTGCACGTCAGGTCAGCCGGCGCGTCTGGAACGGCTCGACTGCGCTACATCGGCAGTCTCCTCAACACATCGTGGTCGATCTTCTCCACGACTTCGACATCGACGATCTTCCCGTCGCTCATCGCGATGATCAGCCGACCGAACCGGTGTTCCTTCAAGCGCGCAAAGACGTCAAGTAAGAGCATCGCCTCGCGGTCGCTGACTCCCTCGGGTAGAGCCACCACGGAGCCCAGTCGATCAACAGCCACAGCGCGACCCCCCAGACCCTTGTTTCCTGAGATGCCGCCTGACGTGCCTGACCGACCGCGAACGATCTGATGGACGTCGACGACGATGTTGCCAGTATCGTTGGTGACGAAGCGTTGCCGCTCGACGCGGGGAGCGATCCTGCGCCACAGGCGGGTCCAGTAAGGGCGCACGGCGTCGCGGCCACAGACGTGCCCGCCTTCCATGCCGTTCGTCCACTCGACTTCGAGGTTCATGATGCAGCTCAGCTCGCCCCGACCCCCGTGAGGGGGCAGCGAAGCCTGGCCCGCTCACCTGCCGGACTTCGGCGTGTGGACCGCTCCAGACCGTCAACAGTTGCCCGCATGTCTGCGCAGCCCATCGGACCGTCCGCGGAAACACCCAGGAAGCGGATTCGGAGAGCTCCTGCAAGCGATCTTCGATCGCCCGATGAAGGAAGGGATCCAACAGCAAGTTTGGATTCACGGCTGGACCTCCATCGCTTCCCAGCCACCGCCGAGGGCCTTGTAGAGCGCGATGAGACTGACGACGAGCGTTCCCTCGCTCTGCACGCGTTGGTCCTGGGCTGCGTAGAGCGACCGCTGGTTGTCGAGCACCGACAGGAAGTCGACGAGACCGCGAACGTAGAGCTCGCGGGACAACGTCAGCGCGACCTCGCTGGCGCCCACGGCCTCGGTCAGCTGCTGCTGTCGTGTGTGCTCCTCGCCCCAGGCCACCAGCGCGTTCTCGGTGTCGGCGAGTGCCGCCAGCACCGTCTGCTCGTAGCGCGCGAGCGCCGCTTCCTGCCGCGCCTCTTGAGCGCGGATGTTCGCCCGGATACGGCCGCCGGCGAAGATCGGCCACACCACCTGGGGACCGATCGAAGAGAAGCGGCTCGCGGCGGTGAAGACGCTTGCCGCGTCGACGGCCGAGACTCCCAGGGTGCCGGTCAGCGAGAACCGGGGAAACAGCTCGGCGGCCGCCACGCCGATCCGGGCCGTGGCCGCCGCCAGCTCGCGCTCGACCCGGCGGATGTCCGGCCGGCGGCGCAACAGATCGGACGGCAATCCGATCGGCACGGCTGGGGGAGCCGGCGGTATGCGGTCCACGCGCCGAAGCTCGTCGAGCAGCGCGGCAGGCGGGGCGCCGACGAGGACGGCCAGCCGGTGAATGGCCTGGTCCTGCGCCACGTGAAGCGCCGGGACCTGGGCCCGGGTCGTGGCAAGAAGCGTGAGGGCCTGCGAGACCTCGACCTCGGTCGCCAGTCCCGCTTGCATTCGGACGCGTGTCAGGTCGACGACCTCCTGTTGCGTCTGGATATTGTTTCGAGCGATGAGGAGCCGCTGCTGGGCTGTGCGAACGTCAACGAGATTCCGCGCCACGTCGGCTAGCACGATCACCAGTACGTCACGACGGTTGTCCTCGGCCGCCTCGAGTGTGGCATCCGCCCCTTCCACGGAACGTCGCACGCGCCCCCAGACGTCGAGCTCCCAGCTTGCGTCGAGCCCCAGCAGGAACAAGTTGTGTTCAGCGTCGAATCCGCGCGGCAGCGGCCTGACGTTCTCGCTCTCGCGGACCCGGGCATAGGCCCCGGCGGCGTTGATCGTAGGCAGTTGGTCGGCTGCCGCAATGCCGCGGAGCGCTCGAGCCTCGCGCACGGCGGCGAGCGCGATCTTCAGATCGAGATTCCCCGCGACCGCGCGATCGACGAGCGTGTTGAGCACTGGATCGTCGAATTGTCGCCACCACGCCTTGAGGTCGGCGGACGTTGGTGTGACGCCCTGTTGATCGTCCTGGCCCCAGGTGCCCGGCGTGTGGGGTGTCGGCGGGCGATAGTCTGGACCGACAGCGCATCCGTGGATGCCGATCAGGAGCAGGACGGGCGCCCAGCAGCCGATCCGCTTCATGACGGCGTGGGTCCTTCGATGAACACGTCGAGCTGCTGGCCCACGTACAGCGGCACCGTCTTGCCTTCGACCTCGTAGATGACCTGGAGCACCCGCGTGTCGACGCGCTCGGTGTTGTCGCCCGTGAGCGACTTCTTGGGTACCACGTAGGGTTCGAAGCGCACGAAGCGCAGCGGGATCCGCGTTCCGCTGGAGCCGCGCACCGTGGCGTACGCCGCGGCGTCGGCTCGGACCTTCCACGCTTCGTGCTCATCCACGTCGGTCCGGACATTGAGCACGCTCACGTGGCCGAACACCATCAGAGGCTTGGCCAGAGGACCACTCTGGGCGTACTCGCCGAGGCGGATATTCGACTGCAGGACCTGACCGTCCATCGGCGCCGTCACCGTGAGGCGGTCGATGTCGGTTTGCACGCGGTGCACCTGCCGTTCGGCCAGGGCGACCTGGGCCCGGGCGATCTGGATGTCTTCTTGCCAGGCGCCCGCCTGCAGCAGCGCGAGGTCCGCCTTCGCCTGCCGCAGACGCGCCTCGGCCGCTTTCGTGGCAATGCGCCGACGCTGAAGATCCTCCTCGCGCACGGCGCGCCGGTCCGTGACGCTCTCGATGAGGCGCTGCTGGACGCTCGCGTCGGCAAGCGTTTGCTCGGCTTCCGCCACCCTGGCTTCCGCCACGGGGACTTCCTCCGGCCGCGGCGAGCGGAGCAGCTTCTCGAGCTGTGCCTGGGCCACTTCGAGGGATCGTCGGCGCACCGCGAGCTCGGCCTGAAGATCGCGGTCGTCGAGCGAGAACAGCTTCTGACCCGCTCTCACCCGATCACCGACCTTCACGTAGACCTGGGTGCAGAGGCCGGACACGGGCGTGCTGATCGCAATGTTTTCGCTGCTGGCCTCGACGAGCCCCACGCCGGCGACCGTACGTGTATAAGCGGCGACCGGCGGCGGGTTCGTAGGGGTGGTCGGGGGACGGACCGATCGCGATTGGAGCACTGTCACAACGCCGAACACGAGTAGCGCCGCAGCGATGATCGGGACGCCGAATCTCAGCATGGGTGTTCTTCCCTAGGCATGCGCGGGCCGCGCGGACGTCCGGTGCAGGGGGAAGAGGCCCAGCGGAGGCGCTGCGCCGCCGTTGACCCGCGGGCCCGGGCGCGTCTCCGTCCGGACGATCTGCCCGTCGTTCATGTGGGCGATCCCGCTCGCAAAGTCGAAGATACGGCTGTCGTGGGTGACGACGAGCACCGCCCGCTCCGGTCGGACAGCCACCTGGGCCAGCAGCTCCATGACCCGATGCCCGGTCTCGGCGTCGAGCGCGGACGTCGGTTCGTCACAGACGATCAAGCGTGGCTCGTGTACGAGCGCTCTCGCCAGGGCGACTCGCTGCTGCTCGCCTCCCGAGAGCTGAGCCGGCAACGCATCGGCACGAGGGCCCATGCCCAGGGAATCGAGCAAGCGCTTGCCGCGCTCGACAGCGCGGCGCCGAGCCACACCCGCCGCGAGCAGCGGCAGGGCGACGTTCTCCGCGGCGGTGAGGGCCGGCAGGAGGTTGTACTCCTGGAAGACGAACCCGAGGTTCCGCCGACGGAAGAGGACGCGCTGCTGGCTCGGGAGCCGGTTCAGGGGCTCGTCCAGAACGGCGATCTCACCGTCGTTGGTGTCGAGCAGCCCGGTGATAACCGACAGCAGCGTCGTCTTGCCACAGCCGCTCGGCCCGACGAGAAGAGTCATCTGGCCCAGCGGAACATCCAGATCGACGCCACGGAGCACGAGCGCCTTCGCCTCGCCCTCGCCGAACTCTTTGCGCAGGCCACGACAGTGCACGGCGATGTGGCCGTTCGTCCTCGAGCCGTTGGTTGTCCCGATCACCACCGGTGCCAAGGGCCGCAAGCGGCCTCGATCACGCCTGAAGATCGAGCCCAGGAACGCGAACCGCCGGCGCGGGCGCCCGTTCTGGGTCCCACGAAAGACCATGGCCGGCTCCAGGACCACGACGCGCCGGATGCTGAGAAGGCTCGCCACGATCACGATGAGCAGAATGAGCACGCCGGTGCCAACGGCGCTCTGCCACAGGAGAGTGAAGCCCCGTGTCTGGAGGAGTAGCTTGCCCGTGACAAGGAAGAAGGCCGCACAAAGTCCCGTGCCGATCGAGAAGCCGACGATGCCGACGAGACAGGCCTGCAGGAGGATCATGCCGGTCAAGCGCCAGTTGGTGACCCCTACGGCCTTCAACACGCCGAATTGCTTGAGGCTCTCGATCGTGAAGATGTAGAAGGTCTGTCCCGCCACGACCGTGCCGACGATCAGCGCGATCGTAATCGTGATGCCGAAGTTCACGGGGATGCCCGTGTTCCGCAAGTAGTAGACGATCGTTTGCTTCGCGAACTCGTAGGTGGTCGCGGCGTGCAGGCCCGTCGCAGCTTCAATGCGTCGGCACAGGTCGTTGACCGCAACCCCGGGCTGCGGCTTCACCAAGACGAAGGACATCAAGTTCCGTTCCCGGCCGACGTACGTGATGGCCTGGCTGTAACGCGCGAATACGACGGGAAAGGTCTGGAAGGGCGGCGAGGCCTCGGCGATGCCAACGATTTTGACCCGATGGTCGTTCAGCTCGAGCGTTCGTCCGAGGGTGAAGGGCTGCCCAGGAAAGAAGAACATGTAGCCGGCTCGGTCGATGATGATCGCGTCGGGCTGACTCAAGTCGGCGACGGACCCGACTAGCATCCGCCCCGGCGCCCCGACCAGCGTCGCATCGTCCAATCCCATCAGGATGACCACGCGGAACTTGCCATCGGGGGCCTTGGCACGGGGGAGCCCCTTGAAGAGCCTGACGGCCCATTGCACGCCCGGAACACCCCGGACTCGGTAGAGGTCGTTCTCTGTGAGCGCGCGGATCTCATCGATGTACTGCGTGTTCGGATCCATGACCCAGATGTCGGCGTCGGTGACGTCGACGATCTGGCTGGCGGTGCGCCCGACGACGCCGGCGAAGATCGAGCTCTGGTTCTCGAGCAGGAAGGACGCGAAGGCGATCGCGAAGATCAGCCCAAGGTACTTGGCCCGATCGCCCGTCAGCATCTTGACCGCGACGAAGTTCATGAGCCCGTCCCCGTGCCGAGCGTCGGACAACGACGTAAAGCAAGTGTGTGTGGTGGGTAAAGATCTGTAAACGCATCCGGGTGATGCCGCCTCCCGCTCATCCCAGCCGGGCCCAGCCGCAGAGACTCGATGCGAGGGTGAACAGCCCGATCCCAACCACGAACACCCGCTTTCGCCCGTACAGATCGGCGAGTCGTCCACCACCCGGAACGAGGAAGATTGAGGATCCACGAGAGCCGCGCGCCAGGCTGGACAGCGCGAACGTCGGCCAGCGGGCCGGGACCGCAGAGCAGGCCGCTTCGTCGCGACGCCATCCTTTTCCTCAAGCGGGCGTCATCAGGAATCACCGGAGACGGGACCGATCGGTCTCGTCTCTGTCCCAAAAAAAGATCCACGCCTCTTCACAGTAACGACGATCAGCAGCCCGTCGGATCGACATGTTACCGCCGCCGGCCGAGCGGGCGCCAGAAAAAGCGACCGATCGGTCTCTTCTGATGCAAAAAAGAGCTACCGAAATCCGTTCCGCACATACGTCTCGAGATATTCCAGGACAGCTTCGGTGGGCGCGCGGTCCTTGTAGAGATTTCCGAGCAGCAACCCGCCTTCCAGCGTGGCCACGAGCACCCTGGCACGGGAGAGCGCGTCGCCCTTGGGGAACTCGTGCTGACGCATGCCTCGTGCAATGACCTGCTCAAAGGCACCAATCAATTGCGTCATCGCCCGGCGTGCTGCATTCCGAAGCGTGGGATCGGCGTCGTCGCTTTCCACGGCAAGGTTCATGATCGGGCAGCCGCCATGGAAAGCTTCATCGTGGGAGGCTTCGCGAAAAACGCGCAGGAACGCGAGAAGGGTATCGGTCGCCGTAGCCTGGCCCTCGGCCGCCCGCAGGAAGCGGTCGCGCATCCTGGTCACGGCGTACTCGAAGGCCTCGAGCGTCAACGTGGTTCGGCTCTTGAAGTGCCTGTAGATTCCGCCCTTCCGCAGCCCGGTCACGCGCATGATCGCGGACACCGGCGTACTGCGATAGCCGCGGGTGTTGAGGAGACCCGCCGCCTGGGCCACGATACGTCGCCGCGTTACCTCGCCCTTCTTCATGCGCGCGAAGAAAGAGACCGATCGGTCGCTAGAGGGAGACTACCAGATCGACCAGAGCATCGCAAGTCCGAACCGAGTGTGTCGAGCGCCGGACGTCCGGCGCTTCCTTGTCGAGTCCCTTCGCTAAGAACCACAACGTGATGCAAACAGCTGGATCGGTGAAGTCTTCGTGGCCCACACGATCTCCGCATCGGCCGTCAAAAGCGCTTCGTGCGCTTCGAGTCGAGCACCGGCGGCTCCAGACGGAATTAGCAACGTGGAATCGTTTCGGTCGGGGATCGGCGTCGAGGGCTTTACACAACTTTACCCGCGGGACAAACGCGCTTAACCCGGCGTATTGAAGCTTGGCTGCGACAGGAGATGCCTCAAACAGTCCTCGAAAGGAGCAGCTATGAGTGACACGAGACAGACTTCGCAGTCTTCGGCCTCCGGGGAAGAGAAGCCGCGGCGCCGCTTCTTTCGGCGGGCGGCGATCGCCACCGTCATCGCAGGCCTCGCAGGTGGTATCGGCGGCGCCGCGCACGCCCAGGGCGGCGGCCATTGGGGATGGCATCGTGCGCGCTTCATAGGCACGCCGCTGGATCCCACGACTCTGGATGAGCATCTCGACCGCATGCTCAAGCAGCTATACGTCGAGATCGACGCCACCGACGCGCAGCGTGTGCAGCTTGCCCCGATCGTGAAAAGCGCTGCTCGGGACCTGCTGCCAGTACGGACCCAGATGCGAGAAGCGCGTCGGCAGGCCGTCGAGCTGTTGTCGCAAGAGAGCGTCGACCGCGCCGCGCTCGAGACCCTGCGCGCCGACCAGCTCAGGCTGGTCGAGCAGGCGTCGAAGCGTGTGACGCAGGCGCTCGCCGACATCGCCGATGTCCTCACGCCGGAGCAAAGGAAGGAGCGCGCCAAGCACATCGGCCGATGGCATGGGCACCACGGGTAAACTGGCGGTGTGGCGCCAGAGATCCTACTGATTGAAGACGATCCCCGCCTCGCCGAGATGGTGTCCGAGTACCTCGGCGAAGCGGGTTTTCGCGTCTCGGTCGCGGCGCTTGGGCGTTCGGGGCTGGAATGGCTCGCGCGCGAACCCTTCGA
>Ga0070698_100009330_pt1 | contig 10522 bp, 5 predicted proteins | sample KBSK1502metaG_FD_65477 | JGI IMG/M metagenome (GOLD analysis project Ga0070698, IMG submission 65477) | Corn, switchgrass and miscanthus rhizosphere microbial communities from Kellogg Biological Station, Michigan, USA - KBS K1-50-2 metaG | ecosystem: Host-associated > Plants > Roots >... | reverse complement strand
GCACTCCCGTTCGGGCTTGATCCTGTGCAAGATGCGACCCCCGAGAGATTGTCGGTACAGCCGAAATCGACCGTCGCGGGCTGATTGAGCAGATAGCTTCCAGCCGTTGGTGAGGTAACTGAAATCGTTGGTGCCGTCTTGTCGATCTTAATGACAATAGTCTTTGGGGACTCGTGATTTCCCGCGACGTCACTTGCATAATAAGTGATCGTCGTTTCACCCTCAGCAGTTATGGTCAAAGCGGTAGTAGCAGCATTTACCGTGGTCGAGGCGATCGATTGGGCACCGCTCGCACTATACGTGATGTTTGTGACCCCGCTGCCGCCATTGTTATCTTGGGCCGTCAGTACGACATCGACATTTGCGTTGTTCCAGCCGGCGCCGTTGGGAAGCGCCGATGTAGTGGCGGTGGTCGAGGGCGCGACCGAATCGACCGGGATACAGCTTCCGATCCAGATTCTTAGCCGGTCTGGCGAGCCTTGGTTATTCGCGCTAGCGAAGTCCTTTATTCCATCATTGTTAAAGTCGCCAACGGCGAGCACATTTGTCGCCGTATCTGTAACAAGGTTTGGAAGGGCAGTGAAGCCGCCGAGTCCGTTACTGAGGTACACCCTGATGGCTCCTGGATAAATGTTGGACTGGAGAATGTCGTCATCACCGTCGTTGTCGAGATCCGAAACGACCAGTGCATAAGGCTGGTTCCCGGCTGGGAGTTCCGTAAGAGCTGAAAAGCCGCCCGAACCGTTGCCGGTGCGGATCGAGATGGTGCCGGATAATTCGTTGCTGACAGCTAAGTCTTTCTTTCCGTCACCATTGAAGTCACCTATGCCGATCTCGCGGGCTCCATTGCCGACCGGGACGTCGGCCCCGCCCACGAAACCGCCGTTCCCATCGTTGAACCTAAGAGCCACCTTGCTGTCATTGAACTCCGCAACGGCGAGGTCCGGCCAACCGTCGCCGTTAAGATCCGCCGAGACGATGGACGATAATGAGGTTCCGGTGGGCACTGAGATGATCGGGCCGAAGCCGCCCGAACCATTTCCGAGACGAACTGCGACCTGAATCCCGTCAGGAGGAAAACCGCCGCTAGACGTGGCCAGATCAGGATTTCCATCACGGTTAAAATCGGCGGTGGTGATGAACGCCGCCGCCCATGTCATCTGGTAGTAGGTCCCGCCGTCGAAGCCACCGTTGCCATCGCCAAGCCGCACCTGGGAAAAGCCGTCGTTATTACCGGCAATAGCGTAGTCCAAATGCCCGTCGTTATTGAAGTCAGCGGTAACGAGCCTCCAGGGATGGTCCGCCGCAAAATTTGCTGAACCCGAGAAACTACCATTGCCGTCGCCAAGTCTGAGCGAAACATTATTCGTGGTGCCATTGGAGAACAAGATGTCCTGATTTCCGTCCTCATTGAAATCTCCCAGAGCAATCCCTGTTTGATACGTTCCGGGGGTTGTGATACTCGGCCCTCGGGTGTAACTTGGCGGCCCGCCACACAGCCGACCGGGAGTCGGAGTCGGCAGTGGTGTTGGCGCCGGGGGGACGCGCGACGGGGTCAAAATCGGAGCCGTGCGATTGCTTGTACGTTGATTGTCGTGGAACCGGACCGGCCATGGAGAATTCGCGTCGTAATTGTTAGCTGCGACCGGGAGTGCCGTGATTGAGGTTCCCGAGGCATATAACAATCCGGCACGAAGGATGATCTCCCAGGCTCCGGGTACGTCCGTGATAATTTGTCGAACAACCCCGTCCGATTGCCCGATGGCGTAAACGGTACCGTTCGCAAAGCTGCCGGTTCCTGCATAAACCGCTCCGTCGTCTCCGACCAACAAGTCATTTGGCAGCCCGTTGACCGGTACGCTCCAGACAAGACCGCCGGTAGCGAGATCACGGGCTTCGATCGCACCTGGGCCACTGGCGTCTATTGGGGCATTGTGAGTCCCGACAAAAATGAGGCCGTTGCTTCCGATCACAGGAGGGGTAACGGCGTTCACGGCGTGGTTCCATGCAAGGTCGCCGTTGGACATGACGCGCGCAAGTCGTCCCGGAACGTTAGGAAATGAACTGAGGTGGGCTGCTCCTGACGTGACTACAAAACTACCGTCCGCTGTTACTGCTCCGGGTTGCAAATAGGTGCTGTCGATTGCGACAGACCACAGGCTTGCGCCAGTAGCGGGCCACCTTACAACGTGCCCGCTCTGTCCCGCGGAATAAAGGGTGTTCGGATCAGAAATACTGATCATCCCAGCGAAATCAACTCCGCCAAAGTTCCATCCCGTGAAAACCGACGTCGCCATAATGACTCCCCCCATTGCTTCGTTAGCATGGAGGTAAGCCTTATCGTTGACAGGATCCAAGGCCAGCGGATACCTCAGGATATTGCAACAACCCATCGCCGGAAAGAGATCGGTGGCAAACGAACCATCCTGCCGGTAAGCTGGCCTGTTTTCGAAACCACCGACGACCCAGTCTTGTTCGCCCCCGACGCCAAGTCGGATCGAAGTTCGCACATCGGGGACGAAGAAGGGGGCGATCGGGGCTCCCGTACTTGGGTTAAGCTTGACGCCACTTCCGTGGCCGTTAACGAATGTATCACTTGCGGCGAGGATCGTTCCGTCGCCAAAAACGTTCAACGCGTAGAAACCATTCGTCACTCGCCAACGTTCGATATCCGCGGCCACGACGGTCGAGGGTGGTGACGCAAGTGCCTGCACCGCGTTCTGTTTCAAAATAAATAATGCCGCCGCAAACCCGAGCGTTAGCCCCAGCGTGAGGATCCTTAAAGTTTGTTTTTTCATCTTGTTCTCCATCGTTGCCGGACTCCTTTTCCAAATGCTTCCAATGAGTAAGGTAAAAACGTAGTAGCTCTCTGATTCTCTGTGTAGAAGTTTGGTGCGAGTTGTCGGAGTCAGGGCTTAATGCCTTTGGCCCAAGCATCTTGTCGGCGCAGTCAACGAAAACAATTGAGGCCGCCATCCCTTGGACGATTCGGTCCAGGGACAACGGCCTCCGAGTGCTTCGGTCAGCCGAAATGTCTTGTTCAATGAAGCTGTGCCCTAAGTCATGTGCAACCCGTCATCCGAACTTCACCTTTTTTGTGATCACTTCCGCCAGAACGGGCAAGCCGTCCTGAATCTTTAGCCGCTCGATCTCACCGTGCTGCAGCTCCGCGCAGTAACGAATGAATGCGTACCAGGCCGGAGGAAGCGAAATGTCAGCGAGGCTGTTACCCGACACCAGAACCACGTTTCTGTTTTCGAAACCGTTTCCGTTCTTCATAAACGTGCGGCGTTCACGCCATCTGTTTATCGACGCGATGAGGTGTCATTTGAACAAAGGCTCAGTTCACCTTGTAGACATAAACCTGGCCCGCATTCGTCGTGCTGCCAAGGTCAAGGCCGTGATCGCTCACAAAGAACAGTCGAGTACCGGGCGCGAAAGCTGTGGCCCAACCGAAAACCTGGAAAGTACTCGAGCTTGTTTCCAACACGGGCGTATTCAACATCAGTCGCGTGGCTAGCGGGAACCCTACGCCGCCAGACAAGTAGAGATAGGCCGCGCCGCCGCAGATCGATCCGCTCGCCCCGTTCGGCGCACCGATCAAGACATCGGCCAGACCGTCTCCGTTGACATCGTTCATGTCCGGCTCGTCGGTCGACCAGCCTAGACTTAACCCACTGATCGGTCGCAGCACGAAACTGGGGGATTCACCTTGAGAAAGGAGACCGTTGTAGACGTGGGCCTTGATGTCGTTTCCGCTCAAGGTGGCGGCCAACAGATCGCCCATGAAATCTCCATTCACATCGCCGCTGGCTACCTTGTTTCCGAAGTAGTCGCTCTTCAGTCCGGTGGTGAAGGTTAGATAATTCGAGCCACTGACTGGACCGGGAAATACGAAAACGCGTCCCGCAGCAGTCACACCGTTCACGATGCTGTACGGAGCTCCCACCATCAGATCCTTCGCTCCAGTCCCCGTTACATCCGCAATGGCCACGCCTCTTCCGAAGCTCTCATCCTTCTTCGGATTCGGCAGCGGGCTGACAATGTTCTGTGTGTTGGTGAAACCCGAGCCATTGAAGGAGAAGAGCGACACCTCACCGAGGGCCGCCTGTCCGTTCCCGCCACCGATGGCCCCGACCGCGATGACATCCCTCCCGGTACCATTTAGGTCGCCCATGGCTACACCCCAACCTGCGCCTGTAGCAGTCGCTGGCATGGTCAGAGGGTAGTTTTGATAACTTAACACGCCATTGATATCCACTGAGCCGAGCACGGCATTGGCAACCTGTCCAGCGACGAAATCGGGAATTCCGTCGTTGTTCACATCCCCGACGGCCAGCGATCGGCCGCCCGGACCACTCACAGTGACATGCGGCTGCGCGCTTGTCGCCGAGCCAATGTTGGTGCCGTCCAACACCTGCCCGCTTACCGGATCGACGAAGAAGATTTCCAGTTTCGGAGCGACGCTGGGCGAGGAACTCACGCCAACGACTACGACCGGAGCCCCATTCAAAATCATCCGTCGAGCACGAATCGTAGTCCCCAGAGCGGGTCCGTAGTGTGCTCCAGTGCAAGAAGCACAAGTATTGACGTAGTTGAAAGCAGCCACCAAACTGATCCCCGCCGGCAATGGTTGCACGGTACACTGAGTGGCATTGGGGTTGGCATCATTCGAGATGACCGCGAACAACTCAGTCCCTTTGCCTCCACGGCCATCCGAATTCAGAACCTGAATATCAAAATTGGTGATGACGGCCGTGTCCGAAACCGTGATGTTGGCGTCGACTTCGGTGGAGTTGACGAAGGTCGTGGAGTTAACCGTCACGCCGCCGGGATCAGTTGTCCCGGAAACGAACCACTTGGCCTTCGCGCCATTCTTGAAGCCTTTGCCCGTCACCTTCACATTCAGATTTATCGTGCCCTGCGCAGCCATCGGCGGATCGGCCGCCGCAACCTGAATCTGTTGCGCCTGAGCGCCGGAAAGAACGCCGCAAACATTCAGAAGGACAAATCCCAGACAAAGAATAATTAGGCGTGTGGGAGGTTTGACGCTGGGCTTCATGGGGGATCTCCTGTCTTAGAACTGAGCGAAAACTGACAATTTGATCAGATCAAACTTCGTTGTTTGCATTACACGGACACGAGCTTTCGTTTTCCGCAGTCTCTCACGTGCCGTACTGAATCCCTAGTGCGACGGGCGGTGAAAACCCTTTTTAATTCATCTGGCCAACTAGTACGAAGGAACCCCAGTAGTACGGATGTGCGTAGGGTCCGTTGCGCGCGCGCATGCTGCGTTGAACCTGTCGTAGCGCTGTCGCTTTGTCGGTCCGGCGCAAGTTGCCGTAGAAACTGTGCATCAGCGTCCCGGCAGAACGGTCATTCACTTCCCACAGACTGGCCAGCACCGAAGGCGTGCCGGCAAACATGAACGCTCGGGTAAGGCCGATGAGGTCATCACCGGCGGGAACCTCTGCGAAATATCCGCTTCCAAGCGCTGAGTCGCAGGCGCTAAGCGTCACCAGGTTGGCATTGAGTTTGAGCTCGAGGATCTCGTGTACTTCCATTCGCCCATCTTCCTGGGCATCCGGTTCAAGCATAACGCCCGAGAGCAGGGGATTGAGCTTATTAAAATAGCCATGAGTTGCCAGATGAATAACATCGTATTGCCCGGCAAGGCGCTTGAATGAACTCTCGGTGGCTTGACTACCAACCAGCAATTTGTGCTCTCGGGGAAAGAAGTTGGAAACATCTAGCGATTCCTGGCGGGCAAATGTCAGTCGTGTGTTTGCAGGCGCCAATGCGAGCACCGACCTGGCGTTTCCGCGCGTGCTGCCGCGATAAACGAGAGTTGCGGCCGCCGGCAAGTAAGCCAGCGTGTAGTCGTCAATCAGCACCTTGCTTCGGTTACCCGGCTGGCGCAGCAGAGCCGCGAATGGCACGTAATGGAGAGCAGCGTGCGGAACGATGTAAAGGCGATTCACATCACGAAGCCATCCGTTGTCTTCCACGGGTTGGATCAGTGTCTTGTATAAACCAGCAGCAGGAAGTTGCCATTCATTTGTATTCTTGCGCAGCATTAGATCACGCAACAGCTCAACCCTTGCATGTAGATCCTCTGAGCGAATAGGCACCGTGCTCGCATGCAAGCCATCAGCAGTGAGGACAAAAATCACCAGGTTGTCTTGAGCAAGGACATACTCAATTAGCGCGGTCCCAGTAGGAAGCTGGTGCTGGACTTCAATCGTTGACGGTACTCTCAAAGCCCGCGCCGAAGCGTAGGCTGAGTCTGCGGGTGACAGATCAGCCAAAAAGTTCTGGTAGTTATGTTCCGCTTCTTCCAGCTCTTTCGAGAAGAGCTCGAAGGCCTGGCGTTTTTGTTCCGGACGAGGCTTAGAGCTCTCTTGCTCGATTTCACCTTGCAATTGGCGAATGCGATTCCGGAATGTTGCCTCAGTGTGACGCTGAGCCTCGCTGCGGATGGTCGGCTGGCCGCGATCCAGCAGCTCCAGATAACTGCGCGCGCGCAGTCGTTCGGCGACGCTGAAAGCTTGATCAATCCGTTTGAGTTTGAGGAGCAACTCTACCAGCGCCACATAGACCTGATACTTGTCTTCGATGTAGCCAGATCGAAATCGTTCTTCACGTAATTCACTGCGCACCAATTCGATGGTTTTTACTGCGGACTGATAAGCAGCGAGTGCATCTTCGTCCCGGTTGAGTTTTTCCAGGGTCTGGCCGCGGCCAAACTCGATGCGCCAGGTCATCTCGGGATTGGCAGTGCTCGTTACAATTTCGTGTCCAGAAGCAAAATGGGTGAGCGCCTCTTCGTAGTGTGAGGCAGCGCGAGCTATTTCGGCGAGCGCATAGAGGGCTTCGGTTTCAAGTAGTCGGGCCTGCGTACTTCGCGCGATTTCGAGTGCCTGGCGGGCCTCAGCCGCCGCGTCTTCGAGCTGTCCCGTCTCTCGCAAAGTGAGGGCCAGTTGAATGTGAGCGTTTGCTGCCGCGCCCAAGTCCTTGCTTTCAGTGGCCCGCGCCAGCGCCTCACGATATTGCACCGCCGCTTCTTTGAATCGCTTTCGGCGCCACTCCAAATCGCCGAGCGCAATCAGGTTGACTGTGACTCCGCGTGGATGATTAATCGCCCGCGAAAGCTCAAGGGCGCGGCGAAAGTCTCTGTCTGCCGAAGGCACATCACCCAGCCGCAACTCAAGATTCCCCAAATCTCCCAGGCCTTCAACTTGTGATTGCTTTAGGCCGGCTTGCTCATACACACGAAGGACTTCCATGTACTCTTTCAGCGCCGCGGTATATTTGCCAAGCTGGACCAGCGCGCTGGCTTTGCCTTTATGGGAATCCGCCTCTTCCTTCTTTAACCCAGACTCACTTGCCAGTTTGATTGATCGGTCGAAGGTCTCAAGCGCTTCTTTTAAGCGTCCCAGTCCTACATAACATAAGCCGATATTTTGCAGATCGAGGCTGATGCCCGGTTTCAGCTTTGCGCGCTCATCGATGGCCAAAGCCTGTTGGTAAAAACCCAACGCTTTACCGAATTCGCCAAGCAACAAAGACGTGCCCCCGATGTTAGCGATTGTGTCGCTGATTCCGCGTTCCAGGTTAGTACCGCGATAGAGCTCAAGTGCGTGGTTATACTCCTCGAGCGAGCGTCGATAATCGCCGAGCTCGTCGTAAACCAGTCCCAGATTGTTTCGTGCGGAACCCTCCAGTGTCCGATCGCTGAGTTCACTGCCGATTGCGATCGCTTTAGTCAGGTGTTCAATTGCCTCCGAGTATTGGCCCATCTCCCAGTAAAGCAAACCAAGATGGCTGAACGTTCTACCTTCCTCGGAGCGATCGCCGAGTGAGCGTTTCATCGTCAAAGCGCGCTGCAGGTAGTCGAGGGCCTTCCCGTGGTCGCCGAACTTCTTGTAACAGTTGCCGATCAGACCGAGGGTGATAGCCTCACCTTTGGCGTCCTTCTGCTCGCGAAAAAGTGCCAGCGCCTTCTCAAACTCGGGAAACGCGACGCGGGCGCCTTCCTCTGAATACAACTGTCGAGCGTGCGCCAAAACGTCGCTGCCTTTTTGTGTTGCGGCCGCCGTCGGAATGGTTGTGGATGAGGTATTTGCGGCGGGCGTTTGAGCTTTCGCCATTCCGGCCAATAACAAATAGCTAGCCAACAAAACAACAGATGCCGGGATAAGTTTGTTCAGCACGCGCGGATCCTATTCCTAACCAGAGACGCTGGACGTTCAGACTTCGCTTTCAGCTCAAGCGAACGATCGCTTCTATAAACATTCCGTGCCTACGGTGCCCGGACGCTAAAATTATCGCTCGGCGAGTTTGAAGCTTACGAGGCTCGACTTCGCAGCTTTGCCCTGGCGCAGATGTGCCCGAATAGTCACGAAGTATTTCATGCCTGGCACAAGTGGTTCACTGGATCTGGGCTTCAGGATGATGTTCTCGGTCTGTCCTTCGAATACCAGGTCGCCTTCGGCTGACATGACGCGCACTTCGTAAAACATTGCTTCAGACACCGGCTCCCACCGAAACTCCAGGTTTTCGCGCCGAACGACCGCACCGTCGTGTGGCGAAATCAATTTCGGAAGCAGGTCATCGACAGTTTTGCCTCGCACCTTGGGAGCCTTAGTTAAGTTCGTCTTCGGTAAGGGGACTGGTCGTGCGGACACCGAAGGCAAAGACGGATGTGCGACCGTTAACTGTGGAGAAGCGACCGGCTCCGGCGAAACCTGGGCAATAAACGGCCCGGCGTTTGTAGAAACTGACGGTTTCCGCAGTTGTAACGCCACAAGCACAAAAAAGAGGGCGAAACAGGCCACGGCGGCAGCAGATACAGCCCAGCGCCAGCCAGGGTTGATAACCTTGCGCTGCTCGTGAATCACTAACTTGCGCGCTCGAGACAGCAACTGAGTTGGCACTGCTTCGGGGCTTACCCAATCCGCAGATTGAGTAAGGAAAGCCACCTGGCCGAGACAGAAATCGCAATCGGCTACGTGTGCTTCAACGGATTTCCTGGCTGAGCCACTGAGACTTTGAGCCACATACGCCGCCAGCCTATTTTCATCAGGGCAACGCCAGCCACGCCGTTCGGCCTTGCCCTGTTGAACCTGCAGTAGTTTTTTGATCTCCCCGTCGTCCATTCGGAGCCCCTCTGTCAGTCTTTCACGGACAGTCGCGCCGTTTTTCCGCAAGGCGTTTGTAACTACTCCAACTCTTCACGCAATTTCTCCAATACAGACCTAATCTGTCTTTCAGCGCGTTGCGCGTTGCCGAGATCAAGTAGCTTTGCTATCTGCTCCAGCGTTAACTCTTGTTCGAATCGCAGTCGTATCGCGAGTTGTTCGCGCTGCGGCAGGCGACCCACTGCGCGCCTGAGAGCTGTCGCCCTTTCCTTCCAAAGGGCTTGGGCTTCCGGATCTGGCGCGGGATCGGAAACGTTGGCCTTAGCTGTCGCAATCTCATCGAAGCTTCCGCTCGTCTGACCTGCTCGTTGGGAGGAGCGCGCCTCAAGCAACCGGCGCTGCTTCATGGTCAATGCCAGCTCGATTCGCGCCCTGCTTTCACCGAGTTGTCCAGTCGTTATGTCGGGAAAAATCGAACGCAGCGATTGAAGCGCCTCGTCAAAGGAGAGCCGTCGTTCGTAGAAGTGACGAAAGACTTCCTGGTCGAAAACTGAAAGCCGGGAAATCGACTTGAAAAAGCGATGCCTGCCAAACTGCTTGCGACGCCAATCCAGACACAGGTTTCGCACGACAGCGCGCAGCCAAGTCGAGAAAAGTGCCGGACCCTGAGGTCGAAACTTTCGTAGTCTCTGGAAGGAATTCGCGCTCAGCCGTTCACAGACAAACTGAAAGCAATCAGGAACTGAATCTGAGTCGCGCTCGATGTGCCGAACGACCTGAAGGATCATAGTCGCGTACTCGTCAAGGAATACACCCCACGCTTCTTCCGGATCGCGTGAGTTGATTTGTTCAAGAAGCTTGGCGAAGGATTCTTCCGGCATTAATCCCTGGGCAGGTGCCGAACTCCCAAGACCTACTGGGGTTAGTCAGAGTCGCGAAGACGAAAGGCAGGTCTTCGAACTCTGAATGCAAGATCAATCAGTACGTAAAACGGTGCGTCGTATGAGCGTGCGATTGTACTACCGAGGTGACACCGTGACTAGCAGGAAACTCCTTCGGTTGGATCTGCTTCGGCACTGCCGCGAAGCGGCCTCCGCAAAGGGATCGTGTGACGAGATGCTTGAGTGAGTCGCTTACTATGCTGCGTCTGCTCGGGCCTTTGGTTTCCAGCGGAGGATGGGTTTGCGGGCCGCGGCGGCTTCGTCGAGGCGACCGATGCGCGTGTCGTGAGGCGCATTGATAACCAGTTCCGGATCGTCCTGGGCCTCGCGCGCGATCGCGCGCATGGCGTCAATAAACTGATCTAGTTCCTGCCTGCCAACCGATTCCGTCGGTTCGATTAGCATTGCTCCCTGAACAATCAACGGAAAGTAAATCGTCAT
>Ga0070698_100009329_pt1 | contig 10522 bp, 8 predicted proteins | sample KBSK1502metaG_FD_65477 | JGI IMG/M metagenome (GOLD analysis project Ga0070698, IMG submission 65477) | Corn, switchgrass and miscanthus rhizosphere microbial communities from Kellogg Biological Station, Michigan, USA - KBS K1-50-2 metaG | ecosystem: Host-associated > Plants > Roots >... | reverse complement strand
GCTGCAGACGGTCCTTGGTCACGAGGTCGATGCGCACCATCTGCTCTGCCGGCACGGGCTGGCCCTTGAGCAGCTTGTCCGCCGTCTCCACTGCCGCCCGGCCCATCTCCGACGGGAACTGCGCCACCGACGCCACGATGGTGCCGTCGGCGATGGCCTTGCGCGCGTCCTCCACCGCGTCGTAGCCCACGACCTTGATCTTGCCCGTCCGGCCGCGCGCGGCGATGGCCTCCACCGCGCCCAGCGCCATCATGTCGTTGGCGGAGAACACGGCGTCGATCTCGGGGTGCGCCTCCAGCATGTTCTGGAAGACGTTGAAGCCCTGGTCGCGCTCCCAGTTCGCGGTCTGCGAGGCCACGACCTTGATCCCCTTGGCGTCCTTCACCGCCTCGCGGAACCCGCGCAGCCGCTCGTCGCCCGTCTCGTGCCCAGGGATGCCTTCCAGCACGCCCACGTTGGCCTTGCCTCCCGTGGCTTCCACCAGGTAGCGCCCCGCGATCTTCCCGCCCTCGTAGTTGTCCGATCCCACGTAGGAGTCGACGTGGATGCCGGCGTCCTTGGCCGCCTTGGGATCGACGCGCGTATCCACCACGACCACCTTGATCCCGGCCTTGTTGGCCTTGGCGATGGCGGGCGCGATCTCCTTCGATCCCGAAGGGGTCACGAGCAGCACCTTCACGCCCGTCTGGATCAGGTTCTCGATGATCTGCATCTGCTTGTCGACGTCCACCTCGCGCTCGGCCGCCTGCACGGTGAGGTTCACGCCCAGGCGCCTGGCCGCCTCCTGCGCGCCCTTCTCCATGTCGATGAAGAAGGGGCTGTTGAGCGTCTTGAGCACCAGCGCCACCCGCGGAGCCTCCGCTTCCGCCTTCGACGAGGGCGGCACCTCACGCCCGCCGCACGCGACGGCCAGCCACGCTGCCGCCAACACGATCGTCCACCCGCGTTTCATCATTGGTTCCCTCATTTTCCACTCTGGCCGCCCCGCTGCGCGGTGCGCCCAGAGTGCCGGGGGGGACTGCGGTGCGACGGAGACGTCAGGCGCTCCTCGTCCCCCCTGGACCCCCTCACTTGGCGGCCGGCTTGAGCATCGAGTCCACGAGCACGGCGGTGATGATCACCACCCCGATCACGATCTGCTGGAAGAACGACGAGGTCCCGAGCAGGTTCAGGCCATTGCGCAGCACGCCCATGATGAGCGCCCCCACCAGCGTGCCGTGCAGCGTGCCCACGCCGCCGGAGAGGCTGGTGCCGCCGATCACGGTGGCGGCGATGGCGTCCAGCTCGTAGTTGATTCCCGCGATGGGCTGCGCCGAGTTCAGCCGCGCGGTGAGCAGGGCCGCGGCCAGGCCGCTGGCCACGCCCGACAGCACGTACACCATCGTCTTGTGGAAGGCCGCGCTGACGCCGCTGAGGCGCGTGGCCTCCTCGTTGCCGCCGATGGCGTAGACGTAGCGGCCGAAGCGCGTGCGCGTGAGCAGCAGGTGGCCGAGCACGTACACCAGGACGGTGACGACCACGGGCGCGGGCACGCCCAGCAGGGCCGCCGTCGAGAGCTTGCGGAAGCCCGCCTCGAACCCGGAGATGGGCCGGCCGCCCGTGAAGACGAGCGCCGTCCCCCGCGCGATGCTCATCATGCCCAGCGTCGCGATGAAGGCGGGCAGGCGGCCCTTCGTGATCAGGATGCCGTTCACCAGCCCGCTCAGCCCGCCCACGGCCAGGCCGGCGGCGAGGGCGGCCGCGGTGGGCCAGCCGGCGCGCAGGGCGGCGGCCAGCACCACGCCGGAGAGCGCGAGCAGCGAGCCCACGGAGAGGTCGATCCCGCCGGAGAGGATGACGAAGGTCATGCCCACCGCGATCACCGCGTTGATGCTGGTCTGCTCGGCCACGTTGAGCAGGTTCGAGACGGACAGGAAGTGCGGGGTGAGGATCGAGAGCAGCATGGCCAGGGCCACCAGGCCCACCAGCGTGCCCAGCTCGCGCGCGCGGCGGCCGGCGGCGGCGCCGGTCAGCACGCCTGTCCCAGGGCGAAGGCGAGCACCTCCGCCTGGGTGGTGCGCGTGGACTCCCGCTCGGCCACGACGGCGCCGCCGCGCATGACCAGCACGCGGTCGCTCATGCCCAGCACTTCCGGCAGCTCCGAGGAGATCATCACGATGCCCTTGCCCTCGGCGGTCAGCCGGTTCATCAGGTCGTAGATCTCCACCTTCGCCGGCACGTCGATGCCGCGCGTGGGCTCGTCGACGATCAGCACGTCGACGTCCGCGGCCAGCCACTTCCCGAGCACGACCTTCTGCTGGTTGCCGCCCGAGAGCAGGCGCGCGGGCTGGGCCAGGCTGGGCGTCTTGATGCGCATGTCGCGCACCCAGCGCGCGGCCAGGGCCGACTCGGCGGCGGCGCGTACGATCCCCCACGCGGAGAGGCGCCGCGTGTTGGGCAGGGCGACGTTGCGCTCGACGGAGAGGCCCAGCACGAGGCCCTGCGTCTTGCGGTCCTCGGGCACCAGACCCAGCCCCAGCGCGAGCGCGTCCTTGGGACGGCGCACGGCCACCGCGCGGCCCTTGACCACCACCCGTCCGGAGGCGGGCGGCTCCGCGCCGACGATGGCGCGCGCCAGCTCGGTGCGCCCGGCGCCCAGCAGCCCCGTGATGCCCACGATCTCGCCGCGGCGCAGGACGAAGCTGACGTCCCGGAGGCGCTCGCCGCGCGTGAGGTGCTCGACGCGGAGCAGCTCGTCGCCGGGCGCGCCGCGACGGCGGGGGAAGTGCTCGCCCACCTCGCGGTCGGCCATGAGCCGCACCAGCTCCGGGATGGGCGTCGTGCGCGCGGGCCGCGTCGTCACGCGCCGCCCGTCGCGCATGACGGTCACGCGGTCGCCGATGCGCGCGACCTCCTCCAGCCGGTGCGAGATGTAGATGATGGACGTCCCGCGGGCGCGGAGCCGCTCGATGGTGGCGAAGAGCTGGTCGATCTCCGCCGTGGTGAGGGCCGAGGTCGGCTCGTCCATGATGAGGATGCGCCCTTCCTCGGAGAGCGCCTTCGCCACCTCGACCATCTGCTGGTGCGCGATGCCCAGCTCGCGCACCGGGCGCGTGACGTCGACGGTGACGCCCAGCTCGCCCAGCAGCCGCGCCGCCTCTCGCTCGGCCGCGCGCCGGTCGAGCACGCCCCAGCGGCCCGGCTCCCGTCCCAGGAAGATGTTGGCCGCCGCGGACAGCGGCGGCACCAGGTTCAGCTCCTGGTAGATGATGCGGATCCCGAGCTGCTGCGCGTGGCGCGGCCCCTGGATCTCCACCGGCGCGCCGTCCACGTGGATCTGGCCCGCGTCCTTGCGCAGCGAGCCGCTGAGGACCTTCATCAGCGTGGACTTGCCCGCGCCGTTCTCGCCGAGCAGGACGTGCACCTCGCCCGGCCGCACCTCCAGGTCCACGTCGTCGAGGGCCACCACGCCGGGGAAGGACTTCCGGATCGACTCCATGCGCAGCCGAAGCGGGCGGTCGTCAGGATTCACGAAAGGCGTTCCGCGGCGGGGCGGTGGAGGCGCGGACGACCAGGCTCGGCGAGAGCACCACGCGCCGCGGCTGGGAGCGGCCGTCGTCCACGCGCTCCAGCAAGGTGCTCAGCGCGAGCTGTCCCATCTCGAGGCGCGGCTGGTGGATGGTCGTGAGCGAGATGTGCCTCAGGGCGGCCAGCGACGTGTTGTCGTACCCGACCAGCGAGACGTCGTCGGGCACCTTGAGCCCGCTCTCCTCGATCGCATTGAGCGCGCCGATGGCGGCCAGGTCGTTGGCGGCGAAGATGGCGGTGGGCCGGGGCTGCTGCGCCAGCAGGACCAGCGCGCCGGTATGGCCGCCCTCCTCCGTGTAGGTGCCGGAGACCACGCACACCAGCGGCGCCAGCCCCAGCCGCTTCATCGCCTCCTCGTATCCGCGCCGCCGGTCCGGCGCGCCCGCGCCATGCCCGCCGTCGATGTGCGCGATGCGGCGATGTCCCAGCGAGACGCAGTGCTCGACCGCGACCTCCGCTCCCATGTGGTCGTCGTTGGTGACGCTGTCCACGGAGGAAGCGCGCGCTTCCCGTCCCACGAGCACGATGGGGACCTCGCGGCTGGCGCCGACGATCACGTCGTCCTCGAGCACGGGCCCGGCCAGGATGAGCCCGTCCGCGCGCAGCTGCAGCAGCGTCTCCAGGGCGTCCGCCTCGCGCGGCGCGGCGCGGTTGCCCGAGTTCACCAGGACCTTGTAGCCGGTGCGCATCGCCTGGTCCTGGATGCCGGCCACCACGTCCGCGAAGAACGGGTTGTGGAGGTCCGAGACCATCACCCCCACGATGTGCGTGCGGCGCTGCACCAGGCTGCGCGCCATGGCGTTGGGGCGATAGCCCAGCTCGGCCGCGGCCTTGTTCACGGCCTGGCGGCGCAGCGGGCTCACGTGGTCCGCGCCCCTCATGACCAGCGACACCAGCGACTTCGACACGCCGGCGCGGCGGGCCACGTCCGTGATGGTCGGCTTGCCGGCCTGGAGCTTCGAAGCCAAGGGAATGCCCCCGACGTCTCGCTTGACGCGTGATGGCAGTGCGACGTAGCTTCTAGCACACTTCGCTGGAACGTTCCACGCTTGCGACCACCGCTCGCCCGTCCGTCGCAACTTCATCGGAGGTCGGCCATGAAACGTACTCTCGCCCTCGGACTGGTCCTGATGGGAGCGGCTCTGTCGGCGCTGTCGGCCGGCGCGGAATACAAGGTCCTCAAGCGCGCCACGCTCGGCGGCGAGGGCGGCTGGGACCTGCTCACCGTCGATCCCGGCGGCCGCCACCTGTACGTGTCGCGCGGCACGCGCGTGATGGTGGTGGACGCGGACACGCTCGAGCCGGTGGGCGAGATCGCCGGAACCAATGGCGTCCACGGCATCGCCGTCGCCGCCGGCGAGGGGCGCGGCTACACCACGAACGGCCGCGCGAACGCCTCGACCATCTTCGACCTCAAGACCCTCAAGCCCGTGGGCGAGGCCAAGACGGGCGAGAACCCCGACGAGGTCCACTACGATCCCGCCACGCATCGCGTGTTCGCCTTCAACGGCCGCAGCGGCGACGTCACCGTGATCGACGCCAAGGACGGCAAGGTCGCGGGCACGATCGTGCTGGGCGGCAAGCCGGAGCTGGCCGCCTCCGACGGCAAGGGCACGGTCTTCGTGAACCTCGAGGACAAGGGCGAGATCGTCGCCCTCGACGCGCGGGACCTGAAGGTTGTGGCGCGCTGGCCGCTGGCCCCCTGCCAGGAGCCGACCGGGCTCGCCCTCGACGCCGCGCACCGCCGCCTGTTCGCCGCCTGCGGCAACAAGATGATGGCGGTAGTGGACGCGGACAGCGGCAAGGTGGTGACCACGGTGCCCATCGGCGAGGGTCCCGACGGCGCCGCCTTCGACGCCGAGCGCGGGCTCGTCTTCATCCCCAACGGCCGCGACGGGACGCTCACCATCGTGCGCGAGGTCTCGCCGGACAAGTACGAGGTCGCGCAGACGGTGGAGACCGCGCGCAGCGCGCGCACCCTCGCGCTGGACCCCAAGAGCCACAACGTGTACCTGGTCGCGGCCCAGTTCGGCGCCGCGCCTTCGCCCACGACCGAGCAGCCGCGCCCGCGCCCGGCCATGGTGCCCGGCAGCTTCGAGGTGCTGGTGGTCGGCCGTTAGAGGACGTGGACGAGGCGTGGCAAGATGCCGGCCATGAACGCCCCGACCCGCTCCGCCTGGGACGTGCGCGCATACCTGCCGCCGTCCGTGCTCGACCAGATCACCGACGCGCGCATCGAGCACCCGCGCTGGGCGGAGAAGGAAGCGCGGCAGCGCCGCCGCCGCAAGCGCATCGCACCGGACGGCCGCCTCGTCCTGGCCGCGCTGGACCATCCCGCGCGCGGCGTGAACGAGATCCGCGGTGATGCCCTGGCCATGGGCGACCGCCACCAGTACCTCGCGCGCGCGCGCCGCGTGCTGGACGACCCGGACCTGGACGGCATCGTGGCCACGCCGGACGTGCTGGAGGAGCTGCTGATCCTCTCTCATCTCCAGCGGCGCCGCCGTGGGCGTGGGTTCCTGGACGGACGCGTGCTGGTGGGCAGCATGAACCGCGGCGGCCTGGCCGGCACCGCGTTCGAGATGGACGACACGTTCACCTCGATGGGCGCGCGCCGCATCGCCGACCTGCGCTTCGACGGCGGCAAGATGATGTACCGCCTGGACCCACAGGACCCGGCCTCCGGGCGCACCATCCAGGCCTGCGCGGAGGCGCTCAACGACCTGCGCCAGCACGGCCTGGCCGGCTTCCTGGAGCCGCTGGGCGTGACGCGACAGGGCCAGGCCTACACGCCGGCCAAGGACGCGGACACGCTGGTGCGCCAGTGCGGCATCGCCGCGGGCCTGGGCGACAGCTCGCTCCACCTGTGGCTCAAGGTGCCGATCGTGGACGACCTGGAGCGGGTCTGCCGCGCCACCACGCTGCCGCTCCTGCTGCTGGGCGGACCCGCGCGCGGCACGCCGGAGGAGACGCTGCGCGACTTCGCGACCGGGCTCGCCGCCGGGCCGCGCGTGCGCGGCGCCATCATCGGGCGCAACCTCCTCTATCCGGGCGAGGCCGACCCGCTGCCCATGTGCCGCGCGCTCACCGCGCTCGTCCACCGCGGCGTCGACCTGCCCACGGCCCTCAAGCGGCTCGCCGAGCCGGTGAGCCGACCGCGTCGCCGCGCCGCCGCGGCGGGCACGCCGGCCGCGCCCGCCACCCCCGCCTGAGGTGCCCGTGGACGACGCCCTCGACGTGTGCGTGCTCGGGCGCGTCGGCTACGACCTCTACGCGGTCGAGCAGGGCCGGCCCCTGGCCGAGGTCGAGCACTTCTCGCGGCACCTGGGCGGATCGAGCGCGAACATCGCGGTGGGTCTGGCCCGTCTCGGTCGGCGCGTGGCCATCGTCTCCGCGGTGGGCGACGACGCGCTGGCCGATTACCTGATCGGCTTCCTCGAGCGGGAGAAGGTGGACGCGCGCCGTGTCACGCGCGTGGCCGGATACGGCACGTCGCTGTGCCTGACCGAGGTCTCGCCGCCCGATCGCTTTCCCCAGGTCTTCTACCGGCACAAGCCGGCGGACAGCCAGGTGCAGGTGGGCGAGGCCGAGCTGGCGCGGGTGGGCTCCGCGCGGATGTTCGTGACCAACGGGACCAGCCTGTGCGCGTCGCCGTCGCGCGAGGGCACCGTGCGCGCGCTGGAGGCGGCGCGAGCGGCCCGGGTGCGCACGGTGTTCGACATCGACTACCGGCCCAGCTCGTGGGCTTCGCCCGAGGACGCGGGGCGCGCCGCGCGCGCGGTGCTGCCGTGGGTGGACGTCGTGATCGGCAACGAGGACGAGGTGGCGCTGCTGACGGGAAAGCGCGATCCGCGCGCGCAGGTGGCGGCGGTGCTCGAGGCGGGCGTGGGCCTGCTCGTGCGCAAGCGGGGCGCGGAGGGCGTGGAGGCCTTCACGCGCGAGACCAGCGCGTCTTCGCCGCCCATCCCGGTGGCGGTCGCGAGCACCATCGGCGCCGGCGACGGCTTCGCCTCGGGCTTCCTGGCCGCCCTGCTGGACGGCCGGGAGCTGGAGGACTGCCTGCGCCGCGGCAACGCGGCCGCCGCGGTGGTCGTGAGTCGCGTGAGCTGCTCGGACGCCATGCCCTATCCGCACGAAGTGGAGGCCATGCTTGCCCATGGCTGAGCGTCGACTGCACTTGCCCGCAGGGTCGGCCGCCGACGGCGCCGATCCCGTGCACGTGACGCCTCCGCTGGCGGGTTGGGCGTTTGCCGGGCTGCGCGTCATCCGTCTCGAAGCCGGCCAGTCGCGTTCGATCGACACGAGAGACAACGAGCTCATCGTGCTCCCGCTGTCCGGCTCGTGCGGTGTGCGATGCGAGGACCAGCGGTTCCTGTTGCAAGGCCGAGCGTCTGTCTTCGACCGCGTGAGTGACTTCGCGTACGCGCCGCGCGACGCGCGCGTCGAGATCGACAGCGACCATGGCGGCGAGTTCGCGCTGCCCATGGCGCGGGCGCGACGGCGCCTCGCTCCCGCCTACGGTCCCGCCGAGAAGGTGCCCGTGGAGACCCGCGGCGCGGGCAAGGCCACGCGCCAGGTCACGAACTTCTGCTCGCCGGAGAGCTTCGCCACCGATCGGCTGACCTCGGTCGAGGTGCTCACGCCGGCGGGCAACTGGTCGTCGTACCCGCCGCACAAGCACGACCAGGAGCGTCCCGGCGAAGCCATCCTGGAGGAGATCTACTACTTCCGCGTGGCCGGGAAGGACGGCTTCGCGTTCCACCGCACGTACGTCCGCGACGAGTTCGACGTCACCGCCACCGTGGCTGACGGCGATGTCTTCCTGGTGCCACGCGGATATCACGGGCCGGACGCAGCCAGCCCCGACCATGACCTCTATTTCCTGAACGTGCTGGCGGGGCCGGCCGAGCAGCGCACGATGGCCTTTTGCGACGACCCTACGCATCACTGGATCCGCGAGAGCTGGGCCTCTCTGGCGCCCGACCCGCGGGTCCCCATGACGAACGCCAGGGGCAGGTGCCGATGAAGACGCGACGTCTCACCGCAGGACAGGCGGTCGTGGAGTTCCTGGCGTGCCAGTACAGCGAGCGCGACGGCGTGGAGCGGCGCTTCGTGCCCGGCGTGTTCGGGATCTTCGGCCACGGCAACGTGGCCGGCGTGGGCCAGGCCCTGCAGCAGGCCGGCGACCGCCTGCGCTTCTACCTGGCGCGCAACGAGCAGGCCATGGTCCATCTGGCCGCCGGCTACGCCAAGATGGCCAACCGCCTGGCCACGCTGGCCTGCACCACCTCCATCGGCCCCGGCGCCACCAACATGCTGACCGCGGCCGCGGGCGCCACCATCAACCGTGTGCCCGTCCTCCTCCTGCCCGGCGACATCTTCGCCTCGCGGCGCGTGGCGCCGGTGCTGCAGCAGCTCGAGTCCGCGCAATCGCAGGACGTCTCCGTCAACGACGCCTTCCGGCCCCTGTCGCGCTACTGGGACCGCATCTACCGGCCGGAGCAGCTCGTCACCGCGCTGCCGGAAGCCATGCGCGTCCTCACCAGCCCCGCGGAAACGGGCGCGGTCACGCTCGCGCTGCCTCAGGACGTGCAGGCGGAGGCCTTCGACTATCCCGCGGAGCTGTTCGCCAAGCGCGTGTGGCGCGTGCGCCGCCCGGTGCCGGAGCCGGACGCGGTGCGCGCGGCGGCGGAATTGATCCGCGCCTCCAAGCGGCCGCTCATCGTGGCCGGCGGCGGCGTGTTGTATTCGGACGCCACCGCCGCGCTACGCGCGCTGTCGGCGGCCACGGGCATCCCGGTGGGGGAGACGCAGGCGGGCAAGGGCGCTATGCCCTACGACGACCCGCTCTCGCTCGGCGCCATCGGCGTGACGGGCACGCCGGGCGCGAACATCATGGCCCGCGAGGCCGACGCGGTGATCGGCATCGGCACGCGCTGGTCCGACTTCACGACGGCGTCCAAGACGGCCTTCCAGGATCCCGGCGTGCGCTTCGTGAACGTGAACGTGGCCGAGTTCGACGCCTACAAGCACTCGGGCCTGCCCGTCATCGCAGACGCGCGCGTGGCCCTCGAGGCCCTGCGCGCAGCCCTGGAGGGCTGGCGCGCCCTTCCCGCACACCGCGAGCGCGCGGCGCGCTTCAACCGCGAATGGGACGCCGAGGTCCAGCGCCTCTACGATCGCGGGCACGCGCCCCTGCCCAGCCAGGGCGAGGTCATCGGTGCCGTGAACTCCTTCATCCGCCCCCAGGACGTGGTGGTGTGCGCGGCGGGCAGCCTGCCCGGCGACCTGCACAAGCTCTGGCGCACGCGCGACCCCAAGGGCTACCACCTCGAGTACGGCTACTCGTGCATGGGCTACGAGGTCGCGGGTGCCATCGGCGTGAAGATGGCGGCGCCGGAGCGCGAGGTCTATGCCATGGTGGGCGACGGGTCCTGGCTGATGATGTCGTCCGACCTCGTGACCGCGCTCCAGGAAGGCGTCAAGATCACGGTGGTGCTCATCGACAACGGCGGGTTCGGGTCCATCGGCGGCCTGTCGACGTCGGTGGGCTCGAACGCCTTCGGCACGAAGTATCGCTATCGGGGCGCGGACGGCCAGCTCTCCGGTGAGCGCATCCGCGTGGACTTCGCCGCCAATGCGAAGAGCCTCGGCGCGCACGTGATCCCGTGCCGCACGTTGGCCGACCTGCGCGCCGGCCTCGCCCAGGCGCGGCAGCAGCCGCGTGCCACCGTGCTCACCATCGAGACCGACCCCGCGGCGGGCGTGCCCGGCTACGAGTCGTGGTGGGACGTGCCGCCGGCGGAGGTCTCCGAGAGCGACGCGGTGCGCGCCGCGCGCACGGCGCACGACGAAGCCGCGCGCAAGGAGCGCTGGTTCCTGTGAAGCGACGGCGCCTGGGCCTGGCCACGCTGCTGGCGGCGCTGGCGGCGGTGGCCGCCCTGCGCCTGTGGCC
>Ga0070698_100009327_pt1 | contig 10525 bp, 7 predicted proteins | sample KBSK1502metaG_FD_65477 | JGI IMG/M metagenome (GOLD analysis project Ga0070698, IMG submission 65477) | Corn, switchgrass and miscanthus rhizosphere microbial communities from Kellogg Biological Station, Michigan, USA - KBS K1-50-2 metaG | ecosystem: Host-associated > Plants > Roots >... | reverse complement strand
GGATTATCTAGTCCAGCAATGTACTGACTTTTACCGATCAAAGAATCACCTGTACCGGCGAGCGTGAAGTCATCGGCCAGAATTTGCTCGAGAGTCTGCGTGTCCCGCTGCACCCAGGCTTGCGCTATTTCGCCTTCTAACCGGAGCAACACCTTCGCATCGTTGTTCTCGCCGGCTTGAGTTGTTGGAGCCGCCCCCTTATATAAGCTAACGAGGAGGAGCCCTACAACCAACCAGCGGAATCGGGCGCAGAATCGATTCAGATAAGAGATCGCCTCTTGAACCTTTAACGGGTCAGTCAGCTCTTTCCTCGTTCTCGGTTTCTCGGTCAGCGGAATCAATATCAATTCGAAGAATCGAGCCGTTGCCGGCATCTATTTTAATCTCATGGATTAGTTTCGTTTTAGAAGTCATTGGTATCATCCGATCTTTTCAGGTTAAAGAGACTGACCGTGTCGCACCCCTTAAGGGATCCTCGCAGAGCCCGATGAACCAAGCGTGAAGGAGACGTGAAAATTTCTTAATCTTAAAACCTGGTCCGAGGTACGGGTTCTCCACCTCAGTTTGACTCTCACCCTATCTTTGTGAACACGCTCAGCCGCATTATGATGTCGAAGCTCGGCAAAATCAGCACCGGTTCTCGAGGGGCGCCACTGATTTTCGTAAGCCGAGATTTTCGACGAACAAGTGGGCTTCAGAACCATTGCGCCAACGCTCCGAGATGCCTCACGGGTTTTGCTCACGCCCCTGCGGATGGCCGCCTGCTCTCTGGGACATGAACAGAATGCAGCCGATCATGAAAATTGTGATAATCAAGGAGGAGCTGATGCGACTGAGATTGAGTCCGCCGTTCGCGATGGGCTTAGTAAGAAGATCGCCGACCGTCGCTCCGAGCGGACGGGTGAGGATGAACGCCGACCAGAACAGCAAGGTACGTGAAACCTTCGTGTAGAAGTAGGTGCCTGCAACAAGGGCCAGGGCGCCGGCGAAGACGATCGCCGCACCTTCGTATCCCAGTCCTGAAGAATCGGCAAGGAAATCACCGAGGGCTGTCCCGAGGGTGTTGGAGAAGAGAATCGTCATCCAATAGAATAGCTCCGCCTTCCGCGAGGTGATGTTGTTGACTGATACCGTGCCCATAGAAAGCCACCACAGTCCGAGAACGATCATCAATATCGTAAAGAGCATAAGTGAGCCTCCCACGTAACCGATCCCGAGCGAGCGATCCGCATAGTCTGCCATTGTCGTGCCGGCGGTGGTCGTTGCGACGATGACCGCCCAATAGAGCAACGGGCTAAAGGATTTCGAAGCGACCTGGGCTGCGACCGCGCCGATAAAGAGCGAGAAGAAAACGGCGGTGCTGAGGGCGTAGCCTAGATGCATCGTCATGGAAAGGGCATCTCCGCCCGTTTCGCCCAAGGTCGTCGCAGCTATCTTGATGATCCAAAAGGCCACAGTGACTTCGGGAACCTTGCTCAGAGCGATCTCAGGAGGCCGATTCATACCGCGGACTCTCTCTGGGGACGCCTTAACTAAAATATCGAACATGAAAAAAACCTCCACTTCGGTTCGGAAACATCGCAGGCGCCTTCGCAGAGGGTGCTGCTGGAACCCTGCGTCGATGCTTAGGAAAACAGAGCTCGATTAAGGGGTGATGAAACAAGGATGAAATTCCTGTCATTTGGGTGCGAGAACCAACGCGAGCGGTTCAAGACCCTGCGTGGTCCCGAGCGGCTCCAGGGATTGAAAGCAGATCCCGAAATTAGGGAATCGTCCTCGTCCTCGTCGTCGTGCTCGTCCTCGATTTATCCCTTCTGCGCCGAGAAAAGAGCCGATCTTCCTGGCAATTATTTTGTTCCGTTTTGTGTGACGGTGAGAATTCTCGCGGACGACGACGAGCACGAGAACGAGGACGACTTCTCAACTTCGGAATTTAGGATTGAAAGCAACATGTAACGATTGTGTATCTCAAATGCCTCAATCATATCTCCTCCCCTGGGGAACCGGCCTGGCTCGGAGATCCGGCCCACCAATCTGTTTCGCGGAGGGGAACTCGAAATCGGTTCATGCGGTTATGAGCTTGGTCTGGGCAGTTCTCCATAAGCGGGTCCGGCCCCACCAATCTGTTTATATGCGAGGCCGCACACTAGTGTCCTGTCCCCGAAATAACATATATTTTGCCGGAAGTCAGTTGGCTGTTTTTCAAGGCGCGAACGAGTCGCCCATATCTGAATCATACGGGCCGAGAGAGCAACGCAAAAAAACGGCCAACCGGCTCCGGCCCAATGGGTTGTGATGAAAATGGGCCGGCGACGGCGTTGCTCGTCGGTCACGTATCGATTGAGATATGCTCCGCTCCTCGCGCTTTGTCGACGGCCCATTTTGATCGCAACAAAATACCCGCTATTTCGGAGACGGTATACTAGATCTCCCCGACACGGATGCACGCCGCTAACCGGCCAGGTTCCTTTTCTTCAAGTTCGGGTCTGGAGACCTTGCAAGCGTCGATTGCAAACTGACAACGAGGGTGGAAAGGGCAGCCGGCCGGAGGGTTCATCGGCGAAGGAGGATCCCCTTGCAAGAGGATCCGCTGCCGTTTGCGCTCTCTCTCCGGATCGGGAGCGGGCACAGCGGATACGAGAGCCCTCGTATAAGGATGCAATGGTCTTTCAACGACGTCGGCTGCGGGACCAATTTCCACCAGACGCCCGAGGTACATCACGGCGATCCGGTCAGAGATATATTTAACCACCGAGATATCGTGTGAGATAAAAATCATCGTCAATTCCATCCGGTGGCGAAGATTCGCGATGAGATTGAGAATTTGAGACCGAATCGATACATCAAGTGCAGACACCGGTTCGTCGGCAATGATCAACTTGGGCTCAGGGGCAAGAGCCCGCGCAATCGCGATACGTTGACGTTGGCCCCCCGAAAATTCGTGGGGATAGCGACGCATCTGGTTTGCCGGCAACCCAACTGTATTCATCAACAGAGCCACCTTTTCCAGCAACATTCTTTTCGGAAGTTTGCGCCTTATCTGAATTGCTTCGCCAAGGGTGTCAAAGACGGTCATGCGAGGATTGAGCGAAGCGTAAGGGTCTTGAAAAATCATCTGAAAATTCACCCGCTCGGCGCGCACGCTGTTTTTGGAAAGACTTGAAAGATCTCGTCCCTCGAGGAGAACCGTTCCTTCCGTGTTCGGGACAAGCTGCATGATCGTGCGTGCAAGAGTTGACTTGCCGCAACCCGACTCTCCAACCAAGCCCAGGATTTCACCTTTGCGCAGTTGCAGATTGATACCGTCCACCGCCTTAACGGTCCCAATTTCCTTTCGAAAAATGGCGCCCCTATAAATCGGGAAATAAGTTTTCAGATCGTGGGTGACAAGAAATGAACTCATAGAGCGGCAGCAGTGCTCGCGAGGGGAGTATTCGCCAGTTCGCCCCTCTGAAAACGGATACAGGCCGTTCCGTGACCAGAAGTGATCTCTTTCAGAGCGACTCTTTGCTCTCTGCAGATAGCCATCGCATGACCGCATCGCGGGGCAAAGGGACACCCCTCAATATCGAGGGTTAGATCCGGCGGCATACCGGGAATCGTATAGAGAGGCTGTCCTTTCTGATGAAGCGCCGGGATAGATTGCTGAAGAGACGCGCTGTATGGATGCATCGGCCGGGCGAACAACTCATTCGTTGACGCCGATTCAACAATCCGGCCCGCGTACATCACTGCCACATACTCGCAAAAGGAAGCAACAACACCCAGATCATGCGTTATGAAAATCACCGCCGTTCCCAATTCCCTTTGACGCTGTTTGATCAATTCCAGTATCTGGGCTTGCACAGTCACGTCAAGGGCCGATGTCGGTTCATCAGCGATGAGTATTTCAGGCCGGCTGATGAGCGCCATCGCAATCATGATACGTTGCCTCATTCCTCCCGAAAATTGATGCGGATAAAGATTGATTCGAGTGGACGCATCCTGAATCCCGAGTTCCTCCAAACTCTCGACAGCCCTGATTAAAGCCCCTGACCTGCTCATCCCTTCGTGAACAAGCAGAGGTTCGACCAGTTGATCCGAAATCCGCATGTACGGATTGAGGGACGTCATCGGATCTTGAAAGATCATCGAGATTCTCTTCCCTCGAATTGCGCGCAATTGGCGATCCGAGCAGCTCAGAAGGTCAATTCCGTCAAATCGAGCAACTCCAGAAACTATCTTTCCCGGAGGTCGCGGGATCAGACCGAGAATTGAGTAGCAGGTAACGGATTTGCCCGAACCAGACTCACCGACGATCCCCATCGTCTCGCCATGCGACAAAGAAAGAGACACGCCGTCGACCGCGCGTACGATGCCGGCGCGAGTGTAAAAATAAGTTCGGAGATCCTCTATTTCGAGTAGCGCCATACACTAGAATCCTTCAAAGAGTTAGACGTTCAGGAAGGTAGGGCCGGATCTCCGGCCGTCCCAACGAGGCAGCCTCGCAAAGCAAGGGCGCTATGCTCGGCGAGCAGCTCGGAGATCTGCCCTACCAAGTTGATGTACCGGACATTTGACTTCAAGTTCATTGCACAAGTGACAGAGCCACAGGTATTTGCAAACGCTGGCTAATCTTTGCTTGATTTGGGATCGAGCGCATCGCGAAGACCGTCTCCCAAAAAGTTCAGGGAGAAAAGCGTCAGAGTGAAGAAGACTGCGGGGAAAAACAACAACCAGGGTGAGGTCTCCATCGTCCGCGATCCCTCATCAATTAATACACCCCAGGAACTGAGCGGCGGCTGGACACCCAGCCCCAGAAAGCTCAGCACTGCCTCCAGCAGCATGACATTGGGAACGGTCAGGGTCGTGTAAATAATAATCGACCCCATTACATTAGGGATCAGGTGCCGAAACATGATTCGATACGCAGGTAAACCAAGCGATATCGCAGCCTCAATAAACTCCTGGTTTTTCAGCGCGATGATCTGGCCGCGCACTATACGCGACATGTTCAGCCACTCGACCGCACCGATTGCCACGAACAATAGGACGAAATTGCGCCCAAACATGACCATCAGCAAAATCACAATGACCGTAAAAGGCAGAGCGTACAAGATGTCCGCAAACCGCATCATGACGGTATCCACTTTGCCTCCGGCAAATCCGGCCGCCGCGCCCCATACCACTCCAATCGCGATGGAAACCAGTGTTGCTGCAAACCCAACCGCCAGCGAGATCCGTCCGCCAATCAATGCCCGCGTGAGCAGATCCCGGCCGAGGGGGTCCGTTCCAAAAACGTGGCGCTGATTCGAGAGCCGATAGGCGGCGTTTCCTTCGCGAAATTCGTTGCCGTTCTGAACCCGCTCCTTGATCGCCCGGCGCTCCGCCGGGCTCCTCCCCAGAAATTCATCTTCCAGACTCGAGAGCGCCAAATAACTTTCCCTTGGTTCCCCAACTTTCCGGAACTCTGTTCTTAGTACGATGCGCTCCAGCGGCGCGCTCGCCTTCAAGCTGATTTCGGTGGACTCGTAAGAATAGCCAGTGAAAAACGGCCCGCCCAGGCACAAGATCGCAATCAGCATGAAAGTCCAGAGTCCAAAAAGCGCAATTCGGTTTTTCTGCAGCCGAAGCCACGCATCCCGCCAGAGCGAAGACCCGCGTTCCAATGATTCACCTTGGACCGGAACCGGGTCGGCAAACGGAGCGGCTGGTGCACTGTCTCGCATCTCGATGCACTAGTTTCGCGATCGCGGATCGAGCAGCAACTGCACGACGTCTGACACAAGATTAAAGATGACAATCAGCGCCCCAAAAAATACCACCGTGCCAAGTATCAGCGGGTAATCCCGGTTAAATACGGACTTGATGAATTCCTGGCCGAGACCCGGTACATTAAATACTTTCTCGACAACAAAAGAACCGCTGATAAGGCCGGCAAAACAGGGACCGAGGAAGGCTACTACTGGCAGCAACCCTCCGCGCAACGCATGCCTCAAGATAATTTCATGCTCAGGCACGCCCTTCGCGCGGGCAGTCCGAATAAAATCCTGGTTTAGTATGTCGAGCATGCCGCCTCGCGTTAAACGGGCGATATAGGCAGCATAGAAGAGGCCGAGCGTTACCGCGGGCATGACCGCCGGATGCAACGGCACGTAGTTCAAGCCATACCAACCGCTGACGGGTGCCAACTTCAAAACCAGCCCAAATACCAGGGCGAAAATTGGCCCAAGGACAAACGTCGGCAAACAGATCCCGAGCATCGAAATCGACATCGGCAGATAGTCCAGCAATTTGTTCTTGTTGACCGCCGCGATAACTCCGGCCGTTGCGCCGATGACTAACGCAATGCAAAAAGCCAGGGTACCAATTTGCAGAGATATAGGGAATGCTCGGCCTATGACCTCATTTACAGATTCGCTTTGATAGGTATAGGACGGGCCAAAATCAAACCTAACCACCTTCGAAAGGTATCCCAGGTACTGCTGCCAGACTGGTTTATCCAAACCGTAGTACGCATTAAGCTGAGCAATAACCTCAGGAGTGGCCTGGCGTTCCGCGCTGAACGGTCCCCCGGGAACAATCTTGGTCATAAAAAAGGTCAGCGTCAAAATTATCCAGAGTACCGGGATCAATTGAAGCAAACGACCTGCAATGACCTTTATCATTTCGCTCTCTCGAACTCGTCCTTGAGATTGATGAATTTATAATTGTGATTTCCCAAAACAAGCGGATACCAATTCTGCACCGAAGGTTGCACCAGATATGTGTTCGTGTACCAGTAAACGAGCACGACCGGCAACTCGCTGAGAAAGAGCTCCTCAGCCCGATGCAAAATATCAAGGCGCGTTTTTGGATCGCCAGTTCGTGCCGCTTGCTCGATTAATGCATCATATTTTGAGTTAGCCCAGTGAGTGTTGTTGTTCCCGTTCCCGGCCGTCCACATGCTCAGAAAGGTGACCGGATCCATGAAATCACCGATCCATGCAGAACGCGAAATGTCATAGTTCATGCTGTTCTGCGTATCGAGATAAACTTTCCACTCCTGGTTTTCGAGAGTCACGTCGATACCTAGTTCCTCCTTCCACATCTGCTGGATCGCTTCCGCGATTGCACGATGCGATTCGAGCGTGTTGAAATGGATCGTGAACTTCGGAAACCCCTTCCCCTTAGGATAACCGGCCTCGGCTAACAACTGGCGCGCCCGCTCCGGGTCATAGGTAATCTTATTGAGTGGCGTGTAGTCCCCCATTCCTGGAGGCGTGAATCCGGTAGCCGGCTTCTGGTCTTCCCGAAGAATATTTTTGACGATTGCGTCCCGGTCAATCGCAAGGTTTAAAGCCAGCCGTACCTTAGGATTATCCAGCGCTTTTCGTGAAATGTTGATGCGATAGAAATAGACTCCCTCGTAGGGATCGATTCGAATCAACTCCGGATGCACTCGCCGATAATAAGGGACCTTATCCAAAGAGACTTGATCGGTTTTGTGCAACTGTCCGGCCTGAAATGCCCTGCCCGCCGTATTCGAATTCTCAATCGAATAGAAATTAATCCCGTTCAGTTTTACGTTCGCTGCGTCCCAATAGAGCGGATTGCGAACCACCTCGATCACATCGTTCGGTCGCCAGGTCTTCATTAGGAAGGGCCCGTTGGCTACATAGTTCCCAGCATGGGTCCACTTCGTATCACGGGTATCGATATTCCCGAACTTTAAAATCGTCTTTGGATTGATCGGCAGCCACGAATCATGCTGCACAAGCGAAAGCAGGTAGGGAGTCGGACCTACCAGTTCGATACGCAAATTATGGTCGTCGATCGCCTTGACACCGACATCATCGAAGTTACGGGTTTGCCCTCTGTAGTATTCCTCCGCCCCTTTTAAAATGTAAAGGTTTTCAGCGTACTGTGCCCCGAACGATGCAGTCAGCATCCGTTTATAGGAGAAAACAAAATCGTGCGCCGTTACGGGGTCACCATTCGACCATTTTCGATCCTCCCCAATATGAAACGTCCAGACCGAATAATCGTCATTGTGTTCCCAACGGTCCGCCATTCCGGGAACCACTTTTGCCTGATCGTTAATACTGGGCGCCACCAATCCCTCAATCATGGCCATGATTATGTGATGTTCCGTCACTCCTTGGGCCGCCTGAGGATCGAGTGTGCGCGGCTCGGATCCAACTGTCAGCAACAGAATTTTATTCCGATTCGCCTCTCGCAACGTGAGGCTGTATGACGATCTATCTGTCGCAGTGCCTCTGGCAAACATCCAAACCAGGACACCCGCAAATAACACAGCGATCAAGCCAATCACCGTTCTCATCGCGCTACTCATTGAATGCCCACGTGCTTAAGGAAGGGCTCAATCGACTGTTTTCTCCCAAGGAATCTTTCAATCGAGACACTCACGTCGCGAGAGTTCCCTTGCGCATAAATCTCATCGCGTAGTTTGCGGCCAGTCTTAACGTCGAGAAATCCGTCTGGAGCCTGCTGAAAAACCGAAGCCATATCCGCTGCGATCGCATCGGCCCATGCGTATCCATAATAACCCGCACTATAATTTGTAAGATGGCCAAACGACGCCACCATTGCAGTTCCCGGATCAGGCGGTGAGAATACCTCGCTTAATATCTTGTTACAAAACCTATTCAGGTCGTTAAGTTGATCCGCCGTCAATCCGGAATGCAGGGTAAGATCCAGAATTCCGAAAGAGAGCTGTCTCCGGTAAAAACAACCCTTGGTTGCCAGATCCGCCGCCCTCAGTTGAGTCAGAATCTCCGGAGGGATCTTTTTACTCGGGTCGCGGTAGTCGGCAGCGAAGCTGTCTAATACCGCTTTGTCCCAGGTGAAATACTCAAGCATTTGCGAAGGCGCTTCGACAAAGTCTTGAGGAACATTTGTGCCGGCAAATCGCCCATACTTCGCTTGCGTAAGGATGGCATGCATCGCATGCCCAAATTCATGGAAAATTGTCGTGACGTCGTCATGCGTCATGAGCGACGGGCCATCCTTCGTCGGCGGAGGAAAATTACAAATTAGGCTGGTTGTAGGCCGTTGATACCTTCCACCTTCGAGACGTTTGCCATCGATAATCGAAAAATTGGCAAAATGATTGTATTTCCCGACCCTTGGAAACATGTCCATGTAAAACATCCCGAGAGGCGCCCCGGAATTTTTGTCGATGACCGCATATAACCTCAGGTCCTGCGAGTATTTTGATGGAGGACTAACTTCCTGGATCTGAATGCTAAAGATGCGCTCGTAGACATTAAACATGCCCTGCAGCACTTTTTCATAGGGAAAATAAATACGTAGAGCCTCGGCATCAACCTGGTATTTCTCCTGCCTGAGTTTTTCTGCGCAATACCACCAATCCCAAATATTTACCTCGGGAGTAGTGCTTCCCTTGCTCGCCGCCTTTATCTGCTTGAATTCATCGAGTTCCGCTCGGAACTTCGGCTCCAGGCCGGTCTTTAATTTCTCCAGAAAGACCAGCGCGGTCGCTCCATTCCTTGCCATTCGGTTTTCGGTCTGGTAATCCGCCCAGGAGTCGTAACCTAATATGCGCGCGATATCACCGCGCAGTTGGATCATCTTCTTCAGGGCCGCAAGATTCTTCTCCCGGGCCCGATTGTCACGCGCGAGGTATACCTTCTTACGCGTCTCTTCATTCGCCGCGTTCTCCATCACCAGGAGAAATTGAAAAGTTACGTTTGCATCGACCGAGTATTCATCCTCCCCAGTCCGAAACTTGCCTAATAAGCTGTCAGGCACACCCTCAAGCTCCGCGCGACCGAGCTTCACCGGCGCGGCAGCATTGTTCAGGTTGACCTGAAACAGAGTTTCAGTCTTGCCCAATTCTTTGCGCAAATTTTCTACCTCTTTTTGCTTGTCCTCCGGCAAGTCCAGACCAGCCCTTTTGTAGGATCGCATCTGGTCCTCGAAAAGCCGCTTGTCTTCACCCTGCAATTTTGGGTTTGTAGCGGCGAACAATTTCACGGCCTTGTATACATCCTTTCGATAATCGACCGATACTTCCCAGTCAGTGAATTTTTGTGTTGCGTTTATCGCGGCATCGCGAACCGGCGCGACCGGATGCACCTGACTCAGCAACGCAATCCGGTTAGTCACCTGCAAGATGTCAGCCTGAAGGTCGTCCAGGGCTCGAACCGTGTTGCGAAAGGTTATCTTCTTCGGATCCAATCCGCCAATCGCGTCCAACGCTGCGTTCGCTTTCGCGATCGCGGCATCCGTCGATTTCGCGATCTCCTGAGGCGAATTTTCAAATTTGGGAAGCGTTAATACGGTTCCAAATCTTGCAGCCTTCCTCTGCAATTCAGGCCACGTTGGAGGCGTTTGAGGTTTGATTTCGGTGGTGAGACCCAATCCGCCGAGAGAAGCAAATAAAATTAAGCTGAAGATAGGAATTTTCATAGAATGCCCAATCGCCGCCCGGGTGATTGCGTCGGAGCCGAAGCCTATAGAATCCTTGGAAAGCAAAACCACCGAATGATTGCGAGGCAGGGAGGTAGGGCCGGATCTCCGA
>Ga0070698_100009325_pt1 | contig 10526 bp, 7 predicted proteins | sample KBSK1502metaG_FD_65477 | JGI IMG/M metagenome (GOLD analysis project Ga0070698, IMG submission 65477) | Corn, switchgrass and miscanthus rhizosphere microbial communities from Kellogg Biological Station, Michigan, USA - KBS K1-50-2 metaG | ecosystem: Host-associated > Plants > Roots >... | reverse complement strand
TGGGCGATCTTCCAACCCACCCAGTAGGCGCTGATGTTCAAGGGAGGGCTGCCCTCGGGATTGACACCCCCATAGGCGTCGAGGATGTAGAGCCCCGCGAACGCATGAGACAGGGTTGCATTGGCGGCGACGGTGGTCGTCGAAACGATCGACCAGGGGCTGACCCTGCCCGCTGTCGAGTGGGCCCGAACCTTGAACTGGTAGTCATGTCCCGCGAAGCCCTCCGCCACCGCGATGCCGGTGCCGACGCCGGTCACACGCGCATTGATCGGGAACCAGCCCTGGCCGGCCGTGGCGTCGTACTGCTGGACCTCGTAGGACGCGACCGAGCATGTGCCCGCCGAGAGCGGGACGCTGAATTCAGTGGTGCCCTGCGAGGCGGCGAGCGTGATGGAGGCTGGGCAAGAGAAGTAGGTGCTCAACTCGGACCACAGCTCCGGAGCGCCGCCGTCATACCCGAGCGCCCAGATCCCCATACCTCTGATCCCGCTCGAGTTGACCAGGTCGTACTTGACGCCCAGCGACTGCGTGTCATCGAAGTACAGCTCCAACCAGCTGCCGGCATTGTGGCCGCAGACGTCCCCGCTGGCCGGGCTGTACCAGACCGCCCAATAAGACTGCGCTGTGCTGTCCCAGCGTGTCGCCGGATGCGCGCAGGCGAGGTCCTGGAACGCGTCCGAATAATTTTCCGCCGTTGCGCCTGACGTAGCCGCGTACTGGACGGGGCTGTTGGTCGTGAATCGATACCCATACCAGGGGACCCCGAGGATGATCTTCGAGGCCGGGGCCTTGGTGAGGTATTCGCTGATCGACTGGGTGTCGTTGAACGTCCAGCCGGTCATCGGCGCCGTCGGACCGGCCTGCCCGGGCGAGTTGTCGAACGACATGTCGTAGGCCATGATGAACATGGCGTCCACGACCGGCGCGAGGTCATCGATCTTGAAAAGGCCGCCGCTCCAGCTTGCCGAGCCCGTGTACGTGTCGATGGTGACGAAGGCGGATGGCCATCGCGCATGCACCTGCGCCGACATTTGGGCGGCGAAGTTGGTCATCCCTGTTTGGATGTTCGGATAGGTAGGGCTCGGACCCGTGCCCTCGAAATCGATGTTGACGCCGTCGAAGCCTCTGTTCGCCATCGCGCCGATCGTGTTGGTGATCACCATCTGCGTCTCTGACGGAACTGTGACGACGTCGTTCAGCGAAGCAGTCCCGCTTGATTTGATCACGAGCACAACTTTGTCACCGGCCCCGTGGGCGCGGGCGATCATGTCGATCAGCTGCGGACCGAAGTACGCACTCCAGCCGGACGTGTTTTGGTTCCAGGTTCCGTCCCAATTCACATCGAGGCCGAAGTAGGCGATCGTGCTCACCACGTCGTAGTTCCAGGTGCTCTCATCTGAGAGAGCCCAGTACGGCGCGAACGCGAACACCTCCTTCTGCAGGCCGGCATGGTTGTAGGCGATTGCCGGTCCGGGGTTGTTGATCGCGGGCACAGCCGCCGCGACCGCGCGGTGGGCAATCGGTTTCGCGCTGGAGCGCGTCACCACAGTGGCGGCCGCCGGCGTAGAGGTGGTGAGATTCAGCGCCAACACCATCCCGATGCCGAATAGAGATCGCAGGACAGCGACTTTCGGACCCAAGGGCGTCATGGAGGTTACCTGCTTGGCAAGGGATAAGGCAAGCCGCAGCCGAATGTCGTCTTGTCCACTCTTTACAGCTTCTTAACGGGGCGGTGGACCTCTCCATGCGTTGCGTTTGAGTGCGTGAAAAGAATTGCGGCCAGATTGACCAATCGATGGCCGGGCGTGTAGAGTGCGAAACCCTAACGGCCCCGCCAATGCTGCTGCAACGATCTAAACATCTCGTCACCGCACTACTGATGCTGTTCGCGCTGGGCGGGTTTGCGCCCGGGAGCGTAGCGGCATCCTCTTCGCCTACCCCTGCGCCAACGGCTGACGCAACCCATCCGCGCGTCATGCAGCAGGCGGCAATCCGGGTGGCGACCGCAAAAGTAGGCACCCTCAAGCCGTTTGTGCCGCCGGTGCCGCGCGCCGCGGTCGGAGGCACAGGCGGCCCACAGCGCGAGATCTACGGTTTTGCGCTTGCCAGCAGCCTGAGCGATCCCAGTGTCGGTTACCCGACGTGGAACTTCTCGCTTCTCACCACCGTCGCGTTCTTCGGTCTTCACGTCCAGGACGACGGCTCGTTTGCGTCCGACTCCGGTATGACCGTTTGGAACTCGAGCCAGCTCAGCGGGCTGTTGAGCACCGCCCACTCATCCGGCACCAAGGTCGTGCTGACGATCATCTTGCAGGACTTCGGCGCCGGAACCCCGCATATGTGCTCGGCCCTGTCTCACGCCTCGACGACGATCGCTAATACGGTTGCGGAAGTCAAAGTGAAGGGCGTGGACGGTGTGAACGTCGACTACGAGGGCTTGAACGGTAGCTGCGGGACCGGCGATCCTTCCTGGGCGCGCCACACCCTTACCAGCTTCGCCAGCGGCCTCCGGTCGGCAATGCCCGCCGGCTCGCAGCTTTCGGTCGACACATATGCCAGCTCGGCCACCGATCCCTACGGCTTCTTCGATGTCGCTGCGATTGCTCCCTCTGTGGACTCGTTTTTCGTCATGGCGTACGACCTCGAATACTCGAACTACTCACGCGCACCGACCAACTGCAGCCGGTTCTGCCTGGGCCCGACCGCGCCATTGGCCGGTTACTACTACAACGATACCGATACGACCAACCAGTACCTGTCGGTGGTCGCTGCGTCGAAGGTGATCCTCGGAGTCCCGTACTACGGCCGCAAGTCATGCGTGTCATCCGTGGCGCCTAACCAGTATCCAACCAGTTCGATTGTTGCCGACATGTACCTTGATGCGGCAGGTGAATCAGGGTCCTCAATGGTCCAGCCCGGCAGTTACGCCGCGCACCGCGATGCGAACGACCCTCCGGGTCAGGAGCGCTGGGATACGTGGGTCAACACAACTCTGAACTGCACCCGAGAGCTCTACTGGGATGACACGCCCGCCCTCGCGCAGAAATATGCGCTGATCAACAGGACAAACCTCCGCGGTGTTGGTCTGTGGAACCTCAACTACGGCGGTGGTGCTCCGGAGCTGTGGGCCACATTGAGCACTTACTTCGCCTGCAACGTCGTCATCAACCTGCCCGCTTCGGTTTCCACCACCCACTTCAGCGCCTCGATCTCCGCCGGCGCCTGCTCGGTGGCCTACTACGAGGTCCAGCAGTACGACCCTGCCGTCAACCCTGGCGGCTACCCGATGCCGCCGGCGGTGCCGTCTGGCGGCTCAGCGACGGCTAGCTTCGACGGTTTCGCCGGCCATACGTATCAGATCTGGGCCCGCGCCCACACGACGGCGGGCGGTATCAGCGCCTGGTCGAACACGTCGACCACCATCGCCGCCAACGCGACCCCGTCTCATGCGTTCGCGGGGCTCTACATCCTCGACGCCTACGGGGGTGTCAACCCCGAGGGCAGCCCTCCCTTGAACATCAGCGCCTACTGGGTGGGTTGGAAGATCGCCCACTCGGTGCGGGCGCTGCCGGGCAGCGTGCCCCAGTCAGGGGCGGTGCTGGACGGCTACGGCGGCCTCCACTCCTATGGCGCCCCGATCACCCTGGCCACGAGCGCCTACTGGGCGGGCTGGGACATCGCGCGCGACTTCGCCTTCCTGCCCGACGGCAGCGGCGGCTACGTGCTCGACGCCTACGGCGGCTTGCATCCCTTCTCGGTGAACGGCAAGCCGGCGCCCCCCGCGACCAGCATCGACAGCTACTGGCCTGGTCGGGACCTCTTCCACAAAGTGGTCATCTTTTCCGACGGCACCGGCGGCTACGTTCTGGACGGTTTTGGCGGCGTCCATTCCTTCGGCATCGGTCATCCGCGCCCGATTACGGCGCAGCTCTCAGGCTACTGGGCGAACTGGGACATCATCCGCGACGTCGCGCTCATCCCCGGCACTCACGCCGGCTACGTGGTCGACGGCTATGGGAACGTCCACCCATTCACCCCCAGCGGGCAGTCCCTGCCACCAGGCCTTGGGATCGGCGCGTATTGGCCCGGCTGGGACATCGCGCGCGCGGTGTGGCTGACGCCTGGCTCAACAACGGCCGCGCCCATGGGTTACGTGCTCGACGGCTACGGAGGCCTGCACCCGTTCGGTGGTGCTCCCCCGCCGCCGTCCGGCCCTTATTGGGGACGCGACATCGCCCGGAAGCTGACCGGCTACTGAGCTCGGTCCGAGCCGTTCCGGCCACCACCTAGACTTCTCTACTGCGATGGCCAAGACAGCTCTCATCACCGGCATCACGGGACAGGATGGTTCATATCTAGCCGAGCTCCTCCTGGGCAAGGGCTACGAGGTGCATGGCGTCGTGCGGCGGTCGTCGAGCATGAACCGAGGCCGCATCGACCACCTTCAGCACGCGAACCCCAGTCATCCCGAGGGATCGCACTTCGTCCTTCACTACGGCGACATGACGGATTCGGGAGGGCTGAACCGCCTGGTCAAGACCGTCCGGCCAGACGAAATCTACAACCTCGCCGCGCAAAGCCATGTCCAGATCTCATTCGACCAGCCGGAGTACACGGGCGACGCCGATGGGCTCGGCACGACGCGGCTGCTCGAGGCTATCCGCACCACAGGACTTCCCACTCGCTTCTACCAGGCGTCGACCTCGGAGATGTTCGGCATTTCCCCTCCTCCCCAGAGCGAGACCACGGCCTTCCACCCGCGCAGCCCGTACGCCGCCGCCAAGCTGTACGCGCACTGGATGACGGTGAACTACCGCGAAGCGCATCACCTTTACGCGTGCAGCGGGATCCTCTTCAATCATGAATCACCGCGCCGGGGCGAGAACTTCGTCACGCGAAAGATCACGCGCGGCATCGCCCAGATCCTGGCTGGCAAGATGGACAAGCTGCGCCTGGGAAACCTGGACTCGAAACGCGATTGGGGCCACGCTCGCGACTACGTCGAAGCGATGTGGTTGATGCTCCAGCAGGATGAGGCCGACGATTTCGTGATCGCCACCGGGGTCATGCGTTCGGTTCGCGAGTTCGGTGAGGCCGCCTTCGCGATGGCGGGGCTCGACTGGCACAAGTACGTCGTGCTCGATGAAGCGTTCCTGCGGCCCGCCGAGGTGCATGAGCTCCGCGGAGATGCTTCCAAGGCTGCGGAAAAGCTGGGCTGGAAGCCGAGGATTTCGTTTCATGACCTCGTTCACGAGATGCTCGAAAGCGACTTGCGCCTCGAGGGGGTCGACCCGGCCAAGCACCTCGTCAAGCACGCCGCCGCGGATTAGCTGCCGGCGCAAGCTCGCCACCGGCCGGCGTTAGTCCCGTCAGCTCCCGTCACCGGAGGGTTTTTGGTGCTTTCGCGGCGCGTGGCCCGTTCTCGGGTCACCCAATGCGTAGCGGCGACTCCGATCCTGCTCGTGAGCGCCCTAGCGCACCTGGATGTCGATCACCAGCCGCGTCGGGTTCGCGAGGAAGAACGCGCGGTAGCAGGCGGACTTCGAAAGGCCCAATCCCCACTGCACGGTGCCTTCGAAATCCTCCATCTGCCGCGCCTCGAGCAGCACTGGATAGTTCGTATTGAAGTCCGTCGCCCCGCTGTAGGCGGTGTGCTCGTCGGCGCTGTGGATGACCACCAGCAGACCCGCACTGCCCGCGAGCGTCACGGTGTCGCCTCGTGGTGAGTTGGTGAATGTCGAGCTGCTCTGCGGGCGGAGCTCGACGCTGCCCGGCTGCCCATTCTGGAATTCGATCGTGATCCGGTCATACCCCGTATGGGTCCCTGTGCGGACGCTATCGACGTACGCCACTGTCGGAGCGTTTTGAGAATTGATTGGCGCGCTGGATCCGCAAACGAAAGCTGGCAGGTACTCCGGCGTCTTCTGAACCGTGGTCGGTGTGGCAGTCGGGCTCGCGCTGGGCAGGGTGCCGGGCACACCGCTGGTCAGATGCCGATTGAAGTTCGACACCACGAACACCCCGATCACGATCGCCGCGATCAGCGCCGCTGCGAGGCCCGCGATCCAGAACGGTCCCGGCCGCGCCGGGGCGCGCTCGCCTAGCGCCGATCGCACCCGCGCCGACAGGGCCGGGCTGGGCGGACCAGACATGGCCTCGAAAGCACGGTTCAGGTCGCGGCGGAAACTCTCGCGGCTCATCTCAGAACACCTCCTCCGGCGTGAGGTCAGATCGCAGCCGCCGGGCGGCTCGATAGATTCGCGACTTGGCGGCGGAGGGCGACAAGCCCAAAGTTCGCGCCACCTCGTCGAGCGGCAGATCGAGGTAGAAGTGCAGCACCAGCGGCAGCCGTTCCTCGGGGCTGAGGCGGCGCAGCGCGCGATGCAAGTCGGATTCGACCTCCGTGGTCGGGTCGGCGCCGGCCGGCAGTTGTACGTCCGCCATCTTCAACACCGACCACCAATGCCGGCGGCGGGCCATGCGGCACTCGTTGGCGACTATGGAGAGAAACCATGGACGCAGCGAGCTCTCGTCACCACGAAGCTGATGCAGCTTGCGCCAGGCCTTGATCGAGGCCTCCTGCACTGCGTCCTCGGCCGCGGTTCGATCGGACAGCATCACCGCCGCCAGCCGGTAGGCCGGATCGAGCAGCGGTTCGATCAAAAGGGCGAACCCGTCGGCGTCGCCGGCGGCTGCACGGGCCATCGCCGAAGGCCGCTCTTCCATCACTGCGGTCATCATGTCGCTGTCTATTGGATGCGCGCAGTTGGAGTTCAGTTGCAAAGGAGGTAGCGCTGCGGCGCGAGGGTCGCATCGCCCTGGGGCTCGCGGCGGCCTACTTCATCGTCTACTCAGCGCTGGCGGTCTTACGCCACGAGTCCTTCCACTCGTTCAGGTTCGACCTGGGGCTGTTCGACCAGGTGTTCTGGAATACCACGCAGGGCCGGCCATTCGAATCGACCATGAGCCAGGCCTTGCCCATCCCCCACTCCCTGCTCGGCGACCACTTCTCGCCGCTGCTCTTGGTCCTTGTGCCTTTCTACTTCGCCTTCCCCCACCCCGAAACGCTGCTCGTCCTCCAGACCTTCGCGCTGGTTCTGGGCGCCTGGCCTGTATACCTGCTCGCCAGGCTCAGGCTGCCGCCGGGCTACGCGCTCGTGTGGGTGGCGGTCTATTTCCTGTTCGTCCCCCTCGCCTACATCAACCTCTACGACTTCCACGAGGTCGTGCTCTCGGTAGCTCCACTCGGATTCGCCCTCTACTTCCTCGAGCGCGGCCGCGGAGGCTGGTTCCTGTTCAGCCTGCTGGTCACCTTCCTGGTCAAGGAGGAGATGGCGCTCGTCGGCGCCGGCTTCGGGCTTTACGCGCTGATGGGCAAGCGAGACTGGAAGCTTGGCCTGGGCGTCCTGTTTGGAAGTCTGCTCGCATTCGCCGCTGTGATCCAGGTCGCGATCCCTTTCTTCGCCGAGGGCCGCACGTATCCATACATCAAGCTGCGCTACGCAGAGGTGGGCGGCAGCCCGGGCGGGATCGTGACCACTCTGCTCACCGATCCGTTGCGCATCGCACGGGCCCTCCTCGAGACGAAGAAGATTTATTTCGCGATCGCCATCTTCGGGCCCGTCCTGGGACTCAGCGCGGGGGCGGGATGGGCTTCGGTGGTGCTGTTGCCAACCTTGGGTTACCTGCTGCTGTCCAACTATGAGCCCCAGTTCTCGTTCACAACCCAGTACTCGGCGCCGCTCATCCCCCTGGTCATCGGCACATCGATCCTGACGCTGGCGCGTCTGCCCGAATCGGCGCGACGTCCGGTGATGGCGGCAGTGGTCGCGAGCTCGCTCGTCTTCAGCTGGGCTTTCGGCGACATGCCCTTCTCGCGCAAGTTTGACCCGGGCCTCTTCTCCACCCCATCGCGTTATGGGCTCTTCGTGCGGCAGGTGGCTGTTCGGATCACGCCGGAAGCCAAGGTGTCCGCGGAGAGCAGCTTCCCGGCCCATTTAGCGGAGCGCCGATATGTCTACGACTTTGCCTTCGAGGGCGCGCAGGACGCGGAGTGGGTCGTGCTCGACTATGAAGCGTCGGACTACAACTTGGCGGCGTTCAATGCACAGGTCGCCTCGGTCGAGGCGGCTGGATACACGGAAGTTGCGGGCGGCTACGGCCTGGCGCTGCTTCACAAACGCTAAGCCCAGCGTCCCTAGATGGCTGCGAATTTGTGTAACGGAGGCAGATTCGGGCCGTTCTCTCAGGTGATGCCGCGCTGCGTCCTTCTACTTGTCTTCCTGGCGGCTTGTACGGGAGCCGGGCCGACCGCCGCGTCATCGTCACCGACCACGACGCCGCCAGTCACCGCACCTCCGCCCCCAACACAAACGCCACCTGGGGTTCCATCGCGATCGGGCGTGCTCGCGGTCGTGACAGGGTTTTCCGGCACCAAGTGGGAGGTCGCCCTCGCGGGCACTGACGGAGCGATCATCACGCAAGCGACCGCCGATCCACCCATCATTCAACCGAACGCGGCCGCGCCTTGGACGAGCACCTCCCTGACCCGCGTTTATTACCTGAATGCCAGAACCGGGGTTCGTTTCCTCGATCCCAATGGCAACACCGGATCGGTGACTCGAATACCGGCAGGCGACTACGACCAATCGGCTTTTGCGGTGAGCCCCGATGACAAGCGAATCGCCGTGTCAATCCTCAGTTACGCGCCGCCGTGGGAGTGGACGGCGAGCTTTCCCAAATACCGGGGGATGCGAATGTACGTCGAGGATCTGGTCGGCGGGGGCCACCACGTCGACCTCTTCGCTTCCACGACCGTGGTGGAATTCCCGATCGGTTGGACGGGCGGACAGCTCGTAATCGCGGTCAGCACGATTGCTTGCTGCACACGCGTGCTCATCAATCCCTACAACGCCTCTGCTTACCATGTCGCCGACCCGGAGACCGGGAAGCGCCTCGCCAGTCTCTGCGACAACAGCGCCGGGCCTCTGGGCCCCGCCGAGCCGGTGGGCGCCGTGTGCTGGCACGATCAAAGCGCGCCGACATTCCAACGATGGGATGGAAGCCCCTTCCCCGCGCCCGCTGCTGTTTCGTCTCCCTACCCATACCTGGTCGCGACTTCGCTGGACGGAACGCGCGTGGCGGTCGGCGGGGATCGCGTACGAATCATGGGCGGCGGGCCGGACGATGTCCTCTCGGAGTCCGGCTACGTTTATGGCTGGCTCGATTCGAGCCACATCGTGTTCCAGAGACTCGGCACCAGTTCACTCTCGGTCTTTGACCTACAGGCGCACGCCGGCGCAGATTGGCCGATCGCGAGGAGCTATTGGGGATCAGTTCCGACGGCCCTGAGCTAGGTGCAGGTCTCCGGAGACATGCTTAAGAGGTGGTCCTTCGGAAAAGCTCCGGCCTGCCCCGTAGCCGAACCCTTGCCCTGATGGCGTGCGTCATCCTGCTCGTGGGCTGCGGGTCTTCCGCCCAATCCCGCTCAAGCCCTTCTCAATTTTCGCCCAGCCCGTCTCGACTCTCGGTGCTTGCCTTCTCGCGCACGACAGGATTTCGCCATGACTCCATCCCCGCCGCGATCGAGCTCCTACGCGGGTTGGGAACCGAGAACGGCTTTGAAGTCATCGCAACCGAGGACCCAAACACATTCACCGACGACGGCCTGGCTCCGTTTCGCGTTGTGGTCTTCCTGCTGACAACCGGGACAGTGCTCGATGCCGACCAGCGGGCCGCTTTCGAACGGTACGTTGGGCGAGGCGGGGGTTTTGTCGGTGTCCATTCCGCCGCCGACACCGAATATGACTGGGCTTGGTATGGCGACCTCCTCGGGGCTCGGTTCCGAACCCACCCGGCCGTCCAGCAGGCCACGATCAACGTGGAAGATCCGAATCACCCTTCGACCGCCCAGCTGCCCGCCCAATGGGTGAGGACCGACGAGTGGTACGACTTTCGCAGCAATCCGAGGGCGTCGGTCCACGTCCTACTGACAGTGAACGAGGCCACCTACCGGGGCGGCGGAATGGGTGCCGACCATCCGATCGCATGGTGTCATGAGTTCGGCGGCGGGCGATCCTGGTACACCGCCTTGGGTCACTCGACGGAGACCTACACCAGTGATCAGGCGTTCGCCACGCACCTACTCGGAGGAATCGAATGGGCGTCAGGCGGCCGTGGCCGATGCTGAGCGCTTTTCGCGTGGTTCATGACACCTTAAGATCCTTCTAAACACTGACAGTGGGAAGGGTGGGGACGGCGTTCCGGGCGTGTCGCCGGGCCATGGCTGCGCTGGCCTCTGCCGGCGTCGCAGCAGGCCTGGCCGTGGTTGTGCCGATGCCACTGGCTGTCCAGGCTACGGTGCCGACACCGGGCGTCATCACCACGTTCGCCGGGGGCGGCCTAGGTCTGATCTCCCACGACATTGGTGACATTCATCCAGCCAACCTGAGCTGCAGAAGTTGGCGTGGTGTGAGCCCGTGAATGGCTAGGTGCGGTCTCTCCTCGTTGTAGTACCTGACAAAGTC
>Ga0070698_100009324_pt1 | contig 10527 bp, 9 predicted proteins | sample KBSK1502metaG_FD_65477 | JGI IMG/M metagenome (GOLD analysis project Ga0070698, IMG submission 65477) | Corn, switchgrass and miscanthus rhizosphere microbial communities from Kellogg Biological Station, Michigan, USA - KBS K1-50-2 metaG | ecosystem: Host-associated > Plants > Roots >... | reverse complement strand
CTTGCCCGCCTCGACCTCGGGATGCGCGATCAGCACGCGTTTGGCGGGATCGCCCGCCGGCACCTCCGCGGCCGGCGCGCTGCGCGCGGGCTGCGCGCGCGGTGCGACGACCTGCGGCGCGGGTGCGGGTGCTGCGGCGCGCGGCGCCGCCGCGGGCGCGCGCATCGGAGCGGGCGCCGCGGACACGGCTTCCGCCTCGGGCCGGACGCGGAACACCGTCTCGCAGCGCGAGCAGCGCAGTCGCGCGCCTTCCGGCCGCAGCTTCGCGACGTCGATGCGGTACCTCGCCGCACACTTGGGACACGCTGCAATCATGAATCCATCCTCCTGGCCATCTTCGCTCGGCTTCGCCTCGCTGCGCGTCGGCCGACGAAGTCGGCCTCCTTGCGATCGCGCCTACATGCGGAAGCGCCGGACCTCCTCGCGCAGCTCCTCCGCCTGGGCCAGCAGCTCGCGCGCCACTCCTTCAACCGTGCGGGTCGCCTCCTCGTGCGTCGTGCCGCGGCCGCGCACCTCCTCGAGGAAGTCCGCCGCCGCGGAGCACGCGAGCGACTGCTCCTGCAGCGCAGAGTTGATCCGCTCCACCGCCTCGCGCACGCCCTCCACGCTCTCGCGGATCCGGACCGATCCGCGCGACTGCTCCTCGGTGGTCCCGCGCACCTGGAGCGCCACCTCGCGCATCGTCACGGCACCCTGGAACACCACCACGTTGCCGCGGTTCTGCTCGACGGACGCCTGCCGGATCACGTCGACGCCGCTGCGCACGCGCTCCATCAGATCGACCACGTGCCCGGCCGCCTTCGCCTGCTCGCGCAGCGACGACACGATCCCGGTGATCCGCGTGCCGCTGTCCTGCGATGCCGCGGTGATCTCCTCGAGCGCCATCCCGGCCTCGGCCGAGAGATCGACGCCGCTCGCCACCGACTTGCTGCCGCGCTCGATCGCGGAGGTCGCCTTGCCCGCCTCCTCCTGCACCGAGCGGATCAGCCCGCCGATCTCCTTGGTGCTCGCGAGCACGCGCTCGGCGAGATCCTTGATCTCCTCGGCCACGACGCTGAACGCGCGGCCGTGGTCGCCCGACTGCGCGGCGATGATCGCCGCGTTCAGCGCGAGCAGATTGGTCTCGTCCGCGACGTCGTCGATCACGTCCACGATTGCGCCGATCTCCACCGCGCGCGCCTGGAGGCTGCGGATCACCGACTCGGCGGTCTCGGTCGCCTCGCGGATCGCCTCCATGCCGGCGATCGTCTCGCGCACCTTCATGCGCCCGCTCTCGGCCCGCTCGACGACGCGCTGCGAGAGCCGTACCGCCTCTGCGGCCGAAGTGTCCACCTCGCGCAGCGAGGTCGCCATCTCCTCCATCGAGGCCGAGGTCTCCTCGGCGGCGTTGGCGAGCGCCTCGGTGTTCTCCGACACCTGCTTCACCGAGCGGACCATCTGCTCGATCGAGCTCGAGACCTCGTCCACCTTCGACGAGAGCAGGCTGGCGGTCTCGTTCAACTCCTCACCCGACGCGCCGAGCTCGAGGATCGAGCTGCTCGATTCCTCGATGCTCTCGTTCAGTGCCGAGCTCGACTGCGCGATGCCCGACACCTGCGCGTTGATCTGCTCCATGCTCTCGGCGGCGCGCCGCGTGCCCTGCTCCTGCTCGGTCGTCGCGACCGAGAGCGTGCGGCACACCGGTCCGAGCGCGCTCGCGCGCGCCTCGAGTCCGTCCGCCGAGCTCGCGACCCGCGAGAGCGTCGTGCGCAGCGCCGCGACCATGCCGTCGAACGAGCGCGCGAGATCGCCGAGCTCGTCCTCCGACTCGAAGGTGGCACCCACGGTCAGATCGCCCGAGGCGAGCCGCTCGGCCGCGGCGCGCAGGATCGCGACCGGCGTCGAGACGTCGCGCGCCATCGAGTAGGCGACGATCAGCGCGAACAGCACCGACATCGCGACGAGCGAACCGAGCAGCAGCGGCGAGACCGCGCCGCGCGCGTCGAGATCGCCGTTCGGGACCGCGGCGATCCAGACCGTGCCGTCGCCGAGCTTGCGCCACGAGAACACCGCTCCCGTGCGCATTCCGACGCTGTTGCCGCTGGTGCCCTCCGACGCGGAGGCGCGCTCCACGTTCTCCCGCACCGAGGACGAGAGCGACTCGTCGCCCGCACCGAGCGCGGCGAGCGTCACGGGCAGCGGCATCGCGCGCGAGGACACGCGCTGCTGCGCCGCAGCGAGCTGCTGCGGATTCGCGTCGGCGGGCAGGTCCGCGACCACGCGCCCGGTCCAGTCCAGCGCGAACGACACGAGCGTGCTTGAGCCCTGGTCGAGCGTGATCAGGATTGCGAACAGCACCGGCACCAGACACGAGCCGGTGAGCGTGACGAGCAGCTTCGCGCGCATCGGCATGCGCGTGGCGAGCTGCGCCCGCTGCTCCGGACCGCCGACCGCCTGCGCGAGCGCGGTGCGCACGTGGGCGAACTCGCCGCCCTTCACGGCGAATCCCGTGAGCACGCCAACGCTGAAGCCCGCGGCGAGTCCGCCCACGAAGAGCACGCCCGCATCCCACGCCGTCCACAGCTCTGTGAAATAGAGCTCCATGCCGATCGAGACCAGCACGGTCGGCGCGATCCACGCGAGCGCCGCACCGATCGCCATGCGGAGCGGAAACGCGATCATCGCCGCGAACGCGCGGCGCGTGGCGCCGGCGTCGGGCGCCTCCATGTCCAGCCAGTCGGCGATCGGCTGCATCGTGCGGCGCTGCAGCAGGAAGTTCACCGGCGATCCCACGACGGTGTAGATCGCGATGCCGATCCAGAGCCCCCTCCAGAGCTCGCGGGGCAGGTCGAGCAGCACCGCAGCGCAGCCGAGTACGATCGCGAGCGCGGGCGCCGAGAGCAGGGTGTTGAGGCGCACGGCTCGCATCACGAAGGTCTTGCCGTCGATCAGTTTGTCGCGGGTCACGCCGCGTCCTCCTGTGGGTCTTTGCTCGGGTTCGACTCGCCGTGCGGAGCACGCTGGCGCGAGAGCGCCGACCGGTAGACCGACTCGAGAATGTGTTCGAGCGAGAGCACGAGGGCGGGCGCCTGGTCGGGGCGCCGGACTACCGCGCGCACAGCGTCGTATCCGGCCTGAGTGGCGAGCGCGGGCGGATCTTCGAGCGCGATCGCGTCCACCGACATCACTTCGACCGCGGCGTCGACCGCGAGGCCCATCACGAGCCCGTCCGATTCGACGATCGCGATCCGCGCGGTCGGACCTGCGCTGACCGCGCCCGCGCCGAGCGCGCGCGCGAGGTCGACCACGGGCACCACCGCTCCGCGCAGGTCGATCACGCCCTCGATCAGGCGCGGCGCCACCGGGAGCGGGGTGATCGCCTGCCAGCGCACGATCTCGCGCACGTGCGCGACGTCGAGCGCGTAGACCGCGCTGCCGACCCGGAGAATGGCCAGCTTCACGCGCGCGCTCTCGGCGAGGGCTGTGCTAGTCACGGCCGCCCACCTCCAGGAGCCGCCCGGGCTCGACGATCGACACGAACTCGCTGCCGTTCGTGCACAGCGCCGCGACGATCCCCTGCGCGTCGCCGGCCGCGGACCCGATCGCCGACTCGGAGACGCGCAATACCTCGCGCACGTCGTCGACCAGCACGCCCGCGACGCGGCCGTCGTCGGCCTGCACCACGACGATCCGGTTCGCCTTGCCGATCGCGGCCGGCGGCAGCCCGAGCCGCAGCCGCAGATCGATCACCTGGATGATCTCGCCGCGCAGCGAGATCACGCCGCGCACGCAGCGAGCGGTGCGCGGGATCGGCGTGATCGTGCGCACGCGCACGATCTCGCGCACGTTCTCGACGGGCACCGCGTAGGGAGCGCCTTCGACGCGCACGCACAGGAGCTGGCGCAGGACTTCGGCGGCGGCGGGCGCTGCGCGCCGCGTCGCGGCCGCCCGCGCGATCTCTTCCCAGGACCCGGGAGCGCTCGGCGTCAGTTCGCTCACGCCGCCTCCCTGCGCCGCAGCGCGTCCTCGACCAACGCCGAGAGATCGAGCACGAGCACCGGATCCTGGTCGCCGAGATCGGTCGCGCCCGAGAACCCGCGCAGGTTCTGCACCGGACCCTGGATCGGCTTGATCACCGTGTCCTGCTGGCCCTCGAGCCGGTCCACGATCAGGCCGATCCGCTGCTCGCCGACCCCGATCACGATCACGCACGGGCGCGGCGCGCGCGCGCCGCCGGTCAGCGCGAACTCCTCGTCGATCCGCCGCAGCAACAGCGGCGTGCCGCGCAGGTTCAGCAGCGCGCGGCCCTCGGAGGTCTGGATCGCCGCCGGATCGACGACCAGCGTCTCGAGCACGGAGTTGAGCGGGATCGCGAAGCGCCGATCGCGCACGCCGACGATCAGCGACTGGATGATCGCGAGCGTGATCGGCAGCGTCATCGCGATCGCGGTGCCGCGGCCCGGCGTCGTTTCGACGTCGACCACGCCGCCGAGCGCGGCGAGATTCGAGCGCACGATGTCCATGCCGACGCCGCGCCCGCTCGTCTCGGTGACCTCTTCGCGCGTGGAGACGCCGGGCGCGAAGATCAGGTCGAGCGTCTCCTTGTCCGTGAGCGCTTCGCCGGGCTGCACGCGCCCGGCCTGCTCCGCGCGCCGCCGCAGCGCGGCGCGGTCGATCCCGCGCCCGTCGTCGCGCACCTCGATCACCACGTGGCTGCCGCGCTGGAACGCCTCGATCGAGATCTTGCCGGTCTCGTCCTTGAGCAGCGCGCGCCGCTCGTCGGCGGGCTCGATCGCGTGGTCGAGCGCGTTGCGCACCACGTGCATCAGCGGGTCGACCAGCGCCTCGACGATCAGCTTGTCGAGCTCGGTGTCGGCACCGCGGATCTCGAGCTCCACCTGCTTGCCGAGCTCGCGGCGCAGTCGCCGCACCACGCGCGACACCTTCTCGAACACCTGGCGCAGCGGAACCATGCGCACTTCGAGCACCGCCGACTGGAGCTCGCGGATCTTGCGGTCGAGCACCTTGTGCACTTTGACGAACTCGCTGCCGATGCGCGCGGTCTCGCTGCGCTCGGTGAGCCGCGCGATCAGATCGGCGATCGCGCCGCGCTGGATCACCAGCTCGCCGACCAGGTTCATCAGGTCGTCGAGCTTGCGGATGTCGACGCGCACCGTGTCACTGATCGACTTGAGCGACTCGAGCTCGGGGATCGCCGCGGACGCATCCTCGTCCGATGGCCTTCGCTCGCCTTCGGCTCGCTGCGCGAAACTCGCGGCGGGCGGTTCGGACGGAGCGACCGGGCCGACGGGCGCCGCGGCAGCCGGCGCCGCACCCGGCGCGGCCTGCGGCCGCGCGCGACCCGCGCGCACTACGCGCATCGTCGCGCCCGGGAACTCGATCCGCGCGGCGAGCTCGGCCTCGCCGAGGTCGCTGCCCACGAGCAGCGAGAAGCGGATCTGCGATTCGCCCGCATCGCCCGGCGACGGCAGCGTCGAGAGCACCTCGCCGCTCTCGCGCAGCGCCCCGGACAGCTCGGCGAGCCCTTCCTCGAAGCTCTTGATCTCGAACGGGGCGTCGACGAGCGCGATCAGGCGCCCGCGCCGCAGGTTCTCGCGCAGCCGGTGCTCCTCGTACTCGGTCAGCGCGCGCAGCACGTTCGCGTCGAGCGCGAGCGAGGCGAAGTCATCCGCGGGCGCCGCGGGCGCGGTGATCGCGCCGACGCCGGCCGAGAGCTCCGCGATGCGCGCCGCCGAATCCGCGAGCGCGCCGGCGTCGCCCACCTGGCCGAGCAGCGACGCGAATAGCGCGACCACCTCGTCGATCCACTCGAGCAGCGCCGCCGAGAGCGCGACGCGCCCGAGCCGCATCCCGTCGAGCACGTCCTCGAGCCGGTGCGCGAGGTCGGAGATCGGGTCGAAGCGGAACAGCCCGGCGAGCGCCTTGAGCGAGTGCGCGGCGCGAAACAGCGCATTCACGCTCTCGGGATCGGCCTCGGCGCCGGCGCCGAGCCGATCGGAGAGATCGGCGAGCCGCGCGCGCATCGTCTCGAGGATCTCCTCCGCCTCGGAGACGAACTCGCGGTCCGCCTTGTTCCCCCCGCGCATGCCGCTCTTCTTTGCCACGGTGTGCGCCTACTCGACGCCTTCCAAGAGCCGCCGCACGATGTCGCGCAGCGCCTCCGGCTCGAACGGCTTGACCAGGTATGCGTTGGCACCGAGCCCGATGCCCTTGTCGCGGTCGCGCTCGGAGCCCTCGGTCGAGACGATCACGAGCGGGATCTCGCGATAGGCGGCGTTGTTCTTCACGAACGACACCAGCTCGAGGCCGTTGATGTCCGGCATGTTGATGTCGGTGATGATCAGGTCGAACCGCTCGCGTGGGAGCGTGCGCAGCGCTTCGAATCCGCTCGCGACCTCCACGATCTTCACGGCGCCCTCGAGCTCCTCGAGCGAGCTCGTCAGCAGCGACCGCATGGTCGGGGAATCCTCGACAATCAGAATTCGCGGCACGGCGCCTCCCCCACGATCGAAAATCGCGCGAACGGTCCCGCGGAGCTATCGGCGCTCGGAGACGAGTTCTTGAGGCGTGGGGCGGACTTCCGCGTGCCGGCTACGAGCCGGGTGCAGCCGTGTGAATAGGCCTCAACGCCGCTCTGCGAGCGCCCGCTCGAGCACTGCGCGGTCGAGCACGAGGCCCGCCTCGTGGAGCACGATCTCGAACGCGGTCGCGTCCGGAAGCGGCTTCTCGTCCGGCAGGTTGTCGGCGTAGATCAACGCCACCACGCGCCCGCCGCTCTCGATCGGGGCCACATACGCGTCCCGCGGGGCCGCGGCGCCGAGCCGCGTCGCGAGCGCGCGGTCGCGCTTCCCGTTCATCGCGCCGCGCCGCGGTGCGCGCCCGGACAACACCGCCTCGAACATTTCCGGCATCGCGTCGGGCTCGAGCTCGATCGCGCGCATGCCCGCGTCGTCGGGTCCACCGGTCGGCCGCAGCCGGCGCTGCGCCATGCCGACCGCCACGTCGTCGCGCACCATGAACATCGCCACGCGCGCGAAGCTCTCGGCCGCGAAGTCGAGCACCAGCGTCAGCACCTCACCCTGCGTCGACGGATCGCGCAGCCGCTCGGAGACACCCTTCAGCCGCGCGAGCGCGCCGTTCGCGCGCCGCCTGGCGGTCACGGTGTGCTCCCCGCGCAGCCATGGCTCCAGGTCGTCGCGCAGCCGTGCCGCGAGCGCGGCGTAGGCGTGCCAGCGCTTCGGATCGGCGGTCGGCGAGCTCGGGCGGAACACGACGCCGTCGGTGCCCTCGCTGGTGCGATCGCCCGCGTGCTCGGGGCGCAGCGCGAGGATCGGCATCGACGGCGCGATCGCGCGCAGCCGGCGGACGAATCCCTCCGAGCCGCGCAGCCCGCGCCGGTCGCCCACGCCGTCGCTCAGCACGACGGTGGGAACGACCCCGCGCATCAGGTACTGGCGGATGCGCTCGAACGCCGCATCGCGGTGCTGGAAGATGTGCACGCGGCGGCAGAGACGGTCGAGCGACGCTTTCAGCCATTCGAGGCTCGACAGGTCGCTGTCGATCGCCACCAGGTGGCCGTGGTTCGCGGCGGGCGTCTCCTCGGCCGTCGCGAGCACCGACACCGCGACCTCCGTGCGCGCGGCCGCCGGGCCGGCGATCGCCACCTCGGCGTGGCCGGACGCCGGATCCTCGATCGGCTCGGAATCGGCCGATTCGGCGACTTCGTCCTCGGGCTGCACGCGCTGCGCGGCGCCGAGCGCGATCTTCTCGACCGCCGCCGCGGGCAGCAACTCCGGCCCGGCCTGCGCGTCCGCTGATCGCTCGCGTTCGGGATCCGCTTCCGGCTGCGCCGCGTCCTCGCCGCTGAACACCATCTCGTCGAGGTCGTCGAGGTCCGCGTCGCTCGCCGCGCCACGCGCCTGCGCAGACTCGTCGCCCAGACGCGTGGCCTCCATCGCGAGGTACTGCGTGTTGAGCCCCGACGGCAGCAGCAGCTCGCGGTCTTCCGCCGACAGCTCTTCGCGGATCTCGAAGCTGAACTCGCCGCTGCGCCAGCCGAACATCCGCATCACCGAGCGCTCGACGTGCTGTCGGCGCAGCGACGCGAGGCGCTCCGGTGCAATGCCGCAGGCGCGCTCGAGCGCCGCGTCGAGCGCGAGCGACTCGGCGCCCGCAAGGCTGCGCGCGCGGTCGAACTCCGGCGCGTCGACGCATCCCTCCGCGAGCAGAAGCGCCCGCAGACTCTCGGGCCCGCCCTTGATCGCCGCACCCTGGACGAGCCCGTCGCGCAGCACGATGCGGCCGTCGCCGCTCTCCGAGCGGAGCATCAGCATCCCGGACTTCCGGGACAAGCTCACGATCTGGAGGATGTCCGCGAGGCCCAGGTCCTCGAGGCTGCCGACGAGACTCATCCGACTCCAACTTTCGCGCGGGCCGCACCGCCGACGGACTTCGCCCGCCGGTCGCGCTGTCCCGCTAGCGAGTGGATCGGCCGGCAGATTCCTGACTTGACCACGCGGTCGTCGTCTCGGCCGCAGCCCCCTGGGGAGTACCCGGATCGACCGGAGCTGCGATCTCGAGACCCTCGACCCGCGATCGCCGCGCGGCTCCGCGCAGCCAGTCCACGGCGCCCGGCGTGTCGATCGGCTCGGGCGCGATCTCGACCCGCTCGGGCAGCGCGATCCGCGCGACGCACTTCGCGACCACGCCGAGCCGCTCGCCGAGCGGGACCGCCAGCTCGGGCAGCGCGATCACCGCGCGCCGCGCCGACAGCCCCCGCGCGCGCGCGAGCGCGTCGTCCACCCAGCGCTCGAACAGTGCCGCGTCGATCGCGTCGCGCTCGCCCGCGCCGACGCCGAGCACGCGCGGGGCGCACATGCCGCCGCCTCCCGGGATCAGCACCGCCTCGCCGATCGCGCCGGTGAGCCGCGCCGCCGCCAGCAGGTGCGAGAGCCGGCCGCACAGGCGCCAGTCGACGCGGCCCGCCGCGGCGCGCAGCGGCCGCTCGCCGGCGAACAGCGGCACCACCGCGACGTCGGCGCGGATGCGCTCGATCGGACCCTGCGCGAGCGCGAGCTGCGGCACGCGATCAGTCCGGCACGGCGGCGGCGCGCGCCACTGCGTCGAGCACGCCGTTGATGAACGCGGGCGAGCGCTCGCCGCCGAAGTCGTGCGCGAGCTCGACTGCCTCGTTGATCACCACCTGCGCCGGCGTGTCGGTGCGGATCAGCTCGTACACCGCGAGCCGGAGCAGATTGCGGTCGACCGCGGCCATCCGGTCGAGGCGCCAGTTGCGCGCGTGCGCCGCGATCCGCGCGTCGATCTCCTCGCGCACCGCCATCGCGCCGCACACGAGCTCCTTGGCGAACGCAAGCGCGCCGGGATGCAGGTCGAAGTTCTCCGCCACGCGTTCGAAGACCGCCTCGGGCGCCTCGCCCGACACGAGATCGGCGGCATAGAGCACCTGGAGCGCAAGCCGGCGCGACTCGCGGCGCGCAGCGGGGCGCCGCGCGCTCACCGCACGTCTCCGGGCTGCTCGCGCAGCGCGGGGAGCAGGCGCGCCATCTCGATCGCCACCTGAGCGGCGTCGCGGCCCTTGTTGCCGTGCTCGCCGCCCGCGCGCTCGAGCGCCGACTCGACGTCGTCGGTGGTGAGCACGCCGAACGCGACCGGCACGCCGGTGTCGCGGATCACCTCGCGCACGCCGTCGGTGACGCCGCGGCACACGTAGTCGAAGTGCGGCGTGCCGCCGCGGATCACCACGCCTAGCGCGATGATCGCGTCGTAGCGGCGCGTGTCGGCGAGCGCGCGCGCGGTCTGCGGGATCTCGAACGCGCCGGGCACCCAGGCGACGTGGACGTCGTCTTCCGCCACGCCGCGGCGCAAGAGCTCCGCGGTGGCGCCTTCGAGCAGCCGCAGCGACACCAGGTGGTTGAAGCGCGACACGACGATCGCGAGCCGCAGCCGCGCGGCCTCCGGCGCGCCCGCGAACTGCCTCATCGCGCCGACCTGCGGGCCGCGCGCGCGAAGCGGCCGATCCAGTGGGCGTCGTCGCCGAGCCGGCGCAGCGACACAATGCCGAGCCGCGGCGCGGCGGCGAGCGCGCGCACACCGAGCTCGCCGAGCGCGGCGCGACCGTCGGCGCCGATCACGACCGGCGCCGTGAACCAGTGCAGCTCGTCCACGAGCGAGGCGCGCAACAGGCCCGCCGCGAGACGTCCGCCGCCTTCTACGAGGATCTCCGTCAATCCCTCTTGCCCCAGGCGCCGCAGGGCGCGGCGCAGATCCAGATGCTCTCCGCGGCGCGGCAGCTCGAGCACGCGCGCGCCCGCGGCCTCGAGCGCCCGGCGCCGCGCGCGCGGCGCCCCCGGGCCGCAGAGTACCCAGGTCTGTCCCGGAGCGCCGCGCAGCATCCGCGCGCTAGGAGAGAGGCGCAGCCGGGTGTCCGCGACCAGGCGCACCGGGCGATGCACCACCCGCCCGCCCGCCCGCGCGCTGAGCTCGGGATCGTCCGCGAGCGCGGTCTCG
>Ga0070698_100009323_pt1 | contig 10528 bp, 5 predicted proteins | sample KBSK1502metaG_FD_65477 | JGI IMG/M metagenome (GOLD analysis project Ga0070698, IMG submission 65477) | Corn, switchgrass and miscanthus rhizosphere microbial communities from Kellogg Biological Station, Michigan, USA - KBS K1-50-2 metaG | ecosystem: Host-associated > Plants > Roots >... | reverse complement strand
TCGTAGTCGAAGTAGGTGCGGTAGCTGCGCACGTCGGCGCCGGTCGCCCCGGACTGGGACGGAGTCTGCATCCACAGCTGCTGGCCGTCGGCGTCGAACCCGTTGCCGGTGACCCGGCCGCGCGGGTCGGTGACCTGCTGCGGCAGGCCGTTGGCGTCGTAGTTGGTATAAGTGGTGTCTCCGCCGTTGGGGCTGGTGGCCTTGGTGAGCTGGCCGGAGCTGTCGTAGGCGTAGATGGCGGCCATAGTCTGGCCCGGTGCGGTGGCCGAGGTGAGGTTGCCGCTGGTGTCGTAGCCGAAGGTCCAGGTGAAGTCACCCGCCGCGGTGGTGGCGGTGCCGCGCGGGCCGGTCTTGGTGGCCAGCAGGCTCCAGTGGGTGCCGGTGTCGGTGGCGTCCAGCGGCCGGTTCTCGTAAGTCAGCGCGGTCTGGCCGCCCTCCTGGTCGGTGACGCTGGTGAGGTAGCCATTGGCGTTGTAGGTGTAGTCGGTATGCGCGGCGCTGTTCGGCTCGGTGACCTGGGCGAGCATGAAGTCGCCGGTCCAGGACATCGAGGTGGTCTCGTTCTTGGCATTGGTGATCGAGGTCGGCTTGCCGTCGGTGTCGTAGCCATAGACCGTGGCGTGCCCGAGCGGGTCGGTGATCGTGGTCAGGCGGGTCGACGCGTCGTAGCCGTAGGTGGTGGTCTTGACGGCCCGGTCAGTGAGCGTGTGGACCTTCCAGCGGAGCAGGTTGGAGGAACCGGGCCCGTAGTAGGCAACGGTGCTCTCGTGACCGTTCGGGTCCCGCACGCTGAACAGCCGGGTCGACTGGTTCGGGGTACGCGGGTCCGGCGTGCCCGGGTTGGTGCCCCGGTCCGCCGCGGTGGGGATCGCCGGGCCGTCCCCGGACGAGGTGGTATAGGTGAACACCCAGCTCCGGTCCGCCAGGAAGGCGCCGGAGGCGGTCGTCCCGCCGCGTTGGGTGATCCGCAGCAGGTTGCCGTCCTCGTAGTAGTCGAAGTGCAGGACGTGCCCGCCGTGGTCGGTGATGTCCCTGATGTTGCCGCGGATGTGGGGGCTTTTCGCCTCGTCCTTGCTGTAGTAGCCGACCTGCACCGCCCGGCCGCCCGCGTCGGTGACCGCGGTCACCCGCTTCTTCGGTCCGCCCGGGTCCTCACCCGCGGGCACGTCGCTCTCGGTGAGGCTCAGCGTGTTGCCGTTCTTGTCCACCACCGCGGTCGGGAAGCCGTCGGCGTCGTAGTAGAAGGTCACGTGGTCGGGCCGCGACAGCGCCCAGTAGCGGGCGGCGGTCTGGTCGGTGGTGACCGACCGTAGGAACAGGTGGACCCCTGGCGGCGCGGTCCAGCTGGTGGTGCCGTCGGGGTTGGTGGTGCCGTCGAAGCGGTGCGGGGTGCCGTCACCGTCGACGAACTGGATGTACTTGTTGGACCGCCCGGAGATGGTGTCGGCCAGGTTCGGGTGCACATCCAGCGGCTCACCGAACCGGGTCAGCGTCGACAGCGACAGCGACCAGTTGTTGCCCGCCGGGGAGTGGCTGTGATCCTCCAGGCTGTTGTAGGTCAGGCCGAGCACGCTCGCCAGCCCCCGCCCAGGCTCCGACCATGGCGACCAGTGCGCCAGCAGGTTCCCGTTGGCCACATTCACCAGCCCCAGCATCCCCCCACCCAGCTCGGTCCGCTGGTAGCCGTAGTAGCGCTCCAGGCCCAGCGCGTCGTCCAGGTCCCGGGTGACCAGCACCGGGTTGTCGACCGGCTTGTTGCCGTGCTGGCTGAACCAGCTCGGGCTGGGGACGGCGGAGTCGGTGTCGGTGTCGTAGACGTCCAGCCGTAGCCGCACCAGCGACAGGTCGATCCCGGTCGGCAGCGCCGGCGGGTTGATCACCACCGCCAGCGTCTTGGACGCCCCCGGCTGCACCGTCGACGGGAAGCTGTCGGCCGCCGGCCCCTCATAGAGGATGGTCCCGTCGATCGTGTACCAGCGGTACCACAGCCGCAGCACGCTGCCCGTGCTGTTCTTCCACGCCACGCTGCTGGTGTTGGTCACCGTCACGGTGGGGCAGTACGAGGTGGCCGGGCAGGTGGTGCCGCCCGAACTGGTCGTCGTGCCGGTAGCGCTCGAGGTCGAACTGGACGCGGCGACCGTGGGGGCGAGTGGGCCGGAGCCCAGGTTCCGTCCCCCACCGCTGTAGGTGTCGGTGGAGGCCACCGTGGTGCTGTTGGGCATCACCGGCGGGATGTAGTCATCGGCCGGCCCGGGCGCATTCAAGTCGAACGCCGCGCTGTACCGGGTGCCGGAGGTGTTGTCCACAGACACGCTCACCGAACTGGCGGTGACGTTGCCACTGCCGTCATAGGCCTTCACCGTGACGGTGTGCGGCGTGGACGGGTCGTCGAAGGCGGTGTGCAGCAGGTCCAGGGTGTTCCACGACATCGAATAGGGCGCGGAGCTGTCATCGCCCAGATGCTGCCCGTCGGCGTAGAACTCCACGTTCGTCACGCCCACGTCGTCACCCGCCGTGGCGCTCACCGTGACCGTGCCCGATACCGTGGCGTTCGCTCCCGGACTGGTGATCGACAGCGTCGGGGCGGTGGTGTTGTCGGCGGTCACCGTGGTGCTGGCGCTGGCCGTGTGACCGGCCTCGTCATAGGCGGTGGCCGTGATCGTGTGCGTGGCGTTGGTGGCCGTGGTCGAGTTCCAGGTCGCGGTGTAGGGCCGGGAGGTGTCCGAGGCGAGCACGCTGCCGTCGACGGCGATGTCGACCCGGGTCACCGCACCGTCATCGGAGGCGGCCGCGGTGATCGGCACCGACCCGTGCACCGTGGCGTTCGCCGCCGGCGCGGCGATCGACACGGCGGGGCGGGCGGCGTGGCTGCCGTCGGCGTAGGTGACTTCCAGCTTGGGACGCTGAGTCGCGGTGCCGTAGTCGTCGGAGTAGTAGTCGAAGTACTTCTGCGGGGTGGTCGACGGGATCGACTCGTTGGCGATCTTCAGCAGCATCCCCAGGTTCGGGGTGGTGGCGTTCACCCAGTTCTGCACCAGGCTGGTCACCGTGAAGGCGTTGCTCCCGCCGGTGCTGCTGTGACTGGTCGCTGGCACGTACGCCCACTTGGTCGCGGCGTCGAAGTCCCCCCCGGCCGCCGACCACGCCAGCCCCGCCCGGGCCTCCCGCCAGTCCGCCCCCGAGCCGTCACACGAGCCCGGGTAGACCGCCTTCCCCTCGTCCCATGCCCGGGTCGCCCGGTACACGTCCACCTCGCCCGGAGCCGCCGAGTTCGTGCCGTACCACAGCGTCAGCTTCGCCGACGTGACCGACGCCGCCGGCGGGATGCGCCGCAGGTCGAAGCGCAGCAGCGGCCGGTGCACCACCGTGTTGGTCGCGCTGCCGATCCGCAGGTTGGTCGCGCCGCCGTAGTTGAAATAGGCATAGCAGGTCGTCGTGATCGCCGACCCGAACGCCATGTAGGCCGCCTCGCCAACCGCCGGGCCCGGCTGCAACGTCAGCGTGGCCAGCCCGTCCGCCGGCAGCGTCACCCGCTGCTCGTTGGAGGCATCGGTGCCGTTGACCACGACCTTGTACGAGAAGGCCGTCGCCGCTGCCGCCGAGGTGTCCACCCAGCTCGTCGTGTCGATGTCGCGGATGGTCGCCAGCAGTGTCGATCCCGGCCCACTCGACACCGGGGTGAACCCCGCCGTCGCCCCCCGGTGCACCTCGTACCGGTCGAACACCGAGGGGCCGGCGAACCGCGACCAGTGCAGCTCCGCGCCGCTGGAATGCAGCAACGTCGGCGCGTCCAGGGTGACCGCGTCACCCACCGCGGCGCGGGCGATCTCATGGTGGGACGGCAACCCGACCGCGGTGAACCCGATGGCCAGGACGAGCACGAGGAGAACACGAAACGAACGCGACCAGGACATGGCAGCCTCGCATGACGCGGCGGCGGCCAGGGCGCCGTGAATGGCAGCCGCTGCCGTCTGAACAGACGGTCAGCAGCTCATCCGACAATCGGCGCGGACCCCGTCCTCCGCGTTTCTCCGCGCCCCGGACCCCCGGTCTCGGGCGGCGGCCGACGGGGACATCGCGGCGGGCCCCAATCGGTGCGTATATCTTCCGTCCTCTGCATAGTTTGTCAAGACTATGATGGACTACGCCTTTCTACGTTCTCTTCATAGTTTGTGAAGAGTGCGTCAGCCTACGCTAATTTCCGTATGGTACGGTCATACCGTGGCGTACGAAATTTCCGGTAACGCGCCCTTCAGCCCCAGACCTCCTGGGCGGTCTCGACGATGCGGCGGAGCTTGGCGACCTCCTGGTCGTAGCTGAGCAGATTGCCCTCGACCGTGGAGGAGAAGCCGCACTGCGGCGAGAGGCAGAGCTGCTCCAGCGGCACGAAGCGGCTGGCCTCGTCGATGCGCCGCTTCAGCTCGTCCTTGGATTCGAGCTCGCCGCGCTTGGTGGTGACCAGGCCGAGCACGACCAGCTTGCCCTTGGGGACGAAGCGCAGCGGCTCGAAGCCACCGGAGCGGGCGTCGTCGTACTCCAGGAAGAAGCCGTCGACCCCCAGCTCGTTGAACAGCGCCTCGGCGACGAAGTCGTAGCCGCCCTCGGCCGCCCAGGACGAGCGGAAGTTCCCGCGGCACATGTGCGTGGTGATGGTCATGCCCTCGGGCCTGCCCTGAAGCGCCGCGTTGATCTGGCGGATGTAGCGCAGGTGCAGGTGCTCGGCATCGTCGCCACGCTCGGCCATCATCTGCCGCTGCTTGGGGTCGTTGAGGTAGGCAAGGCTGGTGTCGTCGAACTGGAGGTAGGTGCAGCCCAGCTCGGCGATCCGCCGGACCTGCTCGGCGTAGGCGCCGCTGAGGTCGCTCCAGAACTCCTCCATGTCGGGGTACACGCTCGGGTCGATCGAGGCGGGACCGCCGCGGTAGTGCACCATGCTCGGCGAGGGAATGGTGAGCTTCGGGGTCGCACCCGTCTGGTCGGTCAGCGCCTTCAACGCCTGGAAGTGATCCGCGAAGATGGGCCGCTCGAGCCGCACCTTGTCGTGGACCCTCAGGGCGGCGGAGGTGAACTCCAGCTTCCCGTCCTGGTTGAAGAACTGCACCTTCAGGTTCTCGTCTTTGGCGCTGCCGATGCCCCCGAGCTGGTAGATGAAGTCCATGTGCCAGGTGGCTCGGCGGAACTCGCCGTCGGTGGCCGACTGGAGCCCGACATCGCGTTGCATCTGGACGATCGAGGCGATGGCGCCGTCCTCGACCGCCCGCAGCTCCTCGGCGGTGATGCGCCCGGCGGCGAAGTCGTCACGGGCCCGCAGCAGCTCCGGTGGGCGCAGCAGGCTGCCGACGTGATCTGCCCGAAACGGCGGTGTCGTGCGAGCAGGCATGGTCACCCTCCCGACTCGGCCCCCCGTCCCGTGAACGGTCGTTGACTCTCGCGATCCTATCGCTTCACATCAGCAGCCAGCCCCCGTCGACCGGCAGGTTCACGCCGGTCACCGAGGGGTTCTCCAGCAGGAAGGCGACGGCGCCCACGACATCGCGCATGGACACCAGCCGCCCGAGCGGGGTACGCGAGCGGAAGCCCTCCAGCACCGCCTCCGGCTTCTCGCGCCAGTAGGGGCTGTCGCCGACGATCGCGGGGTGCACCGCATTGACGCGGATCGGGGCCAGCTCGACGGCCAGCGCATTGATCATGGTGGCGATGCCGCCGTTGACGGTGGCGACGGTCGTCGAGCCGGGGTAGGGCCGCTCCTTGGCCAGCCCGCCGAACAGCACGATCGAGCTCGACTCCCCCATCCGGTCGAGCAGCGCGTGGATGACCTCGGTGTAGCCGACCAGCTTGAGCGTCGTCAGCCGGATCGCCCGGTTGACGTCGTAGTCGCGCGCGGTGTTCTCGTCCCGATCGATGGCCGCGATCACCAGGTGCTCGACCGGACCGACGCTGCGCAGCCTGGTGGCGATCGTCTCGGGCTCGGCCAGCTCCAGCCCGATGCCGACGGTCCGCCCGCCGACCTCGGTGGCGATGGCCCGCGCCCGCTGGGCGTCGCGGCCGGAGATGACCACCTCGCGTCCAAGGCCGGTGTAGTGGCGGGCGACCTCGCGGCCCATTCCCGAGGTGCCGCCGATCACGACCACGGCTCCCTCAGCCATCGGGTCATGCTCCCTTCGCGTCGCTGCCGGAGCGCTGGGCATCCAGCGCCTCGTGCAGGTAGTCCCAGTCCCTGGTGAACCGGTAGGAGTGCCGGGCGGGCGGCTGCGGCGCCTGGGTCTCCAGCCACCTGACGGGCCGGTCGGCCGGGTTGGAGAACCCGTGGACGCAGCCGGCCCCCGCCCAGGCCACGTCGCCGGCCAACAGCCGGTGCCGCTCGCCGTCGAAGCTGGCGTCGACCTCGCCTTCCAGGATCATGTAGGTCTCCTCGAAGGGATGGTCGTGCGTGCCGGCCACGCCCCTGGGCTCGTACTGGACCATGAACATGGTCTCCAGGTTGGCCCCGAGGTCGCCGTCGACCATCATCTTCACCGAGATGCCGCTGTAGACCAGCAGCGCGGTGCGCATGCTCGCCGATACCGCCAGCAGGTCCTGGGTCTGCCTGCCCGGCTCCATGTTGGACGGCTCGATGTGCCCGAACGAGCGGGTCCTGGGGTCGCGGACGTCGACCGCCAGCGGTGGCGACTCCTCGGTCGGCAGCGGCGGCACGAAGAAGGTGTCGCCGCCGTACCGTTCCCGCGGCTGCGGCGCGAGCATGTCGGCCCAGCGCGCCACCGCCCCGCCGCGGTTGGCCCATGCGTGGGGGACGCCCACCGGCAGCAGGCCGTAGTTCCCGGCGCGCAGCAGGAACGATCCCTCGCTGGTGGAGACGACCGCCTCGCCCTCGAGCACGTGGACGCTCTCCTCGAAGGATTGGACGTGGGCCGCCACCCAGCCGCCCGGCTCCAGCGAGCACACGCCGAAGCCGGTGTGGACGGCGGCGGTCGACTCGTCCACCACCGACCAGCGGCTGAAGCCCTGGCTGTGGCCGGCCCAGCCCGCTGGGACCGCCGGGCCGGCTTGGTCGGCCCGGCGGACGAGGAACCTGGAGGTCATGCGCTCTGGCTCTGCTTCTCCTGGACCGCTCCGAGCAGGTGATCGCGCGAGGCCTCCACCAGGCGGCGCGCGCCGGCGACGTCTGTCAGCAGCTTGCCGTCGCGCTTGCGGACCTGGCCGTTGATGATCACGGTGTCGACGTTGGAGACGTCCGCGCACAGTGTCACGGCCGCCACCGGGTCGATGACCGGCGCCACGTTGAGCGCGCCGCCGTCGATCACCACGACGTCGGCCTTCTTGCCCGGGGTCAGCGAGCCGGTCCTGGCCTCGAGCCCGGCGACGTGGGCACCGTTGATGGTGGCCATCTCGAGCATCTGGCGGGCGGTCAGCATGGTGTCGGGGACCTCGGTGTTGGCGGCCCAGGCGATCTCGTTGACCCTGGCCCGCTCGCAGCCGAAGGCCGAGCGGATCTGCGTGAACATGTCGCCGGGCACGGTGGTGACGACGTCGATGGACAGGCCCGGCCGCAGCCCGTACTCGACCGCCTTCATCACCGGGGGCCAGCCGTGGCCCATCTGCGCCTCGACCTGCGGGGCGATCGAGATGGTGCCGCCGGAGTCGGCCACCAGCTGCCACTCCTCGTCGCTGAAGTAGCAACAGTGGACGTAGGTGGTGTCCGGGCCGAGCAGGTCCAGCCGCTGCAGCGCCTTGACCATGCCGAAGCGGCCGGCCAGGCGGCCCATGGCGACGTGGACGGTGATGGGGATGCCGACCTCGCGGGCCAGCCCCCACTCGGCACGGACCACCTCGTCGATGCAGAACCCCGTCCCCCGGGCCGCCAGCGCCATGGTGATCAGGCCGTCGTCGGACGGGAAGTAGGTCTCGCGCACCCGACGGACGTCGTCGCCGGGGATCGAGATCTTGCTCTCGTTCCAGTAGTCGGCCAGCGAGGTGTTGGCGCTGCCGTAGGCGTACTGGGCGCGGATGCCGGCCTCCTGGAGCCCGCGGATGGCGGCGTCGGGGTGCTCGGGCGTGTTGTTGATGTGCGACCAGTCCACCAGCGTGGTGATGCCGGCGTTGACGCACTCGAGCGCGCCGGCGAGGTTGCTGGCGTAGACGTCCTCTGGCCGGTACAGCGGCGCGAAGGTGTCCAGGACCTCGACGAAGTAGTCGTCGAGGGTGGCGTCGGGCGCGCAGCCGCGGATGGCCGCCTCCCAGGTGTGGCGGTGCGTGTCGACGAACCCGGGCATCACGATCTGGCCGGTGACGTCGATCACCTCGGCGTCGGCGTCCAGGTGGGGCGCCACCCCCGCGATCGTGTCGCTCTCGATCAGCACATCGCCGGTTGGAAGGTCGCCGAGCTCGGGATCCACGGTCAGCACGTGCCCACCACGAAGCAGCAGCCGGTCGCCCATGGCCAGCCCCTTTCGTCGAGAACAGCCCGAATGTGACGTCAAGCGAGAGAATACGCGCGTCCGTTGAGGTTGAACAGCTGGACAGGGACCGGCCCCTTCATGGAGCCTCGGGACGGTTGCGGTGCGATTCGGCCTCGCGCAGGGTGGGCAGCGGCCCGTCCAGCGCCCAGTAGCGGTGCCCGGCGATCAGCAGCTGCTCCGCCGGGAACTTGGTGATGATCTCGCAGCCGTTGTCGGTGACGACGACCTCCTCCTCGATCCGGGCCGCCGACCACCCGTCCGCCGCCGGCCAGTAGGTCTCCAGCGCGAAGACCATGCCGGTCTCCAGCACCTCGGGATGGTCCAGCGACACCAGCCGGCTGAAGATCGGCTTCTCCCAGATGGACAGGCCGACCCCGTGGCCGTACTGCAAGGCGAAGGCGGCCTCCTCGTCGGCGAAGCCGAACTCCGTCGCGCGCGGCCACACCGAGACGATGTCAGCGGTGGTGGCGCCCGGCTTGACCAGCGCGATCGCCGCGTCCATGTAGTCGCGGCAGCGGCGATAGGCTTCGCGCATCGCCCGCGAGGCGCTGCCCACCGCGAAGGTCCGGTAATAGCAGGTCCGGTAGCCGTTGAAGCTGTGCAGGATGTCGAAGAAGGCGGGGTCGCCGGGCCGCAGGATCCGGTCGGAGTAGACGTGGGGGTGCGGCGAGCAGCGCTCGCCGGAGATGGCGTTGACCCCCTCGACGTGCTCGGAGCCGAGGTCGTAGAGGACCTTGCTGACCAGGCCGACGCACTCGTTCTCGCGCACGCCCGGCCGCAGGAAGCCGTACAGCTCCTCGTAGGCGGCGTCCACCAGGGTGCACGCGGTCGCCAGCAGGCCGATCTCGTCGCTGGTCTTGATGCGCCTGGCTTCCAGGAAGACCTGCTGGCCGTCGACGACCCGCAGGCCGGCGGACTGGAGCGCGGCCAGCACCGGCATCTCGACGACGTCGACGCCGAGCGGCTCACCGTCCAGGCCGCGCTCCTCCAGCTCGCGGCGGATCTTGCGGGCGACCTCCTCGGCGATGCCCGCCCGCGGGTTGAACGCCCCGCGCAGAGTGGAGATGCCGGCGCGGGCGCGACCCTTCTCGGGGTCGTCGGTCCGGCCCTCCAGCCACGGGTTGTAGATCTGGTGGTGGCGGGCTGCCGAGCCGAAGTCCCAGAGGATCGGCTTGCCGCCACGCGGCAGCAGGGCGAAGCGGATGAGCTTGTCCATCGCCCAGGTGCCGATGTGGGTCGAGGTCATGTAGCGGATGTTGTGGAAGTCGAAGGTGAGCAATGCGCCCAGCTCGGAGCGCTCCAGCGCCGCCTCGAGCCGCTCCAGGCGTTCGCGCCGCAGCCGGTCGAAGTCGACGCGCTGTTCCCAGTCGACGGCGTTCGGCCCGTACGTGCGGATGCCCATGGACCCCCCGATTCTCCCGCTGTTCAGCACAACTTACGAAGCTCGACTCGGAGCGTCAAGCAGGGCTGATCGTCAGCCGGCCGGATGGCACCCCGGAGCCAGAGGGGATCCGTGGTTCAGCTGCTCTCTTGAGAGCGTGGTTCGGCCGGTTGTGTGGTTGCGGGGTCAGGAGGTTTCGGGCGGCCCGCCCTCCTGGCCGGTCTGGAGCCCTCCACGCGCGATCACGTCGCGGTACCAGCGCGCGCTGTCCTTGAGGACCCTGCGCTGGGTCGGGAAGTCGACGTACACCAGGCCGAAGCGCTTGGAGTAGCCCTCGTGCCATTCGAAGTTGTCGAACAACGACCAGACGAAGTAGCCACGCAGGTCGACGCCCCGCTCGATGGCCTGGTGGGCGGCCCGGAAATGCCCCTCGAGGAAGTGGATGCGGTCGGGGTCGTGGACGTCGCCCTCGGGATCGGCGTAGTCGTCGAAAGCGGCCCCGTTCTCGGTCACCGCCAGCGGCACCGGCTCGTACGAGCGGTGCAGCCAGGTGAGCAGGTCGAGCAGGCCACCGGCGTCCACCGACCAGCCCTGGGCGGTGCGCGGACCGTCCAGCTGCACCGGCCGGGCGCCCCCGATCCCGGGGAACTGCGCCTCGAACTCCGGGTCGCCGTCGACACTGGGCCCTGCC
>Ga0070698_100009321_pt1 | contig 10529 bp, 8 predicted proteins | sample KBSK1502metaG_FD_65477 | JGI IMG/M metagenome (GOLD analysis project Ga0070698, IMG submission 65477) | Corn, switchgrass and miscanthus rhizosphere microbial communities from Kellogg Biological Station, Michigan, USA - KBS K1-50-2 metaG | ecosystem: Host-associated > Plants > Roots >... | reverse complement strand
CCCAGGTCGAAGAGCTGCCCGACAACAAGGTCCGGCTGACGGTCGATGTGCCAAGGGCAGACGTGCACCATGCCGTCGAGCATGCGGCCTCCGACCTGGCGGAGACCGTCAAGGTTCCCGGTTTTCGGAAAGGCAAGGTGCCGATGCCCGTTCTGCTCTCGCGAATCGGCAAGGAGCGTTTGTACACGGAGGCGATCGAGAGCCATATCGCGGGCTGGTACGGGAACGCCGTCGCTCGCGCGCGAATCCGGCCGGCCGACCAGCCCGAGCTCGACTACGAGCTCCCGGACTCAGACTCCGAGGATTGGCGCTTCACGGCCACCGTGCCGGTCCTGCCCACGCCCGCGGTCGCTGACTGGACGACGCTGCAGGTTCCGTACGCGGAGCCCGAGCTCCCCGAGGGCATCGTCGAGCGCGAGCTCGACGTCCTCCGGTCGACCGTGGCCGAGCTCGCGCCTGTGGACGGGCGGCCTGCCCAACTCGGTGACACCGTGGTCATCGATCTCGTCGTCGGGGACGGGGGACAGGACGACTACGTTGTCGAGCTGGGGGCGGGCCGACTCGCCCCGGACGTCGAGGATCAGCTCGTAGGCATGAAGGCCGGCGAAACGAAGACGATTCCGGTCGAAGGGCCGGACGAGGCCCCGCCGATCCAGGCGTCCTTGAAGGAGATCAAGGAGAAGATCCTCCCGGAGCTCGACGACGATCTGGCGCGATCCGCATCCGAGTTCGACACGCTCGAGGAGCTGCGCTCGGAAATCGAGCAGCGTCTGCAGGCCGAGGTCGCTGCGGAAATGGATGAGGCCTTCCGCCGTGCGACGCTCGATCGGTTGGTCGACACGAATGACGTAGAGGTCTCCGGACCGCTCGTCGAAGCGCGCACGAGGACCCTGCTGCGTGAGCTCGACTCGGTTATGCGCCGCAGTGGGGCGACGCTCGAGACCTATCTCCAAGTCTCGGGGGACTCGGCCGAGAACCTCGTCGCCCGCTTGCGAGAACAGGCAGCGTCGTCGGTCGCGGGTGAGCTTGTGCTCGAGGCGGTTGCCCAGAAGCTTGGCATCGAGGTGTCGGATGAGGACGTCGACGAGTCGTTCCGCGAGCGGTTCGAAGAGTCAGACAAGGTGATCGAGCAGGCACGGGCAGCGGGCGCATACGAGACCGAGAGGGAGGCGCTTCGCCTAGCTCGCGCCCTCGATCGAGTGACCGCCGAAGTGGAGCGGGTCCGGCCTGAGCAAGCCGCAGCGCGGGAGTCGATCTGGACACCCGACAAGGAGAAGGCGGCGGAGAAGCCGAAACTGTGGACCCCAGGTAGCAAGGAGCCAGCCTGAGTGACACCGCTCGCGGGGTCACTTTCAGGCCGTACGGGCTCTGCCCGTGCGGCCGTCTGAAATGACCAGTCGACACGTACGAAGTTCAGAGGAGCGCAAATGAGCCCGTTGATCCCAATGGTGATCGAGCAGACGTCGCGCGGCGAGCGCTCGTTCGACATCTACTCCCGTTTGCTCAACGAGCGGATCATCTTCCTCGGCACGCCGATCGACGACCAGATCGCCAACCTGATCGTGGCGCAGTTGATCCATCTCGAGTCCGAGGATCCCGAGAAGGACATCCAGATCTACATCAACTCGCCCGGCGGCCAGGTGTACTCGGGCCTCGCCATCTACGACACGATGCAGTACATCAAGCCCGACATCCAGACGACCTGCGTCGGCATCGCGATGTCGATGGGGGCGATCATCCTGGCTGGGGGGGCAAAAGGAAAGCGGGTCGCGCTGCCGAACGCGAAGATCCTCATCCACCAGGTTTCGGGCGGCTTCCAAGGGCAGGCAACCGACATCGAGATCCAGGCGCGCGAGACGATCAACCTCAAGCGGCGCCTGGAGGAGATACTTGCCGAGCACACGGGGCGTCCGACCGAGCAGGTGGCAAAGGACATGGAACGGGACTATTTCCTGACATCGCAAGAAGCCCAGGACTACGGCATCATCGATAACGTGATCGCGCATCGGTAGACGGCCGGGGCGCAAGGAGCTAAAAGGAGAGACGTGGCCCGAGCATCCGACGGCAACGAGCAGCTGCTTTGTAGCTTCTGTGGCAAGAGTCAGCGGCAAGTCAAGAAGCTGATCGCCGGGCCCGGCGTCTACATCTGCGACGAATGCATCGATCTCTGCAACGAGATCATCGACGAGGAGCTGACCGCTCCCGCACAACTCGACCTCGACAACCTCCCGCGGCCGAAGGACATCTACTCCGTCCTCAACGACTACGTCGTCTCGCAGGAGGAAGCGAAGCGAACACTCTCGGTCGCGGTCTACAACCACTACAAGCGAGTGCAGATGGGCCAGGAGGACGGCGACGTCGAGCTCCAGAAGTCGAACATCCTCCTGCTCGGACCGACCGGCTGCGGCAAGACGCTCCTCGCGCAGACGCTCGCACGCATTCTCAACGTGCCGTTCGCGATCGCGGACGCGACCGCACTCACAGAGGCCGGCTACGTCGGGGAGGACGTCGAGAACATCCTGCTCAAGCTCATCCAGGCCGCGGACTTCGACATCAAGAAGGCCGAGACCGGGATCATCTACATCGACGAGGTCGACAAGATCGCGCGCAAGGCCGACAACCCGTCGATCACACGGGACGTCTCCGGCGAGGGCGTGCAGCAGGCGCTGCTGAAGATCCTGGAGGGCACGGTCGCCTCGGTGCCGCCGCAGGGTGGCCGGAAGCATCCGCACCAGGAATTCCTCTCGATCGACACCACGAACATCCTCTTCATCTGCGGCGGTGCGTTCGCGGGCCTCGACAAGATCATTGGCAAGCGCATCGGGAAGAGCGCCGTCGGCTTCGGTGCCGAAGTGCGCTCGAAGAGCTCGATCGAGTCGTCCGAGCTGCTTGCGAAGGTGATGCCCGAGGATCTGCTGAACTTCGGTTTGATCCCGGAGTTCATCGGCCGCCTGCCTGTGATCTCGGCCGTGCATCAGCTCCTGCGCGAGGACCTCGTCCAGATCCTGATGGAGCCGAAGAACGCGCTCGTCAAGCAGTACCAACGCTTCTTCGGATACGACAACATCGAGCTCGTCTTCACCGACGACGCGTTGTGGGAGATTTCGGACAAGGCGCTCGAGCGTGAGACCGGGGCGCGCGGCTTGCGGTCGATCATCGAGACGGCGCTGCTCGACGTGATGTTCGAGCTGCCCTCCCGTCGCGACGTCTCCAAGTGCGTGATCACGAAGGAGACGATCGAGAAGCACCTGAAGCCGACGCTCGTGACGAGCGCCGAAGGCGTGGCGGACGACGAAGCCGCCCGCATCGAAGAGTCGGCCTAGCCCCTCCTCGTCTGAATCGTCGAGCGCGGGCTCCCTTCTGGGATCCCAGGCATCCTATTTGGATCCGAAACTAGTCATTTGGGCGGTTTGACGAGGTCAGATTGACTATTTAGGATCCAAGAATGATCAATCTTGGATCCGAAGCAACCGTGATCCCGTTCGAGGAGCCGGAACTCGAGGACGCGACCATCGTGGTGCTCACGACCGCGGAGCTCGCCGACTGCACGTGCCCGGAGTTCTGCGAGCGCGACCACGACGTCGACTGACCACCGAGGAGGCCTCCTTTCGATGACACTCGGCCGGAACGGCACGCGCCCCGAGCGCTGGCACGGAATCGAGCGCCCGTACTCCGACGATGAGGTCTCGCGGCTACGCGGCTCGGTGCCGATCGAGCACACGCTCGCGCGGCGAGGTGCCGAGCGGCTTTGGGAACTTCTGAACCACGGTGATCATGTGGCCGCACTTGGCGCACTGACCGGCGGTCAGGCCGTCCAGATGGCCAAGGCCGGCCTGAAGGCGATCTACCTCTCTGGCTGGCAGGTGGCAGCCGACGGCAACCTGGCAGGGCAGACCTATCCCGACCAGAGCCTCTATCCGGCCAACAGCGCACCTGCCCTGGTCCGGCGGCTGAACAACGCGATGATCCGCGGAGACCAAATCGACGTCGCCGAGGGAGGCCGGGGGATGGAGCCGTTGCCGATCGTCGCGGATGCCGAAGCTGGATTCGGCGGCCCCCTCCAGGCATTTGAGTTGATGAAGGGCTTTATCGAGGCCGGGGCGGCCGGCGTCCACTACGAGGATCAACTGGCAGCGGAGAAGAAGTGCGGCCATCTCGGCGGCAAGGTGCTCGTCCCCACCGGCCAGTTCATCCGAACGCTCGTGGCAGCCCGGCTCGCCGCCGACGTGCTCGACGTTCCGACGGTGCTCGTCTCCCGTACCGACGCTCTCAGTGCGACGTTGATCACGAGCGACGTCGATCCCGCGGATGAGAAGTTCTTGACCGGCAAGCGGACCGCGGAAGGCTTCTTCCGGGTCCGTGCCGGGCTCGACGCCTGCATTGCCCGCTCGCTTGCCTATGCGCCGTATGCCGACCTGCTCTGGTTCGAGACCTCCACGCCGGATCTCGGCGAAGCGCGCGAGTTTGCGCAGGCGATCCACGAGCGAATCCCGGGAAAGCTGCTGGCCTACAACTGCTCGCCCTCGTTCAACTGGAAACGGCAGCTCGACGACGCTGCGATTGCGCGATTCCAGGACGACCTCGCTTCGCTCGGCTATCGCTTCCAGTTCGTGACGCTCGCCGGCTTCCACGCGCTGAACGCCTCCCTCTTCGAACTCGCACACGGATACGCTCGAGAGGGCATGAGCGCCTACGTCCGGCTGCAGGAGCGCGAGTTCCAGCTCGAGGAGCATGGGTACACGGCGACCCGCCATCAACGCGAGGTCGGCGCCGGGTATTTCGACGCAGTTGCCCAGGCGGTCAGCAGAGGTGAGAGCTCGACGCTCGCGCTCGTCGGCTCGACCGAGGAAGCCCAGTTCCAGACATGACCGGGGTCGCCGTCGGGCCGGCCGGGGTGAGGGTCCTCGCGCCGGCCGACGAAGGGATCCTCTCGCCGGATGCACTCGCGTTCGTCGCGCTCCTGCAGCGTGAGCTGGGGCCTAGGCGCGCTGAGCTTCTGGCCAGACGGCGGTCGCGCACCGCGGCGCCGAGCTTCATGACGGAGACGCGCTCCGTGCGCGAGGGCGAGTGGCAGGTGGCCCCTGCGCCGCCCGACCTCCAGGACCGGCGTGTCGAGATCACGGGACCCGTCGACCGGAAGATGATGATCAACGCGCTGAACTCTGGCGCGCGGGTCTTCATGGCCGACTTCGAGGACTCATGCTCGCCGACCTGGCAGAACGTCGTCGAGGGTCAACGCAATCTCATCGACGCGGTTCGCGGGACGATCTCGCTCGAAACGCCCGAGAAGAGCTACCGACTCGCCGACGACATCGCCACGCTCGTCGTGCGCCCGCGCGGCTGGCACCTGGATGAGAAGCACGTCGCGATCGACGGCACGCCCGTCTCGGCGAGCCTGTTCGACTTCGGGCTCGCCTGCTTCCACAACGCCCACGAAGCACTCGCGCACGGCTCAGGCCCGTACTACTACTTGCCGAAGCTCGAGAGCCACCTCGAGGCACGGCTCTGGAACGACGCCTTCGAGCTGGCCGAACGGGAGCTCGCTTTGCCCACGGCATCGATCCGGGCAACCGTCCTGATCGAGACGATTCTCGCCGCCTTCGAGATGGACGAGATTCTGTGGGAGCTGCGGGAGCGTTCCTCGGGTCTGAACGCGGGGCGCTGGGACTACATCTTCAGCACGATCAAGAAGCTCGGCGCCGTCCTGCCCGACCGGGCGCAGGTGACGATGACTGTCCCGTTCATGCGCGCATACACGGAGCTGCTCGTCGCTACTTGCCACAAGCGCGGCGCCCACGCAATCGGCGGCATGGCGGCCTTCATCCCGTCGCGGCGTGATCCGACCGTGAACGAGGTGGCCCTCGCCAAGGTGCGCGAAGACAAGATCCGCGAGTCGAGCGACGGATTCGACGGCACCTGGGTTGCCCATCCCGATCTGGTTCCGGTGGCGACCGAGGTGTTCGACTCGGTTCTGGGAGAGCGCCCCAACCAGGTCGACCGCCTGCGCGACGAGGTCGAGGTAACCGCCGGCCAACTCATGGACTTCGAGGTCCCCGGCGGGGAGATCACCGATGAGGGCCTGCGGGCGAACGTGAGCGTCGGCGTGCGTTATCTCGACGCCTGGCTCAACGGCGTCGGGGCGGCCGCGATCGACAACCTGATGGAGGACGTCGCCACGGCCGAGATAGCCCGCGCGCAGGTTTGGAGCTGGGTGCGGGACGGTCGGTTCGACGCGGATCGGGTTCGGCGAGAGCTTGCCGAGGTCGACGCCGCTAATGCGGCGAAGGAGGTGTTCGAGCAGGTGGCGCTTGGCGAGGAATTCGTGGAGTTCCTGACTCTCCCCGCGTACGATCGACTGGCGTGAGCCTCGAGAGCACCAAGGCAGACGAGATCGCACTCGTCGTCGAGCAAGCGATTGTCTCAGGCGAGCTCTTGCCGGGGACTGTGCTCAGGCAAGAGCAGCTCTCCGAGCGCTTCTCGGTTAGTCGCACGCCAGTGCGCGAGGCCCTGCGGCGGCTCGCCGCGCTCGGGCTTGTCTCCTTCGAGCCGAACCGCGGCGTGCGCGTGCGCACGCTCTCCCGAGAGGAGCTCCAGGAGGCTTTCCTCGTGCGGGCGGAGCTCGAGTCGCTGGCGACGGAGTTGGCGGCGCCGAGGATGACGGACGACGATCTCGATGAGCTCGAGCGCGCGGAAGCGGAGTTCAGCCGCGCGAGTCAGGAGTTGCGGGCACGCCCCCGCCACGGAGTCGACCGTTGGCGGTTGACGTCTGAGTGGGTACGCGCCAATCACGGCTTCCACGACGTGATCTACCGCGTTGCGGACGCACCACTTGTCGAGCGTCTCGCGAAGAGTGCGCGCCGATCGTTCTCGGGGCACGCAGTCTGGGCGCCCGGGGGTTCGGAGACTGACGCTCGCTACGAGCGCAACGAAAGAGAGCACCGCGCCATCATCGCCGCGCTGCGTGCCGGAAACGCTTCAGGCGCACGGGTGCTCGCACGCGAGCACGTCCTGCACTCTTACGAGCTGCTGATCCACGTGCTCGAGCAGCGTCCTCGTAACGGCACGACGCCCGCTGCTGCTGAGGGACTCAGCAGCGTCGGCTAGCCCGGCCCCGCCTCCACGAGGGCCACCATCTGGTCCGGGCTGCCCCGGAGGTCGTGAATGTTTTCCAGCCACCAGGTTGCGCCGGCCTGCGCATACGCAAGTGGTTCGCTCCGATCCCGCTGCCCGACGACGGCGACGTCGAAGGCGTCGGTCGAGCATTCGCGTACCTCGTGAATCCGCGTGATTCCATAGGCCACATCTTCGGGCGACGCCGCCCCGCCCGGTGGATAGCCGCTGTCTGGGATCCACCCCTGCCAGCGAGCGGCGCGGCGCTGCGAGGCCGGCTTGTTGCCGCCGATCCAGACCGGCAGTCTGTCCTGGGTCGGGGTCGGCGCGAGCGTGACGCCGTCGACGGTGTAGTGCGTTCCGTGGTGATCGACTTCTTCGCCCGACCAAAGTCGCTGCATCACGTCGAGCCCTTCGTCGAGCATCGTCGCGCGGACTTTTGCGTCTGTCGGCTCACCGAACTTGCCGAACTCGGAGGGCGACCCGCCCAGCCCCGCCCCGAAGATGACGCGGCCGCCACTAAGGACGTCGAGGGTTGCGACCTGGTTCGCAAGCACCTGAGGACGCCGTCGGGCAACCGGAGTAACGGCGGTGCCTAGCCGAATGCTCTTTGTTCCTGCGGCGATCGCCGCCAGCACCGTCCAGGGATCTGCAGCCGGCGCACCCCACACGAACGCCAGATGGTCCCAGACGAAGATGCCGTCCCAGCCGCCTGCCTCAGCCGCCTGCGCAACGCGCACCGAGATACCGGGCTCGGAATAGGTGCCGATGTTCGAAAGACTGATCCCGTAGCGCAGCTGGTGCTGACGCGGCTCCGTGTCTTCGGTGCTCTGCACGGTGTGAACATATCCCGAGGTCCTTATGCGCCGGCAACACGCCCAAGATGCTCGCCTAGACGCCGAGGCGACGACGGCCGGCGATGGCCGCTGGAGGCCTATCCCACAGGCCCACGCTCAGCTCGAACCCTCGCACGCGCGGTCGCGAGTGGGGCCGATAGGTTCGATCGAGCGCGCGTCGAACGAGCTCAGCCATGGACAGGCCTGTGCGCATCGATTCGTCGACAAGAAAGGCATGCTGGCGATCTGTCAGAAACACATGCGTCCGCCGGCCCATAGGTGATGTGTACACCGGCACACCAAACGAAAGCACGACCAATAAGTGTCGAATGAGCCGCAGCTTCGGCGTCGCGGTCGTGTCGCGTTCGGCTCGATTCTCTCGAGGCTGACTAGAGTCTCGCGTCGTGGTGTTCACGACTCGGCCCGAGCTCCGGGGTACGTTCGGGATGGTTGCCTCGAGCCACTGGCTCGCGTCGGCCGTGGGGATGGCGGTCCTCGAGCGAGGCGGCAATGCGTTTGATGCTGCCGTCGCGACCGGCTTCACGCTCCAGGTGGTGGAGCCACATCTGAACGGGCCGGGCGGTGAAGTACCTGCCGTCTTCTACTCAGTCGAGCGTGGCGAACCACTCGCACTCTGCGGCCAGGGGGTCGCGCCTGCGGCAGCCACGATCGAACGCTTCCGCGAACTCGGCCACGATCTCATCCCAGGGATAGGAGTACTTGCCGCCTGCGTGCCGGGTGCTTTCGGCGGTTGGCTGCTCATTCTCCGGGAGTTCGGTACTTGGCGGTTAGAGGACGTGCTGCAGTTCGCGATTGCCTACGCGCGCGACGGCTTCCCGGTTGCCCCTGGGATTCCGCTGACGATTCAGCGGGAGTCCGACCTGATTGCAACCTGGCCTGCTTCCGCAGAGCTGTACCTGCCGGCGCCTCGGGCAGGTGACCAGTTCCGGAACCCAATCCTCGCTGCGACGTATCAGCGGATTCTCGACGAGGCGAGTGGCGGCTCACGCGACAACGAGATCGAGCGTGCGCGCGAAGCGTTCTATGCAGGGTTCGTCGCCGAGGAGATCGACCGTTTCTGTCGCGGAGAGAATGGTCTCCTAACGGGCGATGACCTCGCGTGCTGGCGTGCAACGATCGAGCCTGTCGTCACGCTCGACTACCGTGGCGTGACCGTCTGCAAGACGCTTCCCTGGGGGAGCGGGCCTGTCGCGTTGCAACAACTCGCACTCCTCGAAGGGTTCGATCTATCCTCGTTGTCCGAGGAGGAGTTCGCGCACGTCGTGATCGAGTGCGCCAAGCTCGCGTTCGCGGACCGCGACGCGCTCTATGGCGACAGCGACCACGTCCCGCTCGAAACGGTCCTCTCGAGCGAATACAACGACCGCAGGCGTGCTCTCGTCGGTGAGGACGCGTCAGCCGAGTACACACCCGGTCTCGGCCACCTGCCGACGATGCACGAGGTCGCGCCTATGGCAGGCGCGGGTGAGCCGACCCGCGGCGACACGGTGCATCTCGATGTCGCCGACCGGTGGGGCAACATGGTCTCGGCCACCCCGAGCGGCGGTTGGCTGCATTCCTCTCCGACAATCCCCGCACTCGGCTGGTCGCTCGGAACGCGTGCCCAGATGTTCTGGCTCGAGGAGGGCCTGCCGTCGTCACTTCGTCCCGGCACGCGCCCCCGGACGACGCTGAGCCCGGGCCTCGCGCTTCGCGACGGAGAGCCGTGGCTTGCCTGGGGAACGCCCGGTGGAGATCAGCAGGAGCAGTGGGCCTTTCATGTCTTCCTCCGCCACGTTGTCCGCGGCTGCAACCTGCAGGAAGCAATCGACGCGCCGGAGTTCCACACCAATCACCTGATCTCGTCCTTCTACCCGCGCGGCTTTGCCCGCCGCTCGGTCGAGCTCGAAGGCAGGTTCCCCGACGGCGTGATCGACGGCCTGCGCAGTCGTGGCCACGAGGTCACCGTCAGGCCAGACTGGTCGCTCGGTCGAGTCACTGCGGTGCAACGGGAGAACGGCCAGCTCCGCGCCGCGGCCAATCCGCGCGGCATGCAGGGATACGCGGCGGGAAGGTAGATTCCAGTACATCGTCGCAGCGTGATCTCACCGGCTCTCTGAGTCGCTTTCGAGGCGAGGCTAGGATCGCGCGCGCATGATGGATTCGCTCTACAAGGCACAGGGCGTCGAGGAGCGCTGGCAGCAGACCTGGGAGGAGGAGGGCCTCTACAGCGCGGAGCCCGATCCTTCCCGGCCGAAGTTCGTGGTCGCTCATCCGCCGCCGAACGTCACGGGCGCGTTGCACATCGGCCATGCGCTCCAGCTCTCCCTCGCCGACGCACTCGTCCGCTGGCACCGCATGCGTGGGTTCAACACGGTCTTCCTCACGGGCTACGACCATGCGGGCATCTCGACCCAGAACGCCGTCGAGAAGCACCTGGCCCAGCAGGGCCAAACGAGGCAGGAGCTCGGGCGCGCGCGCTTCGAGGAGCTCGTCTGGGACTGGCTACGTCAATACGGGCGGACGATCATGACCCAGTATCGACGGATCGGCGCCTCGATGGACTACCGGCGAGAGCGCTTC
>Ga0070698_100009319_pt1 | contig 10530 bp, 8 predicted proteins | sample KBSK1502metaG_FD_65477 | JGI IMG/M metagenome (GOLD analysis project Ga0070698, IMG submission 65477) | Corn, switchgrass and miscanthus rhizosphere microbial communities from Kellogg Biological Station, Michigan, USA - KBS K1-50-2 metaG | ecosystem: Host-associated > Plants > Roots >... | reverse complement strand
GGGAATGGTCTGGCCGAGCTCGCTCCCCTCGCACGAGTTCTCGAGCAGGAGCCGCGGGCCGGCCGGCATCTTCGCGATCAGCTCGCCGAGCTTGCGGGTGGCGAGGACCAGCGCCTCCTCGGCGCTCGGGTGGCCCTTGGCGTAGCCCACGTGGAAGCACACCGCGTCGAGCCCGACCTCCGCCGCGACCTTGAGGTCGGCGAGCAGACTCGACACCGACGAGTTGCGGATGCGGCCCTCCGGGCTCGCGAGGTTGACGAGGAGCGAGCCGTGCGCCACGCCCCAGGTGCGCCGGCCGGCAAGGCCCTCGACCAGGGCGGCGCGGTCCGCCGGCTCGGGGACGCCGTAGTTGCCGAAGCGGCCGGGATCGCGCAGTACCGTCTGGTAGACGTCGACGCCCTCCTGGGTGAGGAGCGCGGGGATCGAGCCGAGCGGGGGGTCGATGGACAGTCCGACGCGCATTTCGGTACTCTACCACCCATGACGAGACCCGGCGCCGCGCCGATCGTATTCGTGGTCCTGGCCCTCACGCTCCCGCTCGCGCCGTGCCCCGCTCCCGCCCAGTCCACGCCGGCGCCGCTCACGCCGGCGCAGGCCGCGCTGCGCGAGATCTACAAGGAGCTCGTGGAGATCAACACCACCGATTCGGTCGGCGACACCACGGTGGCGGCCCGCGCGATGGCGGCGCGCCTCAAGGCCGCTGGCTTCACCGACGGCGATCTCCGTATCGTGGTGCCGCCCGGCGCGCCGCGGAGGGGCAACCTGGTGGCCCGGCTCAAGGGGCACGGCACCGGCAAGCCGATCTTGCTCCTGGCCCATCTCGACGTGGTCGAGGCCAAGCGCGAGGACTGGGAGCGCGATCCGTTCACGATGGTCGAGGAGGGCGGCTACTTCTACGCGCGTGGCTCGGTGGACGACAAGGCGATGGCCGCGATCTTCGTGGCGAACCTGGCGCGCTACCGGCAGGAGGGCTACACGCCTGACCGCGATCTGATCCTGGCCCTCACCGCGGACGAGGAGCTGGGCTCGAGCTCGCCGTGGAACGGGGTGAGCTGGCTGCTCAGGCACGACCGCGGACTGATCGAGGCGGAGTACGCGCTCAACGAGGGCGGAGGCGCGGAGATGACCCGGGACGGGCGGCCGATCCTGCTGCGCCTGCAGGCCGCCGAGAAGGTGAGCGTGAGCTTCCGCCTCGAGACGAAGAACCCGGGCGGGCACAGCTCGCTGCCCCGGCCGGACAACGCGATCTATCAGCTCGCGGCCGGTCTCGGGCGGCTCTCGCACCTGGAGTTCCCCGTCAAGCTCAACGAGATCACCCAAGGCTACTTCCAGCGGAGCGCGCCCCTCTTCGATGCGGCCAGCGCGGCGGACATGCGCGCGGTGGCCCGCGACGGCGGCCCCGATCCGGCCGCCGCCTCCCGGCTCTCCGCCCGCTCGGCAGCCTACAACTCGCTGCTGCGGACCACTTGCGTGGCCACGCGCCTCGAGGGCGGGCACGCGAGCAACGCGCTGCCCCAGAGCGCGCGGGCCACCGTGAACTGCCGCGCGCTGCCCGGCGAGCCGATCGACGGGGTGCGCGACGAGATCGTGCGCGCGCTCGCCGATCCCGCGATCACGGTGACCCGGACCACCGAGCCGACGCTGAGCCAGCCCTCGTCCCTGCGCCCGGACCTGCTGCGCGCAGTGGAGGCCACGACCGCCGCGCTCTGGCCGGGCATCCCGGTGATCCCCACCATGAGCACCGGGGCCACCGACTCGCGCTTCCTGCGGAACGCGGGGATTCCGGCCTACGGCGTCTCCGGCCTCTTCCTGGGCCCCGACGACGCGCGCTCCCACGGCCTCAACGAGCGCATGCCGGTCGCCTCGCTCTGGGGCGGCCAGGAGTTCCTCTACCGCCTGGTGAAGACGCTCGCCGGCGGCAAGTAGGAACCGCCCGCGTCACCCGCGTGCCAAGCGCGGGAGCACCGCCCGGCCGAACATCTCCACGGTTTGCACCGGATCGGCGGCCAGGCTCACCGTGAACATGAGCTGGGTGATCCCGGCGGCCTCGGCGGCGCGGACCTGGGCGAGGCAGTCGTCCGGCGTACCCGCGACGGCCAGGCGCGCGCGCAGGTAGTCGAAGAGCCCGAGGCGGCGGGTGAGCGCGGGATCCATCTCGCGCTGGCGCGTGGTGTAGGTGGCGCGCAGCTCGCGCACCGCGGGCACGAGCGCGGCGGGCACGCCGCGACCCTCCGGATCCGGCCCCAGGATGTAGGCGGCCACGAAGGCCAGGATGTTGCCGAGCTTGTCGAGCGCGTCCTCGCGCCGCTCCGCCACGTCGAGGCAGGCGATCGACCAGACGTCGACCGCGCTCGCGGGCCGGCCCGCCGCGGCCGCGCCCTCCGCGATGAGCCCGCGGACCCGGGCCACCTCGGCGGCGCCGAGCCCGTAGTTCACGAACGCGCCGTCCGCGACCGCGCCCGCGGTCCGGAGCGCGGCCGGCCCCGACGCGGCCGCGTAGACCGGGACCGCGCGCTTCACCCACGGCAGGTGCGTGGCCGCCCCACGCCAGGCGGCGGGCGCGCCGGAGAGCGCGGTCTTGAGAAACGCGACGCCCTCGCGCAGCTCGGCCGCGCGGGTGGGGGCGCCGCCCACGTTGGCGACGCCGCTGTGGCCGGCGCCGATGCCGAGGATGGTCCGCCCGCCCGCGGCCGCGTCGACGGAGGCGGCCGCGGAGGCGGTGATGGACGGGTGGCGCGTCACCAGGTTGGTCACGCAGGTGGCGAGCCGGACGCGGGAGGTCGCCGCGGCCGCGAGGGTCATGGCCACCCAGGGGTCGAGCGCGTTGCAGGGGGTGTCCGCGATGCCGACCAGGTCGAAGCCCAGCTCCTCGCCGAGCCGCGCCATCCGCTCGGTGTAGGCGGGCGTGTACGGCCAGAAGAAGAAGCCGACGCGCATGCGCGCGCTACGGCTTGGCGGGGGGAAAATCGCGCGAGTAGGGCGGGCTCTTGAGGAACTCCTCCGGCTTGTAGGTCCAGAACTGGGAGACCGCCGGGTAGGTGTGGATCACGGTGGTGGCGAGCCGGCCGCCGGTGCGGTCCACCCGCAGCACGTAGACGTTCTCGGTCGGGTTGCCCCAGTCGTCGAGCTTGATGGGCCCGCGCGGGTCCGGGGTGGTCTCGATGGCCCGGCGAATGGCGGCCACCAGCTTCTCGCGATCCTCCACCTGGCCGCCGAGGGCGTTGGCCGCCTCGGTGATCCAGCGCCCGCTGCTGTACATGACCGCGTGGAAGTAGGCGGGGGTGCGCCCGAGCTTGCTCTCCGCGAGCTTCATGAAGGTCTGGTTGGCCGGCGTCTGCAGGGTGGGGCTCCACGGGAGGGTGCCGATGGTGCCGACCGCCTCGTCGCCCATGCTGCGCAGTGCGCTCTCGTCGATCATGACGCCGGTGCCGATGAGCGGGACCTTGCCCTGGAGCCCGGCCTCGCCGTACTGCTTCACGAAGCGCACCGCCTGCCCGGCCACGAAGACCGCGCACACCGCGTCGATGTCCTTGGCCACCTGCGAGAGGTACGGGGCGAAGTCGAGCGCGTTCAGCGGCACCCAGATCTTCTGCACCACCCGCCCACCCGCGTCCTCGAATACGCGCTGGAAGCCGCCCGCCTCCTCGTGGCCGAAGCCGTTGTCCATCGCGAGGACCGCCACCTTCTTGTACTTGAGCGTCTTGACCGCGTAGTCGCCGAGCGGATGCATGATCTGGCTCGCCGCGAAGTTGGAGCGCAGGATCCACTTGGCGATCTTGCGCTTGGTGAGGTCGTCGGGGGTGGTGAGGAAGAGGGTCGGCAGCTGGTCCTTCTCGATGAGTGGGACCAGGCTGTTGCCCACGTTCACCAGCAGCACGCCGGTCAGCACGTGGATCCGGTCGTGGCTGACGAGCTTGCGGTACTTGGCGATCGCGGTGGCCGCGTTGCCCTCGGTGTCCTCCTCGAAGAGCTCGATCTTCCGTCCTGCCGCCTGATAATTGACCTGCTCGAGAGCCATCTTGAGTCCGTCCAGCATGTCCTTGCCGGCCTGGGCGAAGATGCCGGTCTGCGGGCCCAGATAGCCGACGCGGATGGTCTGCGAGGCGGCCGGGCTCGGGGGCGCGAGCGCGGCGGCGAGAGCGCCGAGGAGGATGAGACCGAGGCGGATCACTGGTGCCTAGTCGCAGAACTTGCAGGGCGGCGAGTTGCGGTCGTAGGCCGGCGCCCGCAGGTACTCGTCCTGCTTGTAGGTCCAGAACTGCGACACGTTGGGATAGGTCTGGATCACCGTGTTCTGGAGCTTGCCGGCCACCCGCTCCACCTTGCGGATGTAGACGTTCTGGGTCGCGTTGCCGAGCTCGTCCATCTTCATGGGGCCGCGCGGATCGTCGGTGATCTCGACCTTCCGGAGGGCGGCGAGGAACTTCTCCTTGTTCTCCACCTCCCCGTTGATGGCCTTCATCGCCTCGTAGTACCAGCGCGCGCCGGTGTAGCCCTCGGCCGAGTAGAGCGAGGTCGGCCGGCCGTAGCGCTTCTCGTAGGCGGCGGCGAACTTCTTGTTGGCCGGGGTGTCGAGCGCGCTGCTGTAGATCAAGGAGGTGATGATCCCGAGCGACTCGTCGCCCATGTTCTTCAGGATGTTCTCGTCGGTGAGGGTGCCGATGCCGACGAGGGGGATCTTGTCCTTGAGGCCCACGTCGCTCCAGGTCTTCACGAAGCGCGGAGACAGGCCGCCGGTGTGGCAGGCGTAGACGCCGTCGATGTCCTTCCTGAGCGAGGCCAGGTAGGGCGCGTAGTCCTGGACGGAGAGCGGGGTCCAGATCCGCTGCACCACCTTGCCCCCCAGGTCCTCGAACACCCGCTGGAAGCCCGCGTTGGACTCCCAGCCGAACGCGTAGTCCATGCTGATCGTCGCGACCCGGCGCAGCTTGAGCTGCTTGTAGGCGTAGTCGCCCAGCGGGTGAGTGGCCTGGCTGCTCGTGAACGACGTGCGCACGATCCACTTGGCAGGCTTGCGCTGGGTGATGTCGTCCGGCGCGGTGACCGGGTAGACGGTTGGGATCTTGTTCTGCTCCACATAGGGCGCGACCGCGTAGCCGGTGGCGGCGAGGAGCCCGCCCGCGATCGTGTGCACCTTCTCCTGCTCGACCAGGCGGCGCACCTTGGTGACCGCCCCGGTCGGCTCCGGATCCGAATCCTCCACGATGACCTTCACCTCGCGGCCGGCGACCTTGTTGCCGACCTCCTCCCAGAAGAAGTTGAAGCCGTCGGTCATGTCCTTGCCGGTCTGGGAGAAGTTGCCGGTGAGGGGGCCGAAGTAGCCGATGCGGATCGGATCGGCCGCGCCGGCGGGCCGCACGGTCGCGGCCGCGAGCGCGCCGGTCATGGTGGTGAGGAACTGTCGTCTGCGCATGGAGTGGCCTCCTCGGGAAGGGGAGCCCCGGCTATCTGGGCCGTTACCTTAGGGAGCGCGCCTTCGTTTGTCAACGGGGCGCGGCCGGCCGCCCCCCGCGCGCTCCGTTTCGCTGGACAAGTCGGCCGGGCGGGGTGACAGTCGCGAAGGTATGCGTCGACCGGCGGCGCTCCACCTCGTCGTGGTCTGGGCCGTCGTGGCCTTGGCGCTCGGGGTGTGGGGCGGGCTCACCGCCGCGCGCGGCCCGGCCCGGCCCCTGGGACGCGGCGACGTCGTGCTCCTGCGGCCCCCGTCGACGCCGATCCTGGAGCTGTGGGTGCGCTGGACGGCGCCGGCCGGCGCGATCGGCTGGGTGGCGCTCGAGCCCGACGGGGTCAAGCCCGCCGCGAGCGAGGAGACCTACTGGCGCCGCCGCGTGCATCCCGGATGGAACCAGCTCATCTGGGACGACTTCTCTCGCTTCCCCGCCGACCGCCCGGTGCGCCTCCAGCTGCTCGAGACCGCCGGCACTCTCTGGGTGAGGCCGGCCGTTACCTCGACGTGGTACGGACCCGATGAGCTCCGCCCGATGCGCGGGCTCCTGGCCGCGCTGCTCCTGGGCGCGATCGCCGCCGGCGTCCTCGGCTATCGGTGGGTGCGGAGCGATCGGTGGGAGCGGCCCGGCTCGTGGGCGCTGTCGGTCGTCGCGATCGCGGCGGTGGCGCTCGTCCTCCGCGTCATCACCCTGAGCGCGCAGAGCTTCTGGTTCGACGAGGTCCTGACCGCGATCGGATCCCAGAGCTTTGCGTGGGTGCTCTACAGCGCGCAGATCTTCGGCCATCCGCCGCTGCAGTATCTGGTGGCGTGGGCTGCCGGCGGCGCGGCCGCCACCGAGGCCGCGGTGCGCGTGCCCTTCGTGGCGGCCGGCGTCGCCGCGGTGGTGGCGATGGCATTTCTGGGCCGCCGGCTGGCCGGCTCCGCGACCGGCCTGCTGGCTGCGAGCCTCCTCGCGGTCTCCCCGTACCACGTGGAACTCTCGCAGCTGGCGCGCCCCTACGCGTTCGTGGTGCTGGCGGTGGCGCTGTCGTGGCTCGCGCTCTTCCGGGCCCTCGATCGGTCGACCGCCGCCGACTGGCTCGCGTTCTCGGCCGCTGCCGCCGTCGCGTTCTACACGCACTATCTCGGCGGGATGGTCGTGGTGGTGCAGGCGGTCGTCGCGACGGTGTGGGTGGCCCGCCGGCGGGACGGCCGCGGCTGGCCCGCGCTGGTCTCGTTCGCGGGCGTGGCGCTCCTGCTCGCGCCCTGGCTGGAGATGCTCCGGCCGCTGGCCCGCGCCCAGCTGGAGCACGGCGCCCTCTCGATGGGCGCGCTCGACGATTTCGTGATCCACGTGCTGCTGCCCGAGCAGATCGGATCGGGGACGACCGGCCTCGTCACCGCCGGGCTTTGCCTGCTGGGCCTGTGGAATCTGCGATCGCGTCCGGAGGTCGCCCTGGCCGCGGCGCTCTCGCCCACGCTGCCCATCGCCCTGCTCTGGGCCGCCAATCCCGCGCAGGCGCTGGCCGGGCGACACTTCGCCTTCGTGCTGCCGATGATGACGCTGCTCATCGCCCACGGGCTCGTCACCGCGGGGCGCCTGATCGAGGCGGTGGCGGCCCTCCGGCCGCACCTCGCTGCGGTGCCCGCTCGGCGCGCGGTGGCGGCGGGAATTGCGGTCACCCTCACGGTGGTGACCCATCTGCCCGCCGGCGCGGCGCTCGGCGAGTACTACCAGTGGCGTCACGGGACCGACTGGCGGACGGTGGCGACCGTCCTCGACCGCCTGGTCGGCCCCGACGACGAGGTGCTCGCGACGCTGGGCGCGGTGTACCCGCTGCGCTACTACTGGCGGCCTACGGTGGGCGAGACCGGCGCGGCGGGCCTCCGCGCCCGCTTCGACGGGGCGCCGCCGGCCCGCCGCGTCTGGCTCGTCACCCTCGACGGCTGGGACTGGGCGCCCGAGCTGCAGGAGTGGCTCGCGGCGCACGCGATCGTGGTCGGCGAGGTGCCGCCCTCCTGGAGCCGGCAGCGCGTCTACATCCACGCGATCACCGCGCCGCGGCGCCCCGCGCCGCCCGGCTGACCCCGCGCCGGCCCGCCGCGGGCTTGACAGCCCGGGGCCGCGTCGGCAGAGTCGGGGCCATGCTCGATGCGACCCGCGACCTTGTCCTGCCCACCACCATCACCGGGTCCTACCCCCGCCCGCACTGGTTCACCGAGGAGCTGCGCGCCCGGAGCTTCAAGGACGCGCTCGGCGACTCGCGCTTCCGCGAGCAGTACCTGGACGCGGTGGCGTGCCTGGTGCGGGAGCAGGAGATGGCCGGGCTCGACCTGGTCACCGACGGCGACTCGCGATTCGACCTCACGGTGGGCGGCAAGTCGTGGTTCTACTACGTGATCGAGCGGCTCGGGGGCATCACCGGCGCGCAGGACCGGTCGACCGGCGGGGGGTGGAAGGCGCTGCGGCCCGGGCACATCCTCTACGAAGTGATGGAGGCCTACCAGCCCGCAGTGGTGGGCGCGCCGCTCGCGCGCGGCCCGCTCCAGTACGCCGCGCTCTTCAAGACCGCGCAGCGCCTCTCGGCCAAGCCGGTGAAGTTCGGCGCGATCACCGCGCAGTCGCTCGCCAAGATGCTGGTGAACCGGCACTACGCGGGCGATCGCGACGTGATCCTGGCCTTGGCCGACATCTTCAACGCCGAGTTCAGAGAAGTGGCGGCGGCGGGGTGCCGGGTCATCCAGATCGAGGAGCCGCAGCACCACATTGGAGGGGCCGCCGGCGCGTCGGACCGTGATCTCGAGTTCTATACCGAGGCGGTGAATCGGGAGATCGCGGGGGTCGACACCGAGATCTGGCTGCACACCTGCTGGGGCAACCCGAACCAGCAGCCGCTGCACTGGGAGCGGCCGTCTTACGAGCGGTCGCTGCCGTACCTGCTGGCCACCAACGCCGACGTGCTCACCCTCGAGTGCGCGTCGACCAACGGGCGCGACCTGCCTCTGCTGGCCCGGCACCGCACCGACAAGAAGATCGCGATCGGGGTGGTCAACCACTCCACCGCCGCGGTGGAGCCGCCCGAGGTGGTGGCGGGCCTGATCCGTCGGGCGCTCGAGTACGTGCCGGCGGAGCGCCTCATCCTCTCTACCGACTGCGGCTTCGGGCGCGAGGGGCTCGCCCGGCGCATCGCGTTCTACAAGAGCGTGGCCATCAATCTGGGCGCCAACATCGTGCGCCGCGAGCTGAAGCTGCCGGAGGTGGAGATCCCCGCCGCCGACCCGCGCTTCACCTTCGCCGGCTGAGGGAGACGACCATGACCGTCATCAAGGTGCGTGATCTCGCATGGGCGCGCATGCGCGCCCCGGATCTGGACGCGATGGAGGAGTTCCTCACCCACTTCGGCCTCACCCGCGCGGCCCGCACGCCCACCGCGCTCTACATGCGCGGCACCGACCCGCTGCACCACATCCACGTCACCGAGAAGGCGGACGACGCCGGCTTCGTGGGCTTCGCCTACCACGCGGCGAGCGAGGCGGACCTGGCCCGGCTGGTCGGGGTGCCCGGCGCTTCCGCGGTCGAGTCCGTCGACGAGCCCGGGGGCGGCAAGCGGGTGCGCCTGCGCGAGCCCAACGGCTACCAGGTCGAGGTGATCTGGGGACTCGAGACGCTCCCGCCGATCCCGGTGGACCATACCCCGATGAACACCGGGACCGAGCCGCTGCGGCGCGCCGGCACCCTGATGCGGCTGCGCAAGTCGCCGACCCCGATCAAGCGCATCGGCCACGGGGTGATGGGCACCCCGAAGGTGCGCGAGACCGTGCAGTGGTTCCGGGACACGCTGGGGTTCATCGGCTCGGACGACGTGTACGTCGGTCAGAAGGACAACGTGATCGGCTCGTTCAACCGCTGCGATCGGGGCGACGAGTACGTAGATCACCACACCCTCTTCTGCGTGCACAACGAGCGGGCCGGGATGAACCACGTCTCGTTCGAGGTGCCGGATGTCGACGCGGTCTTCAAGGACCACGAGTACATCGCGCGCCTCGGCAAGTACGAGCACATGTGGGGGGTGGGGCGCCACCTGCTGGGCAGCCAGGTCTATGACTACTGGTGCGACCCCTGGGGCCGCGTGCACGAGCGCTGGGCGGACACCGATCGCCTGAACGCCCGGAGCGGGAGCAATCTCCTGTCCGCCGAAGAGGGGTTCGTGAGCCAGTGGGGCGAGGACCCGCCCGCCCGGTTCCTCAACCACGTGACGACGTAGCCGAGCCGCTGCGCCGGCTGCGGTTGATCTGTCGCGCGCTCCCCGGGGTGACCGAGAAGGTCTCCCACGGGGAGCCCACCTTCTGGGTGGGCGGGCGGATGTTCGCCCAGCTCGACAACCACCACCACGGCGCCCCGCACGTGGGGGTCTGGCTCGCGATGCCGCTCGGCGCGCAGGAAGCGCTGGTCTACGCGGATCCCAAGCGCTACTACGTGCCGCCCTATGTGGGGACGCGCGGCTGGGTGGGCGTGCGCCTCGACGCGCGGCCGAGCTGGAAGCAGGTCGGCCGCGTGGTCCGCGACGCCCACGCCTTCATCGCGAAGCCGGCTAGGACCAGACCTCCCGCGGGAAGGGCAGCCCCTCGAGGTCCGCGTCGGTGAGCGGCGCGTCCTTCTCCACCGAGAGCTGGTCGAGGAACCAGTAGATCTGACGCAGGTGCTGAGCGGTGTGCCAGGTGGTGCGCTCCATGAACTCGGGCGCCGACTGCGGGCCGTAGTAGGTGCTCACCTCACCGTCGCACCACCCGGGGCGCGTGAAGTAGTCGCGGAGGCGCCGCCGCACCGTCTCGCCGTACTGCGCGACCCCGTCGCCGTCGGCCATCTCGGGCGGCGCGTTCTCCTCGAACCATGCCCCGTCGAGGTGTCCGAGCTCGCGGGTGTCCGCGAACGAGGCGGCCACCCGGAAGACGTGAAAGCCGAGCTGGCGCACGGTGCGGTCGCGGCCGGGATACTTCATGCCGAGGTGCTCGCGCGGCACCTGCCGGATCGCGCGCTGGGTGGCCGCGAGCACCGCGTCCATCCGTAGGGCCAGCTCGGCCGGCGTCAGCTTCTTGGACGC